>Ga0209824_10001836_pt1 | contig 11419 bp, 10 predicted proteins | sample VDWuncwatermetaG_FD_184124 | JGI IMG/M metagenome (GOLD analysis project Ga0209824, IMG submission 184124) | Wastewater microbial communities from Netherlands to study Microbial Dark Matter (Phase II) - VDW unchlorinated drinking water (SPAdes)... ...
GACAAGAGGATTGTACTTAGGCATGGCGGCGGTCGGCATCGCCGCGGTTTTAGCTGCATGGCCGGTCCGGCTGAGCGGCCTTGCCCTGAGCGAGGCCGAAGGGCAACAAAGCACCGGCACGGCGGTGCGCATCGACAAAGATGATATCGGCGGGGTGGTCACCAGCAAGAAAGGGCCGGAAGCCGGCGTCTGGGTGATCGCTGAGACGACCGGCCTTCCCACCAAGTTCGTCAAGATCGTGGTCACTGACGATCAAGGGCGCTATGTGCTGCCCGATCTTCCGAAAGCAACTTACAGCGTTTGGGTGCGCGGCTACGGGCTCGTCGATTCGCCGAAGGTTAAAGCTACCCCAGGCAAGATCGTGAACCTAAAGGCAGTAGTTGCGCCGAGCGAAGCCGCAGCGGCGGAATACTATCCGGCGATCTCCTGGTATGCGATGCTCAAGATCCCCGACAAGAGCCTCTTTCCCGGCACCGGACCCCAGGGCAACGGCATGCCGATAGCGGCGAAAAGCCAGCACCAGTGGCTCGACACCGTCAAGAGCAACGGATGCGTCGGCTGCCACCAGATGGGCAACAAGGCGACGCGCACGATCCCCAAGGAGTTGGGCGAATTCAAAAACTCAACCGAGGCGTGGCATCGGCGCATTCAATCCGGACAGGCAATGACTAGCATGATCACTCAGATCGCCCGGTTCGACGCCGGGCGCACGGTGCAGTTGTACGCGGATTGGACCGACCGGATCGCCGCGGGCGAACTGCCCTTCGCCAAGCCAGAGCGGCCAAAGGGCGTCGAACGCAACGTCGTCATCACAATGTGGGATTGGAGCCGACCCACGTTCTACCTCCACGACGAGATCGCAACCGACCGCCGAAATCCCACGATTAATGCTAATGGTAAGATTTATGGCGCCCCCGAATACAGCACGGATTATCTGCCTGTCCTGGACCCGTTGAAGCACCGGGCGAGCGAAATAAAGGTTCCAGTCCGTGATCCGAAGACGGGTACGTCGAAAAGCGACCCCATGGCGCCGTCGCCGTACTGGGGAGATAAGGCGATCTGGGACAGCCAGACCAACACCCACAACCCGATGATGGATCACAAGGGGCGGGCTTGGTTCACGACCAGAATTCGCCCGGACGAAAATCCGGCCTTCTGCCAGCAGGGGTCGGACCATCCGTCGGCGAAGCTCTTCCCGACCAAGACGTCGGGCCGCCAGGTTTCCATGTTCGATCCGAAGAGCGGCAAGTTTACGCTCATCGACACCTGCTTCGGCACGCACCATCTGCAGTTCGCCGAGGACGAAAACCATACGCTGTGGTTGAGCGGCAGCCAGCAGGTCCTCGGCTGGATCAACACGAAGATGTTCGAGGCGACCGGCGACGAGCAAAAGTCGCAAGGTTGGACAGCCTTCGTCGTCGATACCAACGGCAACGGCAAGCGCGATGAATATACCGAGCCCAACCAGCCCCTCGATCCCACCAAGGACAGGCGGCTCAACGTGAGCACCTACGGCATCGGTGTGGCCCCCGACGGTTCTGTCTGGACATCGATCCGGGTCTTCCCCGGCTTCATCGTCCGCACCGTTCCCGGCCCGAACCCGCCTGCGACCGCTCTCACGGAAATCTACGAAGTGCCCTGGGACAACGCGAAGGAACCGGGCTATGGCCCGCGCGGGATAGATGTCGATCGCAACGGCGTTGTCTGGGTGCCGCTGTCGAGCGGACATTTAGCGAGCTTCGACCGCCGCAAGTGCAAGGTTGTCAATGGGCCGACCGCGGCGACGGGACGGCACTGTCCGGAAGGCTGGATACTCTATCCGTTTCCGGGACCGCAGTTCGACAGCGTCAAGGAACCGGGCAGCGCGGAAAGCTCCTATTACACCTGGGTGGACCAGCACGATACGCTCGGCCTCGGCAAGGACGTGCCGATGGCCACCGGCAATTTGAATGACGGAGTCCTTGCTTTGGTGGACGGGAAATTCGTTACGCTTCGCGTGCCCTACCCCATGGGCTACTACATCAAAGGCATGGACGGGCGCATAGACGATCCCAATGCCGGCTGGAAAGGCCGGGGCCTATGGTCGACCACAAGCACGAGAGCGCCGTTCCACATGGAAGGCGGCAAAGGGACGAAGCCCAAGGTCGTGAAATTCCAGCTTCGCCCCGATCCGCTGGCGAAGTGAAGGGGTCACCGTTCAAAATGGAGGATTCAAGTCCTGACCCGGCAGCCATTGACCAGCTTGAGTGGGCAGTCTGGCCATCGTTTGCGATGCTGGCAGGAATGCAGCTTGACCTGTTTACGCAGCTAAAGAATGGCCCGATGACCGTTGAACAGATTGCCTGCGCCATCGGCGTCAGACCAGACAAACTCAAGCCTCTGCTCTATGCACTCGCGGCCGCCCGGCTGTTGATTGTAGAAAGGGACCTTTTCTCCAACACCAGCGAAGCCGATCATTTCCTGGTCAAGGGAAGTCCGTCCTACAGGGGCGGCAAGCACGAATTGATTCTGGATAATTGGAGGGCGGGTCTCAGCACTGCGGAGTCGATTCGCATGGGATCCGCACAGGCAATCCGCGATTTCTCCTCTGCATCCAAAGAGACGTTGGAAAAGTTCTACCGCAGTAACCATGCGCAAGCGCTGCGCAGAGGACGCGAGCTGTTGGCGAAGTACGATTTATCATCTCACCGTACCTTATTAGATGTTGGTGGAGGCTCAGGCGGCTTAGCGATCGCCATAACCGAGGCTAATCCCCATATCGAAGCGACAGTGGTAGATCTGCCAACGGTGACGCCGATCACGCAACGCATCGTTGAGGAGGCAGGTGCCGGCGACCGAGTCCGCGTGATGACGGCCGATCTCCTCAGCGATAGCCTAACGGGCTCGTTTGACGCCGCTGTCCTGAGCTCGGTCGTTCAGGTGATCTCGCCCGATAAGGCGCGTCGCGTACTCAAGAACGTCGGTAAGGTCATCGCTCCGGGAGGCGTTATCTATATCCGAGGCGACGTTGTCGACGACTCGGGCGCTTCTCCCGTGGCGTCAGTGATGCGGAATTTAATTTATTTAAACGTCTACAATGAAGGCCAGGCATACACAGAGCGGGAGCACAAGGAATGGTTGAAAGAAGCGGGCTTTGAAGCCTTTGAGCGGAGAATTCTCCCGGACGGATTCAGCTTGATCAGAGCTCGAAAGTCGACAGAGGGCACAGCATAAATTCTTACGGACTGTGACGAAGGCGGCAAAGGGACGAAGCCCAAGGTCGTGAAGTTTCAGATCCGCCCCGATCCGCACAAACAATTCGACCTTTCTCTCGATAAGCAACGAAACATCAATGAGTGAGTTCATCAACCTCCGGGAGCGCCTGCCTGCCATTCTTAAGGCGCTCGCCGTCGGTATCCCCGCGGGCTACTTGTTCCACCGCCTCCGCACGCCGATTCCGTGGATGATCGGACCGATGATCGCCGTCGCCACGCTCAACCTGATGGGCGTGCGCATGCACTCGCCGCCCTATGCCCGCCAAATGGGCCAGGTGATCCTCGGTTCGGCCGTATCGCTTTATTTCACGCCGACGGTAGTGGCGGAGTTGGCCGCCAACTTCCCCGCCATCGTGGCGGCCACCGTCGCGGTCTTCTTGGTCGGCGGTCTCGGCGCGCTGACCTTGAGCCGGGCCTCGGGCGTGGATGGGAAGTCTACCTTCTTCGCCTCGATCCCGGGCGGCGCCATGGCGATGGCCGTGCTGGCGGAGCGCTACGGCGCTGAGATCGCGCCGGTGGCGGTCGCTCACAGCTTGCGCGTGTCCATGGTCGTCATCCTGATCCCGTTCCTGCTGACATATGGCGGCATCCCGCTCGTAGCATCTGCTTACCGTCCGGATGTGCCGCTTGATTATTTGAGATTGGCGCCGTGGCTGGCGTTCGGCTGTGTGTTGGGCGAGGTTTCGGAGCGGCTCCGGTTTCACAACGGCTATTTGCTCATGCCAATCTTTTTCGGTGCGGCGCTCACGATGAGCGGCGTCCAGCTTTCCGCCGTGCCGCACTGGATGACGGACTTCGCCCAACTGATGTTCGGCCTCGTGCTCGGGGCACGCTATGAGCGCGCCTTCTTCGCTCGCTACAAGCTGTTCATCCCCTTTGCGCTGCTGAACTCGTTTTTCATCCTGCTTGCCTCGGTGGCGGTCGGCGTCGCTCTCGCCTGGGCCTTCGACCTACCTACCGCCACTATGATCATCGCCACCTCGCCCGGCGGGTTGGCGGAGATGACCATCACCGCGCAAGCCCTGCAGATCAGCGTGCCGTTGGTGGTTGCCTTTCACTTGTTCCGGGTGGTGATGGTCAATATGGGCACCCAGCATATCTATACCTGCGCCGCATGGGCGTTGGGCAGGAGTCCGGGCCGAAAGGAAATGTCAAAATCCAAGACTTGAGACCGAATCGGTGCTCACCTCGAGAACCGCCTTTAGGTTGACATGACAGAACCTTGTCGGATATTCTCCGGCCCGAAACGATACTCCGTCGGTCTATTGTCCCGGCGTCAGTCACCGGAGGCTCCAAGGAGGTAAGAGCATGTTACACGGAAGGGAAATTCGCGGCCTGATCTTCGTTGCCCGATTGAGTCTCGTGCCGTTGCTCATCGCCGCCTGGGCTCCCTCCGTCATTGCGCAAGGTGGGGCAGAGCCCGGCGTGACGACCCTCATCGGGGCACAAAAAGCGCCTCCTCCCCCTCCGCCTTCGCCCAGCGCCGCTCCTCGGCCGGCGCGCACGACACCCGACTCCTACTACGAGCCGGTAGGCCCCTTCTTCTTCTATGTGGAAACTTTGACGAGCACCGGACCAAGCAAGTACGGTTTCATTGCAACAATCCCGTGCATTCAGAGCGGTGTCTTCAAGCGCGGGATGAGGTTGGTTGTTCGCTTTGAGATCCTCGATACCTCGACGGGCAAGCGCGTCACGGACAAAGATGGTGCAACGATTAAATTGAGATTACCGCACGGGGAAGAAATCCCGGGGCGATGGAATATTCGCGGGAGTGTAGCCGCCCTGCCCGATTCCGCGTGGATGTGGGATACCTTTTGGGACATTCCGCTGGATTATCCGGTGGGTAGATTCGACTATAGCATCGTGATAGCCGCCAAGGATGGCCGCACCGCGACTTTCATCCCTCCGATCCAGAAAACAGCGACCTCTGATACCCGCGTGAGGATCATTGACTGACGGAGGCTAGCGTGCGAAGCGCGGCTTGTCGCAATAGGCGGGGACTGCCGACTGTAGGACTCATCTTCGCCGCTGTAGTCCTGAGGGGGCTGCTGGCAGCTCATGGCTCCGACCCACCGTTTGAGGCCACGGATCATCCAACCACCGCGCCTGCAACCCTGTCCATCGTCTCTCAAGCCGCGAGGCCAAGCGCCGCGCCGGCGCCGCTCAAGTTGCTCAAGGTCGAGCCGGTCAAGGGCTATGTGGGAGACTCCTTCACAGTGACGGGGGACGGGCTTGCGCCCGGCAAGCAAGTGGAGTTTTTTTGGACCACCGTCGACGCCGCTTATCTCACCAAGGTGATGGCCGATAACGTCGAGTACCACGAGCGCAAGTACGAAGAGAAGCGAGTCCGGTTGGGTAGCACAGCGGTCGATGGTCAGGGTCGAGTGAGTATGGTCTTTGCTGCCCCGGAAGATTTTGGCGAGGTACACGACCTGTACGCCGCAGTGGATGGACAGGACGCGGGCCGCGGCGGCTTCCGCATCCTCCGCAACGCAACCATCTCTCCCACCGAAGGTCCTGTGGGAACGCCGATCACCATCACCGTCAAGGGGCTGGGCTGGAGAGGGTTTGAGCAATTCATGGCGCTGCGCTACGACAACAAGTACACCGGCGAAATATCGGCAGTGGAGACGAGGGGCGCCGCGGTCTTTCAGATCCGCGCGGCCGGACCTCCCGGCAGGCATATCATTCAACTCAACAACAGCACCGCCTACGCGCCTGGAGCCTATCTCAACACCCAGCAATCGCCCCAGGATTATATCTACGCTCACCTCGACAACAAGCAAGAGTTTCGTTTTGTGTTCAACGTTACCAGGGACGCCGGTCCGCCGCCCGACGCTCTCCAGTGGCCGGACAGCGACCGCGTTGCCCGGCTTAACAGCCATGCGCCGCGGACGACCATGAGCATTGGGAAGGCATCTTCCGGCTCTGCGACATTGGAGCCTGCCTCGGGACCCATTCTGTCGCAGGCCGCCTTGCGAGCCGCCGGTCTGCCTGCCAACATGGAAGTCGGACTGTTTTTTGTTACGGCTAGAGGGAACCGCATGAGCCCAAGCGGCTGGAACCTGGACAGCATCCCGCTTTCGAATGGGACGACAAAGCCGGACGGATCGCTGACCACCGTCATTCAGATTCCGGACGACCTGGGAGGCTGGCACATGGTGAAACTGGCAACGAGCAATCGGCTGCTGATGGAAATCCCGTACTATGTAGAGCAGAGCCTGGTGGCGGTAAAGCCGAAGCGCGCGAAGGTAGGGGAGACTTTCACCGTGCAGATCAAAGGCTCGGGTTGGACCGAACTGGACAACACGGTCGCCGTGACTTACGACAACGCGGTCATGGGCTATGCCTGCGGTTTCAACAGCAACGGAGATATCACCATCAACCTTGTGGCCACGGGGCATCCCGGGACTCATTTAGTTGACCTCTATCCGGCGATCTACAAAGGAAAAGACAGGGTGCCGTGGAATTACCAGACGCCCTTTTTGACCTTTGCCCGTGACTTTCCCGCTCTGGCGCTGGGGTACAAATTGCCCGCCTACCGGCTGGCGATCGAGGTCATCGAGTAGGGAAATTCCAGGGACGAAATTCCAGGGATAGCATACAGCAATTTGACAGGTGACATAAGACAGAGGCAGAATCTACCGCCATGGCAAGGATCGCCCGAGTGGTCGCGAGTTCCCCTTTCGAATGGATCCGTTAATCTCCCTTGAACTCCGTTGGTTCCTTCCTGGTGGGCTGCCTGGAGCGGTAGACCACTGGTTCCGGCAACAACTTCCAGAGACTGAAATCAGTCCTGCGGACGAAAGAGCCGACATATATCTATCGACGCCGCGGCAGGAAGATTTGGGTATCAAGATCCGGCAGGGCAAGCTCGAGATCAAGTGGCGCGAGTTCGCCAAGCTGTTCACTGGGGCGCACGACACCAAGGGACAGGTCGAGCGATGGATCAAGTGGTCGTGGGAAAACCCGCCGCGGGCCCCCGGAGCTAAGACTATCGCTGCGTGGGCCCCGCCAAGCGGCCCGTGGATTACAGTGAACAAGAGGCGTTGGCAGCGGAAGTATCGCTGGGAAAACGGCATATTCGGTCCGGTCCCGCCTAAGGAAGTTGTTCACCTTGGGGCCGTGGTCGAGGTGACCGCGTTGGAAATCGACGGGCGGCGGTTTGGAACAGTTCTAGTTGAGACGTTTGCGCCCGATCAGCCGACCCAGGAGAAACTACTCGACACTGCGGTCAAATATCTCTGGCGCGATTATCCAAGTCCTCGGCCGGAAACCGACCAGTCCTACGGCTACCCGCACTGGCTGGCATCTCTCGTCAAGCGCCGTAGTCCCGCTGAGTCACGGCATAAGGACAAAATGAGGGATTAGACTTCTACGACTCAACAGTCCTTTTCAGCAAGCTCCCGGTTTCGCAGAGTTTGAACACCGGCAGGAGCGAACAAGCGTCTCGAACTTGAGTGATTGGGTTCACGCGACTAAAATTTCTTAGAATCGAACTGAATTCTCCGTCTACCCAATCCTATGCCGGATTCTACTGACGCGTCGATCAGTTCAATCTCTGTGGGTTGATTCCCCGCAGCTTGCTGCGTTAAGTAAATTCCCTATCCGAAGTCCGTCATTCCCGCATGCTTTAAGCGGGAATCCAGGCTGGTTCGGAACTGGACCCCCGACCCATTCGACGTGGCTCAGGGTCGTGGTGAGCACAGTCGAACCACGATAAAAACATTCGGGGGTGACACCTTTAAGACAAATCTCATCGCCGAGTTCTGATACCCCGCAGCTTGCTGCGGGGTTATTCAATCTTTTCTTTACTTTCCTAGCGTGATACACCGCAACAACGGGGTATTAGAAATGAACAAGGCTGGTCTGTCATCAATCCTCATGGCCGTGGCACTGCTTGCTGTTGGAATGATTGCCGAGGCGCAGCAGGCAGGGAAAGTTCTCCGCATCGGTTTCTTCGATAATAGCACTGCTTCTGGTATGGCAGGGTTCTTGGAGGCGTTCCGGCAAGAGCTGAGCAAGCTTGGATGGATCGAGGGAAAGAATATCACCATCGAGTACCGGTTTGCAGAGCAGAAGCGAGAGCGCCTGCCTGAGCTTGCGGCGGAGCTGGTTCGTCTTAAAGTTGATCTGATCGTGGTCACTGCGGAACCGCCGGCGTCGGCGGCGAAGAAAGCGACTACTACCATTCCCATCGTGATGACGAACGTTGGAGACCCCGTGGGTGCCGGTTTGGTTGCCAGTCTGGCGCGGCCGGGAGGCAATGTCACTGGGCTCTCGATTTTAGCGCCCGAGCTAAATACCAAAAGGCTAGAGATACTCAAGGACGCAGTCCCCAAGCTCGCCCGAGTCGGACTTCTGCGGCTGCCGGGAGCCAGCATAGGACAAGACCTCCAACTGAAAGAGATCAGGCCTGCGGCTCTGGCACTGAAGCTGAAATTGGAGGAGATAGAGACTAAACTGGACCCGAAAGGTTTAGAGAGCGCCTTTCAAACCGCCAAGCAAAAGCAGGTGGGCGCGATTATGACGACCGCCACTCGCCCCTTTTTCGCCGAGAGAAAGCGGATCGTCGAGCTTGCCGGTAAAAACCGGTTGCCGGCTATTTACTTCCAGAAGGAGTTTGTCGATGAGGGCGGTCTCATGTCCTATGGGGCGGACTACGATGACCTCTATCGGCGCGCGGCTGTTTACGTGGACAAGATCTTGAAAGGTGCCAAACCGGCTGATTTGCCGGTGCAGCAGGCAACGAAGTTTGAATTCGTCCTTAACCTTAAGGCAGCGAAACAGATCGGACTAACAATTTCGCCCGACATGCTTTCGCGGGCGAATAAAGTCATTAAATGATTTTCGATTGCCGATTTTGGATTGGGCCGCAATCAGAACCTAATTTTCTAAAATCCAAAATGGGATGAGACATCGTTGGAACAGGTTACAGATCGTTGGGGCAACCGGATTACTCTAACTGATGAACGGTGGCAGCATATTATAGAATGGCACCCTGAACTGGAGGAGTTTCAGGAAGAAGTCTTGGAGACGATTCGAAGAGGGCGACGCAGACAGGATCCTATGGATCAACAGAAATATAAGTACATTCGTCGGGTGGAGGGTTTACCTTTTGGTTTGACACATATCGTCGTGGTTGTCAGGATAGCAATCCGTAAGTTGGTTCTGACGGCCTATGGTATTGAAAAGGAAGGCGGTGGATAGCGACAATGCGAAAAGAAGTCCAATTTCATTATGATCGGGAAGCGGATGTGCTGTATCTTTCCGTGGGAAAGCCGCAACGCGCGAAGACGGTTGAGATGGGAGAAGACTTTGTTCTCAGATTACATCCCAAAACGGCGGTGGTGATAGGGGTGACCATTATCAACTTCTCAAGACACTTTCCTCAGTTTAAACCAGCACGGCGCGATCTTCCGATCAATGGCTCCTTTGACCCGGCGCGCCTGCTGGGCCACGTTCTTACAGCCCATCCCCGCTAGGAGACGGGAAGGCCCTCGATCTCACGATTCCGCAGTCGGTTCTGTATCGGGCGGACAAGGTGATCAAATGAAAGAAGGCGTGAGGCGTCAGGCGATAGGCGTGAGAGGAAAAAATGAATAAAAAAGTCATTCACCTTGCTCTAGGCGCTGCGCTCTTGGCTCTTAGCTTTCCTGCCGAGGCCCAGCAGCCGAAGAAGGTCCAGCGGATAGGGTATCTTTCGAACGTCGACCCCGCTCGTGAGTCCGCCCGTTCCGAGGCAATTCGGCTGGCTCTGCGCGAGCTGGGCTACATAGAAGGACAGAACATCGCCATCGAGTACCGATATGGGGAGGGGAAGGTCGATCGCGCCCCTGAGCAAGCGGCCGAGCTGGTGCGTCTCAAGGTTGATATCATCGTGGTAGCAGGAGGGCCCGTATGGGTCCGGGCGGCCAAGAATGCGACCAAGACGATTCCCATCGTTATGGTGGGCGGTGGGACCGATCCTGTCATGGAAGGCCTGGTGGAAAGCCTTGCCCGTCCTGGCGGCAACGTCACCGGCCTTACTCTCCTTTCCGGAGAACTAGGCGGGAAGCGGCTGGAGCTGCTCAAAGAAGCGGTTCCCAAACTTGCCCGTGTCGCGGTTTTCTACGATCCGGCCGTTCCGATCGGTGGATTCCAGGTGAAAGAGGTTCTCCCAGATGCGGCGCGTGCGCTGGGGTTGACTGTTCGGTCCTGGGAGATACGAGCCGCGGACGATTTCGAGAAGGTATTCGCTGCGATCAGTAAGTGGCGCCCGGATGGACTCTACGTGATCGGGGGCCCGCTAATGACTGCTAACTATAGACGGACCGTCGGCTTTGCGTTAAAGAGCCGGTTACCGTCGATGTACGGCAACAGAGAAGGTGTAGATGCCGGTGGGCTCATGTACTACGGGGCGGACCTCGCGGACAGCTACCGGCGCGTCGCCACCTACGTGGACAAAATCCTCAAGGGAGCCAAGCCTGCCGATCTGCCGGTGGAGAGACCCACCAAGTTCGAGCTGATGATCAACTTGAAAACGGCAAAACAAATAGGTCTCACGATTCCACAGTCGATGCTGTATCGGGCGGATAAAGTGATTAAATGAGGGTGGCGCTGTGCCACTTTGCTTGTTGAAGTTCGCAAAAGAGGCGTGTTACAAATGACCAATGTCCCGTGCGATCACTGAGAAGGGAGGGAAAATGGACATCCAGTTTACCACCCAGATCCTCAAGGAAGGGGATACCTTCGTGGCCTATGCGCCCGAGCTTGATCTTTCAAGCTGCGGTAAGACCATCCAGGAGGCCAAAGCTCATCTTGCGGAAGCGGTAACATTGTTCATCGAAGAGGCACAGCGCATGGGGACCCTCCAGGATATCCTGGAGGAAGCAGGGTTTACCAAGGAAGCGGCAGGCTGGAAGGCGCCGGAGATTGTCGTGCAGGAAAAAACACGACTGGCTCTGATGCGCTGACATGCCGAAAATCACGCCCGTTCCTTATCAGACCCTCGTCAAAGTATTTGAGAAGGACGGGTTCCAGCTTCAGCGACAGCGCGGTGACCATCTCGTCTATACAAAGCCCGGCATTCCAAGACCTATAGTGATCCCCATGTACGACCAAGTTCCGGTATTCATTATCCGGAACAATCTCCGCTCCGCAAGAATGAGCAGAGAGCGATACTT
>Ga0209824_10001837_pt1 | contig 11418 bp, 11 predicted proteins | sample VDWuncwatermetaG_FD_184124 | JGI IMG/M metagenome (GOLD analysis project Ga0209824, IMG submission 184124) | Wastewater microbial communities from Netherlands to study Microbial Dark Matter (Phase II) - VDW unchlorinated drinking water (SPAdes)... ...
GATGAAAGAACTGCACATGTACCTAAATTTTTTCCTAAATCCCTGGCAATAGAGCGAATATATGTGCCAGAAGAACAGTGAATTTGCAATTCCAAGGTAGGATTTTTATAGCAAGTCTCTGCTATCGCATATATTTCCACTTCCTTTTCCTGAATGTCCTCTAGCGTAATCTTATTTTCTCTAGCTAAATCATAAGCTCTTTCTCCATTTATATGAATAGCTGAATATATAGGGGGTTTTTGTTTAATTTTTCCTTGGAATTTTTTTAACACTAATTTTATTTTCTCTACATTTAAATCTATCTTTTCTTCCCTTAAGATTTTCCCTGTAATATCATCTGTATCTGTTTCAATACCAAACAATATTTCCCCAATATATTCTTTATCACTGGGAATATATTCAAATAGTCTTGTAGCTTCATTTAAACCTATTATTAAAACGCCCTCTGCAAAAGGATCTAAAGTCCCACTATGTCCTACTCTTTTTATGCCAAGCTTTTTTCTAACTATAGCTACAACATCATGAGATGTCATTCCTTTAGGCTTATAAATATTTAAGAAACCAAACATAGGATCCTCATAACATGTCATTGCGAGGAGGCTCTGAAAGAGCCGACGTGGCAATCTTCTAACGCTATGAGATTGCTTCGTCGCAACAAAGTTGCTCCTCGCAATGACGTGTTGCTCAAATTAGATTTCATTTCTACTAATTTTATCTAGAAGTTCTGTAATTCTTTGTCCTTCTTCCAGAGAATCATCTAATTTAAATATCATTTCAGGAGCAGATCTAATTCCTAATCTTCTGCATATTTCACCACGTAAAAAACCTGTGGCATCGTGAAGAGCTGCCAGTGTACCAATCTTTTGAGATTCCTCTCCAAAGACACTAAAAAAAACTTTTACATTTCTTAAATCACCCGACACATCTACATGTGTAATAGTTACAAGCCCACCAATTCTATCGTCTTTAAGATCACCTCTCTGAATCATATCAGCTAGTTCTCTTTTAATTTGTTGTCCAATTCTATCTGATCTATTAAATGATTTCATGATGTTCTTTAAACGTAATGCGTTACGTCTCTACAGAGATGTCCTTTCCTTTTCTATAATCGTCCAGCATTCTATCTTGTCGCCTTCTATAAGATCTTGGAATTTATCAAATGATATTCCACATTCAAAGCCAGTTAGAACTTCTCTTGCATCATCTTTAAAGCGTTTCAAGTTATCAACTTTACCTTCAAAAACAAGTTTACTATCTCTAAAGACTCTAGCAATTTGATTTCTTTGAATCTTGCCTTCAAGAACATAAGAACCTGCAATTTTACTTCCTTTACCAAAAGTAAATATCTGGCGAACCTCTGCAACTCCAAGCTTGACTTCTTCTTTTTCAGGTTCAAGTAAACCAAGTACTGCTTTTTCTAAATCTTCAGTAATCTTATAAATAATTTCATAGATTCTAATATCTACACCTTGATCTTGAGCTGCTTTTAAGGCATTCGTGTCTGCAGATACATGGAAACCAATAACAATTGCTTTTGTACTTGCAGCAAGATTAATATCATTTTCAGAGATATTTCCACTACCAACATGCATAGGTCTTACTAGAACATCAGCAGTGGATAATTTCATTACCTCACTAGCAATAGCTTCGGCTGAACCTTGAACGTCAGCTTTAATAATAACTTTAAGCTCTTGCAATTGACCTTCTCTAACCTTACATGCAAAATCTATAAGTCCATAAGTTTCATGTTTTTCTTGTTGTTTTAATTTGTTCTGAGATGCTATTTCTTTAGCTTCTTGATAGGTCTTATAAACCTGAAAAACATCTCCTGCTTGTGGTACATCTGGTAAACCAATGATTTCTACAGGGAATGATGGCGGTGCTTCAAAAACTTCTTTACCATGATCATTAAACATCGCCCTTACACGACCAGCTACAGTACCAGCTACTAAACAATCACCTTTTTTCAAAGTACCGTTTTGTACTAATAAATGTGCAATCGGTCCTCTTTCTTTAGAGAGTTCTGCTTCAATTACAGCGCCCGTTGCTTCTGCCTTTGGATTCGCTCTGAGTTTTGTCTGTAATTCAGCATCAGCAACAAGTGTAATCTTTGTTAAAAGATCATCTAAATTTTCTCTCTTCTTTGCACTTATTTTTGAACATACGGTTTTTCCACCATAATCTTCTATAAGTAAATCGTGTTCAGCAAGTTGTCCTAGGACTTTATCTGGCTGTGCTCCCTCTTTATCCATTTTATTCATTGCAATAACGATCGGTACACCTGCTGCTTTAGCATGGTTAATAGCTTCAATAGTCTGTGGCATTACACCATCATCTGCAGCAACAACAAGAATAGCAATGTCTGTAACTTGTGCACCACGAGCACGAAGAGCAGTAAAAGCTTCATGACCAGGAGTATCTAAAAATGTAATTAATCTCTTATTTCCATCATAGTCAACAACTTCTACCTGGTATGCACCTATATGCTGAGTGATTCCTCCTGACTCTTGATCAGTAATTTTAAACTTTGTTTCTCTAATAGCATCAAGTAAACTTGTTTTACCGTGATCAACGTGGCCCATAATAGTAACAACTGGTGGTCTTGGGAAAAGGTCTTCTTCTAACTCTTGAGAGATGTCTGCTCTAAGAGAAATTTCTTCTTTTTCAGTTTCCGTAATAACTTCATATCCAAGAGATTTTGCACTTTCTACAGCTACTTCAAACTCAACAGTCTGATTAACTGTTCTCATTACTCCTCTTGTAAAGAGTAATTTAACAACCTCTGTCTCAGGCATTGATAATTTTTCCGCAAATTGTTTTACTGTAAGTGCTGAGGTAATTATTATAGATGTCGGCTTCTCTACAGTAGCTACTTGAGATTCTCTTTTCTCCTTTTCTCTATTACTATTATTGTTGTTGTTTTGTTTATCAGCACCACCCCTGCGAGTAGGTCTCTTAGACCTCCCCATCATTGATGGCATTACTGTGGGCTTAGCCACTCTAAATGGTTGAATTGTTGTTGGTGTATCTTTTCTTGATTCTCTCGGGGAGGAGCCAGGTGGTATTGGTTTAATTTCTGGAATCTTAGGTTCAATTTTTTGAGGGGCTTCAGGTGGAGGACTTTGTACTACTTGCTGTGCTGTTTGTTCTCTTGCTTGTTGTTCTAATTGTTGTTGTGCTAATGCTGCTGCCTGAATTTCTTCTTCTGTAAGCTGAGGGGTTGGCTTAATTCTTCTTACTATTATTAATGGTTTTTTATGTGGAACTGCTGGTATTTCAGGCACTTGAGCTTTTGTACTTTTCCCTGGCTTCACTTTCTTTTCTGAATGAATTTCTCTGAGTTCTTGAATTACAGCTTCATAATCTTTACTATAGCCATGTCCAATAAGAGAAGAAACTATACTTTTAATTTGTCCTTCTTCTATAGAACTTGAAGCACTTTTAACTGCTAAACTCTGTCCCTCGCAAATAGAAACAATAACTTTTGTAAGCTCAGATTGCTTGTGTTTAATTGCCTTTAAATCTTCTCCCTCAGGATTAATATAAATATGAACCAAATCATATATCCTATATTTTGTTAGACTCATTATGCTGCTTCCTCCTTAGCTAAGGAGGCAAAGCCTATTAGCCTATCTATTGTTATTTCATGTGATTTAACTTTTAACATTTTTTCAATTTTCTTTGCTTTTATAGCAAGCTCTAAGCAAGAAGGATTTTTACACAGATAAACTGATCTACCTAATTGGTATCTATTAGGATTTAAAATTACTTTAGATGAAGAAGAAGGATCATTAACTTTGACAATACGTACAAAATGTTCTCTTGAAAGCTGAGTCCTACAAGAAATACACTGTCTGATTGGTTTTTTATTGTTAACGACTATCCCTCCATTTTACTACCTCTTTATTTAGACTTTTTTTATACTTCTGCTTGAACTTCTGCAGTGGGTGTAACTTCTGCTATTTCTGTTGTTTCTTCTTTTTTATCCTTTTGATCTAGAACAACTTTAGTTGTTGCACCTACACCAAATGGTTGCCCTTTAATCTGGCTTTCACTTCTTATGTCAATTTTCCATTCAGACAATTTAGCTGCAAGTCTTACATTTTGACCATTTCTACCAATTGCTAAACTTAGCTGATCATCAGGAACGATAACCTCTGCACGTCTGCCTTGTGGATCATCATACAAAGCTACCGTTGTAATTCTAGCAGGGCTAAGAGCATTTGAAATAAAGTCTATAGGATCTGCTGAATAACGAATGATGTCAATCTTTTCATTTTTCAACTCACTAACTACATTCTGTATTCTTGCTCCTCTACTACCTATACAAGCACCAACTGGATCAATATCAGCATCGTTAGAATGTACAGCAATCTTTGTTCTATATCCTGCTTCTCTTGCTATAGCTTTAATCTCTACTGTACCATCATCAATTTCAGGTACTTCAAGTTCAAACATTTCTTTAACAAGCTCTTCATTTGTATGAGAAACAATAACTGTAGGAACTCTACCTGAATCTTTTAACTCTTTTACATAAACTCTGATTCTTGAACCAACTTTATATGTTTCACCTGGAAGCTGTTCTCTAGGTGGAATATGTCCTTCAAAGCGCCCAAGATCAACAACTACATTTGGTTTTCCATTGTTTAAGATTTCAATTCTTTTAATTTGACCAGTCATCATTGTGCCTTGACGGCCAACAAACTCTTGTTTTACTAAATCTTTTTCAGCTTCTCTTAAACGCTGAGTCATGATTTGTTTAGCAGCCTGAGCAGCAATTCTTCCATATTCAGCAAAATCATCTGGCGTTACGTCTAGCTCAAGAATTTCCCCTAGCTCTACATCATCAAGCATTTCTTTTGCTTCTTTAATATCAATTTCTCTGTGTTCATTGACAACAATTTCAACAACTGTTTTAGGTGCAAAAATTCCAATTTCTCCAGTAGATTCATCAAACTGAGTATGTACACCATCTACATTGTGATCAGGAATTCTTTTTTTATAAGCAGCTAATATTGCATCGCAAATAGCATTAATAAATACCTGCTTTGGTATATTTCTTTCACTCTCTAATTGCTCTGCTGCTTCAAGCAGTTGGGTACCAATTTTATACACGATATTCCTCCTAAGAATTAACTACTAAATCTAAACCTTTAACTGAAAACTCATGTTTATCTGATGAATACTGGGGTTGATTTGTTGTACCAGGACTTTGAACTTCTAGATTGTATGGGAAATCAATTTTATTGTCCTTATCTAACTCATCGTTTACAGCTCTACTAACTTTTTCACAGTCATCAAGATTTATCATTCTATCTTCATGTGAAATGGTTATACGTAAATAATCAAAGCCGCTTTCTCTTTCAAATTCTGCTGACACAAAATTAAAGCCAAGACCACAAACTGTTTTCATAAACATTGGTTTCAATCTTTCCAAATGCCAAGAAAATTGTTCTTTAGTTGTATTTATCTTTTTCTCTTTTCCCATCTGTTTATGCTCTGAAAAAGAAAGCGAGGTTTTTAGACCTCGCCTTCTTTGGGCTTAATTTACATTAATATTTTACCACGATGACGAGGTTGCGTAACTATGGTATTTTGTCATTCCCGGCTTGACCGGGAATCCAGATTTAACTATAAGTGTCTAATCTACTGGATTCCCATTTTCATGGGAATGACATCCTCTTTGGTATAGACATCTAGCTCTTAGATAACAAGCTTTTGGTTAAGGCTAAGCCCATTTTAAAACCCTTAAAAACATTATATTTCCCGATTAAAAAAGGCATGGTTAAAGAATAAATGTCAGAAGAAGTAATCTTCTTTACACCAATTAATTTTTGAAAATTTGAATTATATGCAGAAAGCTCCCCTAAAAAAGGAGAAAAACTTGTTAAAGCTTCTCTAACTCCTTGATTAAAAGCTATTTCAGAATTTCTTAAAGCAATGTAAATCTTCCTGCTAAAAATAATAATTGATAAGCAAAGAAGGATAAATACCCAAAGAAAAATGAGTACTAGTATTTTTGCAAAGAAGTAAAAGTCGAACATTATGAGATTGTCACCTATTTTACGATATTAGATTGCCGCGTCGCTTCGCTCCTCGCAATGACGTCTTTCATTAAAGTTTAGCAATTTGATCAAATGAAAGTTCTACTGGTGTAGATCTACCAAAGATACTTACAAGAGCTTTAACTGTTTCTCTTTCTTCATTGATTTCAGTAATTTCACCAATAAAGTCTTCAAACGGTCCAGATTGAATTTTAACTGATTCACCAACGACAACATCAATAACTTTTTTACCTTCTTTTGTCTTGGTAAGAACTTGGCTTTTTCTAAGAATTCTTCTTACTTCTGATGGTGGGACTGGAATTGGTTGTTTATTTGCACCGATAAATCTGGTAACACCAGGCGTATCTCTGACGATTCTCCAGGCTTCATCTTCCATTATCATTTCAATAAGAACATAGCCAGGAAATTCACGTTCCTTTTTCTCTACTCTTTTTCCATCCTGGATTTTAGTAACATCTTTTTCTGGGACAATTACGTTAAAGATTTTATCGTCTGCATTTAAAGTTTTAATTCTTTTTAAAATATGCTCTTTAACTCTATTTTCATGACCAGATGCTGTTTGAAGGACATACCAACTTCTAGTAGTAGACTTTTGTATCTTCTGTGTAGTTTTTGCAATGTCTTTTGTTTTTGCCATGCTCATTCCTTTGCTTTGTACAGTAGCCCCGCTGGGGCGACTCTATCAATATTACTTACCCATAAAATAGTTAGCAATAACTTCAAAAATTTTATCAATTACATAAATACTGCCCGTTAAAATGGCAACAAGTATGATTACAGATATAAATTCCTTTGATACTTGGTCTTTAGTAGGCCAAGAAATCTTAAAAAACTCTGTTCTAACTTCTTTTAAAAACTTAATCGGGGAAACTTTTTCACCCTGTGGCTTATTGGCCTCGTCTGCTTGTACTTTCTTTTCTTCCACTGCTATTGCCATATTTCCTTTATAAACTAGAAGTCAGAAGCCCTACCTCAGACTTCTGACATTATCAGATAATATTGTAATCTAGGAAAGAGTAAATTTACTTATAAAGACTAATAAAATGGGGAAATAAACTATTATTTAGATTTGACAATACAGAACGGGGCAGATAGTTTATGGTTGATAGTTGATAGTTGATGGTTTATAGTTTAATGAATAGTCAAATACTATTAACCATTTGACTATTAACCATTGGCCTTTTGCGTCCTTAGTTCAGCCTGGTAGAACGTTGGTCTCCAAAACCAAATGTCGTGGGTTCAAATCCTACAGGGCGCGCCATCCTTCGCTCCTCGCTTTGTTCGTCATCTTCGGATGATTATTTATAGGATTTCAAACGAGTTGAAATCTCTTTCATCTAAAATAAACATTCTATCGGACCCACCGAATAAATCAGACGAATCCATTTTTTTGCCAGAGCGATAAAAAAGCAGACTCTTTTAAATTAAAAAAAATTAATGTGCAAATTGGTTCATTGATTTAGAATACTCATGGCTTAATTAAAAAAATTATGTCTATTTCATTAAAAACAGATTTACTTACTACAGCAATGCGTAGAGAATCTCATGGCACAAGACCTGAAATGCCTAGGATAATGAACCTACTACGAGGACAAACAAATCAATTACATGCACAACTAACACGGCATTCTTTATTAGCACCGGTTTTAAGTGATCCGCCATCTAGAGAAAGGTATATTTTAGTCCTTAAAAAACTGTGGGGATGGCAAAAAGCAATGGAGAGGGAAATAGAATCAAGATTTGATTGGGAAAAATTTGACTATGGTTTTGAAACAAGAAGAAAAGCTGAGCTTATTGAATATGACTTGAGAATATTGGGTGAAGAGAATTCAATTTCAGATATTCCAGAATGTGTAGATTTACCTGATCTTTCTTCACCAGCAAAAATACTAGGTGCTACATATGTTTTAGAAGGACAAACATTAGGTGCTCAATTATTGTATTCAAATTTAAACCATGGATTAAATTTAGATGCAGAATCAGGTTGTAAATTCTTACAATGTTATGGACCTGATCCCATGCCGAAATGGATTGAGTTTGGTCAATTTATGGACAAAGCTTCAGCAGGGCTTTCAGATGATGAAATGGTTCATTCAGCCCAGCAAACATTTAATAAATTAAATACTTGGTTTTCAGTTTAATCAGAGATCAAATACTAAACAACCCTTCAAAGCTCGGACCAATTTTACAGGATTTCCTTTTTGTTGCGAGTAAAGTTTAAGTTGTAGAAAAATCATTTTCAAGGTATCACAAAATGTGATACCTTGAGTTCTACTTCCTTTTTATTTATGGATTTCAAACAAATATAAAATTAATTTTCACTAGAAAACCTAGTGAAATCTATTTTACTTGCTGCTTCTATTAAAGCCTGCACATGCTGGTCTGTAGCAGTACCTTCATTAAGTGCTCTATCGTAAAGTACTGCTGCTTCTATTGCTGCTCTTAATATTTCCGGAGCTTCACTAAGATCTATGAGTGAATGATTAATTGCATTTGCTGCACATGCAAGAACTTCTATACCGCTCTCCATATCTACAACAGGGCGGCTTGGATTTGGGAGAATTTGTTTTAACAAAGTCGGACTTAAGGCTTCTGATGGAACTCCAGGAATAGGGCTTTTTGGTGTTTCTACTGGAAGAGTAGACCATTTATCACCAACTGCTCTTATTATTTTTAACTGTGTAATTAAAGGAGGTAAATTCATATCTTTTTAAACCTATTTTTCCACCTCATCATATTTAAATTAGTTTAATAAGAGGTTAATTTCTATGGAAACCTAGGGATAGCTCGGTGGGGTAAACTTTGTAAAAAGTATAAAGAAGAAATAAAACTCAGAAAAAAATTAAAGCGTATTAACTTCTAAGACCCTGATATAATTACCATAATTTAATCGGAGCATATATTTAAGAAGTTTAAATGAGATGAAATTAACTCCTACACCAGTTTGTACTATGAAAGGATTTCTTTGGAACATGGGTAAAAGCCCACATGTTTCTAAATATACTGAAGCTGGTGAAATTGAAGGCTTTGATCTTACAGGACTTTTTACACCTCTTTATCCTAGTACTATGTTTGAAAATAAATATGAATATCCTTTTAAACCAAAAGAAAAACTTCCCGTAGGGGACTTAGCTATTTGTGGAGTATTTGCTATTGGTAATCCATACTTTGAGTCAAGAGTAATTTTTGCAACAGAATCAGAAGAAAATGCATACCATGAATTTGCTATAGCAGATTTATTATATGCAATTAAGGTTAGAGCAAAAACAATTACAGATGTTGAAAATTTAGATTTTGAAGCAGGATTGAATTTTTCTCACCCAAATATTACGAAAGTTACTTATGCTGGTGAAACCACAGATAATAAAAGATTTGGATTAATGGAATTAGTAGATGGGATTTCTCTACATCAAGCAATTGAACTTTTACATAGTAAAACTTTAAATCCTGATAGACCAATTTTAAAACAAAAACGAAGAAGAGATGATAATATTCTTACTCCTTTCCAAGCCATAAGTCAACCGGTTCATGGTACACATTCAGGGATAGAACATTATGAAAAAAATCTTCCTATATTTTTCTCTCCTGAAGCTAGAGTCCTACTTAGAGAACAGTTAAAAAAAGAAATACTTCAGGCACTACTAACAGTAGCTGAAATTTTTTTATATCTTTCAAGTGTAGAAACGGGAAATCATAAAGGCATTGTTCATAGAGATATAAAACCTTTAAACATTTTGCTTACATGTGATGATGGTAAAATCACTCCTCATGTCATTGATTTTGGAGCATGTTGTCATCCTTACGTCGAAGAGGGAGCATTAAAAACAGGGATTATGAAGGGGACTCTGGGCTATGCTGCACCAGAGTTGATTTCTGGTGGAGATATAAATTCTCAAACAGACTTTTTTTCACTTAGTGCTTTGATCTATAAAGTCTTTTCCGGAAAGGCACCCTTTAAGGGTATAAACCAAGAACAAACAATGAGAATGACTGCTGAGAATGATCCAGAACCATTAACTCAAGCAGATTTTAATGATTTTGTAATGAGAGGATTGGCTAAGAATCCCAGTAAAAGACTTTCTGGAAATGATTTTGTAGAAGAATTAAGGCAGTTGCTATCGGCTTAATTCGAACAAAAATTACTTACAGATACTTTATTAATTTTCCTATCATCACTAGATGGAATAAAAACATTTAAAGAATTGATATTTGAAAAAAATTGCTTATTACTCAATGAGACATCTAAGTTTTCTTCACAAGCATTAGATAAATCACTAAGCTTTAAAACTAAGAGCTTGTTTTCACTAAGAATAAAAATGTTTTCATTGTCAGGAGATATGAGAATGTCGCTCACGCTTTTAATATTATCTAATGTAATTTTTTGTAAGATTTTTAATTTCTTGATATTCTTAGCATTAACCTTATATAAAATCGCATTTCTTTTTTCTTTATCCAATCCTACGGAGACTATAAAAGAACCATCTTTACTTACTGTAGACAAAACCTTCCCAGTAGACTTTTCAAACAATTTTTTTACTATTAGCTTATTTTTTATTAAATCAACAAAGTAAAGAACATGAATTCCATCCAGCGAAGAAAGAACAGCTTTTGCACCATTTTCATTAAATTTAATTCTTTCCAGAAATTCATCTGTCTTAAAAATTATAGACAAAGGTAAATCAATTCTAATTAGCTTCTCTTTTTGAACATCAAAAATATCTAAACTCTGAAAGAGAATGTTTTTAAAGAGAACTATGGCATCTTGTTCTGTAGGTGACAGTGCAAGCACATCCCCCACATCAGGAAGTGAAAACGTTTTTTCAATTTCTCCACTCATGCTATTAACTACAACCAGCTTAGAATCATCAACGTCATTATTTGTAGCTAAAATAGAATCCCCAGTTTTATCAAAGAATAAAAGAGCATTTAACTTTATACTATTCACTGAGATTTTCTGAGTGGTATTATTTTGAAGATTTAATATATAAAAAATGCTTTCTAAAGATGAGTTTATTTCCTTACTATAAATCAACGCTTTATTATTATCACTGCTTATTAAAACTTTAAATGATACATTTTCTCCTGATGAGTTATCAAAAGTAATTAAAGAATCAACACTCAAATTAGCATTGATTTTTCTTATAAATCTATCGCTAGATTTATAGGCTACAAGAAAAAAATTCTCATCATTTGAAGTAGCAATATCACTGATAGTAGCTGAAAGACACCTAGCATCCCGACAATTATCAACTATAGAAACTTCATTACAATATGCAGGATTAAAGCATGAAATAAGAATAAATAAATAAATTAAAAATATCTTCATGTTTACTTAGGGGTATCACTATGATAC
>Ga0209824_10001842_pt1 | contig 11393 bp, 9 predicted proteins | sample VDWuncwatermetaG_FD_184124 | JGI IMG/M metagenome (GOLD analysis project Ga0209824, IMG submission 184124) | Wastewater microbial communities from Netherlands to study Microbial Dark Matter (Phase II) - VDW unchlorinated drinking water (SPAdes)... ...
GTATTACACGTCACCTTTTTAGTGGAAGATTTAACGCAGGCGCGAAATTTTTACGAAGCCGTGCTCAGCCTACACCTAGATGAAAAGCGGCATGACATGGGCTTCCCCGGCGTGTGGTACGACGTGGGCGCGCAACAAATTCACCTCATGCAACTACCCAATCCCGAAAAGGGATTACAACGCCCCGCAAACGGTGGACGCGATCGCCACGTCGCAATGGCGGTGGATAACCTAGATGCGCTGATGCAAAAGCTCGATGCCACCAGCGTTAAATACAACGTCAGTAAATCCGGTCGCCGCGCATTGTTTTGTCGTGATGTGGATGACAATGCGCTGGAGTTTATTGAAGCGGGTTAGTGATAATGCAAGGGATTAGATGACTGTGAATTGTGGGCGGGCATCGGTCAGATACAATGAGCAGATTTGTCGTCGCCCTTAACGAAACCATCCGCCTCATGGCCGAAATCGACCGCGTAATCGAAACCCACGGCGGCTGGCTGGGCGCGTTTCAGGCATCGGCTGGCGAGGTTGCCACATGAGACAAAGCGCAGTAGCCATGAAAGTGATAGACATCTTTGGTAATGGCGCGATGGTTCTTATGCCAGTGAATGTGGGGCGAATGATTTGGAGAAATTAAAACAAGACGGAGCAGTTGAAATACTTCCTAACTGTTCCCGGTTTCTTTGTCCTTAGAAGGGTGTTAGTGAATACTCAGCTTATGCAAATAACAAAGCGCATCGCGAACTATTTGACTTCCCAATTAGTTCATTGGCGGCTTCGTCTTGCAATCCTCAGCCGGTTATTTCGTGCTTGGGTGAGCATCGTAGCGATCAGCCTGTTCGGATTCATAATGGCCGCTGGCATACTCTTGATTCCCCAGCTTCGCGTAATTGCTGACGCATTCCAATCCTTGGAAGCAATTCTTCCCCAGCTCGGAGCGACATACGGAACAATTCTCGCACTCGTCCTGACGCTTTCAATTATTCCGATTCAACGAGCCGCTGAGATATGGTCACCGTCGATCATTCGCCTCTATCGCCGGGATCGAGCTACATACGTTACGTTTGTGGCACTTGGCGTTCTTTGCGTAGTGAGCTTCTTGTTTGCCGTACGCGGGCTAGCCGGGATGCCGGTCAGCATCGTGCTGGCATTCTCGTTGACAACTCTAGGTATCAGTCTTGACATGCTTCGGTGGTATCACGGACATATTTGCCAGCTATTGGATCCGACTTATGCGGTGGGCCTGGCTCTGAAACAAGTGAAGCGATTAATAGATGAAAAGAAGGCGCTTGTTACGCGGGTTGCTCGACTTCAGCATCAGTTGCTCAGCTATTCACAGCAAAGCCAATTTACTGTTGAGGACATTGAGACTACTGTCTATCCTCGCATTACCGGATACCAGAACTCCGTCAACTCATCTATAAACGATCTAGCAGAGATAGCGATTAAGGCGGTAGCCCGTGGCGAAAAGCTGCTGGCAAAGACCGCGATATTCGCCATTGCCGACCTGACCATCCATTACCTGTCCTCTCGAAAGCACAATTTGACGCTAACACCAGCGCCAGAAGCGATGTTTCTGGCAATGACATCGGATGTGAACGTCGTCACAGGTCGCGCTTACGAAACATTGCAGGAAGTAAGTCACGCGGCGGTAACACAAAGCGACGAGTCTACGGCTATCCGTGTGTCGGAGGCGTATCAAGCAATCACCATTCACACAGCTAATCTGGTGGCCCGTGCTTTTCGTGAGCACACTGCGCCGCTGACCTTTGCCCCGATCTACTACGCATTGGCCTGTGTGAAGTACGCACAGACCAAGAATCTTGACGAGGTATCTTTCCAGACAGCAGAGATACTTTCCAAAATCTCAATCTCTGCACCAAAGGACATCGCAGATACTGATATTCATATACCGGTGATCGACGGCCTCTACAACATCGCGGTGTATCTGTATGCAAAGCGCAATTTCGGACTCGCTGAGGAGATCAACGGGCATCAGTTTGCAATCCTCACCCATATGCTTGAGCGGCAGGACTACTACTTCAAAGCCATGCTTCGCCATGTGCTTGAGAAGATCGAATTGCTCGCACCGCTCGCTCTCATCAACGAAACAATGGCGGGTCGCTTGAGCATAGTGCACCCGCTGGGTAAGGCATACGGATTAGTCAATCCGAATTCACTCGGCTATCTCTTTGGTAAGGCTGCTGAGATATTCACTCGACACGAGGCTGAACGCGAGTGGCTTAATCCATACCATGAGCTTATTGAGATCGCCGACATCATTTCCAGCCATTTGCGTAAGATCGCCGAAAACAACGAATTCGGTGACAGCTTCCTCATTTGGGAGATTGACCAGCTTATCAAACATATTGCAGTCGTCGTTGCTAGGCGGATCGAACAGCCTCTACGTCCGTCCCACGGCGATGAAAGCATATTAGTCGATAAGTTCCTTTGGATACTTGCGTTTTACTGGGTTGCCTTCAACGGCAAAAAAAGCATCAACGGGCGGCGGGCTGATGAGTGTTGCGAGACGCTGGGTTTTATCGGGCTACTCTTTTTTGAGCGGGGTCACCCTGAGGTACTTCGGTCAAGTATTTCGAATATACGTTCTATCGTTGAGTCCTATTGCGAAATAGCTCAGCCGCCGGACAACTACACAATCGGCGACATTCTCACGCATTTATGGGGTATCCGAATGCTCTTAATTGCGCGAGACAACGCGGCACTTACTCAAGAAGTAGATCGGTCGCTAATTACCAAGCCTAGCGCACTGACAGATGAGCAGTGGCAGGCAGCACAGCCTGCAATACTGCTTCGCCGTGACCAACTTGAAGAGCGCTTGACGGAAAGGGTCGACCGCCAGCGGACGGATAGTTTTGAAACACTTCTACGCCGATTACTGCGTGAGGCGACGGAATCGACCGACTGAGATCAAGGCAAATAAAAGTGCCAATCTCAAATTATTTTCTTAATCGCAAACGAATGAATAACACCGCCGCCACCCACACCGCCCGGCAGCGTACCGCGCTGGCCTTCGACACTCACACCGGAGATACGCCATGACAGATCAGCGCATTGCCAAACGGCATCACGCCACCTTCGAGAGTATCCGCCAGCAAGATGCTGCGGGTAACGAATACTGGTCCGCACGCAAGCTTGCCAAGGTGTTGGAGTATTCGGAGTATCGACACTTTCAGCCTGTCATTGAGCGGGCACGAGAAGCTTGCCGGAGCAGCGGGTATGCGGCAGCAGACCATTTCGAGGATATCCTCGAAATGGTCGATATTGGCTCTGGCGCGAAGCGTGAGTTACCCGACGTAAAGCTGTCGCGTTATGCCTGCTATCTGATCGTGCAGAACGGCGATCCATCCAAATCGGTGATCGCCAATGGGCAAACTTATTTTGCGATGCAGACGCGACGGCAGGAGTTACAGGATAACGAAAAGTTTGCGCGGTTATCGGAAGATGAAAAGCGTTTGGCAATTCGCAACGAATTGGCAGAGCACAACAAATATCTGGCGGCGGCGGCAAAAAATGCGGGAGTAGAAACCGGAACTGGATTACGCCATTTTTCAGGATCACGGTTACAAGGGTTTGTATGGCGGCTTGGGAGCGAAGGATATTCATACTCGCAAGGGGTTGAAGAAGAGCCAGAAAATTCTCGACCACATGGGGAGCACCGAGTTGGCGGCCAACCTGTTCCGCGCCACGCAGGCGGAAGAAAAATTGAAACGGGAGAATGTGCGCGACAAGCAGCGCGCTAACCAGACGCATTATGAAGTAGGTCAGAAAGTACGCCGGACTATCAAGGATCTGGGCGGCACCATGCCCGAGTCATTGCCGACACCGGAACAGAGCGTCAAGCAGGTCGAAAGCGCGAAGAAAAAACTAGAAAAGAAAAAATAAAAGCGCAAGTCTCAAATTATTTTCTTATTTGCTCATTGCTCAGTAAGGTGGCAACATCAAAATCGGCTGCGTGTGCTTGCCATCGAATTTTAACATTCCCCGTAAGTCTTCTATTTTGCCCGTCTTAATCCGCTTTACTGGATAGGCAGTGAGCTTGCCGCCCTCGTTTTTTCAGTCTATTTTTTCGCCCAGGTGCAGCCCAAATTTCTTCATGAGTTTCTTGGGGATCACCACCTGCCCTTTGGTTGAAATGGTAGTTGCCATGATAAAGCCTTCCCTAAAAATTAATGATTATCAGTCTAGCGCAAAACATCTACCTTGTCGGGTATAGCGGGTTGGGATTCTCGCTCTTTAACGGCTTCTATTCGCGTTAAATCTCTATCTGGCTACCCAGCGCAATGACCCTATTGCTCGGTATGCGATAGTAGTCTGTGGCATTGCGGCTGTTGCGCGACATGGTGCTAAACAGGTGTTCATGCCATTTGCGCCAACCCGATTTTGCGGTGGGGATAAAAGTTTGACGCGAGATAAAAAATGAAGTTTCCATCATTTCAAATTGCAGCCCGTGTTGCGCGGCAAGGGTGAGTGCCAGTGGAATATCCGGCTCGTCTTTAAAGCCGTAGTGGATGTCGAGTTGGTAGCAATTATTTTGCAATTCGCGCATTTTAATCCGCTCTGCAGCGGCCACCCAAGGCACGCTCAAAATATGCACGGTTAAAAAAACCACGCGCTCGTGCAGCACTTTGTTGTGATAAAGGTTATGCATCATGGCGTGCGGCACGCCTTCGTTTTCGCCGCGCATAAAAATCGCTGTGCCGGATACACGCACAGGTGGCGAGGTAAATAGCGAGGCCAGGAAATCTTCCAACGGAATAAATTGTTGCTGAATTTTGGTGTAGGCCAATTCGCGTCCCATCTTCCACGCCAGCATTATGCCAAATGTCAGCACGCCCAGTAGCAACGGAAACCAGCCGCCATGTAGAAATTTAAGTGCGTTGGCTGCAAAAAATGCGGTGTCAATAATCAGAAAAATACTGGTGGCTGCGATGCTTAATGCGATGTGGTATTTCCAGCCCTGATAGATCACAAAAAAAGTCAGAATGGTGCTGGCCAACATGGTGCCGGTGACGGCTATGCCATAAGCGGCGGCCAATTTGGAGGAGGAGCCAAAGGCCAGGACAGTCATAAAAACCATGCTCCACTGCAACCAGTTTACAAAGGGAATGTAAATTTGCCCGATCTCTTTAGCGGAGGTGTGGACCACTTTCATGCGCGGTAAAAATCCCAGCGCGATCGCTTGTTGCACCATGGAGAACGTGCCGGAGATGGTGGCTTGCGAGGCGATGATGGTGGCGAGTGTAGACAGCGCGACCAGCGGGTAAATACTCCACGCATCCAGTTGGTGAAAAAAGGGATTGGCGATGGCTTCGGGGTGGCTCAGCAATAATCCTCCTTGCCCCAAATAGTTTAAAGCCAGCGCGGGAAAAACCACCATAAACCAGGCGATGCGTATGGGCGTACGGCCAAAATGTCCCATGTCGGCATATAAGGCTTCCGCGCCTGTTAAGGTGAGCACCACTGCGCCTAATGCGATGAATCCTACCCAGTGTGCTTCGCTTAAAAATCGTAGCGCGTGCATGGGATTTAATGCGGCGAGAATTTCCGGGGTTTGATAAATATTGACGATGCCCATCCCCGCCAGTGCTGCGAACCACAATAAAATAATCGGTGTAAACCATTTGCCAATGCCTGCTGTGCCGCGCCCTTGCATCATGTACAGCGCGGTCAGTAGTAGCAGCGTCAGCGGGATAATAAAAGGTGTAAACGCGGGCGTGGCGACTTCTAATCCTTCTATCGCAGACAGCACAGAAATCGCGGGTGTAATTACGCCCTCGCCAAAAAACAGCGACGCACCAAATAGCGCGATCAACATTAAGGGGAAATATAAGCGCGAAGATTTACCAACAGAAGACAGCGTGAGTGCCATTAGTGCCATGATGCCACCCTCGCCGTGGTTATCGGCACGCAGCAGCAGCGTGACATATTTAAGCGACACCACCGCGATCAAGCTCCACACAATTAACGACACCACGCCCAGCAGGTGCGCGGGTGTTAGCTCTAAGCCGTGCGCGGGTGAGAATACTTCTTTCATCGCATACAAAGGGCTGGTGCCGATGTCGCCATAGACAATGCCAATCGCGCCCAAGGTGAGAACGGTCAAACTGCTTTTTGTAGGCTGTGCTTGCAAGATTGTGTAGTGGGTGAAAGCGTTAAAAGACGCGCAGTGTATGCTATTTTTGTGAGAATGGGATGGTGCGATAAGTGTGAAAATTGTGGGGTTTGTTTGATTGGATACTATAATTTTAACTCGGGGGAGGAATCCCATCCGTCAAAACGAACAGAAGCCATTTTGAAAAATATTAAAATGAAAGAGGAGTCGTGATGAGCACGCAAATTTATCTCGATCGGCCAGCCAGAAATCTAAAGAGTCTCTGATTTAACTCCCGCATCTTGAAACTTGAAAATTCACCCCCATCTGACCCGCACCTTTTGTAAAAAATTTTGGAGAATGTAATGACTGACACTGCCACACACACTGAAACTGCAACCAACCGCGAAACGCTGGGCTTTCAGGCCGAGGTCAAACAACTGCTGCAATTGATGATTCATTCGTTGTATTCCAACCGCGAAATTTTTCTGCGCGAGCTGATTTCGAATGCCTCGGATGCGTGCGATAAATTGCGTTTTGAGTCGCTGAATAATTCAGCCTTGATGGAAGATCAAGAGGCTTTAGAAATCAACATCAGCTTTGATAAAGCCGCACGTACGCTCACGGTGAGCGATAGCGGCATCGGCATGAGCCGTGAAGAAGTCATTAATAATCTGGGCACGATTGCAAAATCCGGCACACGCGAATTTTTCTCGCGGCTGTCTGGTGATCAACAAAAAGATGCGAATTTAATCGGGCAGTTTGGTGTGGGCTTTTATTCGGCGTTTATCGTGGCGGATAAAGTGACCGTGGTGACCCGCCGTGCAGGCGAGAAAAACGATCAGGGTGTGCGCTGGGAATCGGACGGTGGCGGTGAGTTTGCGATTGAGATGATCGAGAAAGCAACACGCGGCACGTCTATTACTTTGCATTTGCGCGAGGGGCAGGACGACCTGTTGAGTGGGCATAAATTGCGTTCGATTATCCGCAAATATTCCGATCACATTGTGCAACCGATTGTCATGCACAAAGAAGAATGGAAAGATGGCGGCTACCAAACGCTGGAGGAAACTGAAACTGTCAATCAAGCGTATGCCTTGTGGGCGCGCGCTAAAAACGAAATAACCGACGAGCAGTATCAAGAATTTTATAAGCACGTCGGGCATGACATGACCGACCCACTGGCCTGGGTTCATGCGCGTGTCGAGGGGCGGCAGGAATACACGCAGCTACTTTATATTCCCGCGCGTGCGCCGTTTGATATGTGGCAGCGCGAAGCCAAGCATGGTGTGAAATTATATGTGCGCCGCGTTTTCATCATGGATGATGCGGATAAATTAATTCCGAGCTATCTGCGTTTTGTGCGTGGCGTGGTGGATTCGAATGATCTGCCGCTGAATGTGTCACGCGAAATTTTGCAAGAATCAAAAGACATTGAAGCGATACGCGCAGGTTGCACCAAAAAAATTCTGAGTCTGCTAGAAGACATGGCCGTGAATGATAAAGAAAAGTACACACGTTTTTGGAACGAGTTTGGGCGTGTGTTAAAAGAGGGCATCAGCGAAGATGCCATCAACCGCGATAAAATTGCAGGGCTGTTGAGACTGGCTTCCACCCACGCAGATACGCCAGAGACCATTGTTTCGCTAAGTGACTATGTTGCGCGTATGAAAGAAGGCCAGGACAAAATTTACTACATTACTGCCGATACTTTTAATGCTGCAAAAAATAGCCCGCATCTAGAAGTTTTCCGTAAGAAAGGGATCGAAGTTTTGCTGCTGACCGATCGCGTGGACGAATGGGTGGTCAATCATTTGTTAGCGTTTGAAGAAAAATCTTTAGTGTCAGTCGCTAAAGGGGGGTTAGATTTAGGCGATCTTGAAGATGAAGCCGAAAAATTAGCGCAGAAAAAAGAGGCGGATGATTTCAAAGAATTGACCGATAAAATCAGCGCGAGCTTGGTGGGGCGCGTGAAAGAAGTGCGCGTGACGCATCGCCTAACCGACTCGCCCGCCTGCCTCGTGGTGGACGAGCAAGATATGAATGCGAATCTGGCGCGCATGTTAAAAGCGGCGGGGCAGCAAGCACCCAACACGCAGCCGATATTGGAAATCAATCCACAACATCCGGTGGTGTTGCGTTTGCAGCGTGAAGAAAATAAATTTGATGATTGGGCCTCGGTGTTATTCGATCAAGCATTGTTGGCGGAAGGTGGGCAGTTGGATGACCCTGCGAGCTTTGTAAAACGCGTTAATCAGTTGATGCTGGAAATGAGTGGCAGTTAATTATTAAAACGGTAGGAGGAAAAATGCCGAAGGAAGCGTTGATTAAGTCGGCGAGCGGAATGGAGTGCAAGGTGTATGGCGCGCAGAAACCGGAATGTATGGGGTATACATGAGGATTTCGAGCACCATACAACGCGGCAATTCGCCCGCGCAGCCACTTAATCAGCCGCTTCCGAAAGTGTTAGTGCCACTCGCGCAAGGCTGCGAAGAACTCGAAGCCGTTAGCATCATTGATATTCTGCGACGCGCGGGTGTCGAAGTTGTCGTAGCAGGGCTGGATGCCGCACCCGTGCGCGCTAGCCGAGGGGTGGTGATTGTGCCGGATGTTGATTTAAATGTTGCGATGAAAAATGATTACGACATGATCGTACTACCTGGCGGGCAGCCCGGCACCGATAATTTAAAAGCCGATGCGCGCATTTTAAATATCGTGCAAGGCATGGTGACGCAAAATAAATATGTCGCGGCAATTTGCGCTGCGCCATCAGTTTTAGCTGCTGCCGGTGTGCTAGATGGCAAGCGCGCCACCAGCTTTCCGGGCGCGCTAGATGCTTTTCCGCAAGTGCAACAACAGCCGCAAGCTGTGGTGGAGGATGGCAAAATAATTACTTCGCGCGGGCCCGGCACAGCGATGGATTTTGCGCTGGTGTTAGTGGAGCGGCTGTGCGGAAAAGAAAAGCGACAGACAGTGGAAGCAGGGTTGCAACGCTAATTGGCATTTCAAAATAAATATTTCTTGAACGCATTCTTTCATAAAATTCCGCCCGCCGTAGTCGCGTTGCTGTTGCAAATAGCCAGCGTGCTGTGCGTATTTTTCTTAGCCAGTATCACCGCAATGCCAGCATCGCCGATGGTGTGGGCAGCGTTGTGCGGGGTATTGGCGGCGGGTTTCAGCTACTTCGTAGGGTTGGCGCGATGGTGGTTGGTTATTCAATTATTATTTGTTCCCACCTTGTTGCTGGCACTGTCTTTAAAAATTTCGCCGTACTGGTATCTACTTTTATTTTTAATTTTTTTGGCGGTGTATTGGAACACCTTCCGCACTCAAGTCCCCTTTTATTTATCTAGCCGCAAAGTGTGGCAAGCATTAGAAACGTTGTTGCCGCCCGCTGTGCCCAACCAAACATTTAAATTTGTTGACCTAGGTTCGGGCACGGGTGGCGTGTTAACGCACTTGGCTGCGGTGCGCGCAGATGGAAGATTCCAAGGCATAGAGGCCGCGCCCTTGCCCTTTGCATTAAGCTGGTTGCGAATTTTTATGAGTACTTATCGTGATCGCTGCGAAGTGCATTGGGGCAGCTTGTGGCATTGCGATCTCGCCCAATGTGATGTGGTTTTCGCCTATCTTTCACCTGTGCCCATGCAACAGCTGTGGGAAAAAGCGCAGCGCGAAATGCGCCCCGGTTCGTTATTCATCAGCAATACTTTTGCCGTGCCGGATCATCCCCCGCAACGCACCCTCACCGTGGATGACAGGCATCAATCGACGTTGTATGTTTGGCAGATGTAATTTTTTAAATAAACGCCACTGGTTTTAAATAAACACCATCGGCAATTGCGCCGGTTATAGAGTTGCGCTCTCATCACGAAAAGCACGATAATCACCCACTATATTTTTTTGCACAGTTCTTTAAGGAGCGTGGTATGAACTACAAAGAACGCATCACCATCGAGCCTGGTAAACGTGGTGGAAAGCCTTGCATACGCGGCTTACGCATCACCGTTTATGATGTGTTGGATTATCTTGCATCTGGCATGACACCCGCCGCAATCCTCGCGGAATTTGATTATCTGACGGCTGAAGATATTCAGGCTTGCCTAGCCTACGCGGCAGATCGTGAGCATCATCAACTTGCGGTGCAAGCTTGAAGCTCTTGTTCGATGAGAATCTTGCACCCTCACTTGCTTTAGCATTGGCAGATATTTTCCCTCAATCGACACACGTTGCTCTGATTGGGCTGGGAGCCGCGCAAGATCGAGAAGTGTGGGAATACGCGAGAGCGCAGCATTACACGTTAGTCAGCAAGGACTCTGATTTCCATGAATTGAGTTTGCTATTTGGTTCTCCGCCGAAGGTTGTTTGGATTCGCCGTGGCAACTGTACTACTCGGCACATCGAAATAATGTTACGCAACCAAGCAGAAAATATCCGTTTGCTAACAGATAACTCAGACGCTACCTACCTTGTTCTTTTGTGAGCCGTATGAATAAATATAGGTTCATGTTGTACATCTAACCCCGCCAAATAAATCTCCCAACTCATGGCAACAGCAAAAACAATTTATTCCTGCACCGAATGTGGCGGGCAAGTTTCCAAATGGCAGGGGCAATGTCCGCATTGTCAGGCGTGGAATACGCTGGTAGAAAGCGTGGCGGAAGGTGCGGGCAAGCATCGCTATAGCGCGCTGGCCGCCACCAGCAAGGTGCAAACTTTGGCCGAGGTCGATGCGGTCGATATTCCGCGCATCCCCACCGGCATTGCTGAGTTTGATCGCGTCCTCGGCGGAGGGCTGGTCAGTGGCGGCGTGGTGTTGATTGGCGGTGATCCGGGCATTGGTAAATCCACTTTGCTGTTGCAAGCATTGGCACACCTCGCGCCTCACAAAAAAGTTTTATATGTGAGCGGCGAAGAGTCGGTGCAACAGATCGCGTTGCGCGCTAAGCGTTTAGCACTGGATGTGGCGGCACAGCCCTTGCATCTGCTGGCCGAAATTCAATTGGAAAAAATTCAAGCGACCATCGCGCAAGAAAAACCCGATGTGGTGGTGATCGATTCCATTCAAACTGTGTATTCTGAACAACTGACTTCTGCCCCTGGCTCAGTGGCGCAAGTGCGCGAATGTGCGGCGCAACTCACGCGGCTGGCGAAAAGTACCGCTACTACCATGATCCTAGTTGGGCACGTCACTAAAGAAGGCACGCTGGCCGGACCGCGCGTGCTGGAGCACATTGTAGACACGGTGCTGTATTTTGAGGGTGACACGCATTCTAGT
>Ga0209824_10001845_pt1 | contig 11375 bp, 11 predicted proteins | sample VDWuncwatermetaG_FD_184124 | JGI IMG/M metagenome (GOLD analysis project Ga0209824, IMG submission 184124) | Wastewater microbial communities from Netherlands to study Microbial Dark Matter (Phase II) - VDW unchlorinated drinking water (SPAdes)... ...
ACACCTTACAATCTTCCTAATAAAATTTTCTCTCCATGACCTTGACAGCTTTATACTCTGCGTTATAATTCCTTCCGTTTTTCTCGCCTTGTATTAGATTTCATGGTTTAGCGGTGGTTCCCATGGACTTCTATGGCGAATATCTGGTGGTGAGGTAGGGAAGATGCTAGTAGGGAAGATGCTAGTAAAGACGAAGGTCGGAGAATGGTTCAATAAGCGGAAGCTGGAAAGACTGGCATTAATAAAGGAGCGGTACAGAAAGCTGGTCTTAGAACCCAGGAAAGAAATTGAGTTTGAGCTAGATAAAGACCTGGAAGAGGAAGAAAGCTTTCATAATCTGCCTTGCACGCCCCTTCATTGAGAAAGAGGGTGTGTTACATCCCTTTAGCCACGCCTTTCCTCCCCGAAGAACTTTTTTCTCTACACCTCCCAAGTGGACCAGAACCTGATGGACATTTCCCGAGTGCTTACCATCTTAAAGCAGGAGAATAAGAAATACAGGGAACCTGCCGTGAGTGTGGTTGCACGTAGTGGAAATTCCTCTAAAGTATTTAAGGTGTTGGTATCCTGTCTGTTGAGTCTCCGCACCAAAGACCTTGTCACCTCCCAGGCCTCTGAAAGGCTGTTTAGCCTGGCTGAGGGCCCGGAGGAGATGACCTCCCTGGATGTCTCCACCATAGAAAGGGCAATTTACCCAGTAGGTTTCTATAAGACAAAGGCAAGACGGATAAAAGAGATTTCACGGGTCCTTATGGATAAGTATCACGGGAAGGTCCCGGATACCCTGGAAGGGCTGCTTGAATTGAACGGTGTGGGGAGGAAGACGGCCAACCTGGTAGTAACCGTTGGATACGGCAAACCAGGTATATGTGTTGATACCCACGTCCACAGGATAGTGAACCGTTTGGGTTATGTCAGTACCAGGACCCCGCGGGAGACCGAGTTTGCCCTTAGAGAGGTACTTCCGAGGAGGTACTGGATTTCTATCAATGACCTCCTGGTCACCCACGGTCAGAATATATGTGCGCCGGTGTCCCCCAGGTGTAGTATCTGCCCTGTGGAGAAATACTGTCAGAAGGTAGGGGTTAGCCGCCACCGTTAGGGGTCAGGGGTTAAGGGCTAGAGACTAAAGAATTGAAAATTGGAAATTCTAAATTTTCAATTTACAATTTACAATTCTGTAGGCATAAGTCCCTCAAGCTCCTTAACCCCTACAGAGACAGTTCCCTGCCCGTAATCCTGCGGTAGGCCTCAAGGTACTTTTCCAGCGTCCTGTGCACGATTTCCTTTGGTAGGAAGGGGGCAGGGAGGGTCTTGTCCCAACCTATCTGCTCCACGAAGTCGCGGACGTATTGCTTATCAAAGGAGACCTGTGACCTCCCCGGGGTATAGTCCTCCAGGGGCCAGAAGCGGGAGCTATCCGGGGTGAAGGCCTCATCAATAAGTATCAACTCATTACCAAATCTGCCCCACTCCAGCTTGGCATCAGCAATAATAATCCCCCTCTCCTGGGCATGGGCGCTGGCCTCTCTAAAGAGTGTGATACTCTTTCCCTTTATCTCTTTGGTAACTTTCTCTCCCAACATCTCTTGTACTTTAGTAATAGGGATATTCTCGTCGTGGCCGCTGGTGGCCTTGGTGGCCGGGGTGAAGATTGGCTCAGGCAATCTCTCTGATTGGCTGAGGCCTGGGGGGAGTTTCACATCCTGACACCTCCCGGTAGACTCGTACTCTTTCCAGGCCGAGCCTGCAAGGTATCCCCTGACTACACACTCTACGGGGAGTGGGTCAGCCTTTTTTACCAACATAGACCGCCCTTGGAGGATATCTGCAAAGGCCAGTACTTCTTTGCCCATCTCTTTAATATCAGTGGTAATAAAATGAGAAGGTGCCAGGGGTTCTAACTTCTTGAACCAGAACTCAGACAGGGCGGTAAGGACTTTGCCCTTGTTGGGGATGGCCGTAGGAAGGACTACGTCAAAGACGGATATCCTGTCCGTAGCGACAATGAGCAGGTTATTATCCAGTGCATATATATCCCTGACCTTTCCCCTCTTCAGGAGTGGTATGGGGAGATGGGTCTCAAGGAGGACGTCATAGCCTGTCTTCACTGAGAGGCTCTACAATTGCCAAGAGGAGGAGTCTGGTTTAACCAGGCCAGGAGTCTATGGACCCCGCGCAGGTTGGGTTTGAGGGAGAGGGCAAGTTTAAGGTGTCCCGAGGCAGCGAAGGGGTCTCCCTGTTTAAAATGGGATTCGGCTATCTTCTTGTGCACGAAGGCACGCTCCGCCCGTCCCAGGTCCAGCTCAAGGGCCTTCTCATAGTATAGGATGGCCTCCTTCGGGGAGGCCCGTCTGGCCAGCACACGACAGTATATCCTCTGTATCCTGTCCTTAATCTCGTCAAATAGATACTGCCTCTGGGCCTTCTGCTGGAGCTGGTAATAGGTCTCTTCATAAAGTTCCAGGGCCGACGTATGCTTCTTCTGCCGTTCATACTCTTCGGCCAGCAGGAAGGTACAGTCTATGTAATCCTTAAAGGTAAAGTAGTTCAGGAGGTGTAACCCCGAGACGGTCTTTCTTAACCGTTCGTAGCTCTCCAGGGCAGGGGTGCCCTTTCCATCCAGGAGGTCTAGTAACATGTTCCTTGCCTGGGTATTGAGGCTGTTTTGATGCCTCTCCGGCGTCTCACATGCCCCGTTTTTCCTTAACTTAAGCAGCCTGTCATAGAGTTTTCTGTGGGAATCGTCGCTCAGGGTCTTATAGGCCTGGATGACCAGTTTAACTTTATCTGCCGCCCAGGGTTCGTTCCCATTCCTGTCGGGATGATATTCCTTGACCAGCCTCCTGAAGGAGCGCTTTATCTCCTCCTGGCCAGCCCCTTCCTGGATCTGCAGTACGGCGTAATAATCTATGGGCCTTGTTTCCTCTAGCATGGTAGTGGGGGGCAAACTTCTTTGCCCGGGACGATCTTTCGGATGAGTCCCTTGATTCCTCTAGTCAGCTTTCTATCTCTCTTAAAGAAGTTTCTTGCAGCCTTAAAATAGAATCGTCAGTTTACTATATTTTTTTTAGAAGTCAAATATTAAAAATTGACATAATGTGGAGTATATGGGCATTGGGTAATCCGCCTGAGGTGGAGAAGGGGGCTTCCGCCCCCTTACATTCAATTGTAGGGACGTTCGATTGAACGCCCCTACTAATAAAAAAGTGTTGCCCATGTCTATATCATCCACAAGGGATTAAATTTAGCTATCTTGTCAAGGGGGATAAAAAGGAGTACAATCGCTAAATTTTTATGGGTGTGAGGAGACGCTGAAATCAACTGCTCGTTTAGGAGAGACAAAGATTATGGCCATACCAATTGAAGAATGGGTTGCGGAGGTAGCAAGACTTACTCAACCAGATAAAATCTACTGGTGCGATGGTTCAGAAGAAGAGGCACATAGGCTCGTTGAGATAGGGATAAAAGAAGAGCGGCTCGGAGGGCGGCCGGTATTTTATGAACTTAATCCAAAGACCTATCCTAATTGTTATCTCCATAGGAGTCACCCTTCTGATGTGGCGCGCACGGAACATCTGACATTTGTTTGTCATCCAGATAAAGAGACCGCAGGGCCAAATAATAATTGGATGGAACCAAAAGAGGCAAAAGAGCGTCTTACCAGATTATCCAGTGGCTGTATGCGTGGAAGGACGATGTATGTCATACCTTATATGATGGGAAACCCTGACTCACCTTATGCAAAAGCCTGTGTCCAACTTACAGATACCTGTTATGTGGCGGTAAACATGAGGATAATGGCCCGTGTAGGGAAGTTTGCGCTAGAGAGGATTGGAAGCCGCCAGGATTTTGTGAAAGGGCTCCACTCTGTGGGTGACCTTGATCCCAGTAGGCGGTTTATTATGCATTTCCCTGATGAAAATCTAGTGTGGAGTATTGGTTCTGGTTACGGAGGAAACGCCCTATTAGGGAAGAAATGTTTTGCCTTGAGGATGGCCTCCTGGTCAGGTTTTAGAGAGGGATGGCTCGCCGAACATATGCTGATTATGGGTATTGAGGACCCCCAGGGTAATATCACCTATGTTACGGCTGCAATGCCCTCCGCCTGTGGAAAGACTAACCTGGCAATGCTTGAGTCATCGCTTCCCGGCTACAAGGTATGGACCTTAGGGGATGATATTGCCTGGTTAAATATTGGTCCTGATGGCAGGCTCTATGCCATAAACCCTGAAGCAGGTTTTTTTGGGGTGGTACCCGGGACTTCCATGAAGACTAATCCCAATATGATGAGGACCCTAAGGGCCAACAAATTCTATCCCACTATCTATACAAATACAGCCCTGAACGTGGAGACTAATGAACCCTGGTGGGAGGGGATGGATGGCCCTATGCCTAAAAATTTAGTGGATTGGCAGGGCAGGGCTTGGGATAGTTCCCAGGCTGGCGATGCCGCACACCCCAACTCTAGATTCACTGCATCTATACATAACTGCCCCACGCTCTCAAAAGAGTTTGATAACCCCAAAGGTGTGCCCATCTCGGCGATGATCCTGGGCGGAAGGAGGACACAACTCATACCTTTGGTAGTTGAGAGTTTCAATTGGCAGCACGGCGTATTCCTGGGTACCAGGACGGGTTCGGAGACCACGGCCGCAGCTGCCCATCAAGTGGGTATGGTAAGAAGAGACCCTATGGCAATGCTCCCTTTCTGTGGCTATAACATGGGCGATTATTTCAGGCATTGGATTAATATGGGGAAAAAGTTAACTCATCCCCCAAAGATATTTTCAGTCAATTGGTTCAGGGTAGATGAGAAAGGAAAATTTATCTGGCCGGGGTTTGGAGAAAACATGCGGGTATTAAAATGGATTGTGGATAGGGTAAATAACCGTGTGGAGGCCAGGGAAACACCTCTTGGACTCTTTCCATACCTGAAAGATTTAGACCGGAAAGGGTTAAACATTCCTGAGGAGAGGCTTGAAAAATTATTTGAGTTCAACCCCCAGGATTGGCAAAAAGAGCTGGAGGATATAGAAAAATTTCTAAGTCAGTTTGGGAAACACCTGCCGCAGGAAATCCACCAGGAGTTTGATAAGATGAAAAAAGACCTCCGTGCCATGGAGATGGTAAAAGGGGCGCATGGGTGATAAGGGGCCATATTCTGGGGGTATTGAAGGAGTCCCAGGGTTTTGCCAGAAGGCCTTCGGTCTTTTGGAACTCATCAAGTTTCCCCACACGGTCTTTTCCCTCCCCTTTGCGATAATGAGTGCCTTCCTTGCGGCCCAGGGCATGCCCAACTCAAGGGAGTTCTTCCTCATTCTAGTAGCACTTGTGATGGCCAGGAACTGTGCAATGGGTTTTAACCGCCTGGCAGACGTCCAGTATGACTCCACCAACCCCAGGACCAGGCAGTGGTACGTCCTCCAGCATCAGGTGGGACGCCCTACGCTCCTGGCCTTCACCTTAGTCTCGGCCCTCCTCTTCGTTGGCCTTTCCAGGGCACTGAATCAGCTTGCCTTCCTGCTCTCACCAGTGGCCCTTATTGTAATCGTTGGGTACTCTTATACCAAAAGGGTTACAAGTCTTTCACACTTCTTCCTGGGCGCGGCCCTGGCCCTGTCACCACTGGGTGCGTGGGTGGCCGTAAAGGGCAGTTTTGACGTCCCCCCCTGCCTGCTGGCCCTGGCAGTACTCCTCTGGACGGCTGGTTTTGACATTATCTATGCCTGTCAGGACGTAGCACACGACCAGAAGATGGGCCTCTACTCCCTGCCTAAGAACCTGGGGGTAAAGAACGCCCTCCGCCTCTCATCTCTCTTGCATCTACTGATGGTAGCAGTGCTCTTCCTCCTTGCCAGTTACGCAGGGCTGGGGAGGATATATCTGGCGGGGGTATGCCTTACAGCCGTCCTACTATTTTACGAACACTCCCTGGTAAGACCGGAGGACCTATCCAGGATTAACGTAGCCTTCTTTACCGTGAACGGTTTCATAAGCCTGGCGCTGATGGCGGCAACCCTGCTTGATATATTTTTATCCTGAATGGACGGAGGGAGACTTCTGAAAAACCCTACTTATATGTCCCGCCTGAGGCGGATTTTCAACATTCTGAGGGAGCGAAGCGACCGAAGAACCTCCTAAAAGACTAGATTCTTCCCCTTCACTTCGTTCAGGGTCAGAATGACAAATAGTGCTGTGTAGACTTTTGTAAAGCTCTCATCAAATCAATGCCAAAGCCCAGATGTCAAAGTCTGGAATCTGGATTTTTATATCTGGTTACACCCCTACCAATTCCTTCTTCTCCTTCAAGGACTCTACCACCTCGTCAATGAGTCCGTACTCCTTGGCCTCCGTGGAGGACATGTAAAAATCCCTGTCAACGTCCCGCTCTATCCTCTCTATGGGCTGGCCGGTGTGCCGCATGAGGATAGTGTTGAGGTAGCGTTTGAGACGCAGGATTTCCTCGGCCTGTATGCTTATGTCCGTGGCAGTACCTTTCATACCACCCCAGGGCTGGTGGAGCATGATCCTGGTGTGGGGCAGGGCATGGCGTTTCCCTTTCATCCCTGCTGCCAGGAGCACGGCGGCCATACTGAAGGCCTGGCCGATACAATAAGTGGCCACGTCGCACTGGACGAATTGCATGGTGTCGTATATGGCCAACCCTGCAGTGATTGAACCACCGGGGGAGTTGATGTACAGGTTAATGTCCTGATTCTTGTTCTCATTCTGTAGGAATAGCATCTGAGCCACCACGAGGTTAGAGACGGTGTCATCTATGGGGGTGCCGATAAAGACTATCCTATCCTTCAGCAGCCGGGAGAATATATCGTAATGCCTTTCCCCATAACTTGTCTTCTCTATCACGTAGGGGACAAAGAGGGTGTTCTTAGGCTCTAGAGGTCCTTTCTGTTCTGTGCACATTTATGTCACTCCTTTTTAACTACTTCTTCTTCTCTTGTCGGGGGTTCGCTTGGGGCGGATGCCACCCTGGGTTCTTCCCCCGTGATATTAGCCTCTTTGAGGAGCAGTTTGATTACCTTGTCCTCCCTGATTTGGTGTCTCAGGGCAGAAGGGGCGCCCTGTTTCTCCAGATGGCGTCTTATCTTGGTGGCAGTAGTTCCGTAAGACCTGGCCAGTTCGTTTATTTTTATTTCCAGATCATTTTCCGTGGCGTAAATCTTTTCCTTGTCAGCAATGTATCCCAGGAGGAGGGAGATTTTTAGGTCGCTTATTACAGACCCCTCCGAGGCGTCTTTTAGTTTTCCACTCTCTTTTTCTATATCTTCTAAGGGCACCCCCTTCTGGAGGAGCTCTAGTTGGTAACGATAGAGTCTCTCTACGGTCTGTCGCTGTATCCAATCCTTGGGGAGGTCAAATTTGGCCATCTCCAGGAGTTTGGCGAAGACCTGGTTCTGGAGGTCTTGCTCCACCCATCGTTTTTTCTCTATCTCTAGCTGGCGTTGGACGGCCGCTTTCAGCTCCTCCAAGCCAGGGAAGTTCATCTGTTTTGCCAGGGCGTCATTGAGTTCCGGGACTGTGGGCCTCTTTATTTCTTTTATAGAAAGCCTTAAGGTGCCCTCTTTATTCCTGTACGCGGCTACCTGGAATTTGCTGCCCAGGTTCACCTTTGCCTCTTTAGTCTCTCCTGCCTTGGCACCCACAAGGAGCTTGGTCAGGTCGGGGACAGGGAGGGTTCCTACCCGCTGACCAGATACCCATAGTGCCACTTCCTCTTCATGAGAGACGGTCTTTCCCTCCACCTCTACCCGGTAGTCACATAATACCTGGTCCTGGGCCAGTACCTCTCCTCCCTCCACCGACACCAATTGCATCCTGCTGAGGCCGACCCGGCCGAGGGCCGATTGTAGTTCTTCAGGGGTTACCTCCCCGGATTTTCTCTTAAGCTGGAGTCCCTTGTAGTCTTCCAGTTCAAAACTGGGTTTCACCTCAAAGGTGACCTGGAAGTTAAGGGGTTTGGAGGTGTCAAAGTCTATATTGTCAAATTCTGGTTCTCCGATTGGTTCCAGTTTGTTCTGTTCTATTGCCTGCTGGTAGAAATTGCTCAGGAGGGAATTTTTTACGTCTTCCTGTACCTGTTTAGAGAACTGCCGTTCTATGAGTCCCTTTGGGGCCTTACCCTTCCGGAAGCCTGGGAGTGCCAGAGAGCCTTTTAACTCCTCAAGGCGTTTTTTGAGTTCTTCTTCTACATTCTCCCTGGGTACCTCTACCTTGAGGCGTTTCTTGCAGGGGCCTATCTCTTCTACGGTAACGTTAAAGTTTGGGGCGACTTTTTCCATCTTTTTATATAGGAGGTTGAGACCTCTGTAAAACTCAGGACGAAGCCGTCATTGCGAGGGGCTTTTGCCCCGAAGTCATGCCTTAGGCAGATTCGCCTCTGGCGAACAATCTCCTAAGTGGCTTGCAGGAAATAATATGAGATTGCTTCGCTTCCCCTTCGCTCCGCTCAGGGCTTCGGCTCACTCGCAATGACACTTTAAGTATCGCTTTTCTCACTTTTTCAGAGACCTCAGGAGGTGTTATGGAGCGGGTGGTGGGTTTCGAACCCACGACATTCACGTTGGCAACGTGACGCTCTACCACTGAGCTACACCCGCCCTCTGTTCTTTGCCTCAAGTCTCTCCTTAAAGGAGGCGTGTATAAATCTTAAACGTCATATCGCTTTGGTGCGAGGAGGGGGAGTCGAACCCCCATGGTGTAACCCACTAGATCCTAAGTCTAGCGCGTCTGCCAGTTCCGCCATCCTCGCGCTTTGTTTTACAGGTCTTGGGCTATGAGGGACACCAGAGTGTCCCATTCTCGTCCGCTTTATTAAGAGCGTAAAACCAATAGCGATGACCGCAAGTCCAGAAAGGAATAGTATTAATGGATCCATTTTAATAACCGTTAAACTATACGCCCTGGAGGATTCAAACCTCCGACCCATTGATAAAGGTGGTACGCCCTGGAGGATTCGAACCTCCGACCAATTGATTAAGAGTCAATTGCTCTACCGGCTGAGCTAAGGGCGCTCATTATTAATTAGGGACTAGGGGGTAGGAATCAGGGACTGTGAGTCCATTGCGAGCAAAGCAATCTCTGGGATTGCTTCGGGACTACGCCCCTCGCAATGACATCCTGGCCCCTAATCCCTAACCCTTGGCCTCTAGTTATGCGCACCCGGCAGGACTCGAACCTGCAACCGTTGGATTCGAAGTCCACTACTCTGTCCTGTTGAGCTACGGGTGCAAATCTACCTTGTGTGGACGAAGACCGCCACTGTTAAAACAATTGAACTCTTGAACCCTTAAACTATATCTTTATATCCTCCAGGGCTCCCCGTGTCAAGGTGCAGTTACTTAAATGGGACTTGGCCCTTTGCAAGAGTGTGAGAAGGTGTGCGGGGTGCCGCCAGCAGGGATTCCGGGCGTTTATTCTACTATCTCAAAGCCGAAGGTGTAGACCTTTGTCCGCTCGTTTATCTCCAGTGGGAGGACAAGGCTGAAGCGGCATCCCAGGGCATATTTTTCAGGGTAGATGTAGGTCTCTGGTGTACCCGTCGGATAGGGGCGTGCGTAATCGCCGTGGGAGGTGCCTGGGGGGATTATTGATTGGTCTAACAGTGGATGGGCCCCAGCAGCTACCTTTCCTACGTCCCTATAAGTTTCCTGTGAGTTGAGTACCCAGTTACTCTGCCCCTCGGGGTTTATAAAGATGACCTCATCCCATAGAATCTTCATGGGGGTCTGGGTCTTGTTCCAGAGGGTAAAGTAGAGTCTTTTATGCTCCGGTGTGAATCTTGCCAGGATGGACTCGTCCTCAAACCGCAGTTCTTCACTGGTAATGGGTTTGATGAGCTTGAAGCGATGCTCGGCACTCTTTTGTTTATCCAGGCCGGCACAACCGCAGACTAGGGAGAAAAGTAATATACCAGGGAGGAATACACTACTGAGTGTTTTGTAAACCCGTTCTATTGCTGGCAAGGAATTGGCTCTCATTATGGCTCCAGAATATAGCAGAGTCTCAGAAAAATGCAAGAGAATAAAAGTAGTGAATCAATAACGAATGGCGAGGCCGACGGGACTTGAACCCGCAACCCCCAGATCGACAGTCTGGTACTCTAACCAATTGAGCTACGGCCCCACCTTTAGACTTTAAACCCTTAGACTTTTAGGCCTATGTTTTAATTAGGACAGCTGGCAGTGGGTCTGAGCCATTGCCCTCTTGCTTGTAAATCTACCAAGTGTCTTTTACCAGTTTTGCAGTATGTTTTCAAGTGATTTATTAGTGCTGGGGGGGGATGTCTGATTCCAGCCTGTGCGAATCTATTTTATCTGCTTATTCCACAACTACTTTGCATGTAACACTAGATATTTACTGGTATGGGTAGAAATGGCCGACGGGCTTTGGGGGAGTTTAGGGGTGCTTTGCAGTGCAGGTCCCCAATATTTTGCCGCAGGTTACGGGGAGTCTTTGTGAATAAATTGTACATATAGAGAGAAATTTACTCATTATAAGAATTATAGAAAGCAAAAAGCTGTTTATTGACAAAATGTAGTGGGGTGGTATATTTTACTACATGAATAGTGTGTTTTACAGATTAGGGGTTGTGCTGATAGTGTTATGTATAGCCCCTAGTGGTCTTGGGGGTGGGGGTTCAGGGACTCAGGTATTCTTCTCACCAGCACCGCTTACCAAGGAGAGCATACGGGACGAGATTATCAAGCGTATAAACTTATCCGGAAAATCTATAGATATTGCAATCTATAATTTCACGGCAGGTACTATTGCCCGGGCCCTATTAGATGCAAAGAACAGGGGAGTAAGGATTAGGATTATCCTGGACGAGATGCAGATTAAAAGGGATACCAAGGGCCACTCAGAGTACCGCTTTCTAGTTGACAATGGATTTAATCTGAAGGTGCGCAGTGGGATAAAGGGGTTTGGGATAATGCACAACAAGCTTGCCATATACGATGGCCAAGTAGTCCAGACCGGGTCTTATAATTGGTCGGACAATGCCGAGTCCAACTCATGGGAGAACGCAGTCTTCATAGATGATGCCTCTGTGGCCCAGAAGTTCCGGGATTACTTCCAGAGGATGTGGAATTATGAGGAAGGGGACTGCCATTAAGTCTTTGTGGTATATGGTGGGCGATAGTGGATTTGAACCACTGACCTCTTGCTTGTAAGGCAAGCGCTCTAGCCGATTGAGCTAATCGCCCTGCTGGAGTATTTTAGCCAATCTCAGGTGGATTACCCTGCAGGGGCGGGGTTACCCCACCCCTACCCGCTTTTGACTGCTGTGAGAAGTATACATTCTGAAATACGCACTGTCAACTGCTGTCTACATACTCCACGGAAGCTCAGTG
>Ga0209824_10001846_pt1 | contig 11374 bp, 6 predicted proteins | sample VDWuncwatermetaG_FD_184124 | JGI IMG/M metagenome (GOLD analysis project Ga0209824, IMG submission 184124) | Wastewater microbial communities from Netherlands to study Microbial Dark Matter (Phase II) - VDW unchlorinated drinking water (SPAdes)... ...
GCTATCGGCAGCGCGTGGGGCTGGCGCAAGCGCTCTTACACGATCCCCCGGTGTTGATCCTTGACGAACCAACGGTCGGCCTTGACCCCAAACAGATCATTGAAATCCGAGAGCTCATCAAGAGCCTGGCCGGCTCGCATTCCGTGATTCTCAGCACCCATATTCTTCCGGAAGCGACCGCAGTCTGCCAACGGGTTGTCATCATCAATAAAGGCCGCATCGTTGCGGAGGATACCCCTGAACAGTTATCGGCCCGATTGCGTCAATCAGAGAAAGTTTCGATTACCCTCAAGACCTGCCCGGTTGACTGCGAGATGAAACTTCGCGCGATTCCCGGCGTGCTCAGTGTTTTTCCCGGACAGGCGGGAGGAAGCTTTCTTCTCGAATGCGAGCTGGGTCGTGACCTACGGGACGAGATCGCACGCGTAGCCGTGTCAAACCAGTGGGGATTACTTGAGCTTCGCACCGTGTCCATGACGTTGGAAGACGTCTTCCTCCAGCTCACACGCCACGAGGATCACCTCTCCGAGCCGGCTGAGGCTACAGTCAGTATGGCTCCCGCCGAAAGGACGGACGCGTAGAAATCGTATGACACCAGTGCAGGCCATCATCGCCAAAGAACTGCGCGGTTACTTCGTCTCTCCCATTGTCTACGTGGTCGGCGCGGTCTTTCTGTTCATCTTCGGGCTGCTCTCCTACCTCTACGTTGGTTTCGCCGGGGCGCAAGCCATCCAATTGATGCAGATGCAGCAGGGGGGAATGGCCCAAATCAACTTGAACGATCTGGTCTTCCGAAATCTGTTCGCGAGCATGCGGATCGTCCTCGTGATTATTCTGCCCATCCTGACCATGCGGTTGTTCGCGGAAGAGCGCAAGCTGCGGACCTTTGAATTCTTGATGACCTCGCCGATCAGGATCCATGAAATCGTCGTCGGCAAATTCGTCAGCGTGTTCCTGATCTATCTTGGCCTCGTCGGGCTCACCGTATTAGTCCCCACAGTGCTGATGTTGTTCAGCGACTTCGACTGGAATCCCATCTGGACCGGCTATGTGGGTATGGTGCTGCTGGGAGCCCTGTTTCTTTCCGTGGGCCTGTTTGCCTCGGCGCTGACGGAAAATCAAATCGTCGCCGCCTTTGTGAGCTTCGGCATGCTCCTGACCATCTGGTTAATCGCTGGATTGGGGAGTCTCTTCGGTGATACCACTGCAGGCCGCGTCATCTCGTATGTGTCATACATGGAACATTATGAGCGTCTGGTGCGGGGATTGATCGACACGAGCGATCTCCTGTACTTCGGAAGCGGATTGGTACTCATGCTGTTCCTCACACATCGCGTCGTGGAGTCGACACGCTGGAAATGAGCCTCAAGTCCTTTCCTCTCGGCATTCTCGGAGTCGTGCTCGGCCTCGGCGGCATGATCACGTACAGCCTTCGCCCTGACTGGCTGTGGGCCGTTACGATCACGGAAGGGCTGGCGCTGATCTGCCTCATCCTGTTCTTCGTTTTCCATTTTGAGGCAGTCAAGGCGTTCTCCGGCCGACGCTCGACCAGGATGGGGCTGAACAGCTTTCTGATGATCGTATTGTTCACCAGCATCTTAATCATTGTGAACTTTCTGGCCTCTCGACACTCGATACGTTGGGACCTATCGGAAAGTCAGAATTTTACGCTCGCCCCACAAACTCACCGCGTGCTTCGCGGCCTGCCCCACGACGTTAAAATTACCGTCTTCACGAGAGAAAAAGATCCCGGCTATCAAGTATTCAAAGAACGACTGGAGAGTTATCGGCAAGCGTCTCCCAAGCTCAGCGTAGAATTCATCGACCCGGAGAAACAGCCGAAGATCGCCCAGAACTATGGAATCTTCCGAACCGATACCGCCATTTTCGAGAGCAATGGCCAGACAATCCGCGTCACCTCTCCCTCAGAAGTTGAGCTGACCGGTGCGCTGATCCGCATTTCCAAGGATGCCAAGAAACGCATCGTCTTCGTCGAAGGCCACAGCGAATTGAACGTCGAAGACAAGGACCGCAATGGGCTCTCCGCTGCCAAGGAAGCGCTCATCCGACAGGGCTATGAGGTCGGCACGCTCTCGCTCCTTAAGGAATCAGCCGTGCCGGATCATACCGCTGTACTGGTAGTGGCAGGCCCCCGCCGCGCCGTGACGAAAGACGAGCAGGACCGTATTCAGACCTACGTCGAGAAGGGCGGCCACCTCCTGGTGTTGGCCGATCCCGACACACAGACTGGACTAGAATCATTACTCGCCCATTGGGGACTGGGTCTAGGGTCGGGGGTGTTGGTTGATCTGCAAGATCGATTGGCCCAGGGAGATCTCACCGCGCTGTTGGTCAGAACGTTTACCGAGCATGAGATCACGCAAGACCTCAACTCCGCCGTGCTGTTACCGCTATCCCGGCACGTGACGTTCGACGAGCAGGTCGGAAAAGACTGGGACTTTGTGCCGCTGGCCCGTACCTCGCCGAACAGCTGGGCTGAAATGAACATGCAAGGCCGGGTCGTGAGCCTGAATGAAAAGGAAGACGTGAAAGGACCCCTGCCTATGGCGGCCGCGCTGGCACCGAAGAAAGCCCCGGAGGAGGGCACACCCCGACCCGCCATCGTGGTCATCGGAAACTCTACCTTCGTCTCCAACGCCTTTTTTAATTTCCCTGGCAACAGTGACTTTTTCCTCCACACAACCGGTTGGCTGGCCGAGGAACGGGACTTGATTTCCATCGCACCACGAGAACCGGCATTGCACCCGTTCACACCCAACCCCACCCAAGAACGGGCGCTGATTTACATCCAGGTTGTGTTCCTTCCATTCGTGACGCTGCTTACCGGCATCATCGTGTGGAGAAAACGACGGCGTCTCTAGCCTATGACTCGCTACTGGCCGACTCTCCTCATGTTTCTTGTACTGGCTGGCCTAGGAGGCTATCTCTATCTCATGGAGCTTCCCGCCCAGCAGCGAGAAGAAAAACAGGAGCGCGCACAGAAACAAGTCCTGCCCTTCCCCGAAACCGCTATCACCGGACTCAGGATCACCACCGCGCAGGGGCCTATGGAATTAAAGCTGGCAGAACCTGGTAAATGGTCGATCGTGGCTCCGCTTCAAACGGATGCCGATCATCGCGAAGTGCAGGCGCTGATTCGAGCGCTCGTGACAGGAACCGTCACCAGAACTGTCGAGGAGCAGGCGACACAGCTGGCGGCCTTCGGGCTTGAACAGCCGGTGACCACCCTCACTGTCACGGCCGGGGTACAACACGAGACAATTTCAATCGGCGACAGTGGTCCGCTATCCAATACTCTCTATGTGCTTCGGGAATCGGACCGGAGCGTGTTACTGACCAACCTGGCGCCGAAGGACTTCATCAACAAGTCGTTGATGGCATTCCGCCGAAAAGAGCTCTTGCGATTTGTCCAGAATGATATCGAACGGGTCCGCCTGACTTATGCCACCACCGAAGTCGTGCTCTACAACATGGCCAAGGATAAGCCGAAACCGTCGTGGAAGATCCGTTATCCCATCGAAGCCGAAGCCGACCAGAACGAAGTCCGCTCGTTGATGTTTCGGTTGGAAGATCTGAAAGCACTCGGCATCATCGATCCCGGTCCTGAACGAGACAGCGTGGCCAAGACTCTGACGACCCCCAAGCTAAAAATCACGCTGCATACGACAACCGGTGACCAGTCCGTCCGGCTGTATCAACCGGACCCCCAGAGTGGAGAAGCCATTGCGGAGACCACCGCCGACGGCCCGCTCTATCGCATCAACCCCATACTGATCAGAGATCTCACGAAAGAACTCTTCACGCTCCAGGACAAACGGCTGCTCGGCCTCGACTACACCGATATCGCCATGTTGTCGGTAAAGACAAGAGAGCATCAGTATGTCTTGATCAACCAGACCGGTGAATGGCTGCTCGAAGATCAGCCTACCGTGAAGATTAGCCAAGAAGCGGCAGATCTGTTTGTCAGTCGGGTCGCGAATCTTCCAGCAGAAGAACGTGTCATGAAACAATCCGCACCACTAGCCCCCTATGGGCTACTTGCGCCCGCCGCAGAATTTGTGGCGACGGGCAAGGACGGCCAGACCACAGGAAAACTGACTCTCGGCAACAAGGCAGGCAATCTCCTCTATGCCACCGGCCAACGTCTGCAAGGAGTCTTTCAGGTACGCCCGGATCTCCTCACCCAGGTCCCTTCCAAGGCCGAGCTTCTCGCCAAATCACAGGGCGCTTCACAGACCGGGCACTGACCGCTCAATGCGAAGCATATCCTACACGCGCGCGACGACCGACAATGGCGATACTACCGCCATGCAATCATAGGTTCAGCAGCTGACCTCTTCTCCCCACAATGACGGCAAACCCTTACCTATGTAGGGCTCGACCGAATGCAACCCCTCTCGTAGGATCAGCACCTACAGTTCGTGTTCATAAGCATGATCCGGTCCATCACTCCTCTATTTAGAAGAAAGTGATCGGGGATATATGAAACGGAACCTCATCTTCACAAGACAGTGGCTCGTCACCGCCCTATTCCTTGTCATCAGCTTAAGTTCCTATGGCTGCGCGGACACTGCGTCGGTTTCGGAAGACGTCGCAGCACCCTTGGCTAGCCTCACGGTCACCCCCGGGGCTCTCCAGCCGGCGTTTTTTGCCAATACCACGAACTACGCGGTCAACGCGCCGACCTCTGCAACCAGCGTAACAGTCACAGCTGTCCTCAAGGCCAACACGGACACGATGACCATCAATGGGGTGACAACTACTTCGGGGCAAGGACGCTCTATCCCACTAGGGGCCCCAGGATCGATCACGGCCATCGTGATTGTCGTGTTCTCACAAGCTGGCCTGGAAACCACATACACCATTAATGTCACCAGACTCTTGTCGAGCGACAACAACCTGTCGGCCTTGACTGTGAAAGTCGGGTCAGCAAACCAGTTGTTGGCTCCTCCGTTTTCCCTAGATACAGTGGATTACACGGTAGACGTTCAAACGAGCGTCCTCTCCGTGACTGTCACTGCCACCAAGTCAGACCCGAATGCCGCCATGCTGATCGGATCGGCAACAGTCCCGCCGGGAACAAATCCAGGACAGGCACCCATCACACTCGGCGCCCCCGGAGAGATCACACCTGTGACAATCGAAGTGACTGCTCCAAATGGCAACAAAAAGACCTATACCCTTTCCATAAAACGACTTTCAGGAGACAGCACCCTGTCAGCATTGATCGTGACCGCCAAGGCCGTGGCTCATCCCGTTGATCTCAACACTCCACCGCCCTACACGGTCAATGTGGCCACGAACGTCACCAAGGTGGATGTCTCGGCCACCAAATCCGATCCGAATGCCGTGATGGCGATCGGTAGCGAAACGTTCCCGGCAGGAACACCCTCAGGTTCTGTGCTCGACATTCCAATCGGGGCGCCAGGGTCAGACACACTGATATCAATCCTTGTGACCGCTCAAAATGGGGTCGACAGCACAACCTATACTGTCACGGTGCATCGCGGGGCATCAGACGACAACAACTTGTCGGCATTGAGCGTGACTGCAAACTCCGTATCTCATCCCGTCGATCTCAACTCCCCCCCACCCTACACGGTCAATGTGGCCACGGACGTCACCAAGGTGGATGTCTCGGCCACCAAATCCGATCCGAATGCCGTGATGGCGATTGGTAGCGAAACGTTCCCGGCAGGAACACCCTCAGGTTCTGTGCTCGACATTCCAATCGGGGCGCCAGGGTCAGACACACTGATATCAATCATTGTGACGGCTCAAAATGGGGTCGACAGCACAACCTATACCGTCACGGTGCATCGTGCGGCATCAGACGACAGCACCCTGTCGGCTTTGAGCGTGGCACCGGGCTCCTTGGACCCCAGTCCCTTTGATCCGAACCAGGTTAATTACACGGTGAATGTCGACAATAGCACGACTAGTGTGATTATCTCGGCAACGAAGTCCGATTCACAGGCCACGATGTCCGCCTTGGGCTCAGTGATCGCGCCGGGTACGCCAAGCGGTCAGGTAATCGTTCCATTGTCAGGGACAATCACGGAGGTCGTCATCACGGTGATTGCCCAGGATATGACGAGTCAAACGTCCTACACCATCACCGTGATCCTGGCGCCATAGCTTCATGCAAATCGTTCTGCTCTTCTCTGGCCCGTTATGCTTAATAGTCCAAGCGACAACATCCTGACTTCTCTCATGAAATCCGGTCCTCGAATACATTCCCCCCTCTCGCATCCCCGTCTGACCCGTCTCGAACTGAAACCTTGACCTCACCATAGGAGGGTCCATAAGTACCTGTCCCATTTCCCCTATACCAAAGTAGGGGTAGACCAACCTTTAGCAGTTTCGTATTATCCACCCCTTTATATTGAGGTTCAGACTAATGAACCTGCCACATCACGCCTCTGGAGAAAGAGACTACATCGCCATGCGTACCTTGACCGTCGTGAGACAGTATCTCGCTGCCGCGTTTCTCCTTGTGATCGGCCTGGTCGCCTACGGCTGTGGCGACTCAGCGACGGTGAACCCAGAGGCAACACTGGCCAACCTGACCGTCACGGTCGGAACCGATACCGCAACACTGAATCCGGTTTTCAACCCTGACACAAGGGACTATACCGTTAATCTTTCCAACAACGTCCGGACGGTGACCGTCAGCGCGCAACCAGCCGTAGCCGGCGACACTATAACGATTGATGACCAACCAACGGCGAGCAGGAATATCGACTTGGGCGAACCAGTGCGAATAGAGTCAACGAAGCTTGTACGCATCGTCGTAGCAGATCCACCCAATACTCCGAGGACCTACACCGTCCTTTTCCGTAGAGCCCCTATAGATGGAAATAATTCGTTGCGGAGCTTGACCGTTTTGCCGGGAACCCCTCCCATCGCATTCAATAAAGACACTCTCACCTATACAGTCAGTGTCCTCAATAACATCAACACGGTTACGTTAACACCCACGTTAGACGACCCTGCTGCGGAGCTGACGGTAAACGGACAATCTGCAGCTTCTGGTCAGCCTCGCACCATCACTCTCAATGGCCCCAGCCAAACCACGATCATCCCAATCGTCGTGACTGCGCAGGACGACAGCCAGAGAACCTACACAGTCAACGTCATTCGTGCCGCCCTTAGCGGAAACAACAATCTGTCGGCATTGACCGTGTCACCAGGTCCCTTGGTTCCTGCTTTTGCTGCAGCCACGCTGAACTATACGATGAACGTGGCGAGCAGCGTGGCCAGTATCACAATCACGCCCACGCGGCAGGATCCCAATGCCACGATCACCGTGACTCCGCCAGGCACTGGCTCTGGGCAAGCCCGAACCATTCCATTGAATGGAGCTGGATCAAATACCTTTATCAATATCGTGGTGACCGCGCAGAACGGCATCCCCAAAACGTACTCTATCAACGTTCTTCGGGCCGCCCTGGGCGGGAATAACAACCTACAAAGTTTGACCGTGTCGCCGGGCACGTTGACTCCTGGCTTTAGTGCGAGCACGCTGAGCTATACGGTGGACGTGACGAGCAGCGTGGCCAGCGTGACGGTCACGCCGAGAGTGCAAGATGCCGCGGCGACCATGACCGTGAATGGGACACCCACGACCTCTGGCCAAGCCCGAACTATCACGTTGAACGGAGCAGGCTCAAATACCTTGATCAATATCGTGGTGACCGCTCCGAACCGCAGCCAACAAAATTATACCGTGAACGTCAGCCGAGCCGCCCTGGGCGGGAATAATAATCTGTCGGCGTTGACTGTGTCGCCAGGCACGCTGACTCCTGGCTTTAATGCGAGCACGCTGAGCTATACGGTGGACGTGGCGAGCAGCGTGGCCAGCGTGACGGTCACACCGAGACTGCAAGATCTCGCGGCGAGCATGACCGTGAACGGGCAATCCACCACTTCTGGTCAGGGCCGTTCCATTACGCTGAACGGAGCGGGATCAAATACCTTGATCAATATCGTGGTGACCGCTCCGAACGGCAGCCAACAAAATTATACCGTGAACGTCAGCCGAGCCGCCCTGGGCGGGAATAATAATTTACAGAACTTAACTGTCTCTCCTGGCACTCTGAATCCCACATTCAGGCCGGACAGGATTGCATACACGGTGAACGTCAGCAGCAACGTAGCCAGTCTCACGGTGACCGCGACCGTGCAGGACACCGGAGCAACCTTGACCATTAATGGTCAAGGAATCAGCTCTGGCCAGCCTCGCGCGATTTCGTTAGGGGCACCCGGCTCAACTACTGAAATCAATGTTGTTGTGATCGCTCCGAATGGAAATCCTAAGACGTACCAAATCGACGTGATTCGCGAGGCGCTCGGTGGTAACAATAATCTGTCGGCATTGACCATGTCACCCGGCGCTTTAGTCCCTGTATTTGATGCCAACACGACGAGCTATACCGTGAACGTGGCTAACGACGTAACTAGCGTGAATGTCTCCGCAACGAAAGCTGACCCAAATGCCGTGATGTCTGGTTCGGTGACGGCCGGGACAGGTATCCCAACAGGCCAAGCAACCATTCCGCTGAATGGAGCAGGGACAAGCACACCCGTGTCAATTACCGTAACCTCTCCCAATGGCAGTTCAAAGACCTACACCATCACCGTGAATCGATCGGCAACAACGGAACCACCCCCCCCGGCGATCGCACCAGATCTGATTCGTGAAGACGACTCCTGTGCCACCGGTGTTCCCCCTGATGAGTGCGCTCCGGGCACGAGTAGGGAGGACAACATCACCAACGTCACAAGACCAAGATTCAGCATACCTCAGCCGGGCGCGGGGGAGACTGCCACCCTTTATATAAATGGGAACAAGGACGCGGCGTCCTCTACTACTGGGAACATCCTCACGCCGAGTACGTCGTTAAGTGATGGCACTTACGATATTACCTACACCTTAAGTAATTCCGGTGGTGAGTCTGATGAGAGTCCAATTATGATGACGCCACCGCCACAATTACAAAGATTGAGGATCGACACCACTGGCCCCTAGTACCGCTGTCGGACCGGTAGAGCGATCGTTTAGGCCTCCGCGTCGGCTATGGTAGATGCCATGAATGGAGAGGATACGCTTACACCGTCAGTATGAACCACGCGCGAACGGGTGCCTCCATAGTCCCTAGATTTATATTGATTATTCCACTTGAGTGAAGGCCTTCTGCCAGCAGGTTGCACCCACGAAACCCTGACGCTCATTGCCCCCTCATCGCACATATCTTGTTCCACACCATCGATTCTCCACGTCTCGAATTGACAATTGACTCCTTGACCTCACCCATCGGATTAGCTATATCTGTCACTCCTGCTTCGCCTCAGTAAACACTCGAACCCTCTCGTCGTTTTCACCTTAGCGTTTGGGTTCGCCAGAGCACACAGGCTCATCACGTCACGCATCAAGGGAAAGTGACCGCCTCATGATGGGACGCCCGTTCACCATTGCCATGCAATACCTTGCCTCTTCCCTCACCCTCATGATCGGGTTGAGTCTGTACGGCTGCTCGGACTCGGCATCGGTCAATCCCGTGGTCGATCTGGCCAGTCTCACTATCACATCCGGAACCACTCCCGTGACACTGCAACCGTCGTTTAACCCAGCCACGACGAACTATACCGTTGACCTCTCCACCAACCTCACGAGCGTCACCGTCACCGCGCAACCGGCAGTCGCTGGCGACAGCGTAACGATCAATGGTGAGACGACGACAAGCCGCGCCATCGCCCTTGGCGGGGCCGGAACGACGACCCCCGTGAATATCGTCGTGTCAGAATCGGGCACCAATTCGAGGACCTATACGGTCCTGCTGACCAAAGCGGAGCTCATGGGAAACAATTTATTACGGAGCTTGTCGATTTCGCCGGGCTCTCTCAACCCAAGATTTAATAGCATTACCCCGAGCTATGAAGTCGCGGTCGCGAGCACCGTCAACAGCATGAGGGTAACGCCCACATTAGATGATCCTGCTGCAACCATGACCGTGAATGGCCAACCCGCGACCTCGGGACAAGATCAAACCATTACATTGAATGGGGCCGGTTCAAACACCTTTATCAATATAGTTGTCACCGCGCAGAACAGTACTCCGAAAACCTACACAGTGGTCGTCGCCCGTGCTGCGCTTGGCGGGAATAACAATCTCCAAAGCTTGACGGTGTCACCGAGCCGTCTGGACCCAACATTTATCACGAGCCGAACAAGTTATGCGGTCAGCGTCGATGGTCGGGTTGACAGCATCGCGGTGACTGCCGCCCCACAAGATGCGAATGCGCGCATGACGATCAATGGGCAAGAAACGAGATCGCGTTCAATCCCCCTGCCGGTAGGTCCATCCAGCACGGAAATCCAGGTGATCGTCATCGCACCGAATGGAATTCCCAAGACCTATTTCATTACCGTGAACCGCGCGGAGCTTTCGGCTGATAACAACTTGGAAACCCTCAGCGTGTCACCAGGGACCTTGGACCCTCCCTTTTCTTCCGGCACCACGCAGTACACCGTCGAGGTGGCAACCGGTATCACCAGCGTAGGTGTGACCGCCACCAAGTCCGACCCAAATGCCATGATCTCTGGGGATATACCCAATGGAGGGCAAGCGAATATTCCGCTCAACGGACCTGGGACGAGTAAGACTGTGTCAGTTATCGTGACCGCACCGAATGGAACCTCAAAAACGTACAGCATCACTGTGCATCGATTGGCACCTTCGACTGACAGCAATCTCTCCAACTTGACGGTGAGCGCAGGCACCTTGAATCCAGGATTTGCTGCCAGCACAATCAACTATACGGTCACTGTCCCGGCCAGCGTCGACAGCATGACGCTGACGGCGGCCAAGTCTGATCTGAATGCCGTGATGTCCGCAGCTGGCTCCGTGATCGCGCCGGCAGGCGTCTTAACCGGGAGCGTGAGCAGTCCTCTCGGTTTGGGAACCACGACCCTGTTCACGATTACCGTGATCGCTCAGGATGGAGTGAGTACAAGACCGTACACAATCACCGTCTTCAGAGATGCGCGCTAGGCATCATGCAGGTTCGTCTTATGGTTTTTGCGCCAAAGATTGTGAAATCAGGCGGACGCGCAAGACTGACAACGGCGAAAAGAACCGGCATAAAAATAGGCCTCTCGCAGCATTGACGCCCTTCCTATCTTTCGATTCCTCTATTGCCCTCTACCCGTTAGAGGCAACCTAGCCCGGATAATTCACGACTCGTGACATAAAAAAGCCATCGAGGCTCCGAACTGTGCTATAGGAGCGGTGTTCAGGCGCTTCGATAGACAGCGGAGAGGAGACCCGATGGCGACAGACTGTATATCCCA
>Ga0209824_10001848_pt1 | contig 11365 bp, 13 predicted proteins | sample VDWuncwatermetaG_FD_184124 | JGI IMG/M metagenome (GOLD analysis project Ga0209824, IMG submission 184124) | Wastewater microbial communities from Netherlands to study Microbial Dark Matter (Phase II) - VDW unchlorinated drinking water (SPAdes)... ...
CGGTGTTTTCGCCGTAGGAGGGCACGTTGGAGACGGTGATCCGGCGTTTCCGACAGGCCGTCAGATCGATGTGGTCAAAGCCGGTCGAGCGAGTCGCCACGAAGCGCGCTCGAGGCAGCCGGCGCAGGAGGCGAGCGGTGAGCTTCGAGTAAATGAAAATGGAAAGGATCTCGGCTCCGGAGGCGAGGCGAAGTGTCTCGTCCGTGAGCGGATCAGCCACGAGCTGAACGGCCAATCGGTGCGGGGCGAGCGCTCGCTTGAGGTATCGTCGCTCCCACGAGGCCGTCTCAAAGAACACGGCCCTCATCGGTCCTTGAACTGAGGCTGCCGTTTCTCAAGAAAGGCCCTGATTCCTTCCTGGCTGTCTTCCGAGGATGCGACGTGACCAAACGCTTGGACCTCCTTGGCCAGACCCTCTTCGAGGGAGTGGTCGAGTCCTTCCTCAATGGCCCGCAGCGACTGCGTGATGGCGACCGCCCCCTTCGAGGCGATCTTCCTCGCCAAGTCCTTCGCCACCTTCAACACCTGGTCTTGCGGGACCACCTGGTTCACGAGCCCGAGCCGCAGGGCTTCCTGCGCCGTGTACATGTCGCCGGTGAGGATCCATTCGGTCGCCTTCGCCTTGCCGATCAGGCGCGGCAGCCGCTGTGTGCCGCCCCAACCCGGAATGATCCCGAGGGTGATCTCCGGCTGGCCGAACCGGGCCCGGTCGCCGCTGATGCGCAGGTGGCAGGCCATGGCGAGCTCACAACCCCCGCCGAGGCACACGCCGTTGATCGCGGCGATGACCGGCTTGGTGAGACGCTGGATCTTCAGGAACACCGCCTGGCCGAGTGCGGCCATCTCCTGAGCCTCCTGCGGGGACTTGATCTGGCCGACCTCCTTGATATCCGCGCCCGCGACGAACGCCAGGGAGCCGCCGCCGGTGATGACGATGACCTTCACCGCGGGATCAGCCCCGATTACGTCGACGGCCTCGCCCAGTTCTCGGAGCGTCTGGCGGTCCAGCGCGTTGACCGGCCGGTGATCAATCGTCAGGACGGCGACGCGGTCCTCGACGGCCATCTTCACATGCTGCCCAGATGTCACGGCCATGCCAGCTCCTATTCGGTGTAATCGAAAAAGCCCCGCTTCGCCGATTTGCCGAGATGCCCGGCCGCGACTTTGCGTTTCAGAAGCGGCGAGGGCCAGAACCGCTCCCCGAACGCCTTGGTAAACCGCTCGAGCTCCGCCAGGACGATCTGCAGCCCGATCTCGTCGGCGTAGTGGAGGATCCCGCCCTTCGACTGCGGGAAACCCAGCCCCGCGATCACCGAGAGGTCCACATCGGCCGCGGTGCACACGTGCTCCTCCAGGCACCGGATCGCCTCGTTGATCATGGGCAGGACCAGGCGGTTCGCCGAGAATTCCGTGGGGGCTTTCTGGGTCGCCCGCAACTCCTTGATGATCTTCTCGAGATCCGGATCGGGCTGACCAGCCCGCTCCCCGTAGAGGTAGAAGCCGGCCCCGGCTTTCACCCCGAAGCGCTTCAGCGCGTGGAGCCGCTCCCAGATCGCCGCGGGCTGCATCCGCGAGCCGTAGGCGTCCAGGAGGACGTTCACCACTTCCCGGCAGACATCGAAGCCCAGGTTGTCGACGAGGGTAAAGGGGCCCATGGGGAAGCCGATCGCCACCATCGCCTCATCGATCTGCTGTGGTGTTGCCGCCCCTTCCTGCACGCAGAACGCCGCCTCGTTCAGATACGGCATGAGGATCCGATTCACGAGAAAGCCGGGGCACTCGTTGACGCGCACCGGCAGCTTGCGCAGGTTCTCGGCGAACGACATCACATCGCCGATGGTCTCCTCGGAGGTCTCCAGGCCCGGGATGACCTCGACGAGCTTCATGATATGCGCGGGGTAAAAGAAGTGCATCCCGATCACCTTGTGGGGACGCTTCGTGGTGCCACCCAGCGCCGAGATGGACAGCGACGAGGTATTGGACGCGAGGATCGCCGACTCTTGGACCGTGCGGTCGAGCTCTTGGAAGATCTGCCGCTTCAACTCGAGCTTCTCCGGCACCGCCTCGATGACGAGGTCGACGTCCTTGAAGGCGTCGAAGCTCGTGACCCCGGTGACGAGCGTGAGCTTTTTCTCCAGTTCATCCTGCGTCATCTTGCCGCGGTCGACGCGCCGCTGGTAGATCTTCCGGATGACCTCAATCCCCTGCTCCACGCGAGGTTGGTCCACGTCCCTGAGGAGGACCGGGATCCCGCTGAAGCTGATCGCCTGCGCGATCTCGGCACCCATCGCGCCGGCGCCGACCACCGCGGCTTTATAGATGTACATCGTGGTTAATTGCGGATTTCGGATTGTCGATTGCGGATTATATCGTCGGTCAATCCGCAATTCGCAATCCGCAATTCGCAATCTGTGGTGGTTTTGAAATGTGCTCTATGGACTATCGACTGTCGACTATGGACTCGCCTCATGTTCGCTCAAACACGATCGCCGCACCCTGCCCGCCCCCGACGCAGGCGGTTGCGACCCCGAGGGAGAGGTTGCGGCGCTTCATCTCATGGAGGAGGGTCACGACGATGCGGGTGCCGGTGGCGCCCACCGGATGGCCGAGGGCGATCGCGCCGCCGTTGACGTTGGTGAGGTCGCGGCCCAACCCCATCGCCTTCTCGCACGCGAGGAAGGTCGCGGCGAAGGCCTCGTTGAGCTCAATGAGCTGGATGTCCTTGAGCGTGACACCCGCCTTCTTCAGCGCGAGGGGGACGGCCAGCGCCGGGCCGAGCCCCATCCGCTCAGGTTCGAGCCCGGCAAAGGCGTACGCGCGAATCTTGGCAAGCGGAGTGTAGCCGAGCGCCTTGGCCTTCTCCCTCGACATCATGAGCACCATCGCCGCCCCGTCCGCGTTGAAGCAGCTGTTCCCTGACGTCACTGAGCCGTGCTCTTGGAACACCGCAGGGTACTGGCCCAGGAGCTGTTCGCTTAAAGCCGGATTGATCCCCTCGTCCTGGGTGAACGGCTCAGGCGGCAGGTCCCGCCCCATCGCGCGCTTCGGCACCTGGACCGTAACGAGTTCATCGTTGAACCGGTTCTCGCGCGTCGCGCGGAACGCGCGCTGGTGGGAGAGGAGGGCGAAGCGATCCTGATCCGTCCGGCTGATCGAGAACTCCTTGACGAGGTTCTCCGCGGTCTGGCCCATGATCTGGCCGCACACCGGGTCCGTCAGCCCCTCCCAGATCGCATCCACCATCTCCGAGTGGCGCAACCGCTTGCCCCATCGCAGATCCCGGCTGACGTAGGGGGCCGCACTCATGCACTCAGCACCCCCGACAATCTGGACGTCCCGGTCGCCGCACGCGATGTTCTGGCAGCCGCTCACAATCGCCTGGAGGCCGGAGGCGCAGTTGCGCTGCACGGTGAAGGCAGGCACCTGAATCGGAATACCGGCGCGCAAGGCGATGACGCGAGCGAGGTTCGGCGCATCCGAGCCCTGCCCCACGCAGCCGACGATGACCTCTTCCACGTCGGCCGCCTTGAGGTTCGTCCGCTTCACCAGCTCCCGAACGACCAGCTCACCCAACTGCTGGGGCGTGAAGGACTTCAGCGCCCCCCCGAACACCCCTTGTGGGGTGCGAAGTCCGTCGACGATCACGGTCTCATGCGGCATGATCGGATTCCATCCTACTGGCCGGGTTCGGCGTTGTCAACGCGACGCATTCCCGTGATCCGCTTCAACTCCGGCAGATACTGGAGGGCGGCCTCCTCGCCCCGACGGATGAACGGCTCCGGGTTGAAGAACTCCAGCCAGTGGGAGCCGGGCACGGTCGGGCGCAACACGAGGTCCGCCTCGCGGCAGGCGACTTCGGCGATCTGGTACTCCATCGACTGCATCGAACGCATGATGACGTCAAAGATCAGGGGCGAGACCGACCGGCTGAGCTCCTGGCGGATCCGCCAGAGCAGCCGCACCGGCAGACTGCGGGAGGCGAGCGCCGCGTCCCGCTCCGCTCGGCGACGCTGGGCATCCTGGCGATGCGCGGCCAGCTCCGCCGTCGTCGGGAAGACGTTCACCGCGATGACGTGGCGCGCGCCGTAACGCTTCAGCACGCTGACCGGAATCGGATTCACCACGCCGCCGTCCAGGCAGATCTTGCCCATCCGCACGACGGGCTTGAAGATGCCGGGGATCGAGATCGACGCGCGCACCGCATCGGCGAGCCGGCCCGATTCGAAGATGACCTCCTCCCGCGCCATCGGGTTGGCGGCCACGATCTTGAGCGGCAGCCGCGTCTCCTCGAACGTCTTGCCGGCAAAGTCCTGTTCCAGTTGGGCCATCAGGCGCGCGCCCTGGATCGGCCCGCCGACGAGCGGCCCGAACACCACGCCGACCGCGACCGTCACCATGAACCCGAACAGCAACCCGGTCCAGAATCCGGCGAGCCAGCCGACGGCGAGGCCGGCAAACAGCCCGACGAGCACGCTGAGGATGGGGATCCCGAGGTCTAAGATGAAGAGCTTTCGGATGTCCCACGGGTTCTTGAACCGAAGCGCCATCCGCTCCAACTCGTCCGCCGAGGTGCCCGCGGCCCAGAGCCCTCCGACGAGGGCGCCGATGCTGGAGCCGGCGATGATATCGATGGGGATGTGCTCCCGTTCGAACACCTTCAAGACGCCGATGTGCGCTAAGCCCAGCGCGGCGCCTGAGCCGAGGGCCAGCCCCACGATCAACCCGCCGAGGTCTCGCGCCACGTACCGCACCGCTGCGGTGTAGGGGGCTCTCGAATCGTCGAGGAGCTTCGCGAGCTCCTCCGTGCTGAGATCGCCGGACAGCGAGGCCACATGCGGCAGCGTGCAGGCGATGGGATGTCCGAGCTGCTGGGCCAGGGCGGTGAGGTCAGGCGTGGCGCCGAGCCGTTCGCGCAGGTTGAGGACGACCTTCATCCGCTGCTCGAGCGGCCCGACGGACGCCTTGAGCTGATGGATGAGGGCGGTCGTGCGGATGAGGTGGTCATCCTGCGGATCGGTGATGAGGCAGACGAGGTCGGACTGGATGAGCGCCTTGAGCACGAAGGGATCCAGCTCGATCGGCAGGTCGAGGAGGATGTAGTGGAACCGGTTGGTCAAGGAGCTCAACAGCGGCGCGATCGTCTGCTCCCCGGCGGCCTCCGCCAGCAGCTCCCGCGCGAACAGGACGCTGAACCCCAGCGGATGGTCTGAGACGAGCGTATCCGACTGCCCCTCCGAGGCGGTGCCCAGCAGCGTCGCGCGGCCGGTCTGCCGCGGCCCGGCGGCCCCGTAGAGCCACTGCTGCTTCCCCTCGGCCCCGCCGAAATCCACGATGACTACGCGGTACCCGGTCTCCCGCCGCAGGAGCGCGGCGAGGGCCACGGCAAAACACGTCCGGCCCACCCCTTTCGCGGCGCTGTGGATCGCCACGATGGTCGCGTCGGCGAACTCCCCGCCGCGCTCGCGAGCGCGCAGCCGCTTGGAGAGCAGGCGGCTCAAGTGGAGGACGAGGGAGGGGATGCGGTTGATGACGTCGTCGAAGTCTTTCTTCTGCAGCTGCAGGATGAGCGTGTCGTTGAGCGCCTGGACGGTCGCCGAATGCGTCTCGCCCGTGAGAAGAGAGATCTCGCCGAACGAGTCGCCGTTATGGAAGATGGTGAACGTCCGCTCCTGCCCGTCGACGCGAGAAAAGGCGCGCAGCCTCCCGGAGCTGATGATGTAGAACGCATTGGCGATGTCGCCCTCCTGGTAGACGACCTCACCCTTTTTGTACTCCACCAACCGCATCCGGTTGGCGATGAGGTGGAGCTGCTCCTCGGTGCAGGTCGCGAACACGGGCACGCGCTTGAGGAGGACCACCTTGTCTTGCGGCTGCGGCGTGTCGAAGGACGTCATCCCACCAGCCTCCGCAGACGGGCGGGGTCATTCGTGAACACGCCGTCAATGCCCCACCGAATCAGTCGGCGCGCTTGGCTTGGCTCATCGACCGTCCACGCATGGACGCGCAACCCGGCCGCGTGGGCCCTGGCGATGCGCCGACGTGTCGCCAGGGGATAGAACGGATGCCAGGCGCTGCACCCCAACCGAATCGCGCGACGCAGCGCACGATCGGCGTCGGTGCTGCAGAGTAACGCGAGGGGCAGTCCGGTGGGTCGAAGCGGCCGAAGGAGTGCCGCGTCAAAGGAGGAGATGAGGAGCCCTCGGCGAACCCCTCCGCCGACGAGGCGCAACAGACGTTGCAGCAACGCCCGTCGACGGGTCGTACGCTTCAGCTCGAGGTTGATCCCCATGCGCCTCGGTGTGAGCCTCAGCACCTGCGAGACGAGCAGCGGACGCTCATCGGCGAAGCGCGCGTGGAACCACGATCCGGCATCGAGCCGGGCGAAGCGCGCGTACGGGACGTCGCTCACACGGCCAGCGCCGTTCGTGGTGCGCTCCAGCCGGTCGTCGTGGAACGCGACCAGCCGCCCGTCCCGCGTCATCTGCACGTCCAGCTCCACCATGTTGGCTCCGGCCCGGACCGCGGCCCGGATCGCCGCGCGTGTCCCTTCCGGGGCGACGGCCGACGCGCCCCGATGGGCGATGATGAGCGGCCTCGATCGCAGACGCCGGCTCATCCCCCCACCTGTTTGCCCCGCCAGCCGGCGGGGCTGAGGTTCTCGGTTTGATGGTCGACGGTCTGCTTACGGCAGACCGAAACAGGTGGGGGGATCATCCCACCAGTTCGACGAGATCGCCGCGCCTGGCGCTGCACATCCACGCGGCCGAGCCTTCACGAACCGCCAGCTCGATCAGCCCCTGCGAGTTCGCCAGCGCGATCAGCTCCTGCCCCCGCCCTTCCCCATATGATGATACCACACGGACCTGACGGCGCTGGTAGCGCACCGGGGCTCCAGATGCCAGCGCGGAGGCTGGAAGGTTCGTGATGAGATTCCCAAACCCGTCAATGTGAATGATGCAGCCGCAGAGGCGGCGTCCCTCTCGCTGCGGCGTAGGCAGGTCCAGGGGGACGATGCGTGAGTGTGGAGTCCCGAGCCGCGCGAGCGACCCGCCGGCGGCCAGGTGTGCCGTCACCGGGGCCATGATGTCCCGTCCCTGGAAGGTCCGGCTGACGTCCGTCAGCCAGTAGCGGCGGTTCGTCAGGCGCACGACGGCGCGCTGTGTGGCGCGCGCGAGGACTGGGGCCAAGAGGCCGTTATCCGGCCCGACGAAGGACCGGCCGTCGGCGCGCGCGGCGAGGAGCGCGCGGGCGCTGCCCACACCGGGATCCACGACGGCGAGGAAGATCGTGCCCCGCGGAAACCACGGCGCGGCCGCGGCGAGCGTGAAGGCCCCGGCCACCACGTCCTGCGGCGGAATCTCATGCGTGACATCGACGAGCCGCGCGCGCGGACACCTGGAGAGAATGACCCCGCGGATCGCCGCGACGTACCAATCGCGCGTCCCGAAATCCGTCAGGAGCGCCACCACCGGCCCACTCATCCGCTCAACATCTCATCGAAAAAGGCCGCGACGCGCACGCCGTAGAGCTGCGGATGCTCGGTGAACATCCCGACGTGAGCGACCCAGGGCTCGAACCACTGTCGTTTCGGGCCGGCCCACCGCTCGTACAACTCTCGGGCGAACGCCGGGCGGACGCGTCGGTCCTCTCCGCCCTGGATCGCGAAGAGCGGCTGGCGCAGGCGCGGCGCGAGCGCCGCCGGATCGAGCCGGGAGAGGCGCCTGCGCAGCGCGAGCTGGAGGCTCCACCACGTCAGGTACACCCACGGGAAGGCGGGCAGATGGTAGCGACGCCGCATCGCTTGCGTGAGCACGGTGAAGAACCGCGAGTAGACCGAGTCGAGGGCGACCGCCCGGATCTCATCCGAGAAGCGCGCCGCAACCTGGCAGGCGACGTGCCCGCCGAGCGAGAGTCCCAGGACGCCGACGGGCAGGGGCCGTCCGGTCTTGCGGGAGCGGGCCCAGTGGAGGACGACCCCCGCCTCCTCCGTCTCCCGAACGCCCAGCGTGAAGGGCCCGGGCCGGCTGCCGTGTCCCCTCAACTCGACGAGGAGTGTTTCGTAGCCGCGCTCGCGCAATTCCCGCGCGATGTCGAGCACCTGGTAGCGATTGGCGTAGTAGCCGTGGTAGACGAGGAGCCGCGCGCGAGGCGAAGGGGGTTGCAGCACCCACACGTCAAATGACACGCCGTCCGGCGCAGTCAACGTGTGGCTCGTGTAGGGGGGCAGGGACTGCGGAGCTGGGATGGGATGGCGTTCCGGGTAGAGAATTCGTCGGGTCGAGAAGGCGCCCCAGCCGATGCCGGCGAGGACGATGAAACCGAGAAGCCACCACACGGCGCTAACGTGGGGACGACTGCTCGCTGAGGCGTTGACGGACAAACTCCGAGATCGCCTCACGATCCCGCGCAGAGAGATCCGAGAACCAAATGCCCGTGTGGTAGCGGGCTTTCGACTCCGTCGTCACAATCGGCTCCACTCTCACCACGACCCCTGCGCAGCGAATGCGCACGCGACGCTCGCCCACCGGCAGCTCGAAGCGAAGCTGGAGCTTGGTCATGGGCGGGATGAACGGCTCCAGCGCGCAGTAGACGCCCGCTGCACTTAAGTTCTTCGTCTCGGCTGGAAGCTCGGTCTTCGCATCGTCTAACGAGAGCCAGAGACGCTCCGCGACGCGGGGGGCCTGCCGTCGCTCTGCTGGTCGAGGCATTACCCTGGTGGCCATCGAAGGGGCCGCCCGCCCAAGAGGTGGAAATGGAGGTGCCACACGGATTGTCCCGCCCCGGAGCCACAGTTCACGACGAGCCGGTAGCCGGACGAGGCCACGCGGCGCTCTTGCGCGAGACGGCTCGCGAAGTGCACGGCGTTGCCCAGCAGCATCGTATGGGTCGGCGTCAAGTCGGACAAACTCGGGATGTGCTCGGTGGGGATGATGAGCAGGTGTGTGGGTGCTTGGGGATTGATGTCCGTGAAGGCGAGCAGGCCCTCCGCCTCTCCCACGATATCCGCCGGCAGGCTGCGATTCGCGATGCGGCAGAAGAGGCACTCAGCCATCAGGACTTGGTGGGTGCGGCCGATGGCGCGGCCTCCGACTTTCCGCCCTTCGTTGGCGCGGCGGCTTCCTGCTCGGCCTTTGCCAGCGCCGCCTCCTTCTGCTTCTGGGCTTCTGTTGCCGCCTTCTCCTTCTCGGTCTCCCAGCAGCGCTTCTTGCAAAAATACTTCCCGTTTCGGTAGTACCAGGACTTGCGACTCAAGCGCTTGCCACATGACGTGCATGTGGCGGGGCGACTGCCGACTCCCATTTCTGTCACCTCATGGTCTGTTGTGCTAATACAAACGCACTCATTCTTGAGCGCTCAGGTGCGTTTGTATAATTGGAACTGCTTGCCATGCCATATGATACAAACGCATTATCCCGCGGAATGTCTCAGAAGATAATGCGTTTGTATTAGTGGACGACGGTCCACGCAATCACGTGCCAAGCGAGCGCGAGTGAAAGACCAATCGCCATCCCGAGCACGAGGTCAGCCGCGCGTGGATTGAAGATCGGAAACATCCTTTATTATAGGCATCATAAGAGAGGCTGGTCAAGAAAAAACCCGCAAAGTGTCAGACACCTAACAAGCAGGTGTCAGACACCTTGCGGGTAGAACTATTCTCGCTCCCTGGCCCCGAGGCTTACTTCGTGACGAGCTTTAGCCCCATAATCAGCCCGAGGAACACGAGAATGGTCTTGAACCCAACGAGGTCGTAGTGCAGGCCAATCAACGCGCCCAGCACGACCCCGGTTAGGACATCCGGGTGGAGCAGTTTATCAAGTTTCATTTCTCGTACTCACCTCCTTCATCTAGACGTTTGTCTAGATCATGTCTAACTATACCATATGTGAGAGAAGAAAGCAAGATCAGACAGCTTCATCTACGTAACGTGTTTATTGACAAGAGGAAGACTAGGCAGGAACGGTCGTGGACTTGAGAGTGAGGTGGTCAAGATAGGCAGACAAGCGTCTCTTATTTTTCTCTGACATGCTGTGGAACGAGAGGCCCACTTCGAACTGGTCGCTATACGGCACCATCCGAAACCATACCGCGCGACCCATCACGCTGATGGGCTCCTCTCCATCCGAGAGGACCACCTCCGCGTTCACCTCGGTGGAGACCGGAAACCACGTGGGACTGAGGCAGCGCAGGCCATCGGTGGAGAGCTCTTTCGTGAGCGTCTCAAGGACCCCTGGGGTGCTGGGCTTGCGCAGGCGGACGGGACGATAGGCTCGCACGCGTGGTGAGCGACGACGTTCTTGCCCGTTCATAGCTGAAGTCTAGCAGAGTGGGCTAGACCTGTCAAGGTACCCGGGGATTTTCTTGCACCCACACGACGGGTGCGCTAGAATGCACACTGTGATGGAGCGCACGTACCTCGATTTCCTGGGGCTGCGAGAACCTCCCTTCTCCATCACCGCGGATCCCGCCTTTCTCTACCTCTCCAAGAAGCACCGCGAAGCGCTCTCCCACATGATCTACGGGATCCGGGAGCGCAAGGGGTTCGTGGAGATCACCGGAGACATCGGCACCGGCAAGACGACGCTGTGCAAAGCGCTCCTGCGCCACCTCGATCCGTCGACGAAAACCGCCCTCATCCTCCAGCCGGGCCTCTCCGAATTGCAGCTGCTCCAGTCGGTCGTGCAGGATTTCGGCATGAATCCCATGCAGGCGAACCGGTTCAACCTGTTCAATCAGATCAACCGATTCCTGCTGGAGCAGGCCGCCCTCGGCAACAACATCGTCCTCATCATTGATGAGGCGCAGAACCTCAGCCTGCGCACCCTCGAGGAGATCCGCATGCTCTCCAACCTGGAAACGGACAAGACGAAGCTCATCCAGATCATCCTCGTGGGCCAGCCGGAATTGCGGGAGAAGCTCGCCCGCCCGTCGCTCGAGCAGCTGCGCCAGCGCATCGGGGTCCGCTTCCACATCACCCCATTGGATGCGGAGGAAGTCTGGACGTACATCGACCACCGCTTGCGCGTCGCAGGATCTGACGGGACGCTGGAGTGGTCCGCCGAGGCGGCGGAGGAAGTGTACCGCTGCTCGAAGGGGATTCCGCGCCTCATCAATCAGGTGTGCGATCGCAGCCTGCTCGCCTGCTATGTCTTTCAAGTCAAACGCGTGGATGCCAAGATCGTCCGGCGCAGCTACCAAGAGCTCTCCGGACAGGTCCTCGTCTCCTGAGGAGATGATGACAGTAATCCCGACCAAGGAGGTCGTCGATGAGTCTCATTGAAGAAGCCTTGCGGCGGTTGCAGGATCCGTCGCTCCCTGCGACCGAACGGGCCTCGCGTCCTGCGCCACCGCCCCCGCAGGCTGACGC
>Ga0209824_10001849_pt1 | contig 11362 bp, 12 predicted proteins | sample VDWuncwatermetaG_FD_184124 | JGI IMG/M metagenome (GOLD analysis project Ga0209824, IMG submission 184124) | Wastewater microbial communities from Netherlands to study Microbial Dark Matter (Phase II) - VDW unchlorinated drinking water (SPAdes)... ...
ACCCTAACCCTCCCCACAAGGGGGAGGGAATAATCTATTTTGTGTTAAGTGATTTCTGCGCGGCTGTCAGAGCTGCGCCTAATTCAAATTGATGGCCCATTTGATGCAATACTTTTTCCAGGCAAGCTAACCCTGTGAGAACATCATACTCATCCAAGGCCCCCATATGCGCCATACGGATGACTTTACCTTTGAGATGATCTTGTCCGCCGGCAAAGGTAATACCGTAGGTATCACGCATGGTCTTGACCAATTTTTCTCCGTCGATATCCGCAGGTACTTTGACCGCGGTCAGCACATGGGTGGCACAACTCGAATCTGAAAATAATTCCAAACCAATGGCAGCACATCCCGCACGCACGGCACGGGCCAAACGCTTGTGGCGCGCGAACATATTATTCAGGCCGTCCTTTTTAATCATGTTAAGACTGTCGACCAGGGCCATAAGAATACCAATAGCCGGCGTAAAAGGAGTATCGGTTTTTTCCATTGCTTTTTTGTATTCACGCAAATCAAAATAGTAGCGGGGTGTCGTACTCTTGTTGATCAATTCAATGGCCTTGGGTGAGGCGCTGATAAACCCAAGACCCGGCGGCAGCATCAGGCCCTTTTGTGAGCCCGATACAACCACATCACAAAACCATTCATCTGTTTTTATTTCCTGAACAGCTAAACCTGACACGGCATCTACGACTAAAACGGCCTTGGAGTGGTGGACCACGTTACCGATGGCTTTAACATCAGGAGTCACGCCGGTCGAGGTTTCTGCCAGGGTGATAAACACGGCCTTGGTATCAGGATGAGCGTCAAGCAAAGATTTAATTTCCGCCGCGGTGGGCGCCTTGCCCCATGGGACTTTATGGACGATGGTATTGGCTTTATACGTCCGGCAAAGCTCCACCCAGCGTTCGCCGAATTTTCCGCCATCAACAGCAATGGCCTTGTCACCGCCAGAAAGCAAATTGACCACTGCAGCCTCCATGGCACCGGAGCCTGAAGAGGTTAAAATGTAAATATCATTTTTAGTTTGAAAAATTTCTTTTAAGCCCTCTACCACCTGCTTGATATTATCCTGAAACTGCGGGGTACGGTGATGGATGATCGGACGGCCTAAAGCCTCACAAAGCCCAGGAGGTACCTGGGTTGGTCCCGGGGTCAACAACAAATTACGTTTCATGATACATCCCTTTCTGAATAATTATGTATTGCCATTCCCGCGAAAGCGGGAATCCAGATACTCATGACTGGATCCCCGATAAAAATCCGCCTTTGGCGAGATCTCGCCAATCTGAAAGATTGGCGGACATTCGGGGATGACCCCTCGGGTAAGGTTAACTAGAATTTTCCGAGGGGTCACTTGATAGCCTCACCAAAATGAGCTATTACACCGTCAACTAAACCATAATCTTTCGATTCCTTAGCGGACATAAAGAAATCACGATCAGTGTCTTTGACAATCTTTTCAAAAGGCTGTTTGGTATGATTAGCCAGAATTTTGTTAATTTCATCCTTTATGCGTAGAATTTCCTGGGCTTGAATGTGTATATCACTGGCCGTGCCCTGTGTGCCGCCCCAGGGCTGGTGGATCATGATACGGGCATTAGGCAGCGCGTAACGCTTGCCCTTGGCACCGGCGGCCAACAATACCGCGCCCATGCTTGCTGCCTGACCGATACAACAGGTCACCACAGCAGGCTTGACATATTGAATCGTATCATAAATGGCCAATCCCGCGGTCACAGAGCCGCCGGGAGAGTTGATATATAAAAAGATATCTTTTTCTTTGTCCTCAGATTGTAAAAACAAAAGCTGGGCCATAATCAAATTAGCCACATGATCATCAACAGCTGTGCCTAAAAAAACAATGCGTTCTTTCAAGAGCCTGGAATAAATGTCATAAGCGCGCTCGCCATGACCTGTTTTTTCAACGACCATCGGTACTAATATTTGGGATTTTTCCATTTTTTACATCCTTTCAATGTCATTCCCGCCCCCGACAAAAACATTCGGGGGTAAACTCCAGCGGGAATCTTTCTAATATGGACCCCCGATTAAAATCACCCCGCCATGGCGGGGGATCCCGCCAAAGGCGGGACATTCGGGGGTGACATTCAGACTATGAGTTACGTACCGTAACTCATGTCTTCATGTCATTTAGTATCTGTCCAACTGGCTTCTTTTAATAAAAATTCCATGACTTTGCCAGGAAGACTTTCGTTAGCGTCGCTTACTGTTATTTTCTCAAGTTTGGCAATCTCTTCCAAAATTAAATAAATTTTAACTTCTCTCTCAACTACAGGTCCCAGTTGTGCGCGCAGCTCTTCTTCTTTTTTCTTTAGCTCTTCATCGCTCAAACCCTGGGATTTAAGGCGGCGTAAGCTCTCGTTTAACCGGTGATGCAGCTGGCGGTGACCCAAGGATTGTGGAACGATAAGTTTAGCATTTTTAAGTAATTCTTCCACCATTTGATTTTCCACATCTATACGATTGTTGCGGTCACGATCAAATTCTATCTGACGCTTGAGCGCTGCTTTAAATTCTTCGAGGCTCGGGAAACCCATCCCCTTGGCAAAATTATCGTCGATGCTGACTTCCTGGTCCGTACGGCCTTTTTTAAAAAATTCCAGGGTCTTTTGCACCTCTTCTTCAGTGACTTCGCTTTTTTTACGCTCAATAGTGATCCCTTTGTACTTATTGACTTCGACTTCGGGATGGACATCGAGTGTCGCTGTAAAAGTCAATACACCATCTTTAAGATTGACCTCGGTAATTTCCGGCAGATCAATGGGGTTTAATTGCTGCTGGGTGACCCCCTCATGATAGGCTTGCGGGATAATTTTTTTAATGGTCTCATCTTTGGCTAATTGGCCGTGAGAATTGACTAAAATATGGCGAGGGACTTTGCCTGGTCGAAAACCTTTGATTTTAGCATGCTTGCCAATTTCAGTATAAACAGCATCCATGGCCTCGGTGACTTTCTCGCGGGAGATTTCAAATTTTATTTCACGTTTTAAAGCGTCTACTTTTTTAACTTCAACTTTCATAATAAATTTTGACTTCCTTATAAATTTTGACTGGAAGTCAAAATTTATGCCATTTTTTGGCCAAAGGCCAAAAAATTATTACATGGTAAATTTCTCGCCTAAATAAATTTTCCGTGCTTTGGGGTCATTGATCAAATCCTGGGCTGAGCCGGAAATAAGCACCCGCCCATCTGCCACTAAATATGCCCGATCGGTAATTGACAGCGTCTCACGGACATTATGATCTGTCAATAAAATCCCCAATCCCTTCTTTTTTAAATCTTTGATGATCCCCTGGGCCTCGGCCACCACAATAGGGTCTATACCGGAAAACGGCTCATCCAAAAGCAAAAATGAAGGGTTAGTCACGAGGGCCCTGGTGATTTCCAGGCGGCGGCGCTCCCCGCCGGAAAGCGTATAAGCCCTGGCGCGGGCTAAATGCGAAATATTCAGTTCTTCAAGCAGCGACTCCAGGCGGCGCTTGCGCTCGGAAGGGCTGATTTTTAAAGTTTCCAAAACCGCCATTATATTCTGCTCAACGGTAAGTTTACGAAAAATAGAACTTTCCTGCGCTAAATAGCCCATCCCCAGATGGCAGCGCTCATGAATCGGTTTTTTAGTGATATCGTCCTGATCGAAGATCACCTGGCCACCTTCAGGAGCGATAATACCCACCACCATATAAAAACTGGTGGTTTTGCCCGCTCCGTTAGGACCTAAAAGCCCCACTATTTCCGAACGGCCGACAGTAATGCTCAAGCCATCCACCACACGGCGGCCGCCATAAACTTTGACTAAATTTTTTGCTTCTAATAGGCGCATACTATTTTCCAAGAGGCTGAAACATGCCTTTACCTTTGGTGCCGCCGGTAACAAAAATAATTTTAGGCCGGCCGGTCATGGTCAAAATCTGGGTCAGCCCATCATACATCATTTGATCCGCATAACTGACATCGGGCCCTTGGATCGCCTTCGCGTGTCCGGTGCATAAGGTTTTTTTGACTTTTTTAGTAGCCTGGTCAGACCATATTTCCATTTTATCGCAGTGAAGTTCGCGGCCTGTGGACGGCTCCACCGCTATCACATGCGTATTAAATACCGCGTACATGGTCGCCTGATTCATTTGCATAGGGCCATCTGATGTAACTGTTATGATCTGATCATCACCTTCACCTTGCGGCTGGGTATGCACAACAGCTTTCACATTTTTATTAATTTGCGCTTTTCTCAAATTGGGGTGGGCCAACATTCCCAGGCCCGTAACCACCCCCTGCTCATCCACAATTTTGACCGGGTCCTTGGTGCTGACTAAATCTTTATTGCGATTCCAGTCCAAGGTATCCGTGGTCATCTGAGTGCCGCGGTCTTGCGATGCGATCACCACATTGTCTTTCAAGTTTATATTCCCGTTAGTCTTGTTGATCGTACCGTGGTCCGCCGTTAAATTAGCCTGTTGCTTGCCGTAAAAATTAGCATCCACATTCGTAATTTTAATGTTTGTATCAGAAATATCCGCCTTGGTGCCGTTGACGTCCCAGGCTTTTTCTCCGGTATTGCTATAACCGTTAAGATTAAACCCCTGCAGCTGCTGCGATGAAGGGGAAGATTCAGTTGTTTCATCCGCGCGGCACGCGATAGAACACAAACCAACAACCGCCAAGCAAAGAATGATTTTATTTTTCATCAGACTAACCCCGCCTTAAGCAAATCCTGCACGTCTAAAAGTCCTACCACGCGCCCGCCGCGGTCCACCACCGGCAATTCATCAATTTTTTTACTTTTCAACATATCAAATGCCTGGGCCGCTAACTTTTCTTTTCCAATAGAAGCGGGGTTTTTGGTCATGACCTCAGATACCTTCCGAGTCAAAACAGCAGGATCAGCTTCCAGATGCCGGCGCAAATCCCCATCAGTGAAAATACCTAAAAGCTTGGTGTTACTATCCACCACACAAGCACATCCGCAGCGCGCTTTGGTGATTGTCCATAAAACATCTTTGACTTGGGCTTTAGCCGAGACCAGGGCCAAAAAATTTTCTTTTCGCATAATATCTTCCACTTTTAACAACAGCCTCCGGCCCAAACTGCCTCCGGGATGATACAAGGCGAAATCTTCCTTCTTGAATTTTTTGCGATCAATCAGGCAAGCACTCATCGCATCACCCAAGGCCATGGTCACGGTTGTTGATGCCATCGGCGCTAACCCCAAAGGACAGCCTTCAGCATTGACTTCTGTTTTTAAAACCAAATCTCCGTGAGTGCCTAAGGTGGATTTGGGGTTGCCCGTCATGACAATGATTTTGGCCCCGATTTTTTTTACCAAAGGCAGAAGGCGAACGGTCTCCTCAGTCTCACCGCTTTGAGAAACGATGATCACGACATCTCGGGCCGTGACCTGGCCTAAATCACCATGCAACGCCTCGGCGCTATGCAAAAAAATGCTGGGCGTTCCGGTAGAAGACAAGGTAGCTGCAATCTTGCGGCCGACTATACCGGTCTTACCCATACCGCAAATAATAACACGACCGCTGCATTTGGCGATGGCGTCAACCGCGGCTTCAAAATGATGGTCCAATCGGCGCATCATCCGGCCGATAGCCTGGGCTTCTATGGTTAATACTGCTTTGGCACGTTTAAGCATGACTCCTCGAATGTCACCCCCGAATGTTTTAATCGGGGGTCCATTTTAGAATTAGTTTTGTTATAGATTCCCGCTTTCGCGGGAATGACGAATAATTTTATCTATTGCTATTAAATCCTTCAGCAGATTTTCCAAATTTTTCAAAGGCAGCATGTTGGGCCCGTCAGACAGGGCGCGGCCCGGATTCGGGTGCGTTTCTAAAAATATCGCGTCAACTCCAGCCGCGACGGCACAGCGACTCAGAAGAGGTATATATTGGCTCTCTCCGCCGGAAGCATTTCCCAAACCACCCGGTTTTTGAACGCTATGACTGGCATCAAAAACAACCGGATAACCCGAAGAGCGCATTACGGCCAAAGACCTGAAATCAGAAACCAGATTATTATAACCAAAAGACACGCCCCGCTCGGTCAAAAGCAAATTTTGGTTGCCCGCCTCCTGCATCTTTTTGACAATGCCGTTGATGTCCCAAGGCGCCATAAACTGGCCCTTTTTTACATTCACTGTTTTTCCCGTCTTGGCCGCGGCAACAATCAAATCTGTTTGGCGGCATAAAAAAGCCGGGATTTGAATAATGTCTAAAATCTCGCCTGCCATCTGTGCTTGGGTTGCATCATGCACATCGGATAAAATCGGGACCCCAAGCTTTGATTTGACTTGAGAAAGGATTTTGAGGCCCTCATAAAGCCCCGGCCCCCGAAAAGAATTAATCGAGGTGCGATTAGCTTTATCGAAACTCGCTTTAAAAACAAAAGGGACATGGAGTTTTGATGTGATTTTTTTGATTGCCTCGGCGATTTTTAACGTCCCATCAGAAGACTCAATCACGCAAGGGCCGGCAATCAGCACCAAAGGCTTACTGCCGCCAAAAATCACTTTGTCATTAATTTTGACTGGGCGAACCATTCTATCGCTTTCTGTAAATCTTGCGGAGTGTCCACCGCCATTGATTCATAAGTACTCACTGTTGTTTTTACTTTTACACCGTGCTCAAGCGCCCGCAGCTGCTCGAGTTCTTCGATAGACTCCAAGGCCCCTTTAGGCCAATTTGTAAACTCCATCAAAATTTTTTTTCGGTACGCATAAAGGCCCAAATGTTTATAATTCTTTGGGAACAAAGAGGCATTTTTGTTGCGATGATGCGGAATGGGTGATCTGGAAAAATACAAGGCATATCCCTGACCATCCACGACACATTTGACCACGTTAGGATTCAGGAAATCCGCATCATCGGTGATTTCCTTGATCACCGTTCCCATCATGGTATTGGTATCCTGCTTTAAAAGAACAGCCAGCGCGTCAATGGTCCTGGGGTCAATAAAAGGTTCATCAGCTTGAATATTGACCACTACATCCGCATTTAAATTTTTGACCGCCTCGGCAATGCGGTCAGACCCTGAAGGATGACGGGGGTCTGTCATGACCACCCGCGCCTTAAAATTTTGAGCTGCCTTAAAAACTTCTTGATGGTCGCAGGCAATCAATACTTCATCAAGCTCTTTACACAGGGTGGCTTTTTCCCACACATGCCGGATCAATGGCTTCCCGGAGATATTTGCCAAAACCTTGGCGGGAAAGCGCGTGGAGGCAAAGCGTGCGGGAATGACCCCGATGGTTTTCATTTGCTCGTCGTCTCCCCAATAGCCTGTTTTAATTCATCCAACTCAACCGCTACCGCCCCCATTTTTCCAATTACAATCCCGGCCGCAAAATTGGCAATTTTAGCCGCTTGAGGTTTATCTGCGCCTGCGGCCAGGCATAAAGCAAATACGGCAATGACCGTGTCCCCGGCCCCGGAGACATCGAAAACCTGAGCTGCCTTCGTTGGTATAGGAAAAGGTTTTTTATTATGTTCAAAAAGATACATGCCACCTTCGCCCAAGGTGATCAGGAGCGACTCTATACTCAAAAAATTTAAAAGCCCCTGGCCATTAGTTTCAATGTCTTCTTGTGTTTCGAGTTTTGTTGAACGTATCCCAAATGCACGACGGGTACTTTCCGGAATATTCTTCAGGGCCGCTACAGTTCGTTTTTTATTAGGGGTAATACAGCTGACTTGGCCGTACTCACGCAAATCTTCCAATTTTGGGTCCACCACCACAGGCAATTGATGGCTAAAAGCTAATTCGTGCACCTGGGCTAAAAGCCTTGAATCAATCAATCCCTTGCCGTAGTCAGAGATAATGACTGCCTGAAAATCCTTCATGTGACGGCGCAGATATGGCAAAATTTTTCCTTCTTTAATAAGATCCAATCCTGCCCTGCCTGGTTTTTCCCTGTCTAAACGGACAATCTGCTGATGCCGGGCGATAATGCGTGTTTTAAAAATTGTATTAATATGGCTGTCTATAAAAAGCCCCCTGGTATGGATATGGCGTCGTGCAAGTTCACCTTTGAGAATGCTGCCTTCAATATCATCGCCAATTTTACTAACCAGGGTGACATCGGCCCCTAAACTACTCAAATTATTGGCCACATTAGCGGCGGCACCTGGCGTATAAAAGGACTCTTCTTGAAGGACAACAGGCACCGGCGCCTCCGGGGAGATACGCAATACGTTCCCCTTGATATACCGGTCAAGGACCACATCACCTATGACCAAAAGGCGCTTGCCTTTAAAACGCCGTATGATATTGTTGTATTTAGACATGGGATTATTTAGGATTTAATACACAAGCGGACATTTTAACACAGAATTTTTACAATTACCACATATGTTCCTGCATCCAGGCATCCACATTTTTGATGGCATTCCAGCCGTTTTTATCCGGATTCGCTGTATTTTGTACGTCTTTGCTAAAACCAGTTGCCGCACCATTAATTGTTTCGCAACCGGTGGGAATGGCCAATACCAGCAATAACAACAAATAATGAAGTATCTTTGACATATTTTTTCCTTTCCACAATTTCAAACCCATTTAATCTCTTCATATAGTATGCACTACGAACAGGCTAAAAACAAGAGTTTGGGAGAATTTTTTGGAAGAATTTTTTTTAAGACAGGGCTTGAGATTTACTGTGCCGCATAAAGAATTCAACGATTTCCTTGGTGGCATCAAGATTGCCGGTTGCTTTACCTGAAGCTCTAAGCTGCGGCTGGCGCGGCGGCCATGCGTGCCCTCCCCCATGGACAATATACGAAATGACCTCATATTTGTCATTGCAGCCGTTATATACTTGCTTCTCGATCCACGTCCCGTCATCGACAACCGGTGCAAGACGTTCGGTTTCAGCATTAAGCGAACATCCATCCACCTTCGCAAATACCCCGATTGACTCTTCATGGGACATCACACCTATACCACCACCGTTACCACAAACAAGATTGCTGATAAACTTGTTAAGACCTTTACATCCCTCGCCCCCATTAAAAGGCATAAAAGGATCATCTGTCCCGTTAATTGTCAATATAGACATTCCTGAAGGATGAGAGGAACTGTTATATAACGACGAAGGGATGTTCGCAATAACAGGCGCTGCGGCGGCAAAAAGTTCAGGCGCTTCAAGGGCAAGGCAAAAGGTCATCATCCCGCCGTTGGATGGCCCGGTCACATATATTCTTGCCTTGTCCAGGGTAATCCGCTGGGCGATATCATCAATCATCGCGCGGATAAAATGCACATCATCGATCCCCTGCTTGTATGATTCCAGCGTCTTCCGCCCATCGTTCCATTGGCGAGAACGGCGTGTCCCCGCAGAAATATATGCATCAGGGTAAGCCACCGCAAATCCGTAGCGACTGGCATAACGATCAAAGCCCAGCCCTACACGCATTTTCTGGCCGCTCCCACCGCCGCCATGTAGCACAATGACCAACGGCAAAGCCTTGTCTTTATAGCCATCGGGCACATAGAGGATATACCGTCGTTCCCTGCCATCTACGGAAAGAGATGTATAGTCGCTGTTTTCTTGAACATATTGCGAAAAACCGGAATGGGAATATGACAGCAGGACAAGGACTGCAATAAAACAAACGACTGGATATTTTTTTGATCTCATAGGACGGCTGCCTCCCAAAATGGCGGACGCGTCTGCTACCAATTCGAACCGCGTCTATTATAACTAGCAGGATAATAATTGAACCTCTGATACAGCCTTTTTTATATCAGAAGTTCTCGCAGAAAGCAAAAGAATTATATGCCTTGGGAATGTCCTGCCGCGAAATCGCCAAACAATTAAAGATCAGCAAAAAGACAGCCCAATTTGCTGTTTTGTATTAAATACTTTTTTTGCCTCGTTTTGAAGCTTTTTGCTCAAGCTTTTTTACGGCCTGGTCAAAATCAGAAATATAGTCCCTATCTTGCTCTTTTCGGTATTCTTTAAACTCTTCTTCAGCCTTTTGCGCGGCTTGTTGGGCACTCACAGTTCCTGCGTTGGCTAACAATTTACGCTCGCTCAATTTCAAAAAGTCATCAAGCTTGGCAATCCAATCCGTCATTTTCATTAACCGACCGTTGGTCGCCTGTAATTCTGCAAAATCAAGATACATCGATACGATCAGATTAAGCTGTTTAAGCTCACCTTCAGTTAAATAATTCTTGGCGATCTTTACATCCTGGGCAGTAATATAATTACCTTTAAAGCTTGTTAATCCCATCAAAGGTTTCTTCTTGTCAATACGCTTGGTAATAATCTCTGCAGCGGTATGACCATGAACGGCATAGTGCATTTTGTTCTGTACAGTCGCAAAGAATTCTTTGGTTATTTTTTCGTCTTTACGATAATCAATGCTTGTCGCATAGATATCAGTGACTTTTTGATAAAAATTGCGCTCACTACTCCTGATATCACGGACACGCTGCAACAGTTCCTGGAAATACCGGGCTTTCTGCCCTCCCTGTTTAAGCCGTTCATCATCCAATGTAAAACCCTTAATAATATATTCTTTCAGATGCTGGGTGGCCCACTGGCGAAAACGCGTGGCAATATTGGATTTGATACGGTACCCAACAGAAATGATCATATCGAGATTGTAATATGACGTTTTATACCGTTTCCCATCAGTCGCAGTTGTCAAGTATTCCTTGACAACTGACGGCTCTACAAGCTCACCTTCTTCTAATATGTTCTTAATATGTAAGCTAACGTTCTGTTTGGTGGTTTGGAATAGCTCCGCCATCAGCTGTTGTGTCAGCCAGACCGTCTCATCCTGAAAACGAACATCGATCTTGATCTTTCCGTCTTCAGCCTGATAAATAATTAGCTGTGATTGGTTTTTATCTTTGGCCATTGGTGCCTCTTAAATTTTACCTTCCATACTTTTCGATAACCTACACAAAAATCGAAACCCTTGCGCTCTTGGATGATGAACACAAAGGTTCGAATTGGTATCAATGGCGGGAAAGTTGTGGACGGTAGGCGAAGCCTACAACCCATTGAAATACCGCTACTTATAAAAGCTTACCGAAGACGTAGTATGGGTTGGCTCATCGCTCTAGACGAACCCATTTTCAACAAACCTACAAAAACCAAAGAGCCGCTAAACTTGGAGCTGTACTACGACTATGTTATTTAGCAATAATCCCCAAATCTGCTCTCGCCGCTCGATTCCATTTATCCTGTGCATCTAAAAAGTCATTATATTTCGAAAGATCTTTTTGCGGATCTGTTAATACTTGCCCTTTGGTACTTTTAGATAACGCTTCCTGCCCACACGCTACTGCCAATTTCAAAGCAATAGTAAATTCATCAAAAGCCTT
>Ga0209824_10001851_pt1 | contig 11357 bp, 11 predicted proteins | sample VDWuncwatermetaG_FD_184124 | JGI IMG/M metagenome (GOLD analysis project Ga0209824, IMG submission 184124) | Wastewater microbial communities from Netherlands to study Microbial Dark Matter (Phase II) - VDW unchlorinated drinking water (SPAdes)... ...
GCTTCACGGAGATGACGCCGTCTTTCGCTACACCCGAAAATTCGACCGGGTTAAACTGACTCCTAAGACGCTACGGGTGAGTCAGGCGGAGGCGAGCGGGGCGTATCAAAATATCAGTCCGAGCCTCGTGAGTCAACTCAAGGTGGTGATCGAGAATGTGACGCGGTTTTATCGCCGGCAAACGGCGCTACAAAAATCGTGGAAGATCCGTGACCAGGATGGGGTGATGCTTGGAAAAAAAGTCCTCCCCCTGGATATTGTTGGCGTCTATATTCCGGCGGGGCAGGTGCCTCTTGTTTCGACGGTCTATATGACGGTGCTTCCCGCTCAAATTGCGGGGGTGCGTCGGATTATCATGGCGACGCCGCCAAAACCGGATGGGAGTGTAGATCCACATATTCTGGTCGTGGCCAATCTTTTGAAGGTGGACGAGATCTATAAAATCGGAGGCGCTCAGGCGATTGCGGCGCTTTCTTTCGGGACAAAAACGATCCCCCGCGTCGATAAAGTGGTGGGGCCCGGAAATGACTATGTGACTGAGGCCAAGCGCCAGCTTTTCGGCGTCGTCGATATCGACATGGTCGCGGGACCGAGTGAGGTGGTGATTGTGGCCAACGGGCGGAGCAATCCCGCATTTGTCATGAGCGATCTCTCGGCGCAGGCGGAACATGCGATGGGGCTTCCGGTTCTCGTCACGACGTCCAAGAAACTTGCGCGGTTTGTGAAAAAAAGCGAGATACGGGGATATATCATTGTCGTCCGGAATACGGAAGAGGCGATCGAAGTGGTGAATCAAATTGCGCCGGAGCATGTAGAGATTCTCCTTAAGAATCCGAACAAGTGGCTGAGTAAAATTCGGCATGCAGGTGCCATCTTCCTCGGTCCCTATTCGCCGGTGGCGGTGGGGGATTATTACGCAGGGCCGAGCCATGTCCTTCCGACGGGGGGAACCGCCCGCTTTTTTTCGGGCTTAAGTGTTTCAGACTTTGTGAAATCGAGTACAGTGATCTCTTTTTCGCGGAAAGCACTTGAGAAGGCGGTCGCCCCGATTGAAGAAATCACAAAACTGGAGGGTCTTAAAAAGCACTGCGACTCGGTCAAGATCCGTCTTGACCAAAAAGAGGCGGGGAGGGTTTCATGAGAAAAGCGAAGATCGTCCGTAACACCCGCGAGACGCAAATCACCGTTTCGCTCGACTTAGACGGACAGGGGCGCGCGAAGATAAAAAGCGGCGTTGGCTTCCTTGATCACATGCTTGAGATTTTTGCAAAACATGGACTTTTTGATCTGGAGGTGATCGCCAAAGGGGACCTCCACGTCGACATCCACCACACCAATGAAGACATCGGCATCTGTCTGGGAGAGGCGTTCAAGAAGGCGCTCGGAAAGAAAGCGGGCATCCGCCGGGTCGGCGAATGCAGTTTTCCCCTTGATGAGGCGGTGACGCGTGCGGTGATCGATCTGAGCGGAAGGCCCTATCTTGGAGTGCATGATGCCTCAGGGCAGGCGAAAGACAAACGGGTGCACCCTGTTTCAAAAAAGGAGAAATATTTTTATTCCTTTGATGACGCCGTGGACCTCTTCCGGGCATTTACCCTCCATGCAGGAGTGACACTGCACGTCTGGATTGAAAGTGGAGAAGACGCGCATCACATTATCGAAACACTTTTCAAATCGATCGCGCGTGCGCTGGATGCTGCAACGCAAATGGATCCGAGGGTGAAGGGAGTGCCTTCCACAAAAGGAATACTTTGAAGTGGGATGTGAGTTGTGAGAAGTGGGTTTAGGGTGTGTGGTGAGGGTGGGTTCAATAACAAATTTCCTCATCCCCATCCCCACTACTAAACTCACCACTCACCACTCACCACCCACTACCCACAACTAGGGGTTTTGGATTCTCATGATTACTATCGTTGATTACGGAATGGGGAACCTGAGGAGTGTTGCCAAGGGGTTCGAGAGTCTCGGTGTGGAAGTTCGTGTGACACAGGATCCCAAGGACATTGCCTCTTCCGAAAAACTCGTACTTCCTGGAGTAGGGGCTTTTGAAGATGCAGTTCGGAACCTGAAAGAGCTTCAGGTGACGGAGTCTATCCTGAAGTTTCTTGAAGGCGGAAGGCCTTTTTTGGGGATCTGTTTGGGTCTTCAGCTCCTTTTTACCGAGAGCGAAGAGGGAGGTCTTCACCGCGGATTCGGGATCTTTCCGGGACGTGTCAGACGTTTTCCAAATGGATCCTTGAAGGTTCCTCATATCGGCTGGAATCAAATACAGCGTACAGGGTACAGGGTACAGGGTACAGAGTGCCCCTTGTTAAAAGGAATTCCCGATAGTTCTTATTTCTACTTTGTCCATTCTTATTACGCGGATCCGAAAGACAAAAACATTGTGACGGCGGAAACGGAATATGGGGTCTCCTTTACCTCTGTCGTTTGGAGGGAAAATATTTTTGCAACGCAGTTCCATCCCGAGAAAAGCCAGAAATTGGGACTGAAAATTCTCGATAACTTTGCGAGGGTCTGATGTTTATCCTTCCGGCCATTGATCTCAAGGGGGGGAAGGTGGTGCGACTTCTCCGGGGAGATTTTGAAAAGGAGACGGTCTATGCGGAAGATCCGGTTTCTATTGCAAAGCAGTGGGAATCGGAAGGGGCAAAATGGATCCATGTGGTCGATCTCGACGGAGCCTTCCGCGGAGAGCCGGTCAACTTAAAGTGGGTGGGGGAAATTGCCCGCTCCGTGGAATGTTCGATTGAATGCGGCGGTGGGATTCGGACCCACGAAATGATCGAAAAACTCCTCTCTTTTGGCGTGAAGCGGGTGGTTTTGGGAACAAGGGCACTTTTAAGCGAAAGTTTCCTACAGGACTGCATCCGGGATTTTGGCCATCACATCGTCGTCAGCATCGATGCGCGTGAGAACAAACTCACGACTCACGGTTGGACAGAGACTCTTTCGATGGATGCGCCCACGATGGCCAAGCGGCTCGAAGAACTGGGTGTGTCACTCATTATTTGTACGGATGTCGGAAAAGACGGGACGCTTGAGGGGCCGAATCTTTCTCTCTACGAAAAAATTATAAAGGTTTCTTCAATCCCTTTCATCGTCTCCGGTGGAATCTCGTCGCTTTCCGACATCGCTGGATTGCTTAAATTGAAAGACCGACTTCCCTGGGGGGTGATTGTGGGCCGGGCCCTCTACGAGAAGAAATTTTCACTCAAGCGGGCGGTGGCATTATGTTGACAAAACGGATTATTCCCTGTCTTGATGTGAAAGAAGGCCGCGTGGTCAAGGGGGTGAATTTCGTTGGTCTCCGCGACGCCGGCGATCCTGTTGAAATTGCCAAACGGTATGAAGAAGAGGGTGCGGATGAACTGGTCTTTCTTGACATTACGGCGAGCCACGAAAAGCGCCGTATCATGATCGACGTGGTCCGACGCACCGCAGAAGTTGCTTTTATGCCTCTCACCGTCGGCGGCGGGATTCGGCGGGTAGAAGATATACGAGAACTCCTTTTGGCGGGATGCGATAAGGTCTCGATCAACACCGCTTGCGTGGAGAACCCCTCTCTCATTACCCAGGGGGCGAAGCGATTTGGGAGCCAGTGTATGGTGGTTGCCATTGACGCCAAGAAGCGGGGGTCTTCTGGATGGGAAGTGTACACGCAGGGAGGGAGGGTTGCGACGGGGAAAGAGGCTGTCCAGTGGGCGAAAGAGGCCGAGGAGCGCGGAGCCGGAGAGATCCTTTTAACAAGTATGGATAAAGACGGAACAAAAGAAGGATATGACATTGAGCTGACAAGAGCGGTCTCCGAAAAGGTCCGTATCCCTGTGATTGCATCCGGAGGAGCCGGAAAGCCGGAACATCTTTTAGCCGCCCTCCGTGAGGGAAAGGCCGATGCGGTTCTCTGCGCCTCCATCTTCCACTTTGGGGAATATCCGATTCAAAACGTCAAGGAATTTTTAAAACAGAAAGGGGTCGAGGTGAGAGTGTGACGTTTCCGAAAGAGGTCAAGTTTGACGAAAAGGGCTTGATCCCGGCCATTGTGCAGGACGCCTCGTCGGGGGAAGTCCTGATGCTTGCGTATATGAATCAGGAGGCTCTCGAGAAGACGCTCGAGACAAAAAAGACCCATTTTTACAGCCGATCCCGAAAAAAACTCTGGTTAAAAGGTGAAACCTCTGGTCATATTCAATCGGTCCGTTCGGTCCATTATGACTGTGATTGGGACACTCTTCTCATCAAGGTTTCACAGAAAGGAGGGGCCTGTCACGAAGGGTATTATTCCTGTTTTTTCCGGGAGGGAAACGGAGAAGAGATTAAAATCGTCGGGAAAAAACTTTTTGACCCCAAGAAAGTATACAAATAATTGTGTAATGTTGATTGTGTAACGTGTAATGTTTTCATTACACATTAAACATTACACATTTCACAGAGGATTTATTCATGGAATTGGTTCCGTCTGAGAAAGAGTTTGTAAGATTGGCGAAGAAGGGGAACGCGATCCCGGTCTACGCCGAAGTCGGTGCGGATCTGGAGACGCCGGTTTCCGCATTCCTCAAGATTGCCAAGGGACCGTACGGTTTTTTGTTGGAATCGGTGGAGCAGGGAGAACATCTGGGGCGCTACTCTTTTCTGGGAGGATCGGCACTCAACATCCTTGAGGGAACGGATGAGAAAAGGGATCCTTTTGAAAGACTGAAACGCGCCCTTGAGCCTTTTCGATTTGTGCCACTTGCAGGTCTTCCCCGTTTCTGCGGTGGACTGGTCGGTTACCTCGGTTATGACATTATTCGACGGATTGAAAAACTTCCTGACCCATTTGAGGATCACAAGAAATTTCCGGATTATCTTTTTCTTCTGGTGGACCGATTTCTCATTTTTGATCATCTGAAGCGATCAATCAAGATAGTCGTCGTGGCGAGGGTGAACGGAAACCCTCGGACGGCATACCGGCGTGCACAAAAAGAGGTTCTGGAACTTTTGAGCCGGCTTAAAAAACCTCTCCAAAAGACAGAACCGATGACGCTGGTCTCCGATGAAGAATCGGTGCGTCTTCAGTCGAACATGAGCCGCTCTCTCTTTGAGCAGAAGGTACGCCGGGCTAAAGAATATATCCGACGGGGAGATATTATTCAAGTCGTTCTTTCCCAACAGTTCACAACGGAAATCCGACAGACCCCTTTTCAGATTTACCGCGCACTTCGCTCCATCAATCCTTCTCCGTACATGTTTTATTTGAAGGCCAGAGAGATCGTTCTGGTGGGGTCGAGTCCGGAGATGTTCGTTCAATGCGAAGACAGAGTTGTTCGGACCCGCCCGATTGCGGGAACCAGACCTCGCGGCGCTACCCCTGAAGAGGATCAACTCTTGGAGCGGCAGCTTTTGGCAAACGAGAAAGAACGGGCAGAACATGTGATGCTTGTCGATCTGGGGCGGAATGATATTGGACGGGTGAGCGAGGCCGGCACTGTTCGCCTCAGTCAATCGATGAAGGTGGAACGTTATTCCCATGTGATGCATATCGTCAGTGAGGTGACGGGTCGTCTTCGGAAGGATCGCGACCTTATCCATCTTATCAAAGCGACTTTTCCAGCCGGTACCGTGACCGGCGCGCCCAAGATTCGGGCGATGCAGATTATTGATGAATTGGAGACAGTGCGTCGTGGCCCCTATGCCGGATGCGTCGGATATCTCAGCTTTTCAGGGGATTTGGACAGTGCGATCACCATCCGCACCCTCTGTATCCGCGGAAAAACCGCTTATCTTTCTGCAGGAGCCGGAATTGTGGCCGATTCAAAACCGCTTGCCGAATATCGGGAAACGGTGAATAAAGCAAAAGCATTGATAAGGGCTCTTTCCACATGATTCTCATGATCGATAACTACGATTCATTTACCTATAATCTCGTTCAGTACTTGGGCGAACTGGGACAGCGGCTTTTGGTGTTTCGAAATGATGAAGTGACACTGAATCACGTTGAACGGCTCCGCCCGAAATGGATTGTCATCTCTCCGGGCCCCGGTTCCCCCAAAGATGCCGGAATCTCGTGCGATCTCATCCGGACTTTTGGGGAGAGAATCCCTATTTTGGGGGTTTGTCTCGGGCATCAGTGCATCGGGGAAGTCTATGGGGGAAAAGTGGTTCAGGCAAAGCGGCTCATGCATGGGAAGACCTCCCCGATTCACCACAAAGGGACAACCATTTTTAAAGGGATTCCGAATCCGTTTTCGGCGACCCGTTATCATTCTCTCATCGTCCGCCGGGAAGGGCTTCCTTCCTGTCTGGAAGTGACTGCCTGGACGGAGGATTATGAAGAACCGGAAATCATGGCTTTAAAACATAAGCGCTATCCTATTTGGGGTGTGCAGTTTCATCCGGAATCCATCTTGACCGAGCCGGGGAAGAAACTCTTGGAAAATTTTTTGAAATACAGCCGGAAATGTTGAGGAGGCCGTTGTGGTTGTCATCAAGTCTTTGACGCCTATCAATTCACTCGTACATGAGGCGCTCTTAAAACTCATGAATGGAAAGGATCTAACTCCCCCGGAGATGATGAAGGCCTTTGAGCAGATCATGAAAGGAGGTGTAGGGGAGGTAGAGATCAGCGCCTTCTTAACAGCGCTACGCATCAAGGGAGAAACCGTAGCGGAAATTACCGCAGCGGCACAGGTCCTTCGCCAATTTGTGAAGAGGGTCCCTGGTCTTGATGGAAGCCGTTCTATTGTAGATACTTGCGGTACCGGGGCAGATTTCTCAGGATCGTTTAATATCTCAACGGTGAGTGCTTTTGTGACGAGCGGCGCAGGGGTTCCTGTCGCCAAACATGGAAATCGCTCTGTTTCCAGCAAATGTGGCAGCATAGATCTTTTGGAAAAGTTGAAGATTGATATTGAACAGATGAATGGGAAGGCCAAGGAGTGCCTTGAGCATTGCGGCATCGTTTTTCTTTCCGCTCCTTACTTCCATGAATCGGTGCGGGCGGTGGCCCCTGTACGCCGCGCCCTCGGGATTCCTACGATTTTCAACATGCTTGGGCCCCTCTCGAATCCTTTTTTTGCGAAGCACCAGGTCGTCGGCGTTTACGACAGCTCTCTGACGCTCACCTTTGCGAAGGTTCTCAAGGCGCTTGGATCTCAACATGTTCTGGTGGTGCATGGAAAAGACGGGCTCGATGAGGTGACGACGACGGCAAAAACGCAAATTTCAGAACTCCGGCGCCAGAAGATCCGTACCTATGAGATCGACCCAAAGCAGTTTCATCTTCCTCGCGCGAAGCGAGAGGATCTGAAGGGGGGAGACGCCGAATTAAATGCTCAGATTGCCGAAGAAGTTCTTTCCGGAAAGAAGGGACCGAAACGTGATATTGTTGTTTTGAACAGTGCCTGTGCGCTGTATGCCGCAGATGCAGTCAAAAACATTCAGCAGGGAATCGTACAAGCCGTGGAATCGATTGATTCAGGAAAAGCGATGGAAAAACTGAAGACATTGCGTGCCTTCAGCCATGGAGAGGTCCCTTCCCCTTGACCATTCTTGAAAAAATTGTTGCATCCAAGCGGAAAGAGATTGAGGAGAGGAAAAAACGAAGGCCCCTTTCCGATTTCAAAAGAGAGACGGAGAAACCGATCACGACGAGGGATTTCAAAGGGAGCCTGAGGGGAACGGGGATTCAGCTGATCGGTGAGATTAAAAAAATTTCTCCGGTTCATGGAGTGTTGCGGCAAGCCTTTGATCCTGTGACGCTCGCGCTCGCCTTCCAAAAAGGGGGGGCGGCCAGTCTTTCGGTCCTGACCGATGGACCTTTCTTCGGCGGTCACCTTTCTTATCTTCAGGAAATCAAAACTTCCGTTGCCCTTCCGATTCTCCGTAAGGATTTTATTCTGGATGAATACCAACTTTATGAATCTGCGGAGGCCTCCGCCGACGCGATTCTTTTGATCAGTTCTCTTCTTACGGAGAAAGAACTCTCTTCTTTCATCCAGTGCGCGGGCGGTTTGGGAATGAGCTGTCTGGCCGAAGTTCACTCCGAGGAAGATTTGAAAAAGACCTTGACGGCAGGAGCGGAGGTTATCGGGATTAACAATAGAAACCTCCAAACCTTTGAAGTCGATTTGTCGACGAGCGAGCGGCTTGTGAGAAGGATTCCCAAAGGAAAAATAATCGTTTCGGAAAGCGGTATTCATTCCCACGAAGAGGTAAGTCACCTTGAAACACTTGGATTTCATGCCGTGTTGATCGGTCAGGCGTTTATGGAGCATTCGGATCTCGAGAAGGCGGTTCGCCAAGTTATGGGCTGGTAGCGAGTGATTGTGTGAGCCGCATGTAGCTCGACCGAGCGGGCATGGCGTCCCGAGCGGATGCGAGGGACGAGCGAGGGAGAGCTCCAAGTGCAGTCCGCCACGCTGGGGCGGACAAGCGGTGCGGCGAACACATCACGAGCTAACAGCTTATAGAAATGCGCAGGTAAGAAAACAAATGAATCCAGATAAAAAAGGGCGATTTGGAGAGTTCGGGGGCGTTTTTGTTCCCGAAACCCTCATGCACTGTCTGAATGAACTGGAAAAAGCCTTTAAAAAGGCAAAGAAAGATCCTTCTTTCAAGGAGGAACTTTCGCAATCTCTCCACCTTTATGCAGGCCGGCCCACACCTCTTTATTTTGCCAGAAATCTTACGGCGAAACTAGGAGGTGCAAAAATTTATCTGAAGCGGGAGGACCTTTGTCATACCGGGGCTCATAAGATTAACAATACTTTGGGTCAGGGGTTCCTCGCGAGGCGCATGAAAAAACAGCGACTGATTGCAGAAACCGGCGCCGGACAGCACGGTGTTGCGACAGCAACGGTTGCCAGTCTTCTTGGGCTTGAATGCGATATTTATATGGGTGAAGAAGATGTCCACCGGCAGGCACTCAATGTGTTCCGGATGGAGCTTCTCGGTGCAAGAGTCATTACGGTCAAAAGCGGCTCCCGCACCTTGAAGGATGCAATCAACGAGGCGCTCCGTGACTGGGTGACGAATGTTCGGACAACCCATTATGTTCTCGGTTCCTGTGTCGGGCCGCATCCCTATCCTTGGATGGTGCGGGAATTTCAGTCGGTGATCGGAAAGGAAACACGTCAGGAAATTTTAAAACGCGAAGGGAAACTTCCGGACTATCTTGTGGCCTGTGTTGGCGGTGGATCGAATGCGATTGGCCTCTTCCATCCTTTCTTTTCCGATAGGCGTGTGCGGTTCATCGGAGTGGAGGCGGCGGGATTAGGGGTCGGCACAAAACGCCATGCCGCGACCCTCTCGAAAGGTGAACCGGGTGTCCTTCATGGTTCCAAAAGTTTCCTTCTGCAGGATAGAGGTGGCCAGGTGCAAACCGCTCATTCAGTCTCTGCAGGACTTGACTATCCGGGCGTCGGGCCGGAACATGCTTATTATAAGAAGATAAAGCGGGCCGAATATGTGGCGGTGACCGACCGAGAGGCGCTGGAGGGATTTGAACTTCTTGCAAAAACAGAGGGGATTATCCCAGCGCTTGAGCCGGCGCATGCGATTGCGTATCTTAAGCGACTCGCGCCGAAACTTTCTAAAAAATCGATCATTGTCATCAATCTCTCCGGCCGCGGCGATAAAGATGTAGAACTTGTTTCACGGGTGAAGAAGAGATGAATCGTATTGATTCCATGTTTAAAGTTCTGAGAAAGCAAAGAAAGAAGGCACTCATCGCGTTTGTGACATTCGGAGACCCGACGCCGAAAGCGACAGAAGCGCTTGCCTTGGAGTTTCAAAAACAGGGGGCCGACCTTCTGGAACTCGGGTTTCCTTTTTCAGACCCGGTCGCCGATGGGCCGGTGATTCAGCGCGCGTCAAACCGGGCTTTAAAAAAGGGTGTGACGCTCGGGGAATTTTTCCGATCCGTCCGCCGGCTCCGCCAAAAGGGTCTTTCGATTCCCATCGTGCTGATGGGCTATTACAATCCGATTTTCCATTTTGGAGAAGGCCGTTTTGTTACGGAGGCAAAAAAAAGCGGCGTAGACGGCGTCATTGTGCCGGATTTGCCGATTGAGGAATCTTCAACTCTCGTGCGCTTCGGAAAAAAGAAAAATTTTCATGTCATTTTTCTGGTTGCTCCTACCAGTGACAGAAACCGCCGGAGAAAAATTGTGCATGCGGCCAGAGGCTTCATTTATTATGTATCGGTCACAGGAACAACAGGGGCTCGGAAACAATTGCCGGTCGAAGTAGCCCGTGACGTCCTTTCATTGAAACGGATGACCCGTCTGCCGGTTTGCGTCGGATTTGGAGTTTCGACTCCGAAGCAGGCCCATAAAATTTCCCGTGCGGCGGACGGCGTGATCGTAGGAAGCACCCTCGTTCAAAAATGGGAAGGTACACAAAGCGTTCAAAAGGTGGGCCGGATGGTTGCGTCACTTGCAAGGGAGGTGCATCGGTGACCTTTGTGGTTTTCTTGGCAGGGGGCTGGGGAGAACGGTTCTGGCCGATGAGCCGGATTCACTATCCCAAACAATTTCTGGCCATCGACGGGAAAGAGAGTCTTATTGAAAAAAGTGTCCGGCGCTTTGCGCATTTTGTCTCACCGCAGTTTATCCGTATCGTTGCGCTGAGCGAACAGAAGAAAATTTTCCGGAAAGAATACCCAGCGCTTGCGCACCGAGTCCTCTGGGAACCCTTTGGTAGAAATACTGCTGCGGCGATTGCTTTGGCCGCTTTTGAAATCGGAAAAAAGGATCCTGAGGCGACACTGGTTGTGCTTCCTTGTGATCCGTGGATCCAAAATGAAAAAATTTTTCTTGCGACGGTCCGGACCGCTGTTTCCGTAGCAAAAAATTTTGACGGGATTGTCACCATCGGAATCCCTCCCACTTATCCGGCAACGGGATATGGATATATCCGTTATGCCAAAGGAAAGCGCAAGGCATACGATGTAGTGAGATTTATTGAAAAGCCCCGTCTTGAAAAGGCGAAACGTCTTTTGCGGGGAGGATCGGTTCTTTGGAATAGCGGCATTTTTGTTTTTCGCATTCCCGTCTTCATGCAGCTTCTGAGAACCCATTTGCCTATTTTGTATCGGGGATTTCAGGAAAAATCTCTTTCCCATCTTTATCGAAAACTACAATCGAAGGGCTTTGACACCTCTTTTGACCGCGGAATTTTGGAAAAGACAAAGCGGGTCAAAGTGATCCCGGGCCGCTTTGGATGGAGAGACTTGGGTTCCTGGCGTTCCCTAGAAGTTGCATTTCCCTTGCGCGACGGAAATATCCTTGTGGGTGATGCTTTCGTGGAGAGGGGAAAGGAAAATATTTTTATCTCCAAAAAGGGACATCTTTTGGCAGGAATCGCTGTTTCAGGGC
>Ga0209824_10001852_pt1 | contig 11357 bp, 10 predicted proteins | sample VDWuncwatermetaG_FD_184124 | JGI IMG/M metagenome (GOLD analysis project Ga0209824, IMG submission 184124) | Wastewater microbial communities from Netherlands to study Microbial Dark Matter (Phase II) - VDW unchlorinated drinking water (SPAdes)... ...
GCGCTTTCCAGGTTGTGGTGTTGGTTGAAATGCAGCGCCAGCGCAGCGTAAGCGATGCCCTGCAAAAACTGCGCCTCCGGGTCGCGCTCGCCCAGCGGGCTGGACTGGATCAACTGGCTCCAATGCCCGTTCAACCAGTCGTGCGCCCGATCAAATTGGTGGCTGTTCCAGTAGCGCGCCAATTCATCCCATTGCCAGATTGCATCCATCACGGTACTAGACGTGTGCCTGAGCAACCTTGCAGCCACCGCATCCCGGTTCAGTAGCATCTACCGGGTCGGGAATCTCCGTTTTCAACGGGTCGTCCCCGCCAGCATCCTCGACGCGCACACCGAGCAAGTCCAGTTCGTGCGCTGCAAAGCCGCGCAGCAGCTTGGCTATTTCGCGATAAAACGAATGCGCGGCAGCGCGTTCCAACAACCGGCTATAACCGCGCACCCAACGCCCGAGGTGCAGTGCCCAGAAACGCTTGATGTCTTTGTCGAGCCGCGCGTAACCCGGCAGGTCGTTGTCGGCAAGCGCGGCGGCGGCTCGTTCCAGCAACTCGGCGACAAAGCTCAACTCCACCCCCAACTGGTCGTCAAAAACCGCGAACCGTCCCGGGCGCAGCGCGAACCCGGCGCGCCGATAAAAAGCGCGCACCGCGTACAGCGGCTCCTGCTGAAAACGCCCGGTGAGGCGCGCCGATTCCACCGCCGGGCAGCCACCCGGCGCGACAAATAACGCGGTGTATTCACACGCCAGTGCCTCTTGGAGGATTTCTGGCGCAGGCTCGGCAAAATCCGCATCGAACGTCACGCCCAACTCGCGCAGCATAGCCAAGTTCTCCGGCACTCTGAGCGCGCGCAAATAATCCGCGCCGGGTTCCTCCACCAGCGCGCCAGCCAGCAAGCGGTAAACATTGGCGCGCGCTAGGCAGTCCTGCCGCGCCTCCTCGCCGCTCAACGCCGGCGGTACTTCCTTTGCAGCTATCATCCCCATCGTTATCTCCTTAGTGGCCGCCGCCGGTCTTGGGCTTGACGCTCGCCGGCCCGCCCCCAGCGGCCATTTCCGGATGCATGGTGCGGTGCAGGTCGCCGGTATAGGCGTAACGCAGGGTTTCCTTGAAGGCTTCCGCGTGCTTTTCCCACGAGGCTTGCACGTCGCCGTATTTGTCGTTCGGCCCCGCCTTGGTCACTTTCACCACTGTGTCATACCAGCCCTGCGACCCGCCTATCGGGTCGGCCACCACCGGGATGATGGCGTTGGGGTGTACGCCTTTGTCGTCCCACCACACGTTGTTGTCGAGGTCGGCATCGGCGCTCGCGCCCCAGGCACCGCCCGGCTGCTCGCGCTGCTTGAGCTGCGCCAGGCGACCGTATTCCCAGTGGCCGAAGGCGGTGGGGATCGCCACCACTTTCGGGTGGATGCCCTCGAACACGTACGCCTTGGTGACCATGTGGCCGACACCGCTTTCGATGCGTACCAGATCGCCGGTCTTGATCCCCAGCGCGCGCCCGGTTTCGGTGTTCATCCACACCGGGTTGGTGTGCATGATTTCCGCCAGCCATTTCACCGACGCGGTGCGCGACTGCTTGTGCACATTGATTTTGTAGGTGGTGAGGATCAAATCGTCCTCCGCCATCGTTTTATGCCAGGGAATCTGCTTGAACGTCGGCATCGGGTTGAAACCGTATTTCGCCCATTCGTCGACGCGCACGTTGATCAGCCGGTTGTGGGTGGGAAAACCGACGCGGATTTTGCCCTGGCGCTTGATGCCGACAACCTTGCCGTTCTTGCTGACTACGCCGTTTTTATCTACCGCTGTCCCGGCGAGATCGGCAGCCGGCAATTCCTTAAGATGCAAACCGTATTCGGCCTGAATTTCACGCCCGGTCTTGTCGGTGATTTTGCCGGTGCGCGCATCGAGCTTGCCGTAAACCGGCCACACGCCGTGTTTTTTTAGCCATTCCAAGCCGCCGTCCTGCTTCAGTTTAGGGATGTTGTCAAAATGGTGCCGCATGTAATCCTCGCCGTCCTTGAACTGCCAATACTGTTTCATGCCGCGGGAGCCGGTAGGGTCGAGCTTCCAGACGATGTCGCGCAGGATCATGCGGTTTTCACGCGATTCGCCCAACGGCTTGATCACCGGCTGGCGGATACCCAGCCACGGCCACAGCGAATTGGGCATGGACTCCGGCTCCCAGCGTTCCAGATAAGGGCAATCGGGCAGGATAATGTCGGCCAGCGCGGTTTCCTCGCCCATGACGGGGCTCATCGAAACGTAAAAGGGAATCAGTTTCTCGTCGCGGAACAGCTTGCCCCACACCGCTTGTGCACCGGGGTTGGTATATACCGGGTTGTCCTGATAGGTGAAATACACATTGATTTTCTGCTTGCCCTCGGCGATCCAGAACGGGGTCAGATGGCTCACCTTATGCCCGGCCAGCGGGTAATCCGGCGGGTTCGAAAGATACGACGGCTTGCCCGGCTTGGGTGGCTCCGGCTGCGGCTGCGGCCAGCCCATGCCGCGCGGCAAACAATAGCCGCCGCGCTTTTCAATATTGCCAGTGATGATCGGCAGCATCATGCATGCCTTTTCGTTGTAAGAACCGTACAAGTGTTTGGCCGGACCGCGATAGGTGAACAGCGTGGCCGGCTTGGTGGTGGCAAATTCGCGCGCGATGCGCTCGATGGTGTCCACTGGCACCCCCGACAATTTGGCAGCCCATTCCGGAGTAAATTGCTGGTAGTGCTGCTTGAGTTCGGCGACACTGACGTTGGTCCAGGTTTCAATAAACTCGGCATCGTGCAAATCCTCGCGCAATATCACCTGCCCCATCGCCAACGCGACCGCGCCGTCGGTTCCCGGAAACACCGGGATCCATTCGTCCGAACGCCCCGCGCTGTTGGACAAGCGCACGTCGAAGGTCACCAGCTTGGCGTTGTTTTCCGCCAGTCCTTCGGTGATGCGTTGTGACATCGGGTTGTGGAAATAAGCCGCTTCCAGAATATTGGAGCCGAAATTGAGGATGTATTTGGCATTGGCGAAATCCGGGGTTTCAATATCCGGCCCCCAGGTGGGTTCCATGCCGATTTTTTTGGACGACTCGCACACCGAGGTGTGGTTGACAATGGTGCCGGACCCCAGCGTGTGCATGAAGCGCGGCAACGCGCCGCCGCTGCGGTTACGCCCCCATTTCAGCATGATGGTGTTGGGGTCTTCCTTGATGGCCGCATTCAGTTTCTGCGCGATTTCTTCGAGTGCCTCGTCCCAGGTGATGCGCTTCCACTTGCCTTCGCCGCGCGCGCCGGCGCGTTTCAGCGGATACAAGATGCGGTCGGGATCATAGCTGTGCCACATGCCGGCGTTGCCTTTGGCGCACAGCCGCCCGCGCGTGGAAACGTGTTCGGGATTGCCTTCCAGCTTGACGATGCGGTCGTTCTCGACAAAAGCCAGCGCCCCGTCCTGAATGTTGCAGACATGACAGGTGATGGGGATCACCTTGCGCTCCGCCAACGTCTCCGGCGAGAAATCCTTGCCGCCCAGATCGTTTTCCATGGCCCCCAACAGCTTGGGCGCGGCGACGGCGGCGGCGGTTAATCCCGAACCGACTTTGAGAAAAGCCCGGCGTGTCATTTTCAGCATGATCCGATCTCCTATTTTTTTCCAACCGATGCAGCGCACAGAATTCGGATGACAGAAGACAGAGGACAGTGATGTTAGCGGCACTTTGTGCCGTTAAAAAAACCACGAAGTGGTTCTAACTAATCTGTCTTCTGTCCTCTGTCTTCTGTCCCCTGTATCAAAAATAAATCTGCACAATTTGCGGGCCAATGAGAATGGCATAGCGCAACGCCATTCCGCCCACCAGCAACAAGGCTGCGGCGATCTGCAGCCCCGCCGCTTGACGACCCATCGGTGCCAGCAACAGCGCAATCGGCGCGACCGTGCCGAGCACCCCCCCAAGTCCAACAAAAACCACCCCCAGCATCCCGGAAGTCATCAGCAAATACGTCAGTTCCTCACCAGCACCGCCGTAGGCGGTGGTGACCAGCAGCGACACCAGCATCACCCCCACCGCACCCGCCGTCCACAACATGATCTGGCGCAAACGCGCAAGCAGGCGCGCATCTCCCTTGGCCAGAAAAGAAGCGACCGCCGCCCCCGACACCAGCGACAACGCCACAAACAACACCGGCATCAACGGCGTGTTCCACACCGGCCGGTGCTGGTGCACCGCCAAGTCAAAACCGCTGTATATCGGCAAACTGAGCGCCAGCACCGATCCCGCAACAGCCAGCAGACGCGCGGTCTTATCGTCGGCTCGCGCCATCGCCAAGTGATAGCCCACCGACACCGCGCCGAACAGCACCAGCAGTATCGTCCCCCACACCAGCGGCGAACGCAGGTTCCAGAAAAGCGGGTTGAGGGTGTAAAAAAAACGCAGCGGTTGCGACAGGTCGACCACCAGCAACACCCCGCCCAGCACCAGCAAAGCGAAGGAGAGCTTGAACGCGCTGCCGCGCAAAGGCTTGTATTCCTCGTTGAACCAGGACAGCGCGGAAAAGAAAAACAGCGCGGCAGAAATGCCGCTGATGAAAAAATAAACCGCATAGCCCGCCGGCCAGGCCAATTGATGAAACACCGCATAATCGCCCATGATTTTTCCCCTTCTAGGTTTAAGCTTTGAAATTGCGGTTGAAGGACTGGCGGTCAAGCTCCAGCCCCTCGGAACGGCGATAGACATCGCGCCCGAACTCGGTGTGGTTGCGGTCGGCACCGATATAGAACACGTGCGGCTTGGTGCCCTGCTCGGGGCGCAACACCTGCGTGGCAAAATGGCTGACCAGATAGGAAACCTCGCTGTTGGGATCGTTGAGATCGCCGAACACGCGCGCCCGCCCGATGCACGTCTGCACACACGCCGGCACCAGACCCTGACTGACGCGATGGTGGCAAAAAGTGCATTTATCGACAACGCGGGTGATGGCGGTATAAGTGCGGTGCTTGGGCAGCATGAAGCGCGCGTTGTAGGGACACGCCGCCACGCAGGCTTTGCAGCCGATGCAGCGATCGTAGCGTTGCAGCACGAAGCCACCATCTTCCACCTGGTACGTCGCCTCGACCGGGCAAGCGCGCACGCACGGCGGATCCTCGCAATGGTTGCACAGCCTCGGCAAAAACTGCTTCTTGACGTTAGGATAGGTACCGACCACCTTGTAAGGCACCCAGGTCCTGAATACGCCCAGCGGCACGTCGAACTCCGCCTTGCACGCCACCATGCACGCATCGCAGCCGATACAGCGACGCAGGTCGATGACCATGGCGTAACGGCGTTTGCCCGATGTCCCCTTGGTCTGAGTTGTTGCAGCACGCGATTCACTCATGTCGTTTGTTCTCCTCTCTCGGTTAAGCGATACTCACCTGCTCGACCGTGTCACCAGCAAAACTCACGCCAGATTTGACAACAAACTGTATTGATGAGCGAAATATCGTTCTTGGGAGGATAGCGAAGATAATGATTATTACCAAATCGTTACATTTTCTAGCCAAAACTATTACTTCGATGTAACATAAACCAAAGTTGCAAGCCGAATTAAAGCGCGGCCCCAGCGTCCACGCAGTGGCACGCTTGTTGCTCGATAATCGTAATTTGTGGGGTGCGCTGCGCACCCACATCGCCTTTAACAGTTTGTTGAAATTATCCATACGGAACGGTATTTTCCGATGACTCTCAAGCGTATTATCGACCTGCTCTGTCGGCCGCTGTCCCTGTGGCCGTGCGCCGCCGCTAGGGCGCGTGCAACGCGCCCCTACGCAATCTGCTTGTTGCTGTCGCTTTGGCTCTATCCCGCCGCACTGATCGCCGCCGAACAGCCAGACGTGCGCCCCATCCGCATCGGCCTGACAGCGGTGTTTCTCGACGATCAGGTAGCGTTCACCAACTGGTGGCGCGACTATCTCGAACGCCGTCTGGGGCGACCAGTCAAATTTGTGCAGCGTAGCAGTTACCGCGAAATCATCGACATGCTGCGCCAGGAAAAACTCGAATTCGCCTGGCTGTGCGGTTATCCCTACGTGCAACACCGAACGCGGATGCGCTTGACCGCAGTGCCGCTGTTTCGCGGCAAGCCGCTGTACCAGTCGTATCTGATCGTCCCCGCCGCCGATACGCAGACCCGTTCGCTGTTCGATTTGCGCGGCAAAATTTTTGCTTATTCCGACCCAGACTCGAATTCAGGCTACCTTTATCCGCAATATCTGCTGTTGCAACAAGGGGTGCAACCCGCCGATTTTTTTGTAAAAAGTTTTTTCACCTGGAGCCACCGCAAAGTGGTCGAGGCGGTCGCTGTCGGGCTGGCGCAAGGCGGCGCGGTGGACAGCTATGTCTGGGAAACGCTGGCGCGAACCTATCCCGACTTGACCGCAAAAACGCGTGTGGTGAACAAATCACCCGAATTCGGACACCCTCCCTTCATCGCCGGCACGGCGGCCACCGAACAGGAAGTCGCCATCATGCGGCAAACGCTGCTGGCCATGGCGGCGGACGTAGAAGGCGCACGCTTGCTGTTGCGGCTCAACCTAGACGGGTTTGTGCGTGGCGATGACAGCTTGTTTGCGCCGATTTCGCGCATGGCGCAACTGGTGGAAAAAAAACGCAATGCGCCTGATTAAAGACCTCAGCCTGCGTTATAAGATTCCCTTACGGGTGATGGTGCTGGTGATCGGCACCGCCCTGGCGGTGACCGCTTCGCTGGTTTTTCACGAAATGGATGAATTGCGCCGCAACCTCATCGCCAACGCCGACAATATGGGGGGCATCCTCGCCAAGACCCTGGTCGCGCCGATGATGCACGACGATGTGTGGCGCGCCTACGAAATCCTTTCCACCCCATCCCCGGCGCTGGGACAAAGCGATCTGCTGCCGGGCAAGCTGGAGCGTGGCGCGGAGGTGATGCTGATACTCGACCGCAAGCAGCAGGTTTACGTTTCCAGGCAACCGGCCGACTACCCCATGTTCAGCGATCCCGCACAGATCAACCCGGAATACCTGGCGGTGCAGCGCACCCAGCTCAACTTGAATTCCAGCCATGCGACCGTGGTCGAGAGCCCGGACTCCAAGCATCTTTTCCTGCTGACACCGATCGTTTCCGACGGCGAATTGCTGGGGACGCTAGTGATGAGTTATTCCAAGGCACTATTCCTGCCGCGCTTCTACAATCTGGCGCAGCGCGCCGCGCTGGTCACCCTCATGGTGCTGGCGGTACTGCTGCCAATCAGTTGGTACTGGGGACAGCGCACCGCCGTGCCGCTGGTCAAACTCGCCGATGCCATGGGCAAGACCGGCGCACGTCTGCCCGACCCGCAAGAGTTAGCACTGGAAGAATCCGGGGATGAAATCGGTCGTCTCGGTAGCGCGTTCAAGCGTATGCTCGCCGAACTGGAAGAAAAAGCCAATCTGGAGCAGCAGATGGTGCTGGCCGACCGCCTCGCGGCGATCGGACGGCTCGCCGCCGGGGTCGCCCACGAAATCAACAACCCGCTGGGCGGGATGCTCAACGCCATCAACACTTACCAGCGCCACGGCGACAACGATCCCATGGTGAAAGTGACGCTGTCGCTGCTGGAACGCGGTCTGCTGCAAATTAAGGACACGGTGGCCGCGCTGCTGGTGGAAGTCAAGGTACAAAGCCATCCGCTCGAACGGCAGGACATCGAAGATGTGCGCACGCTGGTGCAACCCAACCTCACTGACAATGGGGTCGCGCTCGTCTGGGAAAATGATGTGCTCGGTCCACTACCCCTGCCGTCGACATTGATCCGCCAGATCATGATCAACTTATTGCTGAATGCGGTACACGCCAGCGGTAAAGGTGGGCAGGTTTGCTGTCATGCTTATCGCAGCAGCAGCAATTTTTTTATCGAGGTCAAAAACAACGGCAATTATATTCCTCAGGAAAAACTGCCGTATCTGTTTGAACCGTTTGCGTACATGAGCACCAACGGCCACGGGCTCGGCCTGTGGGTGACCTATCAGGTGGTACAACAACTGGGCGGTGAAATCAGCGTCGCCAGCGAACCGGACAACACCTGCTTCACGGTGCAATTACCTTTACCGGAGACGTATGGGCACTCCCACACTACCTAGACTGTGTTTGGTCGAAGACGACAAAATCATGGGCGAATCGCTGTGTTACCGCTTCGCGCTGGAGGGCTTTCAGGTGGACTGGTGCCAGAACGCGGAAACGGCGCTGGACAGTATCCGCAGCCATCATCCCGCGCTGGTCATCAGCGACATCCGCTTGCCGGGACAATGCGGCGAAGCGCTGTTTGGTCTGGTCATCAAACAAATACCCGCGCCGCCACCGTTCATTTTCATCACCGGTTTTGCGTCGACAGACAACGCGGTGCATCTGCTCAAACTGGGCGCGGCGGACTATATTTCCAAACCCTTCGATCTGGATCAACTGGTCGAAAAAGTGCGTGCTCTTTACCAAATCCAGGCGATTTTGCCGTCCGCCACGCCCGGCGTGGACAGCATCGGCATCTCTCCCGCCATGAAAAAGATTCAGGAAGCAATCCCGCGCTTGGCGAAACAAGCGAGCGTCATTCTCATCAGCGGCGAATCCGGTGTCGGCAAGGAATATGTGGCGCAGCAGATCCACCATCACGCGCGCGACGAAATCGGTCTGCCCTTCGTCGCCGTCAATTGCGGCGCGCTCGCCGAAAGCCTGCTGGAAGCAGAATTGTTCGGTTACGAAAAAGGCGCGTTCACCGGCGCGGCCCGCGCGCACAAAGGCGTGTTCGAGCAGGCGCACGGCGGCACGCTGTTTCTGGACGAGATCGGCGACATGCCGATGCCGATGCAAGTCAAGCTGCTGCGCGCGCTGCAAGAGCGCCGCATCACGCGCGTCGGCGGCGAAGCGTCGATCCCGGTGGACGTGCGCCTGGTGTGCGCCACCCACCGCGATTTGAGAACCATGGTGCTGCAAGGCCTGTTCCGCGAAGACCTTTATTATCGCGTCCACGTCATCCACTTGCGCATCCCGCCGCTGCGCGAGCGCAAAGAAGACATACTCTGGTTTACGCGCATCTTTCTGCGCGAATTTGCCGCCGAACACGGCGGCCAGAAGCGCATCCTCCACCCGCTGGCGCAATGCGCCCTGCTGGAACACGCCTGGCCGGGAAACTTGCGCGAACTCAAATACTGCGTGGAGCGGGCTTGTATCCTGTCGCGGCAACCGTTGCTGGAACCCGGCGTATTTTTCGACGATGGCACGCGCCCTCCCCACCTGCCCGATGCGCCAGCGGAAGACGAACTGGCGGTGCATTTGCGCGAATGCGAGCGCAAGCATATCCTGCTGATGCTGGCGCGTTCTGACTGGCATCTCGGCCATACCGCCGCCAAACTATCGATCAGCCGGAAAACGCTTTGGGAAAAAATGAAAAAATTGAAAATCCACGCGCCGCAGGGGGCGGCTACAATGGACTAGCCGAGCTGACAGCCAGTTAAAATGCGCCCTGCAAATTCATCCCCCTCATTCTCACATCCCCTTGTCAGAGCCATGCCGCGCAAATTTTTCAAAAAATATCTACCCTCGAACGAAAGCCTGCGCGAACACCGCTTCCTGAAACTTTTCGGGACGCTGCTGCACCACCCCAACCTGTGGCATCTGAACCGCCACTCGGTGGCGGGGGGCGTGGCGGTGGGGCTGTTTACCGGCCTGATCCCCGGCCCGGTGCAAGCTCTTTTTGCCTCGATTTTCGCTATCTTTTTTCGCGTCAATCTGCCGGTGGCGGCGTTGACCACTTTCTACACCAACCCCTTTACCCTCGTGCCGCTGTATCTGCTCGCGTTTAAAATGGGCGCGCTGGTGACCGACGGCCACACGCGCCCGCTGCACATGTCGGAACTGGATTTGAGCGAAAAACCGCTGGCCGAATGGCTGCCCGCTTTGTGGGCATGGATGGAAACACTGGGCAAACCGTTGTTTGTCGGCTTGCCGATATTGGCATCGCTGCTGGCTTTTCTGGGCTATTTTGCGGTACATCTCGGCTGGCGGCTGCACACCGTGCATGCGTGGAAACAACGCGCCGCCCGCCGCAAAGAGGAAACGAAGCATGGTGCCTGATTACTGGCAACAAGCCACTCGCGAACTCGGCAAACGCGACCGCGTGATGAAAAAGTTGATCGCCGCCTACCCGCAGATCACGCTGCGCTCGCGCGGCGATGCGTTCTCCACATTGGCGCGTTCCATCGTCGGCCAGCAAATTTCGGTCAAAGCGGCGGACAGCGTGTGGAAAAAATTGGTCGCGAACGTGCCCGCAATCACCCCGACGGCGATAGGTGCAAGCAACACGGAAGCGATGCGAAGCTGCGGCTTATCCGCCAGCAAGGCGGTTTATCTGCAAGACCTCGCCCGGCATTTCAACGAGGACAGATTAGTCATCGGGCAATGGCCATCGATGAGCGACGACGCGCTCATCGCAGAATTGACGCAGGTGAAAGGGATCGGTCGCTGGACGGCAGAAATGTTTTTAATTTTTTATATGTTGCGACCCGACGTACTGCCGCTCGCCGACATCGGCCTGCAACGCGCTATCGGCCTGCATTACAACGGCGGCGCGGCATTTGACAAAGCGGAAATAGTGACGCTGGCAGAACGCTGGCAACCCTGGCGTTCGGTGGCGACCTGGTATTTGTGGCGGAGTTTGGACCCGTTGCCGGTGGAGTATTAGTAGGGGCGGGTTCCAAACCCGCCCCATGTGCGGGCGGTTTTGGAACCCGCCCCTACACCACAAATTTGATAATGTAATAAACGCCCCACAGCATCAACAAAATCATCATCGCCTGTACGAGCTTATCGCCGCTGCTCGATGCCAGCAGGCCACCGAACAAGTTTTTTCCCACGATAAACGCGCCGACCACCACGGGGATCCCCATGACGATCAAACTGGTTTCAGCGTCCCAGATATTGCCCAGCCAATGACTGACCCAGCCGTCGGGACGAAATAAATCGAAAGAAAGCCCCGCGAGGCCTGCAACGATCAGAACCACGTAAACCAGAGAGAAAAGAAATTTAATCGCGTCTTTCATGGCGTTGAGTATTCATCAAAATAGCATTTTTCGCAAGTGCACATCAGATGACAGAAGACAGAGGACAGTAATGTTAGCGGCACTTCGTGCCGTTACAAAAAAACCGCGAAGCGGTTCTAACTGATCTGTCATCTGTCATCTGTCATCTGTCATCTGTCCTCTGTCCTCTGTCCTCTGTCCTCTGTCCTCTGTCCTCTGTCCTCTGTCCTCTGTCCTCTGTCCTCTGTCCTCTGTCATCTGTCATCTGTCCTCTGTCCTCTGATAACCCCATCTTCC
>Ga0209824_10001854_pt1 | contig 11354 bp, 13 predicted proteins | sample VDWuncwatermetaG_FD_184124 | JGI IMG/M metagenome (GOLD analysis project Ga0209824, IMG submission 184124) | Wastewater microbial communities from Netherlands to study Microbial Dark Matter (Phase II) - VDW unchlorinated drinking water (SPAdes)... ...
CAGCTATTAAGGCCATATTGACTAAACATAAGGCGATTGAGTTTCAGGAAGAGGCGGGCAAATGAAGACACTAACTTTTGCAGTTGTATTGATGTTCACACCCATGTTGGCTCAGGCTTGGCCTTGGTCGCATGACATGGCTAACCAAATCAGTATCAAGTCGCAAGGCAGCCCAGGTTTTCTGCATAACAGAACCGCTACACTGAGCAAGGAGCCGAGTATGCGACCCATGCCCACGCGCTCTGTGCCAGTTCCTGCGGTTGCGAATGAAATTATGCCAGATCGAGATACTGCTGAAGCGGTAATGAAAAACCCGATACCCGCAACTGAAAAATCCATTAAAACGGGTAAGCAGTTATTTAATATTCTGTGTACGCCTTGTCATGGTTTTGAGGGTAGGGGCGATGGTATTGTGGGGAATAAATTTACCTTGCAGCCGTTTGATCTGACTTCACCTGAAGTCAAGGATCGCTCGGATTCCTTTATTTGGGCGCAGATGACTTTTGGTGGGCCGTTCATGCCGGTTTATGCGAATGACTTGTCTCCCACAGAGCGTTGGCACGTGCTTAACTATGTACGCCAAGTTCTGCAAAAATTACCGCCGACACCCGTGGCATCGGCTAAATAAGGAGCATCAGGAATGATTACGTTTAATAATTGGTCCGTTTTGACCGTCAGTTTTTTGTTTGTGCTTTTTATAGCATTGGCCAGCGTTGCCCTATGGGCGGTGATCTATTTGGCAAATGGCAAATGGTATAAAGAAATTCGACACTTGCTGAAACCGCTCTTTACTTTGTTTCCATTCGCATTGGTGTTGCTCATCATATTACTGATAGGCGGGGAACATACTTTCCCCTGGCTCAAACCCACACCGGGACACGAGCCACACCTGAACGCTTGGCATAACTACACTTTCCTCGTGGCGCGCCAAGTTATTGGTTTGTTGTTTGCAATGGGCTTGTGCTGGCTGTTTATTAAACGCCAAGAAGTTATGGATCGTAGTAAAGAAGATGCCGACAAATTTCACAATGTAGCAAACTGCATTCCTTGGTTGTACTTTTTGTATGGCTCATTGGTGGCGTTTGATTTTGAGATGACCTTGTTGCCGATGTGGCATAGCGCGTTGTTCTGCGCGTACTTCTTCATCAGCAACTTCAATATGTTCTTGGCATTCTTGGTGATTTGGATCTACGTCCTCAATCAACGCGGCGTGTTGGCGCAACCTGTTCCAGACTACGTTTATAACTATTTGTCACAGATGATGTTGGGCTTTACGGTGTTGTGGATGTATACCCACTTCTCGCAATTCCTGATTATCTGGTACGGTAACTTGCCCGAAGAAAGAGATCGTATCGAAGCTATGCAGACTGGCGATTTCAGTGTGCTGTGGTATATGATGGTGGCCTTTAAGTGGTTCATTCCGCTGTTCTCGTTGCTGATTCGTAAGACGCGGCATACACCAAAATTAGTCATCAGCGTTGCAGCGGTGATTATTACCGGAACACTCATCGAACGCTTTATCTGGCGTGCAGGGGTGAACTTCTCCGGTACGATGAATACGGGCATTCATGCACATGGCAGCATCCCTTATCTTGAGGCACTGGTGATTCTTCCGATCATTGCGGCAATAGGATTTTTCATCGTACGCAACGCAATGCGTAAACAACAGTTATTGAAAGTGTGAGTAGATTTATGATGACGCTTTATTCGGGAACGTCCGACCCCTTTAGTCAACGCTGCCGTATGGTGTTGTACGAAAAAGGCATGGACTTCCAAGTTGTAGATGTTGATGTTTACAACAAGCCTGAGGATTTAGCAGTGATGAATCCTTACAACAAAGTGCCGGTGTTGGTGGAGCGCGACTTAGTGCTATACGAGTCCAATATCATCAATGAATATATTGATGAACGCTTCCCGCATCCGCAGTTGATGCCAGCAGACCCCGTCATGCGTGCGCGTGCTCGGTTATTTTTACATCGCTTTGAAACAGAAATGTTCTGCCATATTGATGCGCTTGAAAGCGGCCCGCAAAAGGCCGCCGATAAGGCAAGGCAAGCGTTGAAAGATAGCCTGACACAAATCGCCCCAGTGTTCGTGAAGCAAAAATACATGCTAGACGATGGTTTTTCCATGCTCGATGTTGCTATTGCTCCGTTGTTATGGCGCTTAGATCATTACGGCATACAGCTTGGCAAAGAAGCTGCGCCGCTGATGAAATACGCTGAGCGTATATTTTCACGCCCAGCGTATATCGAAGCAATGTCGGCAGCCGAAAAGGCGATGCGTAAGTGACCCAGCTATCCACCAAGCCTTATCTGGTGCGTGCGATATATGATTGGTGTTGCGATAGTGGATTAACGCCGTACCTGGCCGTTAAAGTGGATAGCAAAACCCGCGTGCCGATGTCCTTTGTAAAGGACGGGGAAATTGTGATTAGCTTGGGTGTGGATGCGGTAAAAGATTTACATCTAGGCAGCGATTACATAAGCTGTGATGCACGATTCGGCGGGGTAGCACATGCAGTCATTGTGCCGCTTGATGCAGTTGCGGGCATTTTTGCGAAAGAGTCTGGACAAGGCCTAGTGTTTCCAACTGGGGAGTCAGCTCCTGTTGTTGCCAGTGGTGAGGCCCGCGATATTAACTCGCCTAAGTCTGACTCACCCAGCCCTACTAGACCAAAACCGAGCAAGCCGCATCTGAGAATAGTTAAGTAATCTGGAATCGTTAAATAATCCCTGCATTTTTCAATAACACTAGCCCACGTTGGATAATACTGACGTGGGCTATTTTTATGATGTAAGCGTCAGTTGCATTTTTTCCATGGCTTTTTGTTCTATCTGGCGTATGCGCTCCGCAGACACGCCAAACTTGGCTGCCAATTCATGCAAGGTAGCAGCACTCTCTTCCGTTAACCAACGTGCCTCAATAATATTGCGACTCCGCTCATCCAAGTTGGCGAGTGCTTGAGATAATTTATCGGATTTTAAAAACTCCTGCTGTTTCAATTCCAAAACGCGGGAAGGCTCATCTTCTGGCCTAGCAGCAAGATAGGCAATGGGCGCGTAGGTATACTCCTCTTCATCGCCCACGGTGGGATCCAAGGTCAGCTCGTGGCCGTTATTGAAGCGCGTTTCCATCTCCAACACATCGCTCGTACTTACATTAAGTTGCTGCGCGATTTCTTTAACCTCGCTCAATTTAAGCTGATCGGTGCTGTGTCGCATACTGCGAAGATTAAAGAACAGCTTGCGCTGCGCCTTAGTCGTAGCGATTTTGACCAGCCGCCAATTGCGTAAAATATATTCGTGCATTTCAGCGCGTATCCAGTGCAAGGCAAAAGAAACTAAGCGCACGCCACGGCTGGGGTCAAAGCGTTTCACGGCTTTCATTAGTCCGATATTGCCTTCTTGAATCAGATCCGCCTGCGGCAAGCCATATCCGGTATAGCTTCGGGCGACGCTGACTACTACGCGCAGGTGTGAAATGATTAACTGCCGCGCCGCAGTTAAATCATTGTCGCGGTGCAAGCGTGTCGCAAGGTCAATTTCTTCCTCTGCGGTAAGCAATGGGAACTGGTTAACTGATTGAATATATCTGTCCAAGCTGGCTGCAGATAAGGGGGTAGGTAGAGCTAAACTATGCATGGTGATATCTCCTTTTGCATAATATACCATTGAAATAGCGTGTTTCAAAATGCTTAAAAGTGCTGCTTAGAGGCCATTTAGTAAGGTAGGTTCAAGGGTGGTGGTTGTGCGCCTAGTCTAAAAACGATTAGTATTCGGACATGACTGATGTTAAGAAAAAATTAGGGCTCATCACGGCGATTTTCCTATTGCTGGCGGCTGTAGAAATGATTGCGCTAAACGGTTTTTACACGCTCGAAAATCAACTCTCTGATTTTTTTGTGCGGCATCAGGCGAAAAATTTACAGCCCGATCCTGATATTGTAATTATTGATATTGATGACAGCAGCCTCGCACGCATGGAAGAGGTGGCCGGAAAATGGCCGTGGCCGCGTGCGGTACACGGTGAGTTGGTGAGTGGCATCGCCGCGCAAAAGCCTGCGGCCATCGTATTTGATATTTTGTTTAGTGAGCGTGATTTACATAGGCCGGAAAGCGACCGCACGTTTAACGATGTTCTAAGCGAGGTGGAGAGCCGCGTTTATTTTCCGATTATGCGCCGCGATGTTGCTGCGGGTGAAGGCGGTGAGCGGCTCGCGAAAATCGCACCTTTGCTCAATTTGCAGGCGACGGACAAGATAAATGCAGAGGCAAAAATATCATTGCTTCTACCCGCAGCGATTGATCCTAAGCTCTGGCGTACCGGTACGATTAACTACGTGGCGGATGCTGATGGAGTCGGACGACGTTACCAGCTCTATACCCCAGCACACGGTTGGTTGATGCCATCCTTACCCGCTCGCGTGGCGGCTGATTTGGGTTATCCCGTCCCGCAACAAGACGACATGTTACTGGCATGGCGCGGCCAAGCTGGGGCGTTTAAACACATTCCCTACGTTGATCTATACGAAGATTTTGATCGTGAAAAAACGCTGCGTCCACCCAATGAATTAACCGGAAAAATCGTCATTATCGGCACCGCCGCCAGTGGCTTGCATGACTTGCGGGTTACGCCTATAGATAGCATTTATCCCGGCGTGGAGATTTTAGCCACCGCGCTGGATAACCTAAAAAATCAGCGCGTACAGCGCGCCGCTCCTGTGTGGGTTAAATTGGCACTAGCATTATTATTGCTGGCATCGCTGGCTGCTGGATTTTGGCGCGGCATCAACGCCATGAAAATGGGTTGGGCTTTATCGGCTATAACAATAATAGCGTTAGGTCTGAGCTATATCGCGGCAGGCAAGTTATATTTGCTGCCGGTACTCGTGCCATTAATTTTTGCCTGGGGTTATTATTTTGTGTGCGCGATGCAAGCTTATTTACGCGAACGAAAATCGCGCGAACAAGCGGTGCAACTGTTTAGCCGCTTTGTGAATCCGCATGTCGTGCAAGAACTCATCGCACATGGCGGACTGAGCAGAGCAGGTGAGAGCCGCCAAATCACCATTTTATTTTCAGACATACGCGGTTTCACTTCTCTTTCTGAAAAGCGCACGCCCCAAGAAATCGTAGCCTTGTTGAATCGCTATTTCAGCTTGCAGGTCGAGGTCGTATTTCGGCACGGCGGCTCGCTCGATAAATTTATTGGCGATTGCATCATGGCCTTTTGGGGCGCGCCTTTGGATGACCCAGACCATGCCCGTCATGCAGTCGCCGCAGCCTTAGAAATGGCCGAGGTGTTGCAACAATTCAAAGCAGAGTTGGGCGAGGCCGATGCCGATTTTGATGTGGGCATAGGCATACACTCCGGCCCTGCAGTGGTCGGTTTAATTGGCTCAGAGCAGCGACGCGAATATACTGCGATAGGTGACACCATTAACCTAGGTAGCCGCATCGAAGGCTTAACCAAAGGCGTGGCGCGGATATTGGTTTCAAAAGAAACCAAGGAATTGTGTGGCGATGCATTTGACTTTCAGGCTATGGGTTCGTATAAAGTTAAAGGGCGCGAGCAGGATGTAGAATTGTTTTCTCCACAAAAAATTGCTCATTCCCCATGAAAAATTTTTCATCCCCCATAAAATTTATTTCATGAAGGGGGTGGTCGCCATGATGGCTAAATTTATTGAGTTGCTAAAAAATAAGGAGCGCGTGATGAAATGGAAAGCGGCAATTTTTTTAAGTCTACTTCTAAATATGACACTATCTGGCTGGGCGCAAGCGGGCGAAATTGCTTACACCGTGCGCGCCACGGAATTAAAAGCCAGACCCTTTTCCGATGCAGCAACACTGGGTAGATTAATGCAGCGCACCAAAGTAGAGGTGGTTGCGCGCCGCTCAAGTTGGATGCAAGTGCAAGTCGATGGTAAAACGGGATGGGTAAAAATGTTAAGCCTAAAGTTTAATCAGGCGAGCAACAAAGCAGGTAGCAGCGGTTTGGCCACACTGTTTAACGTGGCCTCCAGCGGCGGCAGCAGCCGTTCTGCGACGACGGGAGTGCGCGGGCTGTCCGAGAAAGATTTGAAAAACACTAAACCGAATCCTAGAGCATTCGCTGTTATGCAAACTTATGCAGTGAATAAATCAGAAGCCAAGCAATTTGCAAGTGCTGGAAAATTAAATTCACAGAGCGTGGGATACCTTGCTGAGTCCGCGAGTGGAGGTGCAAGATGAAAGCGAAAATAATTTTGCTCGCGTTGACGTTAGCCAGTACAGGGTGCGCCAATCAAAATTTTGATATGGCTAATCTGAATTTAGATAAGGTCGTAGAGACGGCGGGCAAGGTGTACAAAGGCCCCGCGCAAATTACCGAGGCGCAAGAAATAGCAATGGGCGAGGGTATTGCTAGTAATCTGCTGGGAGCAGCACCTTTGCTGGACAACAAGCCTGTACAGCAATACATTAATCAGGTTGGGCGGTGGCTAAGTGTGCAGACCGAGCGACCCGATTTGCCTTGGCATTTCGCCGTGCTGGAGGATGAAGATGTCAACGCATTTGCCGCACCGGGCGGTTATATTTTCATCACCAAGGGGTTATTAATCCGCATGAAAAGTGAGGCAGAATTAGCCGGAGTATTGGCGCACGAAATTGCCCATGTTCTAAAAAGGCATCATGTCGAAGCTATTAGAAAATCTACCCGCACGACGTTGATTACTGATCTGGCCAAAGAGAGTTTGCAGCAGAGTGGTGTAGGCCCTGCGTTAACGAATTTGATTGGAGTCGGCACAGAATTATATGCGCGTGGTCTGGATAAGGGCGATGAGTACGAGGCAGATCGCATGGGCGTGGTGATCGCTGCCCGCGCCGGATACGATCCCTACGGTCTGCCCGCCGTCTTGCTCACCTTGCAGGGCATGAACCCCACGCATTCCAGCTTGGCCCTCATGTTTAAGACCCATCCGGCATTGTCGGACAGGCTTGATTTATTGGATCGCACTATGTCTGGCGCGTTAGATCGTTTTGAAATGCAGCCCGATTTATCGCCTCGATTTACCAGTGTGATGAACAATGCAGGCAGCGGCAATTGAATAATTTACGGCGCATAAAATCGTATCGAGCCTTATGACCATCATTGCCGTATTTAATCAAAAAGGTGGGGTGGGTAAAACCACGACCACGCTCAATCTTGCTGCTGCACTCGCGCGCAGCGGACGCACTACCTTCGGCATCGACCTCGACCCACAAGCCCAATTCAGCAGCATTGCAGGAGCAAGCGCGACTACGGGTGACGACACCGTGCTCAGTATGTTTCAGCGTAATCGCCTGCTGCGCGAACTGGTACGCCCGACCGTGAGCGGCATCAACATGATTCCCGCGCATGTGGAATTATCCAAAGTTGACGCGCTATTCGGCAAAGGTTTCAATGTGGTGAACCGGCTTAACAGCAGCCTCGTCGCAGAAAAATTAGGCATCGGGCGCGAACCTTTGCTGATTGATTGCAACCCCGTCATCGGCGTACTTTCATTGAACGCAATTTTTGCATGCAACGGTTTGATTATTCCAATCTCGGCAGATTTTTTATCGGTTAAAGGTGCGATACAAATTGAGAAATCGCTAAAGGCATTAGAGCCAGTGCTGAAGCGACAAGTTAAACGCCGCTATTTGCTCACCCGTTTTGATGGTCGGCGCAATATGTCATGGGATGTGCTACGTATGGTAGAAGAAAAGTTCGGCGTAGATGTGTGTCGCACGCGCATTGCAGAAAATGTCAGCTTGGCCGAAAGCCCGTCATTGAATAAAACCGTGTTTGAACATGCGCCAACCAGCCGTGGGGCGGGCGACTATACCGAGTTGATGGAGGAGTTGCTGAAGGATGGATTTGTCGAATGATAATTTGCGGCGCAGATTAATTATCTGGAAATCTTAATTATCTGGAAATGAGGGTCAATATTTCTTCGACTGAGGTGGGCTCAGTATTTTTCCCATGATCTTGTTTGAGCTCGCAACTTAATATTTCAGAATAGCGATACATCTGTTGTATTTTCAGCTCCGCACCCGCTTTATCAATGCTGGAGATGAGCAAATTATCGACCTTTTGCCCGTTGCGCGTGCGTATAGAGAAAACAAATTTCAGCATCCCCACTCCCGGATTGATCTCAAAAATATTGGGTTTCACACATGCTCGGTTTGAAAATTATTGAGTCGAAAAATATCTCATCCATCATTTCAATAAATGTTTAACGTGCCCAAATTCTTCCAGCAATTCTTGGTAGCTATTCAGCATGTGCTTTTTGCCCAATTCGCTAATTACTAAATCTTGTACGATGCGGTATTGCCCGTTGCGGCAAGTCACCGGGAAACCATAAATTACACCAGGAGGAATGCCATAGCTGCCATCAGACGGCACGCTCATGGTGATCCAGTCGTTATGGTGCGTGCCCAGCACCCAATCATGTATGTGGGCGATGGCCGAGTTGGCGGCACTCGCTGCGCTAGATAAGCCGCGTGCTTCGATAACCGCGGAACCACGCTTTTGTACTGTGGGAATAAACACATCTTCTATCCAAGCGTGGTCTTGCAAGATGTCCAGCACTCGTCGTCCGCGAATTTCGCTATGCGATAAATCAGGATATTGCGTACCAGAATGATTGCCCCATACCACCATTTTTTTGATGTCATGCACGGGTTGCGATAATTTAATTGACACCTGCGCGATGGCGCGATTGTGATCCAGCCGCATCATCGCGCTGAAATTTTTTGGGTCAAGATCAGGCGCATTATGCATGGCGATCAGCGCGTTAGTATTAGCCGGATTACCCACCACCAGCACCTTCACATGGCGCGCCGCACACTCATTTAACAGCTTGCCCTGCTCGGCAAAAATCACCGCGTTGGTGGCAATCAGGTCTTTGCGCTCCATGCCCTTGCCGCGCGGCTTTGCCCCTACCAGCAAAACAATCTCCGCATCGCGAAACGCGATTTTAGGATCATCCGTAATAATCACTTGCTGTAACAGCGGGAAGGTGCAATCTTCTAACTCCATCGCCACACCACGCAGTGTGGTTTGTGCTTGCGGCACATCTAATAATTGCAGCACAACGGGCTGCGCGGGACCCAACATATCACCGTTGGCAATGCGAAAAAGTAAGCTGTATCCAATCTGACCAGCTGCACCAGTGATAGCAATGCGGATAGGGGCTTTAATGGCAATCTCCTGCTAGGTAAGTGATTAGAGCATTCTGCCAGTGTTCCGCTTTCATGCAAAGGGGGACGTGTAGCAGATAAGCGATAAATAAATAGGATTAAATAATGGATGGTGCCCCGAACACGAATCGAACGTGTGACCTACCCCTTAGGAGGGGGTCGCTCTATCCACTGAGCTACCGAGGCGTGACGCGCATTTTAACGTAAATAACTTGCTGCGCATGTTGTGCGATTTAGAAAAATAGAGAGGCTGAAAACTTCTATAATTTCTAAGAGAGAGTAGACAGGTAACGCGAGGAATTGACTACAGCTACAAAAGGTAAGTTGCCTCAGAATGTAGGGCTGGAGAAAATTTTTTTACAGACGCTAGACTATTTCATAAATCAGCTGCGAGAGAAAATGTAAAATGACTGAATCAACAATTATCTGTCCAAACCGTAATACTAAAGTCAAGCTCAACGAATCTCTGGTTGCACCGTTGATGATGAGATAACCCTACGTAGAGGTGAACATGGAAGGTGTTACTGCATGAAACAAAAACTCGAACTCATTGGTATCCGCAAGGGCAAACGACTTAGGCTTGTGCCAGCGTATTTTCTGGAAGACACTTTGATGAGTTATCACGTCAGTTTGAATAAACGGGATAACAAAAATGCCTGATTTATTTTCCCATGCGCAACCAGCTGCTCCGCTCGCCGAACGTCTGCGTCCGCAACATATTAATGAGGTAATCGGCCAATCGCATTTGTTGGGTGCAGGCAGGCCGTTGCGTTTGGCTTTTCAATCCGGCAAGCTGCATTCGATGATTTTGTGGGGGCCGCCGGGGGTGGGTAAAACCACGCTGGCGCGGTTGATGGCACAGGCTTTTGACGCAGAGTTCGTGGCCTTGTCAGCGGTGTTGTCGGGGGTGAAAGACATCCGCGAAGCCATCGCACAGGCGCAGCAGGTGTTGCAACAGCGCGACCGCCACACCATTTTATTTGTCGATGAAGTACATCGTTTTAATAAATCGCAGCAGGATGCGTTTCTGCCTTTTGTCGAACAGGGGCTGGTGACGTTTATCGGCGCGACGACGGAGAATCCTTCCTTTGAAGTGAACAACGCGCTGCTGTCGCGCGCGCAGGTTTATGTGCTGCATGCGTTATCGGCAGAGGAGTTGGGCGTGTTGTTCGAGCATGCGCGGCAAGCTGAATTTGCAGATTTGACGTTTGATGAAGATGCGCGGGAACGTATTATCGGCTATGCCGATGGCGATGCGCGACGCTTGTTAAACGTGTTGGAACAATTGCAGACTGCCGCAAAAACTGTGGGTGTGAGCAAGCCAAGAATAAATAAAATAGACAGCGCGTTTTTAGATAACACCTTGGCGCAAAATTTGCGTCGTTTTGATAAAGGCGGCGAAGCATTTTACGATCAAATTTCCGCGCTGCATAAATCGGTGCGCGGCTCTAACCCTGATGCCGCGTTGTATTGGCTGGTGCGTATGCTGGACGGTGGCGCAGATCCGCGCTATCTGGCTAGACGAATTGTGCGTATGGCGTGGGAAGATGTAGGCTTGGCTGATCCGCGTGCGCTGCAAATTGCTAACGAGGCGGCGCAAACTTACGAGCGGCTGGGTTCGCCAGAAGGCGAGCTGGCTTTAGCACAAGCGGTGTTGTACATGGCGGTGGCGGCCAAGTCGAATGCGGGCTATGTCGCGTATAATGCCGCGCGCGCATTTGTGGCGCAGGACGGCTCAAGAGAAGTGCCGCTGCATCTGCGCAATGCGCCGACCAAGTTGATGAAGCAACTGGATTACGGCAAAGAATATCGCTACGCGCATGATGAAGCGGAGGGTTATGCGGCAGGCGAAAATTATTTTCCTGATGGAATGTCGGAAGTGAGTTTTTATCAGCCGACCGAGCGCGGACTGGAAGCGAAGATTGCAGAAAAGTTAAAGCATTTACGAGAGTTGGATGCTCAAGTAAAAAAGAAAATTTAGGGTGAAGGTGAGATGTTAGATATACAAACATTAAGAAATGATTTGCAAGCGGTCGCCACACGGTTAGCGACACGCGGCTACACCTTAGATGCGGCTGAATTCGAGCGACTAGAAACCGCGCGAAAGTCCATACAAATGCGCACGCAAGAGTTGCAAGCGCGGCGCAA
>Ga0209824_10001855_pt1 | contig 11347 bp, 10 predicted proteins | sample VDWuncwatermetaG_FD_184124 | JGI IMG/M metagenome (GOLD analysis project Ga0209824, IMG submission 184124) | Wastewater microbial communities from Netherlands to study Microbial Dark Matter (Phase II) - VDW unchlorinated drinking water (SPAdes)... ...
CCGACGCGCGCTGGCGCTGGCGGCAGGAGAGCGGGCATGAAGGTGACGATCGTACGCCAGGGGGCCGCCGACGTCGCGGCCGACGCGCTCGTCGTCGGCCTGCACGCAGAGGACAAGCGCTGGCCCTCGTCGCTTACCGATCTCGACCGGCGCTCGGGCGGGCAGATCAAATCGATCCTCGACGCCGAGAAATTCCTGGGCAAGGCCGGACAGGTCACCCACGTCCACACGCCCACCCTCGCCACGCCACGCCTCGTCGTCGCCGGCCTCGGACCGCGCAAGGGGCTGACGCTCGAGGTCGTCCGCCGTGGGGCGGCGGCGGCGCTCCGGCGGGCTCGCGACCTCGGTGCTCGCACGGTGGCCATCGAGGTCCTCGGCGAGCGGCTGCCGGACGGCCAGCGTGCTCACGCGGTGGTGGAGGGCGCGATCCTGGGGACGTACACGTTCGATCGTTACAAGCGCGAGAAAGCGGATAAGGCAGTGGAAGAGCTGCGGGTGCTGGTACCGCAGGGACGCGCGGCACGCGAGGTCGAGGCGGGCGCCCGCCGAGGTGAGGTCTTCGCCGGCGCGACGTGGTTCGCGCGGGACCTCGTCAACGCGCCGGCCAATGACGTGCACCCGGCGCACCTGGCCGAGGTCGCGGCGCAGGTCGCGAAGGAGGCCGGGCTGACCCTCAAGGTCTACGACCGCGCGGAGTGCGCCAAGATGGGCATGGGCGCCTTCCTCGGCGTGGCCGCCGGGAGCGAGCAGCCGCCGAAGTTCATCCACCTGACCTACTCGCCGCCGCGTCCGAAGAAGCGCGTGGCCGTGATTGGCAAGGGCGTGACGTTCGACGCCGGCGGTCTCGACCTCAAGACCGCCGAAGGAATGCTGCGGATGAAGGACGACATGTCGGGGGCGGCGGCGGTCCTCGGCCTCATGCGCGCGCTTCCCCAGCTCGCGCCGAGCGTGGAAGTGCACGGGCTCATCGCGGCGACGGAGAATATGCCCTCGGGCTCGGCCATCCGGCCGGGCGACGTGCTCCGCGCGATGAACGGCACGACCATCGAGATCGGTAATACCGACGCCGAGGGACGCCTCACCCTGGCCGACGCGCTCTGCTACGCGCGCGAACACGTGAAGCCCGACGAGATGATCGACATGGCCACGCTCACGGGAGCGTGCGTCGTGGCCCTCGGCCCGCTCTGCTCCGGGCTGCTCGCCAACGACCACGCCCTGGCCGGCCGCCTGCTGCACGCCGCCGCCGCCGCCGGCGAGAGCGTGTGGCGGCTCCCGTTGATCGACGAGTACCGCGAGGGCCTCAAGAGCGAGGTCGCGGACATCAACAACGTGGGGCCGCGCGGGGGCGGAGCGATCACGGCCGCGCTCTTCCTCAAGGAGTTCGCGGGCGATACGCCGTGGGCCCACTTCGACATCGCCGGCCCCGCCTTCACCGAGCGCGACACGCCGCTCGCTCCCAAGGGTGCGACCGGTGTCGCGGTGCGCACAATCCTCACCTATCTCACGGCCGACGGGACCGGACGCCGCCGGAAGTAATGGGCAAGGTCGATCTTCACACGCACACGATCGCGTCCGACGGCGCACTGACGCCACGCGAGTTGGTGCGCAAGGCCGTCGAGCACGGCGTGCGCGTGCTCGCGATCACCGACCACGATTCGACGGAGGGCATCGCGGAGGCCCGGGAGGAGGCGGCGCGTCACCCCGGGCTCACGATCGTGCCCGGGCTCGAGATCAACTGCGACGTCGAGGGCGCGGAGATCCACATCCTCGGCTATCTCGTTGACCACGACGCGCCCTGGTTCCAGGAATTCCTGCGCGAGCAGCGGAGGGAGCGGACCGCGCGCGTGCACCGCCTGGCCGAGCGTCTGGCCGAGCTGGGAATGCCGATCGATCCGGCGGAGGTGTTCGCCGTGGCCGGCGAGGGCGCGCCGGGACGGCCGCACGTCGCGCAGGTGATGGTCAAGCACGGCTACGTCAGCTCGATGCGCGAGGCATTCGACAAGTACTTGCGCGCCGACGGCCCCGCCAACGTTCCCCGGCGGCGCCTGACCCCCGTGGAGGCCGTCGCGGTGATCCGGCGCGCGCAGGGCGTCCCCGTTCTCGCGCATCCCGGCCTCGCGAACCGGGACGCGATGATCCCCGCGCTCGTAGACGCGGGGCTCCAGGGCATCGAGACGTACTATCCAGAGCACTCGACGATGCAGGTGAGAGCCTATCTCGATCTGTGCCGGCGCTTCGATCTCGTTGCCACCGGCGGCTCCGACTATCACGGCACGCACACCGGGCGTACCAACCCGCCGGGGACGCCCGCCGTGCCGATGACCGCGTGGGAGCAGCTCCGTGAACGGTCGGAACGGGCGCGACGGAGCCATCCGCCACCTCTCTCAGGCCACCCACGGTCCAAGCCGGCCTGATGGCCCCCGTTCCAGTAATCCAGGTGTTCGGGTTCAAGGACTGCCAGGAGACGCGCAAGGCCCTGCGCTTTTTCTCCGAGCGCCGCATCCAGGTCCACTTCGTCGACCTCGACGAGCGGCCGGCGGCCCGCGGCGAGCTTCGGCGGTTTCAGGAGAAGTTCGGCGCGGCCAAGCTGATCAACCGCGAACATCCGCGGTTCCGCGCCCTCGGCCTGCACGTGCGCGGCGACTCGCCCGAGCGCACGCTCGACCGCGCGCTGACCGAGCCGAGACTGCTCCGCACACCACTCGTGAAGATCGACAACCGCGTGACGATCGGCCACTCGCCCGACGAGTGGCAGGCGCAGTGCCTTCCAACGAAGTGAGGACGCCATGGACCTCTCGCGACGGAGCTTCATCAAGGTCTCGACCACTGCCGCTGCAGCCGGAACGGCGCTAAGCGGCGCTGAGGCGCTGGCCGCTGCCGCCGCACCGATGCTGATGGCGCAGGCGATGGCGCCGAAGCCCGCGGGCTTCAATCCCGCCGATCCCGGGCTCAAGTACGAGCTGGTCATCGTGGGCGGCGAGGTGCTCGATCCCAGCCAGAAGCTCCGCCGCAAGCTGGACGTCGGCATCAAGTACGGCCAGATCGCAGCACTCGCGCCGTCCATCCCCGCCGACCGCGGCGGGCAACGGATCGACGCGACCGGCAAGCTCGTCGTCCCCGGACTCATCGACCTGCACACGCACCTGGTGCCGCACCTCGGCCTCGGGCTGCCCGCCGACGAGCTGGTGCCGATCACCGCGACGACGACGGCCGTCTCCGCCGGCGACGCCGGCTGGCACACCTGGGGCGTGTTCCGCCACTCGGCCCTCGCCCAATCGCGCACGCGCCTCTTCGCTTTCGTCCACATCGCGTCGATCGGGCTGGCCGGCGGCCTCGCCCCGGGCGAGCTGCTCAACATCGACTACGCGAACGTGGACGGGTGCGCCAAGGTCGTGGCCGAGAATCCCGACGTGGTGCTTGGCGTGAAAGTGCGCATCACCGACTCCGTGGTGGGCCAGAACGGACTCGAGCCTTTGCGGCGCGCGATCCGGGCGGCGGAGCTGGCGGGCCCCGGCTACCGGGTGATGTGCCACATCGGAGCAGCGCCCGGCTCGCTCAGCGATCTCCTGAACCTGCTGCGGCCCGGCGACATCCTCACCCACTCATACAGCGGCGCCGGGAACAACACCGTGCAGAACGGCCGGCTCCTGCCCGCCGCGCTCGACGCCAAGAAGCGCGGCGTCATCATCGACGTCGGCCACGGCGGCGGCAGCTTCGACTTCACGGTGTGCGAGCCCGCCATGCAGCAGGGGATGACGCCCGACACGATCTCGAGCGACATCCACTCCGTGAGCATTAACACGCCGGGCTATCCGACGCTGCCTTGGGTCATGTCGAAGTTCATGGCCCTCGGGCTGTCCGTGGAGGACGTGGTGGCCAAAGCCACGATCGAGCCCGCAAAGATCATCGGCCGGGTGCCCGGCCTCGGCACGCTCCAAGTCGGCGCGCCGGCGGACGTCGCCATTCTCGATCTCGTGGACGGGCCGGTGGAGTTCGTGGACACGCGGAACAACAAGCGCAGCGGAACCAAGAAGCTCGTCCCCGTATTGACGGTGCGTGGCGGACGGCCCTTCGGGCGGCCCCCGCTGCCCACGCCGTTCATCTTCTAAATCGGAAGCGGTTTGTTAAGCGGCTTCGTTGGCTGCTTCATGCCTCCTCCACGTAGCGCTTGATCTTGAGGTCCCCCTTGCCGATCCCTCGGAGATGTTGGCGAAGCTGTTGCGGTCCCGCGTGACGCGCGCGAAATTTCCGCTTGACACGTTCGTGGAGCAGCGTTGGCCGCGCGCCCGCGGCCCCGGAAAATTCGCCCCCAGCGATCCGCACGCGCCCGGCAAGGCCGGTCTGGCGAGGCGCGTACCGAAAAATCATGGATCGCTCGATCATCGCCCGTCCTGGAGGCTCCCAGGGGGGTCCGAAACTCGGGTGTAAAGTCGCTCCACTGTCGAGGGGGACGACACCCATGAAAATCAGCCCGCTCCACATCGACACCACCGCAGAGCCCGTTGCCGAGATGGACCGGTTGGGCAACGAAATCGCCGAGCTGTCCGCGCACCTCGACGCCGCCACCGCTCACTTGCTCGAGCTCATTCGCGAGTTCGATGCCCGCGGCGGCTGGAACACCGGCTTCCGCACCTGCGCCCACTGGCTGAGCTGGCGCGTCGGGATGGATCTCGGCGCCGCGCGCGAGCGGGTCCGCGTGGCGCGCGCGCTCGGCTCACTGCCCCAATTGGCCGGAGCACTCGCCCGCGGGGAGCTGTCTTACGCCAAGGTGCGGGCGCTGACCCGCGTCGCCACGCCCGAGATCGAGGAGCGGTTGCTCGCGGTGGGCCGGGCCGGCACCGCCTGTCACGTCGAGCGCATCGTGCGCGGCTGGCGTCGGGTCAACGCCCTGGCCGAGGCGCGTGAGACCACGCATCGCCAGAAGAGTCGCGCCCTGCACGTGTATCAAGACGAAGACGGCATGGTCGTCATCCGGGGACGGTTGACACCGGAGGAGGGCGCCGTGCTCATGCAGGCGCTGGCCGCGGCGCGGGAGACGCTGTATCAGCGAGCACGCGGCACGAACTCGACTGACGGCCCGGAAGACGTTTCCGCGGAAACGTCCTCGCTGGCCCAGCAGCACGCCGACGCGCTGGCCCTGCTCGCGGAGACCGCCCTCCACAGTCTCGATCCCGGCGCGCCCGGCGAGCGCTATCAAGTCGTCGTTCACGTCGACGCCCCCGTGCTGGCGGAGCCGGAGGCGCCGGGCCAGTCCGTACTCGAGGGCGGCACGCACGTTTCCTCGGAAACGTCGCGCCGCCTGGCGTGCGACTCGACGCGGGTGGTGATGCGGCACGACCCGGACGGGAGAATCGTGGAAGTCGGCGCCCGGACGCGAACGATTCCCCCGGCGATACGCCGCGCGCTGCACCATCGCGACCGCGGCTGCCGATTCCCGGGCTGCGGCGTGTCGTTCGGTCAGGGCCATCACCTCCGTCACTGGGCCCAGGGCGGGCCCACCACGCTCTCGAACCTCGCGATGCTGTGTCGGCGCCATCACCGCGCTGTCCACGAAGAGGGCTACCAGGTGGAACGACAGCCCGACGGCGAGCTACGGTTCCGGCGACCGGACGGACGACCGCTGCCCGACGTCCCGCCGCCGCCGCTGGTCCTCGCCGATCCAGTCCGGACGCTCCGAGCGCGGAACGAGGCGGCGGGGCTTCACCTGCACGCGCGGACGACGTGCCCGGGCTGGCTGGGAGAGAGCCTCGACGTGGGCTGGGCGATCGACGTCCTACACCCGCGGGCTCTCCAGCCCTTGCCGATCGGCGAGTAAGCCGTCGAAGCCTTCGCGAAGATCCGCGGGTGCGCCGTCGGCCCAGACGATGACTGTCGCGTCGAGCTTGTCGCAATCCCGGCTCTTGACGCGGACGCGGTTTGGCGCGATGAGCACGGGTCGGGTGACGGCGCGGCGCTCCGACGGCGCGGGCGCCACCGCACCCGACGCGGCACAGGCGGGGGCCGCCGAGTGGAGCAACTTCGTCAAGGTGCGCACGGACGCGCGACCGTTGCGCCAGGCGCACCACGTGGTGGAACGATGGCCTTGTCAAATGCGCGCTGACACGAGCTTCACAACTCGAAGCTGCTTCCGACCCTGTTCAGCGTGCCAAGGGTCATACTGCGTTTGCTGGTTCAGCCAGCTCTCAGCGGAGGTGCCGAAGGCAATGGAAAAGACGGACGCGACGCGGCCGCGCTCGCTGAAAACGTCAAGTGAGGAAGCCGCCTCCCAGTGCCTGGATGAGCAGGCGCTTAGCAGCGGGACGGGAATCTTGGGCGATGTAGGAGACGACATCGTCGAGCATCCCGCTGGCTTGTTCCGTCCATGACTACGCGCCGTCGCCGCGCAGCCATTTCCGACGCATGGCACGCTCTACGTCCTCATGAGGGACGGTACGCCCACCGGCCGCGTCGGCCTGACCGCGCTCAACGTCTTGCAGGACGTGCAGGTGATACAGCACGTCCTCCACGCTGCAGTCGTCCGGCAGTCGATCGAGAAGCGCTCTGACCACGTGCTTTACCTCCACCGTCCCCCTTTCAACAGCAGTCTATCGCAAGCGATGAAAGTCTTCATTCTTGCTCACGACAACCCATTTGCGCCAGCGTAATTCCAGATCGCCCTGTCGAGGGTCGCGGCCAAGCCAACTCCGCTGACGTGGGCTGAGAGCCAGGGTACAAGCGCGAAAGCACGGCGACCAAACTCGCAGCCAGATTCTCGTCAAAAAGCAGGTTTCCCGCTCGCAAGCGACGAAGCGCTTCTGCGACCTGGTAGTACCCCGGAAACATTTGAAGATTTGCAAACGCCTCCTCGCGATCGACGTTAGACGCCCTTCACGCGGCCGCCCATTCCGCGGAGAGTAGGGCGGCCTGTTCCAGGACGGTCTCCGTCGCTTTCTCCTGTTTGTCGGGCGGGTAGCCGTGCCGCCTGAGAATGCGCTTCACAAGCACGCGCAGCTGAGCGCGGACGTTCTCGCGCAGCGTCCAGTCGATCGTGACGTTGGCGCGCACGGTCTTGACCAGCTCCTGGGCGATGGTCCGCAGGGTCTCATCGCCCAGGACCTTCACTGCGCTGTCGTTCGTCTCCAGCGCGTCGTAGAACGCGAGCTCGTCCTCCGACAGCCGCAGCGATTCGCCGCGGGCGTTGGCCTCACGCATCTCCTTCGCGAGCTGGATCAGCTCTTCGATGACCTGCGCGGCTTCGATGGCGCGGCTCTGGTAGCGCCGGATCGTCTGCTCGAGCATCTCGGCGAACGAGCGCGTCTGGACGACGTTCTTGCGCCGGCGCGCGGCCAGCTCCCCCTTCAGCAGCTTCTGCAGCAGCTCCACCGCAAGGTTGCGCTGGGGCATCCCGCGCACTTCGACCAGGAACTCCTCCGAGAGGATCGAGATATCGGGCTTCGCGAGGCCTGCCGCGGCAAAGATGTCGATCACGCCCTCGGGCGCCACCGCCCGCGAGATGATCTGCCGCACCGCGTGGTCGATGTCCTCCTCGGGCCGGGCGTCGCCGGGCGCGCGCTTGGCGAGCACGGCCTGGACCGCCTGAAAGAACGCCACGTCGTCACGGATGCGCAACGCCTCCGCGTGCGGCACCGCCAGCGCGAAGGCCTGCGAGAGCTCGCGTACCGCGCGCACGCACCGGTCCTTGCCGCTTTCCTGCTTCAGGACGTGTTCCTGGGCGGGTGGGAGCAGGCCGAGCCGTGCCTGCGGCGTGCCCGTCGTCCACTTGGACCAGTCGAAACCGTGGAAGAGGCCGGCGCACACCTCATACTTCTCCAGCAACACGGCGACCGCCTCGTCCTGATCCAGCGCCGTGCGCCCGGTGCCGCCGCTCTCCGTGTACGTGGCCAGCGCCTGCTTCAGCTCCTGAGCGAGACCCAGGTAGTCCACCACCAGTCCGCCGGGCTTGTCCTTGAACACGCGGTTGACCCGCGCGATCGCCTGCATCAGCCCGTGCCCGCGCATCGGCTTGTCCACGTACATCGTGTGCAGGCTCGGCGCATCGAAGCCCGTGAGCCACATGTCGCGCACGAGGACGAGGTTGAACGGATCCTTCGGATCGCGGAAGCGATTGGCCAGCGCCTCGCGCCGCGGCTTGTTTCTGATGTGTGGCTGCCAGTCGGCCGGATCGGAGGCCGACCCGGTCATTACCACCTTGAGCGCGCCGCGGTCGTCGTCTGCGCCGTCCCAGTTGGGCCGCAGCTTCACGATCTCGCGATGCAGCTCCACGCAGATGCGCCGGCTCATGCAGACGATCATCGCCTTGCCTTCCATCGCCTCGAGCCGCTTTTCGAAGTGCTCGACGATGTCCTGCGCGACCAACCCGAGGCGTTTCTCCGCGCCGACCACGGCCTCGAGCTGCGCCCACTTCGTCTTGAGCTTCTCCTTGCGCTCAACCTCCTCGCCCTCGGTCGCCTCCTCGAACTCGGGGTCGATCTTCGGTCGCTCGGCCTCGTCGAGTGCGAGCTTGGCCAGCCGGCTCTCGTAGTAGATCGGCACCGTAGCGCCGTCCTGCACGGCGCGTTGGATGTCGTAGACGCTGATGTAGTCACCGAAGACCGCGCGCGTGTTAGCGTCCTGCAGCTCGATGGGCGTGCCGGTGAAGCCGATGAACGAGGCGTGCGGCAGCGCGTCTCGCATGTGGCGCGCGTAGCCGTCGATGAAGTCGTACTGGCTGCGGTGCGCCTCGTCGGCGATCACCACGATGTTGCGCCGTTCGGAGAGCGTCGGGTGCCGGTCGCCCTTCTCCTCGGGGAAGAACTTGTGGATGGTGGTGAACACCACGCCGCCCGCCGCCACGCCGAGTAGCTCGCGCAGGTGCGCGCGACTCTCCGCCTGCACCGGCGGCTGGCGCAGCAGGTCCTGGCAGCGCGAAAAGGTGCCGAAGAGCTGGTCGTCGAGGTCGTTGCGGTCGGTGAGCAGAACGATGGTCGGGTTCTCCATCGCCGGCTCGCGGATGATGCGGCCCGCATAGAACGCCATGGTCAGGCTCTTGCCCGAGCCCTGCGTGTGCCACACCACGCCCACGCGCCGGTCGCCGGGCTTGCCTCCCGGCTTGCGGCCCGCCTCGTAGCGGCCGCGTTCCTCGGCCACCCGATCGGCCGCGCGGCGCAGCTCCGCGGCTCGCAGCGTCTCGCCCACCGCCACCTGCACCGCGTGGAACTGGTGGTAACCGGCCATCTTTTTGGCAATGCGGCCGCCGTCGTCCTCGAACACAATGAAATCACGCAGCAGGTCGAGAAAGCGCCGCGGCGCGCACAGCCCCTCGATCACCACCTGGAGCTCTGGTAGATGCGCGTCGGCCAAGGTCTCGCCCGCGATGGTCCGCCACGGTTTGAACCACTCGCGCCCGGCGGTGAGCGTGCCCACGCGCGCCTCCACCCCGTCGGAGATGGCGAGCAGCGCGTTCGGCGCGAACAGCGATGGCACCTCCGCCTTGTAGGTCAGGAGCTGTTGGAAAGCGTTCCAGATCGTGGCGTTCTCGTCGGCCGCGTTCTTGAGCTCCACCACCGCCAGCGGCAGGCCGTTCACGCACAGCACCACATCCGGCCGCCGCGAGTGCTTGTTCTCGACCACGCTGAACTGGTTCACCGCCAACCAGTCGTTGCCCGCCGGGTCGTCGAAGTCGATCACCCGCGCCTGTGCACCGCGGATGCTGCCCTCCGCATCGCGGTACTCGACCGTCACGCCATCCACCAGCAGACGGTGCAGGGCGCGGTTGCGCACGATGAGCTCCGCGCCTTCGGGCCGCGTCAGCTTGCGGAAGGCGTCGTCCAGCGCCTCAGCAGGCAGCGCCGCGTTGAGCTGCGCCAGCGCATCGCGCAGGCGCTGGACCAGGACCACCTGCCCGTAGTCGTCGCGCTCGGCCGCGGGTTCGCCGGGGGCGATCTCCGCGCCGTTCCGGATCTGCCAGCCGGCGCTTTCGAGCCAGGCGAGAGCGGCTTCTTCGACGACAGACTCAGTGACGCCACGCCCCTTCATGAGTCCGCCCCACTCTGAGAATTACCAGACGTCTCGTCTGCCACAACTTCTTCGTAGGTCTTGAAGTCGGCCAAGTACACGCGGTACGGCTCCGGTGCCAGCTCGAAAAGCACGCGACTGGGCAGGAACTCCTCGTCGAAGATGCGAACGATGACGTGGGCTTCATCTACTGACTCGTTGAACTCCGGGTTGTCGTCGTACAGCGCCCGCGGCGAAGGTGGGGGAGTTCTGTCCTGACGGTGGATACGGAAGAGAAATCCGACGATCGTGTCCGCCGCCTCGGCCGCCAGCAGCGCCTGCACCGACTCCAATGGTGGGCGCGGGGCACCCGAGCCGTGCGATGCGAAGCCGCAATGATTGCGTAGCTTGCAGATCCCTTGGATAGCGGTATGCAGGCCGCTCAGCGTCTGCACGAGGCTCTTGCGAATCTCGCCTTCGCCGCTCGCCTCCGGAGGGAGGAACGGAAGGGACTGGCTCACCGTCTTGAACAGCCTGGGGAGGTCGTCGTCTTCGCTGTACGCGATGTTGCGCTCACCAAGCACCGCCCGGCAGACGCTTTCGACCAAGGTCTTGGCGAGGTCAAACGCCAGTCCGGGATTCTCGGCCACCGCCTGCTCGATGCTTTTCACCTGCTGCTGGACATGCGTCAACCCGCCCGCGATCGCATCGCGGGCGCCGTGCATGACGAAGGGAGCAGTGAGAGCCTCAGCCATCAGACCGACCTACCGAAGAGCTTCTCCGCGTTCTTCACCCGCAGCTCGCCGGCGATGAGCTTGGGCAGCAGCGTGTCGCGCAGCGAGGCCAGGCTGCGGGACTCGCGCCGGCACTCTAGCGTTCGCGAAAGCAGGCTGTTCGCTGACCGATCGAACGCCGCGACGATGGACGACGGGGGCACGACTGCTGCGAGGTTGAGAACCGAGTCGACTTGGGCGCGCTGATGGCTCTTCGAGGTTCCAGTCACGAGGCCCTCGATTTGCTGCCGAAACAGTGGCGAGCGTGTGAGGCAGTAGGCATAGCTTCGCGTGAACGGCGGCCGGGCGCAAAGCACGAGGAATTCGGTCGAGCAGACTGCTCGCTCGCCCGGCCGTACATCGACCATCCAGACGCGCTCGATCTCGGGATTGAGCTTTGAGATCAGGATCGTCCCGGCCGGTACGCGCGACTTGAGGCTCTTGATGCTCTCGCCGTACTGGGACTTCGGACTCTGCCCCTCGTCGAAGGCCGGGATGCTGAAGTGGTGGAAAAGCGCATCCGGAAACGAGAGTGGGTTCTCTTGGTCGTGAAGCTGCTCCACCACATCGCCGAAGCGCCCCACCTCGCACCACTCCGGGAT
>Ga0209824_10001856_pt1 | contig 11346 bp, 7 predicted proteins | sample VDWuncwatermetaG_FD_184124 | JGI IMG/M metagenome (GOLD analysis project Ga0209824, IMG submission 184124) | Wastewater microbial communities from Netherlands to study Microbial Dark Matter (Phase II) - VDW unchlorinated drinking water (SPAdes)... ...
GGCTGGGAGGTAGTAGAGAGATACGTTCGCAACCAAGGTAAGCCCATGGAGGTACTACGCCAACTCTCGCTCTTTTGATACCCCGCGCTCTTGGCGCGGGGTAATTCATTCTTCGTGATGAGTTGGTCGCGTCCGAGAACCATATTTGTTATTTGCGAACTAAATAGTGAGTATACAGGTCAGCATAGCATGGTTGCTGAAATCCCTCTCGCCTCTGCAAGTACTTGTCAGGTTGCTCAGGCTGCCTGCGAATCCGTTTCTAAACGTATTCGGATTCCCGCACGCGCGAGCATGTTGATCAGCTTATCAATGCTGAAGCGGCTGATCTCTCCCTTCAGCAAATTACTGACTCTGGGCTGTGTCTCGCCAAAGAAAGCAGCCGCTTCGGCCTGCGTCCACCCGCGCGCCTGGATGTACTGCCGTAAGTCGAGCAACAAATCGGCCCGTACCTTTAGGTTCGCTGCTTCCTCTGCCTCAAATCCCACATCTTTGAATACGTTATCACTGCCGTGGGTGACCTGCATTCCCCTGGCCTCATTGCCGCGCCTGGCGATAGCGCTGGGCCGTTCTGTAACGCTGCCGACCAATCTCGATGTCGTGCTTGGCCGTCTTTTGCGTTTTCTTTTGGAACGCGTGGAGTACATAAACCGCCTCCTCGAACTTAGCGACATAGAAAACACGGTAGGCATGGCATTGGCTGAATAGCACCTTATTCTTTTTCCGGGATGCCCGGCTCGGTCATCCGCCAAGGGTCGAGGATCTTTTTGAGCTTCTCCTCGGGGAGGACCTTGCGCGCCCTGGCCACTTCCCTCACGGTCTTGCCGGTGGTGAAAGACTCCTTGGCGATCTTGGCCGCGGCATCGTAGCCGATGACCGGCGCCAGAGAGGTCACCATCGCGAGACTCTTCTCGATCATCTCCTCGCAGCGCTTTTTGTTGGCCTCGATCCCGACCACGCATTTCTCCGTGAAGGCCTTGACCACGCTCGCGCTGAAAGTAATGGCCTCGAGGAGACGGAGCGTCATGATCGGCATCATCACGTTGAGCTCGAAGTTCCCTGCCTGGCCGCAGATCGTGATCGTGGCATCGCAGCCGATGACATGGGCGGCCACTTGAAGCACGGACTCGCACATTACGGGATTGACCTTGCCCGGCATGATCGAAGAGCCGGGTTGAGTGTCGGGCAGGCCGATCTCGCCGATGCCGCATCTGGGGCCGGATGAGAGCCAGCGCAGGTCGTTGGCGATCTTAGTGAGACTCACGGCCAAACTCTTGAGGCTCCCGCTGACCTGGACTACGGCGTCTTTCGCCGCCTGGGCCTCGAAGTGGTTCTGAGTCTCGCGGAAGTTAAAGCCGGTCATCTCGGAGATCTTTTTGATGGTTCTGGAAGGAAATTCCGGATGCGTGTTGATCCCCGTTCCCACGGCGGTCCCCCCCAGAGCCAGCTCCTCCAATCCGCCGGAGGCGGACTGGATTCGCTCGATGCTGAGCTCGACCTGGCGGGCGTAGCCTCCGAACTCCTGTCCCAGGCGGATTGGAGTCGCGTCCGCGAGGTGGGTCCGGCCGATCTTGACGATGCGATCAAACTCCTGGGCCTTCTTTTTCAGGGCCTGATGGAGTTCCTTCAAAGCGGGGAGGAGTTCTTTTTGGATCGCCTCGAGGGCCGAGACGTGTATCGCAGTGGGGATCACGTCGTTGCTCGATTGGCTCATGTTGACGTGGTCATTGGGATGGACCCCTTTGCTGCCCCTCTCTTTGCCCAGCAGCTCCAGGGCGCGGTTGGCGATCACCTCGTTGGCGTTCATGTTGGTGGAGGTGCCGGAGCCGGTCTGAAAGATGTCGACGACGAACTCCTTATCGTGCTTCCCCTCCATGACCTCACTAGCGGCGCGACGGATCACATCGGCGGTCTTCCGATCTAACAGGCCGAGCTGCTCGTTCGCCGAGGCAGCCGCGTGCTTGATGATCGCCAGGGCGCGGATGAATCTCGGCGGAAAGCCGATTCCACTTACGGGGAAATTTTCCACGGCCCTCTGCGTCTGAGCGCCGTAGTAAGCGCTCTTGGGGACCTTCACCTCGCCCATCGAGTCTTTTTCGATGCGAAATTCTTGCGTAGACATTTTTCGCTCCTTTCTTCACCCTCTTTTAGCGATTTCTGGGTGACAAGTCCAGCCTGCTTAAAAATTTGCTGAGGGGCAAACCCCCTCTCCTCTTCTTTTTCTTTCTGGACCTGTGTGCTAGCAGAGAAAAAGATGGACAGCATCGAGCGACTCAGCAAAACGATTATCCACTGCAGAAAGTGTCCTCGCTTGGTGCGCTGGCGGGAGCGGGTGGGGGAGAAGCCGCCGCGCAGGTATCAGGGGCAGAGTTATTGGGCGAAACCTCTGCCGGGGTTTGGCGATCCTGAAGGGCGTCTCTTGATCGTAGGTCTTGCGCCGGCGGCGCACGGAGGAAACCGGACCGGAAGATTCTTCACCGGCGATCAGAGCGGAAACTGGCTGTATGAGGCCCTTTACAAGTTCGGATTTTCCAATCAGCCCGACTCTGTAAACCGCAATGACGGGCTCAAGTTGAAAGATTGCTACATCACCGCGGCGGTGCGCTGCGCCCCGCCGGCCAACAAGCCGGAAAGGGTTGAATTCGAGAGATGCCGTCCGTATCTCGTGCAGGAACTTGCGTTGTTGAAAAACGTCCGCGTCGTGCTCGCCCTGGGAAAGATCGCCTTTGATTCGTTTCTCAAAGCCTACCAGGAGGCAGGCGGAGCTGTTTCTAAGCCTCGGCCAAAATTTAGCCACAGGGGATCGGTCGAGCTTCGCCCTGACTTGACGCTGATCGCCTCTTACCATCCAAGCCAGCAGAATACATTCACGGGAAAACTCACACACAAGATGTTTCATCAAGTTTTTAAAACAGCAAGAAAGCTTTTAGCTGTCAGCCATCAGCCATGAGCAAGAGTTTGAAAGCTGACCGCTGATTGCTGAAAGCCTAACTAAAGCGTGATATAAAGACTGTCGGTATGGGCTCAAGCAAAGAGCAAGACTACAGAGAAATTGCCTCTGCGCTGGAGAAGCGAGTCGAAGGGGAGGTGCGCTTTGACAAGTATTCGCGCCTGCTCTACTCGACCGATGCCTCGATGTACGAGATCGAGCCCATCGGCGTGGTCATCCCGCGCCATAAAGGAGATGTCCAAGCGGTCATCGAGGTCGCCAACCGCTTTGGCGTTCCGGTGCTTCCTCGGGGAGGGGGGACTGCTCTGGCGGGCCAGACGGTGGGGCACGCGATTGTCCTGGATTTCTCCAAGTACATGCACCGGGTCCTGGAGGTGAACCGGGAAGAGCCCTGGTGCCGGGTGCAGCCGGGACTGGTTCAGGATGAGTTGAATGCCCACGTGAGACCAATGGGTCTGTTATTCGGACCCGACACTTCCACTTCCAACCGGGCGACCATCGGCGGGATGATCGGCAACAATTCCGCCGGTGCCCACTCCATCGCCTACGGCAAAACTCTGGATCACGTCCTGGAGCTTACAGCCTATCTCTCCGACGGCAGCGAGGTGGTGCTGAAGAACCTTTCTCCCGAGGCACTGCACGCCAAGATGAAAGAGAACAGCCTGGAAGGGCAGATCTGCCACGAGATCGTGCGCCTTGCGGGTGAGCACAGGCAGGAGATTCTGGCGCGCTTTCCCAAAATCATGCGTCGCGTCTCCGGTTACAACCTCGACGAGTTCGTGAAGCCGCAGCCCTTCAATCTCTCCCGTATGGTGGCGGGTTCCGAGGGGACTTTGGCCTGTGTAGTGGAGGCCAAGATGCGGCTGGTGCCAAAACCAAAATGGACCGCTCTCAACGTGATCCACTATAACGATCTCCAGGAGGCCCTGGAGTCCTCGCAGGCCCTTTTGGCCACCTCCCCTTACGCCATGGAGCTTACGGATAAAATGATACTGGATCTGGCGCGGGGAAATATCGAGCAATCCAAGCGCCTTGGTTTTGTTCAGGGAGATCCAGCGTCGTTAATGATCGTGGAGTACGCCGGCGAGACCGAAAAAGAGGTGAGAGATAAGGTTGAACAGTTGGAAGCTCTGCGGACACGGGAACGCATCGGATATGCCTCAACCCTGGCGTTAAAGCCTGAGGAGGTGCAAGGAATCTGGAAGGTGCGCAAGGCAGGTCTCGGTCTTCTCTTGGGGATCAAAGGGGAGAAGAAGCCAATCGCTTTTGTCGAAGATACGGCTGTCGACCCGGCCAAGCTGCCGGAGTTCATCAAACGATTCCGTGAGGTCTTCAGACGCCATGACGCGCGGGCGGGCTACTATGGTCACTGTTCAGTAGGCTGCCTTCACATCCGTCCCCTTATCAACCTGAAGGAGGGGAGCGAGGTTAAGAAGATGGTTGCCATCGCCGATGAAATCACAGATCTGGTGCTGGAATTCGGCGGCGCGCTCTCCGGCGAGCACGGGGATGGCCTGGCACGGAGCCATTTTAACGAAAAACTCTACGGCCCGACGCTCTACAATGCCTTCCGCCAGGTCAAGCGGGCCTTCGATCCTAAGAATCTCATGAATCCGGGCAAGATCGTCGATGCCCCACCGATGATTGAGTCTCTGCGAATTGGGCCTACTTATAAAACGTGGGAACCCGAGACCCTATTGGACTTCAGCGGGCAAGGTGGTTTCGCCGCTGCGGTGGAGATGTGCAGCGGCATGGGGGTGTGCCGGAAAAAATTGGAAGGGACCATGTGTCCTTCCTATATGGCGACACTGGACGAGGAGCACTCGACACGCGGCAGGGCCAATGCGCTGCGCGCTGTGCTCTCAGGAAAAGTTCCCAAGGAAGATTTCACAGGGAAGCGGCTCTACGAGATCTTAGATCTCTGTCTCGAGTGCAAGGCGTGCAAGGCGGAGTGCCCGTCCAATGTGGACATGGCGAAGCTCAAATACGAATTTCTTTCCCATTACTACGAGGCCCATGGGCTTCCGCTGCGCAATCAGTTGTTTGGAAGGATTGCAAAATGGAACCGCTTAGGTTCGCGCCTGGCCCCTATCTCCAACTGGCTGGCAAATAGCTGGCCTAACCGCTGGCTCCTCGAGCGCCTCGCCGGAATCGACCGCAGACGCCCTTTGCCGTCGTTTGCCAATGAGACTTTTGAGGATTGGTATCGCAATCACCGATCAGAAGGAGATGCGGCCAGAGGAGAGGTGGTTCTCTTCCACGACACCTTCAATACCTTCAACACGCCTTCTGCCGCTATTGCTGCTACGCGCTTCCTCGAGCGTGCAGGTTATCGCGTGATGCTGGCCGAAAAGAAGTGCTGCGGGCGGCCTATGATTTCCAAGGGCATGCTCCGGGAGGCGAGGGATCATGCGGCATGGAATGTGGCGCGGCTTTTTCCCTATGTGGAAAGGGGCGTTAGCATCGTCGGATTGGAGCCGTCTTGTTTGCTTACGCTCAGAGATGAATATCCGGAATTGCTCCGAAGCGAAGCCACCAAGCTTGTGGCGAGCCGGAGTTTTCTCTTCGAGGAGTTTATTCTCCAAGAGCGTGAGGCGGGGAGGCTCTCGCTCGGCTTTAAGTCCGACGGAAAAAAGGCGCTCCTCCATGGCCACTGCCACCAGAAGGCGTTGGTGGGAACTGCTTCTACGGTCGCAGCGCTGCGCTGGGCCGGCCTTGAAGTAACAGAGGTCGATTCTGGCTGCTGCGGGATGGCAGGCTCATTCGGTTTTGAGAAAGAGCACTACGATCTGTCTGTTGCTATCGGTAATCGCCGTCTCGCTCCGGCTGTACGTGCGGCGGACTCTACCGTCGAGATCGTCGCCTCCGGGATTTCCTGCCGCCAGCAGATCGAGCATCTGACAGGCCGGAAGGCTAAACATCCGGCGGAGCTATTGTGGGAGATGCTTAAAGATTGACAAACGTGCTCCTGATCAGGGTAATGGAAAGACTTCAAAGCGATATGAAAAGAGACGCTGGGCTTCGGAGGCGGGTTATGAGGTTATGTAGGGCGCTGAGAGAGCAAAGGGAGAAAATAAAATAACCAAAGCCTGACACAGTTCTTCAGGAAATTCGTATAACCGAACCCAGAGAAGATCTGGGCTTCGATGTGCACCACATCATCCCGAGTCATATTGAATTGAATAGCCGGTGCGAACGAACCCCCTATCAGGTACCTGGCAACCTGCCAGCGTGTTACAGTCAACGCTTCCGGTGTCCGTCGTCCCAGTTCCGCTCAGAGGAACATCCTTGGGGTTCTCATTAGGATCGTTGGATGTGAACCGGAGGGTCGCATTCTTAGCCCCCGCTGAAGTGGGCGCGAACCGGACGGTCACAATCCATATCTCACCTGGCGGCAGAGTGAAGGCCGCCCCACCAGCGATGATGGCGAACTCCCCAGCATCCGTCCCCAGTAGGCTCACTTCCGATACACTCAAGGAAACTCTGAACAAGTTCTCCATGTAGTCGTCTAATTTTAAAGAGCAGTAAAGACGACATAACCGTAGGAGGACAACAGTTGATGGAGCAGGCGACGTTTGCAAGTCTAGCGTGGGCGGGAAAGAAAAAGCAGACCAAGCGAGAGAAGTTTCTGTTTGAGATGGATCGAGTGGTGCCGTGGGAGAAATTGCTGGCGTTGATCGAACCGCACTATCCCAAAGCCGGCAATGGACGACGACCCGTCGGGTTAGAACGGATGCTACGCATTTACTTTTTGCAGCAGTGGTACGGGTTATCCGATCCCGGGATGGAAGAAGCGTTGTACGACATGGAGTCGGTGAGACGGTTTGCCGCCATAGAGTTGGGCGAAGAAGAGATTCCCGATGAGACGACGATTTTGAACTTTCGCCACTTGCTGGAAAAGCATGGATTAACGGAAAAGCTGTTGGCAGAGGTCAACGGGTATTTGAGCGAGAAGAAACTGTCGCTCAGAGAAGGCACGATCGTGGACGCCACGCTGATCGCGGCGCCCTCCTCCACCAAGAACCGAGATAAGAGGCGCGATGGGGAGATGAGTTCGACCAAGAAGGGCAACAACTATCACTTCGGCATGAAGGTGCACACGGGAGTCGACAGTCAGAGCGGCTTGGTGCATACGGTCAAAGTGACCACGGCCAGCGTGCACGACAAGCAGGAGATGGAAGCACTGCTTGATGGAGAAGAGAGAGCAGTGTTTGGCGACAAGGGTTACTTCAGCGACGAGGACAAGCGTGCGGCGAGAAAGAAGGAATTATTCTGGGGTGTGTTGGACAAGGCCAAGAGCAAAAAGAGCCTCAGCCACAAGCAGGAGCGCAGAAACAGAAAACTATCGAGTATACGGGCCAAAGTGGAGCATCCGTTTCGAGTGGTCAAGCGCCAGTTTGGGTATGTGAAGGTCCGCTACCGAGGGTTAACAAAGAATGCGGCGCAGGTTTTTACGCTGTTTGCGCTCGCGAATCTGTATAAGGTACGCTACGCCCTGTTGGCGTAGCCTAACAGGAGCGCGCCAAGTTCAAAAAGGCGCTCAAGGGTAGTGAAATCAGGGCAAAACGAATAACAGCTATGAGCGAGGGGAGTAAAAACTAATCCGATGTAAACTCGCAAAACCGTAACTCATCATGAAAACAACCAAGAAAAACCGACTCCCTTCCTTATACAGTAGTTGTTCAGAGGTTCCTCAAGTCCTCCGTTCCAGTGTTTAGGACCGTAAAGTCCTTGTCGCTGGTGCTGCCCACGGCTACGTTTCCATAAGTCCCACGATGCTGGCTGAACGTCGATGCCTGGCCCGACCACAGGCTCACCGCAGTTGTCGAACTTAAACGTTCCAATACGGGTCCGCCACTGGCCACCCGTACCTGCCGGAATATATTCGTTGGTGTACCAGAAGGTACAATCATCCACCGGGTCCACCGTCATTGCGCTATAGTCGCCCCAGCGGGTAGTGGCGATTTGTGAAGCGCCTCCGTCGATAAGGATGTGTTCACCCTGCGGGAGCGTGCCGGGTGGATCGCTCGCCAGCCGTCCGGCGTATCGGATGGACGGGAATACAGTATTGCTTGACACGCTGTAGCCGACCGCAATGTTGCCTTCCTTGTCCATGGAAATGCTACCCATCCAGCGGTGGGCTTGATCGGGGGCATAGGTGCCTTCCTGGAAGAGCGTCCAGGGGCCACCCTCAGTCCTGCGGAGCTCAAACCAGCGAATCCCTCCATGGTCCGTGCCATCGACATCGGTTACAAAATTCCCCACTAATGTTTCATGGGTACCGAAGTTCCGATATTGTAGCCGGTGCATCACCACTTCCCTTAGAGGATCGAGCCTATTGGCTGTGCCTGGCTGTGTAAAACAGAAAAAATCAACGAAGCCGCATAAATCGGAGTTGAATTCCGATACCGGTATATTAGTTGGCCCGGTAAAGGTCGAGTTCGCGGGATTGGCAAAATCTACGCGCAATTCCCAGATCTCTAAAAAATCCTGATCGGGATCATTTGCGCCAGGGTTGTGCGCCTCATCGTCGCGGTGACGCATGAAATAGTTGGGCGATCCCACAGGAGGCGGAGTCGGACCATCTAGATTACTAGGGATGAGTGCCTGGAAGGGGAACGCTGCCAGGCGAGGAGCTCTAAAGCGCTGGAAAGTTGCTGGCAAACCGTCTAGCATCTGGTTTCGATCCAGAGCATACACTGCTGGGCCTGGATCCTCGTTGGTCGAGACGTAATAAGCCTCTGGCCACACGGCGTATTTGGGATAGTCTGGAAAATTGGGAGTAGTAAAGTCGTAGTTAAACCATCCTCCGCTCACAGGATCGGAGGTCTGGGAAATGTAGACGCACAGATGATTCCCTGTCCCCGCGTATTCGCTCATCAACCACCTACTTGCGAGCCTATCGTAAAGTACAACGGGATCGGCGCCAAAACCTGACGCACACGGGCCGCCGGCCGTCCACAGCGATTGGAGACTTAGAGGGCCGACCAAGAGGTTGCCGCTTTTGTCAAAAATGGAAAAAACGGCGCCTACTCCACCGCCGCCATTGACCATCTGATTGACCATCTGGATGAAGTGACTGGATCCAACGGCGCCTACGGTGTCCGGTGGGTAAACGCCGGTAAAGGAAATGCCCCTAAAGTTCAAGATGGGTGTTGAGAACCCAAGGTCCGTGATAGCCTGCGGGACACCCTCCTGGAATCCCAAAAGGGGATCTCTGAACGGCTTGCCAGGCTGCGCTTCTGGCTGGACGCCTTCTGGACCTGTCAGGCGCCTAGGAATCTCACGAATTGCGTCGCCCGGTTTCCAGGGCTCCAACTGTGGCATTATCCGCAGGTCTCCGTCGTAGCGAGAGGGCGCGACCCGTTCGCTTTGGAACGCGCCCTGGATCACGACAGGTTTGTCAATCGAACCCTGGGCACGGGCCAGGTAGGCGGCCCCACCCACCAGCAAGTGGAGCCAAGTCAGTGCTGCTACAATAGTGCTAAGCCGAATGAAATGGTGCGCTAATGATCCTGCTAACGCCACGGTACCATCCTCCTTTTCACTTTTGAGGCTCTGCCAGGACGCCGCCTGGCCGCAAGCCTACTCAATCAGTCGAATTCTGGAATAGTGGAATAGTGGAACAGTGTCAAGCTTTGGTTATTTTATTTTCTCTTCTGCTCTCTCAGCGCCCTACATAACTTTATAACCCGCCTCCGAAGCCCAGCGTCCCTCTTCATCTCGCCTTCAAGTCTTTTTACTCCAATTGAAAGCGTGGCTAAGCCCCTCCTTAAATGCTCTGCTGCCTCCGTAAGCTTTAGCCCTCCGACCTCATGCCCCACATATGCAGCAATCACCCTTAGCCTGATCGCCTGGCGCTGATTCCCTCCGGCTGATCACATGATAGAGCGCTCCGGGAAGATAGACCCTCGGGTTTCGCGCCATACTGCGCCCTTGCCATGAAGAGACGTCATTATCAAATAACAAAAGCCTGACAGTATGCCGCGGAAGCGGTGCAACTAGCCGGTTAAAATCCGGCGCGGGGAATTATCGGCTCACCCCGCTTAAGCCCAAGGCTTATCAGCCTCCGGCTGAAGCGAAGATCCGGTTTTGACGGGCTGTTGCCGAAACCCCTCTCCATCGTCGAAGCAGGACCCTTCAAATCAGTCCGTGTTAAACAAGCCTCAGCCTGCAAAGACAAATTGCCGGAAGAAGCGATCAGATGAAATTGGCCATGGCAACAAAAACCAACTCCTCCATGGCTGGCTATGCTTTATTTTTCCCTCCATGGCTTGAGTCAGCATAACTCTCGGTTTTGGCCAGGCATGGGCGATCAGAAGCTCGATGTTCTGCACGGCTGCAATCAGATAGTCTTGGATCTCGACCCTTAAGCGTCCACGCCAGCGCACTCGTTTTAAACCGAATCGTTTTCCCTGAGCAAAAGATCGCTCCATAAAATGCTGGCGGATCTGTATGTCTCTTTTTGCCCCTCTGCTCTGAGCCTGGGCCCGCAGGCTATCTAAAATCTCCTGGCGCTCGTGACGCTTGAGCGTTCGTCCCGCACTCTCAGAGCGAGTGCATTGGATTCGTAAAGGACACTGCCGACAGACCCCGCGAGCCGTCACATACTCGAACGCTTTGCGCTCCACCCAATGTTTGCGCCGCCTAAGGTGCTCTCCTGCCGGACAGGTATAGGTGTCGGTTTGAGGGTCATAGACAAACAGACTTTCAGGGAAAATCTTACGGCGCCGCTCCTGCTGGTCCTGGGTCTGTTTGAGTACCGGAATGTGAGCTTTAATCCCATGGTCGTAGCATTGTAAAAAATTGGCTGTCGTCCCGTACTTGCTGTCCGCCACGACCACCTCGGCACTGCCTCCACTGTTCACCCGATGCGCCCCAATGAGATCCCTTAAACGGTGCGCTTCGTTTTCATCTCCAGGGCCGATCACCGTCGCGGTAATGACGCCATACGCCCCGTCGATGCCTCGGTGGGTCTGATAATAGAGATTGGCCTTGCCTTGGCCCTTACGCACGACCGAAGCCTCAGGATCGGTCGTGGAGGTGTAGCGCTGGTTGACCACGTTCTGACGAGGAGAACCGTGTTGGGAATCCTCTTTGTGTTCTTCTTTCTCCTCCCGCTGTTCCAAACGGGCCTCAAGCTCTCGGTACGCTGGACTCAGATAACGCTTAAGCCCGTGAGTATCGACCACCGAATTGCATGAAGCATCGACTTCAACGAGGCTGGAATCGCAAAAAAGCTTGCGCCCATCGACTAACCCGCTCTGCACACACTGCCACACAATGCGCTCAAAAAACCCCCGAAATAGCTCCGCTCCCCAACGCCTTCTCGCCTTGCTCAGCACGCTGTGGTCGGGAATCTCTGAGTCCAACTCCAGACCCAAAAACCACAGCCAGTC
>Ga0209824_10001858_pt1 | contig 11342 bp, 8 predicted proteins | sample VDWuncwatermetaG_FD_184124 | JGI IMG/M metagenome (GOLD analysis project Ga0209824, IMG submission 184124) | Wastewater microbial communities from Netherlands to study Microbial Dark Matter (Phase II) - VDW unchlorinated drinking water (SPAdes)... ...
GGGCATTATTACCGACATCGCCCTCGACCCCTACACCAGCCACGGCCAAGATGGATTGATTGATGCCAGCGGCTACGTGCTGAACGACGAAACCGTGGCGATGCTGGCGCAGCAAGCGCAAATCCACGCTCAAGCGGGAGCGGACATTGTCGCCCCATCCGACATGATGGATGGCCGCATCGCCGCCGTGCGCGCCGCGCTGGATGCAAAAAAACTCATTCACACCCGCATCATGGCGTATTCCGCCAAATATGCGTCCAGCTTCTATGGCCCGTTTCGCGATGCCGTCGGCTCCAGCGGCAACCTCGGCGCGGGCAATAAATACACCTATCAAATGGATCCCGCCAATGCTGACGAAGCCTTGTGGGAAGTGAGGCTTGATTTGCAAGAAGGCGCGGACATGGTCATGGTCAAGCCGGGCATGCCGTATCTAGACATCTTGCGCCGCGTGAAAGATGAATTCAAAGCCCCGACATTTGTGTACCAAGTCAGCGGCGAATACGCCATGCTCAAAGCCGCCGCACAAAACGGCTGGCTCAACGAAGAGGCGTGCGTGATGGAATCTTTACTGGCATTTAAGCGCGCGGGCGCGGATGGCATATTGACCTACTTCGCGCTGGATGCCGCACGGTGGTTGAAGCGGGGGTAGGCGAGTTTTATGTTGGCTTTTTTTCAGCCCTAGTCCGCTAAGAAATACGCTTCTTGCTGGTAAATTGTAATACTGGGATGCTCGCATAATTTAAGATCAAAGGGGGGATAAAGCTATACCCAAGATAATGCGGCATCTGTTGTCAGCTTATGTGGCGGTTTTGCCATCTACTTTACGTTCGCCAATTAAAAGCCTATGCACTTATTACGGCGATTACTACTAGAATTCTGGCTCCCAGCCCTAGTCGCGGTTATATGGACTGCGTTCAATTTATATACCGCAGAGTCACCGTGGGGCTTGAAGGCAGTCGTCAATATATTTGGCCCATCCTTCTTTCTCGCGAGCTGGGCAACAGGTCAATTTTTCCGCGTCCGAAAGCAAGCCGCAATAGATAAAAATCTCACTTCAATCGAATCTCGCGTTGAAACATTGGTAGCAAAACTAGAGAAACATACCCAGGACTTCATGGGATATACGACTGGGGCTGACAGTGTGGCTTCGTTTATGCCAATGATCACTGGCTCAGATATTGTAGAACTCGGTTTATTAAACAACTCTTCATACCCCGTCTTCGACGTGCAGGCAGAGTTGCTTGATCTTGATGAGCCGATAGACCCTAAACAAGGAAAATTTTGGACCCGCCATCAATTTTTTCTGCCGAGTCTTTATCCAAGTCGGATCGTCATGGGTGCATATCGATTCAACCTTAGCGGCCGTAATCGCTTGCATCTGAATATCTTCATCCAAACACGATCACAAGGCACCGTTCAGCAGTTTCGGATTGCAAGATTAAATAGAGAGATTCGTATCGCGATCAAGACCACGTCGGGTGAAAAAGTTATCGAACAAACTATTCCTGCGGACTATCCCGGTTATGATTCAAGCAACCCCGATGCCGTGTTCCAGTAAATCGATGGCTAACCCTGCGCTCAAGCGCGCAGCCCCTTAGCACGGTAGGGCGCACTCGCCTGCAGTGCGCCGAATAGAAAATAGAATAGAAAATAGGGTCAGACTCGAATTGCAAGCCCTGAGAGCTTAGGCTAAAACACCGCCCCGCCCCTGACCCAAAGCTGAGCACGGTAGGGCGCAATCATTATTGTGCCGAAGGCAGTCATTGATACTGATGCTGCCGACGATACCCCCCACCAAACTCCGCTCACACCCCCGATTACACTCCCGCATATCTTTCCCCCTGAAATAGTTTTCGCTCCAAAATAGTTTCCCCGCCGGGATATATTTCTCTCCGGGATATATTTCTCTCTGAGATATAATCGCGCAGCCTTTTAATTTATTGATGCAATGTCCAGCCTTCCTCAGTCCGTCGGTATAGTCAGCGCGCAGCGCGCGCAGTTTGATACGCCCCTGCAATTTCAGAGTGGCGCGGTGTTGCCGCGCTATGAGCTGGTGTATGAAACCTATGGCACGTTGAACGCGGATAAATCTAACGCGATTCTTGTTTGCCACGCGCTGTCTGGGCATCACCATGTGGCGGGCTACTACGCGAGCGACGAGAACAATCCAAAGGAAAAAAATCCTAAGGAAAGAAACATAGGCTGGTGGGACAACATGGTGGGGCCGGGCAAACCCATCGACACCAATAAATTTTTTGTGCTGGGGCTGAATAATCTGGGCGGTTGTAGCGGCTCGACCGGGCCTTCTAGCATGAACCCCGCAACGGGTCAGCCTTATGGCGCGAGCTTTCCGCTGGTGACGGTGGAAGATTGGGTCGAGTCGCAAGCGCGTTTGGCAGATCGTCTCGGCATTCAACAATTCGCGGCTGTGTTGGGCGGCAGCCTCGGCGGTATGCAGGCCATGCAATGGTCGTTGTCCTATCCAGAGCGCGTGCGCCATGTATTGGCTATCGCCACTGCGCCGCGTTTGACCACCGAAAATATCGCTTTCAACGATGTGGCGCGCAATGCCATCTTGACCGACCCCGATTTTCATGGCGGCAATTTTTATCAGCACGGCGTAGTGCCCACTCGCGGCCTGCGCTTGGCGCGGATGTTAGGGCATATCACTTATTTATCCGACGATGCCATGTCCGATAAATTTGGTCGCGGCCTGCGTGCCGGAAAATATAGTTTTAACTACGACATCGAGTTTGAAATTGAATCTTATCTGCGCTATCAGGGGGATAAATTCGCCACGCATTTTGATGCCAACACTTATTTGTTGATGACTAAAGCTCTCGATTATTTTGACCCTGCCAGAAATTTTAAGGGCGATTTAAACCAAGCTTTCGCGGCGGCGCGCGCCAGCTTTCTGGTGGTTTCATTCACCACCGATTGGCGTTTCGCGCCGGAGCTTTCGCGCACGATTGTAAAATCGCTATTGCATAATCGGCGCAATGTCAGTTACGCCGAAATTTCCTCCACGCACGGCCACGACTCATTCCTCATGCAGCACGAGCATTATCACAACGTGATGCGCGCCTATCTCAACAACATTGCGCGCGAGTTTTCCGCATGAGCACAGATTTTAAAACAGGCGATCCTGCCGAGTTTAATCATGCCGGGCTGGCCGCCGCCCGCCCAGACTTTGCCGCGATTGCTGCATGGATACCGCAAGGCGCGCTGGTGTTGGATCTCGGCTGTGGTGACGGCAGCCTGCTGCGCTACCTAAAAGACACGCGCAACATTCACGGCTACGGCGTAGAAATTGATGACGCAAATATTGAGGCCTGCATTTTGAATGGCATAAATGTCATACAAGGCAATTTAGATTCGGGCTTGTCCGGCTTTGAAAATAATGCTTTCGATTACGTCATCCTGTCGCAAACGCTGCAAGCCACGCGCCATACCGAGCGGCTTATGCAGGAAATGCTGCGCGTCGGACGCGAAGGTATCGTCAGCTTCCCCAACTTCGGCTATTGGAAAAATCGCCTGCAAGTCATGCGCGGCATCATGCCCGTTTCTAAAGACCTGCCCTATCAATGGTACGACACGCCGAATGTGCACCTGTGCACCCTGGATGATTTTGAATCTTTTTGCGGCCAGCATCGCATCAACATTTTGGATCATCGCGTCATGACCGGAGAACACGCAGTCAGCTTTTTGCCGAACCTGCTCGGCAGCACAGCGGTGTATCGGTTTCAGCGCGGGAAATAACAGTCCACATTAAGCACAATGACCGCAAATCAAAACCCTGAACAGAAAGCCCGCGACACCATCGACGCGCTACTGCATCAGGCGGGCTGGGTTGTGCAGTCTCTCAAGAAGATGGATTTGAATATCGGGTTGGGTCAGGCTGTACGCGAATATCAAACCGATGTCGGTCCGGCGGATTATGTTTTGTTTGTGGACAAAAAAGCGGTGGGCGTGATTGAGGCCAAGCGTGAAGAAGAAGGCCAGCGGCTCACCACGCATGAACCGCAAACCGAAGGCTACGCCGCCGCCAAACTCAAGTGGGTCAAAAACAAAGAGCCGCTACCTTTTCTCTACGAAAGCACTGGCATCCTCACCCGCTTTACCGATGGCCGCGACCCCAAGCCGCGCTCGCGCGAAGTGTTCTGCTTTCACCGTCCGGAAACGCTCAAGGAGTGGCTATCCCAAAGCGCCAGCTTGCGCGAACGCTTGCAGTACATTCCACCGCTCAACCCCAATCATCTGCCTGCAAAAGAATTACGCCTGCGCGATTGCCAGGAAATTGCCATCGCCAATCTGGAAGCTTCGTTCAAAGCCGACCGCCCACGCGCCTTGGTCCAAATGGCGACCGGCGCGGGCAAGACGTACACCGCGATCACCTCTATCTATCGCCTGCTTAAATACGCTGAAGGCAAGCGCATCCTGTTTCTGGTGGATACCAAAAACCTTGGTGAACAAGCCGAGCAGGAAATGATGTCCTATGTGCCTATCGACGACAACCGCAAGTTCACCGAGCTGTACAACGTGCAGCGGCTCAAGTCTTCGTTTGTCGCCAAGGACAGCCAGGTGTGCATCAGCACCATCCAGCGCCTCTACTCCATCCTTAAAGACACACCGCTAGATGAAGCCACGGAAGAGATGACTTCAGAAGAATTGGCGAAAATTTACGGAAAAACTCTCCCTCACCCCAACCCTCTCCCAAAGGGCGAGGGAGCAAAGGCCGCGCTGCGCGCCTTTAAGAATCCCGAGCCGCTACCCGTCGTCTATAACGAAAAAGTCCCACCCGAGTTTTTCGACTTCATCTTCATCGATGAATGTCACCGCTCCATCTACAACCTGTGGCAACAGGTGATCGACTATTTCGATGCCAGCCTAATCGGCCTCACCGCCACGCCGGACAATCGCACCTACGGCTTTTTCAAGAAGAACGTGGTCAGCGACTACAGCCACGAAAAAGCTGTGGCCGATGGTGTGAATGTCGGCAATGAAATCTACGTGATTGAAACGCAGATCACTCAAGCAGGCGGCCTGATCCCTGCGCATCAGCAAGTGGAACGCCGGGAAAAACTCACCCGCAAAAAACGCTGGGAATTGCAGGACGAAGACGAAGCCTATTCCGCCACGCAGCTTGATCGCAACATCGTCAATCCCGATCAAATCCGCACCGTCATCCGCACCTTCCGCGACAAGCTGCCGGAGATATTTCCCGGACGCGCCGAAGTCCCCAAGACCCTGATCTTCGCCAAGACCGACAGCCACGCCGACGACATCATCCAGACCGTGCGCGAAGAATTCGACGAGCGCAATGCCTTCTGCAAAAAACTCACCTACAAAACCGAGGAAGACCCCAAATCGGTATTGCAGCAATTCCGCAACGAGTATTACCCGCGCATCGCCGTCACCGTGGACATGGTCGCCACCGGCACCGACGTGAAGCCGTTGGAATGTCTGCTGTTCATGCGCGACGTGAAAAGCCGCAACTACTTCGAGCAAATGAAAGGGCGCGGCACGCGCACGCTGGATATAGACGACTTGAGGAAAGTCACCCCCTCCGCCGTCAGCACCAAGACACACTATGTCATCGTCGATGCCATCGGCGTTACGCGGTCATTAAAAACCGCCAGCCAGCCGCTCATCACCAAACCATCAATTCCACTAAAGGACTTGGCGATGCAAGTGATGATGGGCGCGACGGATGAAGACACGGTGAGTTCGCTTGCGGGGAGATTGGCGCGGCTCAACAAACAACTGGATGCCGACGACCAGCGCATGATTCGCCAAGCCGCCGGAGGGCTGGAACTCAACCAACTCGTTGGCCAGTTATTCGGCGCGATAGATGCCGACAACATCGAAGCCCGCGCGCTGCAACTCGCAGGCTTACCGATAGGCACAGACCCCGGTGACGACAAGCGCGAACAGGCACAACAGCAACTGGTGAAGGAAGCTGCCAAGGTGTTGAATGGCGAACTGGTCGAGCTGCTCGACACCATTCGCCGCGACAAAGAACAAACCATAGACCACGACAACCTCGACCGCTTGGTGGGTGCGGGATGGGAGGCGAACATCGCCAACAACGCGCAAGCCATCGCTGACGAATTCGCCGAGTACCTGAAAGCGAATCAGGACAATATCGCCGCGCTCACCATCTTCTTCAGCCAGCCGTATCGCAGGCGCGAACTCAGTTACGACCTGATCCGCCAGGTGCTGGACAAACTCAAAACCGACAAGCCCAAGCTCGCCCCGTTGTATGTGTGGCATGCCTATCGCAGGCTGGACGATTACCAAGGCGCGCAGCCGGTAAAAGAACTCACCGCCTTGGTGACGCTGATCCGCCGCGTGTGCGGCATGGATGAAACGCTGACCGACTTCGATGCCACTGTGCGCCGCAACTTCAGAAACTGGATCATGAAACACCACTCCGGCGGCAGCGAAAAGTTCAACGCAGAACAAATGGACTGGCTGCGCATGATCCGCGACCACGTTACAACTTCATTCCATATAGATCGGGATGACTTGGATGACCCTGATTTTGGCCAAGGCGGGCTGGGCAGGATGTATCAGTTGTTTGGTGCAAAGATGGATACGCTGCTGGATGAATTGAATGAGGTGCTGGTCGCGTGAAGACGGATAGCAAAATGTTAGAACTGCCGAATTCGTGGGCAGCAGTGAAGCTCGGTGATTTCGTGGAAAACGAAAAAGGGAAAAAGCCGAAGAACGAATCTAAAGCTGAAACAATTTCACACTCCATACCCTATGTTGATATTCAGGCCTTTGAAGAAAATGTGATTCGCACATGGACTGATGGCGTGGGTTGTCGGCTTTGCTATGAAACAGATTTCTTGATGGTATGGGACGGCTCACGTTCAGGTCTGGTTGGGAAAGGTATGAATGGTGCGCTTGGCAGCACGCTGGTTCGTATTTATTTCCCATCAATGGTCAATGACTACGCCTTCTATTTTTTGAAGTCAAAATATCAGCAAATAAACACGCGAGCCAAGGGGGTTGGCATACCTCACGTTGATCCAGCCTTGCTCTGGAATTACGACTTCCCGATTCCGCCTCTAAATGAACAACACCGCATCGTCGCCAAAATCGAGGAGCTGTTTTCCGATCTGGACAAGGGCATTGAAAACCTGAAGGCCGCCCGTGCGCAGCTCAAGGTGTATCGCCAAGCCCTGCTGAAACACGCCTTCGAGGGCAAGCTCACCGCGCAGTGGCGCGCGGAGCGACACGTCACCCCCGCGAAGGCGGGGGTCCAGCCTTTAAATGACATGGATTCCCGCCTACGCGGGAATGTCGAACTCTTGGGAACCGCCGCAGCCTTGCTAAAGCGCATTCAGCAAGAGCGCGCCCAACGCTACCAGCAACAACTCGCCGACTGGCAAACCAACGGCGGCAGCAAACCCAAAGCCCCGAAACCGCTGCCGCCCCTCACCGCCGCAGAATTGGCCGAGTTGCCTGAACTACCGGAGGGGTGGGGGTGGGTAAGGCCAGGGGAAATTTGTGTGCAGGAATCGTATGCGATAGGGATTGGTCCGTTTGGGAGCAATCTCAAAGTCAGCGATTACCGTGAAAGTGGCGTACCATTAATCTTTGTGAAGAACATAACGAGATCAAATTTCTCAAGGGATCTTAAATATATTGATGAGGAAAAATACAAAGAGTTAATGCCGCACTCTGTTAAGGCGTTAGATTTGCTTATTACAAAAATGGGCGATCCTCCTGGCGACTGCGAAATTTACCCAGAGGGTTCGCCCAATGCTGTCCTGACAGCTGATTGTTTAAAGTTCAGGCTTTGGGATGAATATGCCAACAGAAAGCTATACAAGTATTGCATTAACTCTAACTTCGTAAAGCGGCAGCTTGGGTTTATCACAAAGGGAGTCGCCCAAAAGAAAATAAGCGTAGAGCGCTTCAAAACGATTTGCTTGCCGCTTTTTTGCGTTGAAGAGCAGAAAGTATTGGTTCAGGAAATAGAGTCAAAGTTATCCGAGTGTGACCAACTCGAACTAACCCTCACCACCTCCCTGCAACAAGCCGAAGCCTTGCGCCAATCCATCCTGAAAAAAGCCTTCTCCGGCCAGCTGGTGCCGCAAGACCCGCACGACGAGCCCGCCTCGGCGCTGCTGGCGCGCATCAAAGCAGAGCGGGTTGATGTTGCCGCCAAGCTGCGCAAGAAGTCAGTCGGTTACAAATTGTCACCGACTGAAATTCCCTTGGCATCCATGAGCAAGGAGTCCTGATCATGCAACCCCAACCAGCCATTTTTGAAGAACATGAAATTCGCCGTGTGTATGACGAGGCCACTGAGACGTGGCTGTTTTCGGTCATCGACATTATTCAGGTACTGACCCAGTCGTCCGATTATCAAACCGCCAGAAAGTATTGGAAGGTGCTGAAAGGCCGGTTGGATAAAGAAGGCAGTCAACTGGTAACAAACTGTTACCAGTTGAAAATGACCGCCAAGGACGGCAAGCAGCGGCTCACTGATGTTGCGACTGCCGAAACCTTGCTGCGGCTGGTGCAGTCTGTGCCCAGCCCGAAGGCCGAGCCGATCAAGCTGTGGCTGGCGAAGGTGGGTTATGAGCGGATGCAGGAGATGGCTGACCCCGCCCGCTTGCTGGATCGCGCCCGCGAGACTTGGCAAAAACACGGGCGTAGCGAAAAGTGGATACAGCAGCGCATGACTAGACAGGAGACGCGCAACAAGCTGACCGATTATTGGAAAGAGCATGACATCAAGGAAGGCGAGGAATACGCGATTCTGACCAATATCATTCATCAGGAGTGGGCCGAGGTGGATGTGAAAGTGCACAAGACGATAAAGGGGCTGAAGTCGCAAAATCTGCGCGACCACATGAGCGAGGCGGAGCTGATCTTTACCGCGCTGGCGGAGCTTTCCACGCGCCAGATCGCCGAGAGCATGGAGGCCACGGGCATGAATGAGAATGAGGCGGCGGCGAAAACTGGCGGTGGCATTGCGAAGAAGGCACGGCTTGAACTGGAGGGCAAGACGGGCAAGCGGGTCGTTTCGGCAGAAAATTATTTGCCTCCGGCGAAGAAAAAATTGGTGAACAAATGAAGCCGTCATCCCCGAATGTTTTTTATCGGGGATCCATGGTTTGGGTCGGTTAGAAGCTGGATTCCCGATCAGAACCGCCTCGGGAATGACGGGGGTTGGAAACGCTTCGGGAATGACGGGGCGGAATCACTTCGGGAATGACGGGGCGGAATCACTTCGGGAATCGCGGGTTAACTAAGGCGGCGTAATGGAGAAACAACCTGCGGTTTATATTCTGGCGAGCGGATATAACGGTACTTTGTATATCGGTGTAACCAGTAATTTGATTCAGCGCATCTGGCAGCACAAGAATGATCTGGTTGAAGGGTTTACAGAGAAGTACGGGGTTCACATGCTCGTTTATTACGAGCTCCATGAACAGATGCTGTCAGCGATTGAGCGAGAGAAGCAACTCAAGAAATGGAACAGGCAATGGAAAATAGATTTGATCGAAAAGACGAACCCAACATGGAAAGATTTGTGGGAAGAATTGGTGTGATCCGTGTTGTCATTCCCGCGAAGGCGGGAATCCATTCAATTGAAAGGCTGGATTCCCGCCTGCGCGGGAATGACGGGCATAATTTTCGGAATGACGGCTTATTCAGGGCTAAAGCATGAACGCAACCGCATCCATCGTTTCCAAAGTCTGGAGTTTCTGCACCACGTTGCGCGACGACGGCGTGGGCTATGGCGACTATCTGGAGCAGCTTACCTATCTGATCTTTCTGAAAATGGCGGACGAATACAGCCAGCCGCCCTACAACCGCGAGGTAGGCATTCCCGCCGAATACAACTGGCAGAGACTGAAGGCCAAGCGCGGCGCGGAGCTGGAGGTGCATTACGTGACGCTGTTGCGCGAGCTGGGCAACAAGCCGGGGATGCTGGGGACGATTTTCACCAAGGCGCAGAACAAGATTCAGGCCCCGGCCAAGCTGTATCGCCTGATCGACATGGTGAACGAAACGCAGTGGGTGACGATGGGCGCGGATGTGAAAGGCGACATCTACGAGGGCTTGCTGGAACGCAACGCGGAAGACACCAAGTCCGGCGCGGGGCAATATTTCACGCCGCGCGCGTTGATCCGCACGATGGTGGAATGCGTGCGCCCTGAACCCGGCAAAACCATCGCCGATCCGGCCTGCGGCACGGGTGGCTTCTTTCTGGCGGCCTACGACTTTCTGGTGGCAGCGCACCAGATGGACAAGACGCAGAAGGCATTTCTCAAGCACGACACGTTCAACGGTAACGAGATCGTGGCGGGCACGCGCCGCCTTGCCTTGATGAATATGTTTTTGCACAACATCGGCGAGATCGACGGCGACAGCATGGTGTCGCCCAACGACGCGCTGGTGGCTGACAGCGGCAAACGCTACGACTATGTGCTGGCGAATCCGCCGTTCGGCAAGAAGAGCTCGATGAGCTTTACTAACGATGAAGGTGAACAGGAGAAGGACGACCTGACCTACAACCGGCAGGATTTCTGGGCGACTACGTTCAACAAGCAGCTCAACTTTGTGCAGCACATCCGCACCATGCTGAAGACCACCGGACGCGCGGCCGTGGTGGTGCCGGACAATGTGCTGTTCGAGGGCGGCGCGGGCGAGACGGTGCGCAAGAAGCTGCTGGAAACCACCGAACTGCACACCATCTTGCGTTTGCCCACAGGCATCTTCTACGCCAACGGCGTGAAGGCAAATGTGCTGTTTTTCGACAATCACGCGGCGAGCAAAGAGCCGTGGACTAAGGAAGTGTGGTTCTTTGATTACCGCACCAACATCCATCACACGCTGAAAAAGAAGCCCCTGCGTTTTGAAGATTTGCAGGAGTTCATTGTCAGCTACAACCCGCTCAATCGCCACGAGCGCAAGGAAAGCTGGAACGAGCAAAGCAACCCAGAAGGCCGTTGGCGCAAGTTCAGCTACGAGCAAATCATCGCGCGCGATAAAACCAGTCTTGATATTTTCTGGCTCAAGGACAAGAGCCTCGCCGATCTGGACAACCTGCCCGAGCCGGATGTGCTTGCGTTGGAAATAATCGACAACCTGGAGGCAGGGTTGAATAGCTTCAGAGAAATTGCGGCAGCATTGTGACGCTATCAAGAAAGCCCTTATGACCATCTGGCAACAACTCACCACGCGCCGCATGTTGATCTGCGTGTTCACTGGATTCGCGTCCGGCCTGCCCTTGTATCTTCTGCTGAATTTAGTCCCCGCTTGGCTACGCACCGAGCAGGTTGATCTCAAAACGATCGGCTTGTTTGCACTGA
>Ga0209824_10001862_pt1 | contig 11312 bp, 7 predicted proteins | sample VDWuncwatermetaG_FD_184124 | JGI IMG/M metagenome (GOLD analysis project Ga0209824, IMG submission 184124) | Wastewater microbial communities from Netherlands to study Microbial Dark Matter (Phase II) - VDW unchlorinated drinking water (SPAdes)... ...
CCTCACTGTCCTTCTGCAATGGTGTAAGGAAGAGGAAGTATCCATCGCCATCCCTGCGGGTCTGGTCCTTCTTTCGCCCTTCTTCATAGAAAAGTTGTCCTGGTTCGGCTATGAAAGCCCTCTTGTCTTCAGCACCACACTCTTGGTCTATGCCCTGTGGAAATTCTCAAAGAACAATAACGACCAGTACCTTTTTTACGCCATGCTAGGCTCCGCCCTGGCGTTAATGTCAAAATATACGGGGTTCTGCTTCACCTTGCTGTTAATGTTCTATATACTCAGGTGGAAGGGAGTTGATAAGAAGGTATGGGGGACTTTCTTCCTTATCCATCTGGTTCCCGCCCTGTGGTACCTCAGGAACGTCTATTATTTCGGCAGTCCCGTCCCTCCTTTTCTAAATTTCCTGACCCTTGATCCTCAATTCAGAACCGGCTGGGAGGGACACTGGTTGTTAGGACATGAGGAAGCCCATGTGGCAGACCATAAAAGGCTTATAAACCTTGCCCTTAATTCTATCTCTATCCCCCTCTTGCTTCTCTGGGCGGCGATATTCCCCTTTACGGCCATTAAAAAAGAAGTGGTTTATAAAGGAGTACATACGCTTTTTTGTGTATTCCTCTTTTTCTGGCTTACCTATAATCCCGACATGAGGTATATTATGCCCTTCTATGGAGTGGCCCTTGTACATCTCTCTGGCTTGACTCAGGGCATACTCAAACGAAAGGTACCCACTGTCTTAGCCCTAAGTCCCCGTAACTGGGGCATTATTATATTTACCCTCTTTCTGTCAAACCTGTGCGGGCAGTACGTCTATACGAAGCACATCCACCCCGACCGCATAACACCCGAGCTGGGGGCAATAAGGTTCTTGGTAGAGGAGGAACATGCCGGAACGGGTACCAGGGTCTTTACTGATACAGACCATATCCTGACATGGCGGGCTGGTTGGGTGGTATTTGACCCTAGCACTCCCAAACTCGCCCCGGATTTCTTAAAGGCAAGAGGGCAAAAAGATTTTTACGGTCTGATGAGCAGGTATAGTATTCAATACATCATCAACCATCCATGGAACAGCCCCTGGGAGGATGTCTTTACTGCATTAGAAAGAGATAGCCAACACTTCAGGGAGGTGTACAAGGATACTACTGGTGTAAGGGTCTGGAGGGTGATAAATGAATAGCCCGGGTGGTGGAACGCCTGGGCTAATATGGGCAAGGGGATGTAAATATAGAACCGGGGCTCTGCCCCCAGCCAAGTTATATTTGCGTTCTAAAGTAGATAGACCTTATTTCCATTAGATTTGCTTTACTCACTACAAGTTTTATTTTCTGAACCATCCCCCGAGGAACCACATTAAGAGGCTTAGTATTAGACTTAGCAGGAGGCAGCTTGCCAGGGGGAAGTAAAAGGTGAAATTTTCCCTCTTGATGTAGATATCGCCGGGGAGTTTGCCTGCGAGGGGTATCTTGCCCCCCACTAGAAAGAGGACCCCCGGGAGGAGGAAGAAGATACCTAGAAAAATGAACAGCTTTCCAAAGGGATGGAGGTCTGCCATTGTGTATGGCAGGGGCAATTCACTAATTGCCCCTACAGCTAAAATCTACCAATGCCAGTAGCTCTTTTTAGGTTTATGGAGTTTTAATATCTGAGGCTTCTGCTCAGCCGTTCCTCCCGGCCTGCCCAGGAGTCTTTCCCCGGTCTCTTTTGGAAGGAGTTTTTCGTCTTTTTCTCCCAACCAGCAGGTCTCGGGGGCCTTTATCTCTACGGCAAAGCCCTCGCCTAAATAACTCTTTATGGCCATAGGGTCGTTTATTATCTCTGCCGTGGCACCCTGGGAGATGACCTCCCCTGCGTTGAGGATATAGGCCCTGTCAGTGATGGAGAGGGCCTCCCTGACGTTGTGGTCGGTAAGGAGTACGCCGATGCCCATCCTCTTCAGGCCCATGACCATGGTCTGGAGTTCGCTGAGGGCTATGGGGTCAATGCCGGAGAAGGGCTCGTCCAGGAGTATCATGTTAGGGTTTGAGGCCAGGGCCCTGGCCAGCTCCAATCTCCTCTTTTCCCCTCCAGAGAGGGTATAGGCCTTCTTCTTGGCCAGATGGGTTAGCCCAAAGTCATTTAGTAACTGGGCTGACCTCCTCCTCTTATCTCTATGGTTCCCCCTTACCTCCAGGATGGCCAGGACATTTTCCTCCACAGAAAGCCTCTGGAAGACGGAGGGCTCCTGAGAGAGATAACCCATCCCCATCCTTGCCCTCTTGTAGATGGGGAACCTGCTAATGTCTTGCCCCTGGAAGTAAATCCTGCCGTTATCCGGCTTTACCAGCCCCACTATCATGCTGAAGGCGGTACTCTTACCAGCACCGTTATGGCCTAGAAGCCCTACTACCTCCCCCTTTTCTACCTCCATGTTCAGGCCATTCAGCACCACCCGTTTGCCATATATCTTGGTAAGATTTTCAACCTCTAGTAACTTCATCTTATGAGTCTTATACCCCTTGGGGGCCAGAAGACAAAAAAGGCCTTGCCTACAAGGTTCTTCTCCGGGACAAACTTCCAGACCCGGCTATCCTTGCTGTTAATACTGTTATCCCCCAGTACAAAATACTCCCCCGTCCCCATCCGCACGGGAGTAGCCCCTCCCCACCGTCCGGAGAAGAGGTCGGAACTGTAGTATATGTCCCTGGATATCTCAATGTCTTCAAAAAGGCAGTTTACGTCCCTTCCCCCCAACTTTACCCCGCTTCTTGAGATGCCCCGCGAGGGCAATACCATGTCATAATCATAAGAGAATATCTCCTGGCCGTCAAGAAAAAGCCTTACACTACCATCGGCATGATAAAACTCTACCCGATAAGACTGCCCGGGAGATAGATAGACGTCTGCCTCTTGCAGACGCTGTCCGGAACGCTCCAGATAGCTTTTCTCTTGTGTGTCCGAGGTGGATTTGATTGCTAGGGAGACGAGAAAGAGGTCTGTGTTATCGGGAGTGGCCCCACCACCCTCGTTGGGGGTGGCCCTGCCCCCCCTCTCAATAGCACAAAGGATTGTCCCCCCTGTCGCCAGGGTTATTTTTGTTGAGAAGGCCAGCTTAATGTCCCCCACTTCCTCGGTCCCCTTTACGTCGTTGTAGGCGTAGCTGTCAGTAATCTTCCTGGCGAAGGAGGCAAAGGTGGCCGGGCTACTCCCAACAGTGGCAGAGTCATCCCTAACAGGGGACTCCCGGGGCGTTTTAAGCAAGAGGTTGGTATTAGAGGTACCTTCCGTAAACATATCTGTCTGCTTCCAGAGAAACCTCTCAAAGCTCCAGGGCGGGACCAGTTCCTCCTTTGGTGCGTGTCTGCTGTTGTAGACAGGTACCCAGAGTTCTTCCTGCACCTGCCTGGGCTTCTTGGCCACGTGGTTGTTGATGTACAGGTCCCCGCCGACTATCTGCAGTTCCTCTCCAGGCAGGCCTACCAAGCGTTTTATGTAGTTTTTGTGTTTCCTCTTGAGGCGGCTGGAGCCGCATTTCTTACACTTAAAGCCCTCCACCCACTCCTGGTCCACCATCAGGTAGCCGCAGTCCTTACAGGTAACCTCTGCGAGGGGATATTTAAAGACCACCACGTCCCACCGCTCTGGCTTGTTGAAGCCATATATAAATTTGTTTACAAAGAGCCTGTTTCCACCATGAGAGCCATCGTTACGAATATCTATGTTGAAGAGGCAGTTAGGGCAGGTGGCCGTGGTACTGTAGTGGTCTCTGGCGAAACTCCAACCGCAGTTGGGGCACACCACGTCCTTATGGACCCCCAGGAGGGTTGGTGCCATAGAACCCGTGGGGATTTTAAAGGCCTCCACCACAAAATGTCTTATTAAGAGGGCCAGGAGGATGGAGAGGATTATCCACTGGAGGTTTTCCTTTATGGCCTCGTATTGTCCCCCCTTGCCGGGGGCGGTCTTGTCCCCTTCGGCGGGAGTGGCCCTGCTACCCAGTGGGTATCCCACCCAGGCCAGTACCCTGGAGGCTAGGGCGGCATAGGCGTTACTGGTATCTTTTTTCTTACTCATTGGACGCCAGCACAGAAAGGAATGCCTCCTGAGGTATCTCCACGCTTCCCACTACCTTTAGCCTCTTTTTCCCCTCCTTTTGCTTCTCCAGCAGCTTCCTCTTCCTGGTAATGTCCCCACCGTAACACTTGGCAGTAACGTCCTTCCTCAAGGGCCTGATGGTCTCTCTGGCAATTATCCGGCTCCCAATGGCCGCCTGGATGACCACCTCAAAGAGGTGTCGTGGTATCTCCTCTCTGAGCTTTTTTGCAAGTCTTTTACCCTTATAATAGGCCTGATTCCTGTGGACTATGCTGGAGAGGGCATCTACCTTTTTGCCCCCGACCAGTATGTCCAGCTTTACCAGGTCTGCAGGGCGGTAACCCAGGAAGGTGTAGTCCATAGTCCCGTATCCCCTTGTGGCAGATTTGAGTTTGTCGTAGAAGTCAAATATCACCTCTGCCAGGGGCAGCTCATAGTTAAGGATTACCCTCTTTTCGCTCAGGTACTCAGTGCTGATGTACTTACCCCTGCGCTCCTCGCATATCTGCATTACTGCGCCTATGTATTCACTAGGCAGGACTATCTTCATGGCCACTATCGGCTCCCTAAGCTCCTCTATATCTCCGTCCATGGGCACGTGGTCGGGGTTATCTATTTTATTTACCTCTCCTTTTTTATTCACTATCTCATAGGTAACGCTAGGGGCCGTCTGGATGAGGTTGACGTTACTTTCCCTCTCCAGCCTCTCCTGTACCACCTCCATGTGGAGGAGTCCCAGGAAGCCGCAGCGGAAACCAAAACCCAGGGCCGGGGACCTCTCGGGCTCAAAGGTAAAGGAGGAGTCGTTTAGACTGAGTTTCTCAAGGGCCATCCTTAGCGGCAACAGGTCAGTATCCGCCGTAGGATAAAGCCCGCAGTACACCATAGGAAGGGGTTTCTGGTAACCAGGCAAGGCTGTGCCGGCCCGATTTTTATCGTGGGTGACCGTATCTCCTATCTCCACGTCATGGATGGATTTTATACTGGCCACCAGATAACCCACCTCTCCAGTGTGCAGGGTCTTTACAGGAGACATCTTTGGCTTGAAGACCCCCACCTCCGTTACCTCAAACGACCTCTGGATTTTCATCATATAAATCCTGTCGCCGGCCCTGAGTGAGCCGTCAAAGACTCGCAGATAGACGACTACGCCCCTATAGTCGTCGTATATAGAGTCAAATATGAGCCCCCTCAGGGCTCCCTGGGAGTCGCCCTTGGGAGGGGGAACCCTCTCAATGATAGCCTTGAAGAGTTCATCAATACCCAGCCCCGACTTGGCACTGACCTTGATTACATCTCTGGGGAGCATCCCCAGGGTCTTTTCCATCTCCTCAATAACCTCCTCAGGCCTGGCCTGCTGGAGGTCTATCTTGTTCAGTACCGGTATGATTTCAAGGTGCTTTTCTAAGGCCAGATAGGCATTAGCAACGGTCTGGGCCTCTACCCCCTGTGCGGCATCCACTAACAGTAGTGCCCCCTCACAGGCCGCCAGACTACGAAAGACCTCGTAGCTGAAATCCACGTGCCCGGGGGTATCTATAAGGTTTAGCACATAGTCCTTGCCATCTTCTTTGTAATTCATGGTCACGGCACTGGCCTTGATGGTTATACCCCGCTCCCTCTCCAGGTCCATGTCATCCAGTACCTGCTCCCTGAACTCCCTGGAGCTGACGGTCTGGGTACTCTCCAGTAGCCTATCGGCCAGGGTACTCTTGCCGTGGTCAATGTGGGCGATGATGCAGAAGTTTCTAATCCTATCGGTATTCATAGTCTATGTGAAACGTTATAGGTTAACAGAAAGGGATTTTGAAGTCAATCCGCACAGGGTGTCATGTAGGGGAATAGCGTGGAATGGGTAGCAAGGACATAGGTAAGCAAGGACAAAAACACCCCCTCCTACCCCGCTTGAGGTGTACGTCTTGGAACGCGTTTAAAGCCCTTCTCCGCGGTATGTGATGTGAGGGTATTACTTACCTCATGCTCTATGGCGTTTTGGACGAGCTGGTTTAGGGGTATACCCAGGAGAGCCGCCCTCTCTGCGGCCTTCTTGTGTATTGCAGGTGGGATACGTACGTTAAAGATGCCCATGTAGGGCTTCAAAGGCCCTTTTCCAGCCTTTTTGCAGAGCATGAGGTAATCATCTACTGCTTCATGGAAAGCATTTTCAAGTTCTCCTACGGTACTACCCTCAAAGGTTATGAGGTCGTTTGTAAACTCTAGCTTTCCGTAAAAAGTCCTATCCTCAGCATCAAAGTGGACAGAACCTATAAACCCTTTGTATTTTAATACGTCTTTCATTATGGCCTCCAAATTACCTTAATAACCCTTGTTGCCTAAGGTTTTCCTCTATGAGGTCTAACATATAAAGTTTAAGCACTGGCCTGGGATGGGGCTTATGGAGCCTGATAATATGCTTCGTGTCGGCGTTTATGAAAGCCACCCTTGAACCTGATGTCCTGCCTGTTTTCATTTCGCTGTATCCGAAACCATTTAGAAGTCTTTTAAGCTCATCGTAGGTAAAATCCGTAGGTTTTGATAGGAACCTTTGCAAGAGCTTTTCAAACCTTCTACTCACAAAAGTATTATACCAACAAACAATATGTCTGCAACTACAATTCAGTTACAGAATTGACTCATGCTTTTGCTAATAAAAATCTTCCAGTCTCAAACTTATAAGTGTCATGTTGTCTACATTGTAGATAGGTGCCGTTTGCAAACGTACTCTCTGTCTGCATCCTTGATTTTGTATCCTGAATTCTGTATCCTGAATCCTGACTACGGTGGAGAATACACTCAGAAACAACCCATCCCTTAGTCGGGAGTGGCCCTGCCACCTCTCGGTGGTAATCCCCCTCTATAACGAGGTAGGGAGTGTTGGGGAGCTTTACCAGAGGCTCAAAAAGGTACTGGACGGCCTGGGCAAGGGGTATGAAATCCTCTTTGTGAATGACGGCAGTACGGATGGCACGGGGGAGGTACTTAAGGGGCTTTTCCAGGGGGATGAACGGGTAAAGGTCGTTGAACTGCGGACCAACTTTGGTAAGTCCCCTGCCCTTTCCGCCGGTTTTGACTATGCACGAGGGGACGTAATCCTCTCCATGGATGGGGACCTCCAGGACTGCCCAGAGGATATACCCCTCTTCCTTGAGAAGATAGACGAGGGCTACGACGTGGTCAGTGGGTGGCGACAGCAGAGGGATATACCCTTCTTCACCCGAAAACTCCCCTCCAGGGTGGCCAACTGGATGATTGCAAAGGTTACAGGGGTGGACCTCCACGACTTTGGCAATGCCTACAAGGCCTACAGGAAAGAGATAATAAAGGACGTGAAGATTTACGGCGACCACCACCGCTTCATCCCCGCCCTTGCAAAGAGGATGGGCGTCAACATTGCGGAGATACCCGTAAGGAATGATCCCAGACGCCATGGACAATCCAAATACGGACTGGAAAGGATTTATAAGGTATTCTTTGACATTATTACCGTAAAATTCCTCATGAGCTATTCCACCCGTCCCATGCACATCCTTGGGCCTATAGGGAGCTTTTTTGGGCTGGTGGGCGTCTTTCTCGGTCTGCGGCTCGCCTATCTGAAGATATTCTACGGCGATAAGCTGGGCACAAAGGTCTCCCTCTCCATATGCGTCCTCTGCATACTCCTGGCCGTACAGATTATCACCTCCGGACTCCTGGCCGAACTCCTGGTAAGAATCTACCACGAGTCCCAGGGTAAGCCCATATACGTCATCAAACGAGTCCTGGAGCACAGCCCCTCTTGAAACTATATCTAAACCTGGCCAAACACATCCTGTATCATAACCTGGGCTGGATACCCTACCCTGCCATCTGCACCTACCTCATAACGTGGCGATGCGAACTGAACTGCTTTATGTGCAACATACCCGGCCTCCAGGACAAGACGGAACTGGACACACAACAGGCGAAGGCCCTCTTTGAGCAATTCAAGGGACTGGACGTGGTGAGGATTACTGGAGGCGAGCCCTTTGTCAGAAAAGACCTGGAGGAGATAGTAGAGCATATCCTTACCCACTGTGGTACCAGTACGGTGGTACTTAATACCAACGGCTACCAATCCCAGAGGATAATAGAATTTGCCAGGGGGTTCCCCTCTAAAAAGAGGGGAGAAAGGGGTGTGTCCTCTCCTGACTTCCACTACAGGGTCTCCCTGGATGGTATGGGCGACAGGCACGACGAGATAAGGGGCGTAAAGGGGGCCTTTGAGAGGGCTAAAGAGACCCTGGAAGGACTGGTAAGGCTCAGGAAGGAAAAGGGGTTATGCGTAGGGGTAAATCTTACCATCACCAGGAAAAATATTGACCAGATAGAACCCCTCCAGGATTTCTGCCAGAGACTGGGATTAGACCTGCAATACCAGGTGGCCAGACGTGACCGCCACCTCTACGAGAACTATCAGGAGGGAGAGAGGCAGATGGAACTGGACTTGTTTGACTCCTTCTCCCAGGAAGAGATAGAGAGGATTGTAGAATGCCTCTCCAGGGACACCAAGAGCTTTGACTTCAGGGAGGGGCTGGTAAAGAGGTTCTTCAACGAGGGACTCAAGAACCGTCTCCTCTACGACAAGAGGCAACCCGATACCCCATGCGTCGCCCTGACCAGCCACATCAGAATCCTACCCGACGGCAAGGTGCCCATCTGCATACAGAGCAACACCAGGGTGGGAGACCTGACCAAAGAGCCCCTGGAAGAGCTATGGTTCGGCCAGGGGATAGAACGCTACAGGAAGATAGTCAGGGAGTGCCCCGGCTGTTGGATGCCCTGCGACGTCATCCCCAGCGCCATATATACCGGCAGCCTCTTTAAGGCCATGATATAGGGTGGTAAAAGGTCTTAATTCGCAAAAAATGAGATGATTACCCATCAAAACCACTACCTGTTTTCTGACTATTATCTAAATGAAATCCTGTCGGAACATGGAGATTGGAAGGGCGTTGATGTAAAAAAACCTTTTGAGGATTTAGCGGAACTTTACAAAGAAGTCAAAGACCTTCTCCCGGGTTCTAACGAGGCCCAAACCGAAGAAAGGTTCATCCGCCCCGCCTTAAAGCTCCTCGGCCACCTCTTTGAGGTCCAGCCCCCAGTAGAAACTGCCTTTGGCGCCCGCACCCCTGACTATGCCTTCTTCCCTGATGAGGAGGGTAGGAAAAAGGCCCACAAATGTAGGGGTAAAAAGGAATATTTTAAGGGTGTCCTTGGAGTGGGCGATGCAAAATACTGGGACAGGCCCCTGGATAAGAAACTCTCTGCCCAGGGAGACCCCTTTGAAAACAATAACCCCAACTTTCAGATTGATACCTACCTCCGTTCCACTGAAAGCCGCTGGGGCATACTCACCAATGGCAGACTATGGAGACTTTATAATCGTAACACCAGCTACCGTCTGGATACCTACTATCAGGTAGACCTTATCCAGTTGCTTGAACAACCCAATCTAGAGGCCTTCAAATACTTCTACCTCCTTTTCCGTAAAGAAGCCTTTCTGCCACTTTATGAAGGCAAGACCCTCCTTGACCGCATCTATGAGGGCAGCCTTGATTATGCCAAGAGGGTGGGGGCAGGACTAAAGGAAAATGTCTACGAATCCCTCCGATTACTTGCAACAGGCTTCCTCAAGATGGAAAAGAACGGATTAGGCCAGAAAGACCTGGAGGAGATACGCTCCAACTCATTGGTGCTCCTTTACCGCCTGCTCTTCATGCTCTACGCCGAGGCCAGAAATCTCCTCCCACTGGATAACCCTAGCTACAGGAATAATTACAGCCTGGATAGCCTCAGAAAGGAGATAAGAGATAAACTGGATAAGGGAGAGACCCTTGTCCCTGAAGCCTCCCTTTACCATAGTCGCCTGAAGGGGCTGTTTGAGTTAATAAATAGTGGTTCTGAAAAGATGGGTGTCCCTGCTTATAACGGTGGACTATTCAAGCCAGAAAACCACCCCTTTCTTGAAGATTATGCTGTAGGTGATAACTTCGCAGTGCAGGTGATTGACAAATTGTCCCGCTCCGAGGAAAAGGGCAGAGGGAAGGTCTTTGTGGATTACAGAAGCCTGGACGTCAGAGACCTGGGCAGTATCTACGAGGGACTTCTGGAATATAAACTACGCCTGGCAGAAGAAGACCTGGTAGTTACAAAAAAGAATAACTACATACCACTTAGAGAAGCGCAGGGTAAACCCTCGCAGGAAATAATACGTAGAGGCGAGCTGTACCTTGCTACAGATAAAGGCGAACGAAAGGCCACAGGCTCTTATTATACCCCTGAATACATTGTCAACTATATCGTGGAGAATACCCTCGGGCCTATCGTAGAAAAGGCAGAAGCAGATATTAGACAGAGATTAGATGAGCTTGAGAAGAAAGTAAAAACCTCAAGGGGTTCAAATCGTGAGGTCTACCAGAGGGAGTTAGAGCAGGTAAAGACCTCCTTTGATGATGAGGTGTTGAGGCTCAAGGTGCTTGACCCTGCTATGGGGTCGGGGCATTTCCTGGTGAGGGCTACAGAGTTTCTAGCCGAGCATATCGCCACCAATCCCTATTCACATGATGTTCATGCCCCCGGGGACGAGTCCGCCATTGACTACTGGAAACGCCGTGTGGTGGAGCACTGCATCTATGGTGTGGACGATAATCCCCTGGCCGTAGAGCTGGCCAAACTCAGCCTTTGGCTCAAGACAGTCGCCAGAGGCAAGCCCCTCTCCTTCCTTGACCACCACCTCCGTTGCGGCAACTCCCTCATCGGGGCATGGGTCAAAGACCTTGCCACACTGCCTGAAGTAAGGTTCAAGGGTTCAAGGTTCAAAGGTTCAAGGAAGGCAAGTGCGGTGGGACAGATAGAATTTGATTTTGCCACCTTTACCCAGGATATGGCCCTCGCCGTAGGCGACATGCTACTTATAGAACAAAAACCCACAGATACAATCAAGGACGTAGAAGAAAAAACGAGGATTTTGCGCCACTTGGACGAGGCAAGACGGGCCAAGTATCGTCAAATAGCTAACCTCTGGACAAGCACCTATTTTGGAAATGAGCTAAGCCCACCCGAATACCAGGATGCAATTAACCGCCTTAGGGGTCGACCTACACTTATTACCATGACTCCCGAAAAGGACCTCCAGTCAGTCCTCTTAAAGGCCCAGTCCATAGCCAGGGAGAAACACCTCTTCCACTGGGAGCTAGAATTCCCCGAGGTCTTCTTTGACC
>Ga0209824_10001863_pt1 | contig 11305 bp, 6 predicted proteins | sample VDWuncwatermetaG_FD_184124 | JGI IMG/M metagenome (GOLD analysis project Ga0209824, IMG submission 184124) | Wastewater microbial communities from Netherlands to study Microbial Dark Matter (Phase II) - VDW unchlorinated drinking water (SPAdes)... ...
CGTGTGTATATATTCCAGCGCCTGCCGGAGGCACTTTAACGTCCGCTCTTTTCCGAGCACAGCGATGACCTCGTAAATGCCGGGACTTGCCGTCGAGCCGGTCAGGGCAACGCGTACCGGCTGAGCCAGCTTTCCCAGGGAGAGGTTTCTTTCCCGCAGGATCTCGGTAAATACCTGCTCGATTCCCTGCTCGGCAAACTCCCCCAGAGTGGAGAGTCTCGCAATTAATTCCTGGAGCGGCTCGCGGACCTCAGGGGTGAGAAGTTTTTTTGCCGCCTTTTCGTCGAGCGCAATTTCATCGCATAGATAGAAACGGGCTAAGTCCACTAGTTCCGTGAGCGTCTTGGCCCGCTCTGTCAGCGTTGCTAGCATTTTCTCCAGCCATCTCCGGTCTCGAGGCCGGGGGTAACCCTTGGCTTCGATAAAGGGGACGACCTCGTCGGCCAGCTGGGATAGGGGTCGGCTCTTCATGTAATGAGAGTTGAGCCAGAGGAGTTTCTCGGGATTGAAAATTCCTGCGGATCTTCCCACGGCCTCCAGGGAGAATTCTTCAATGAGCTCGTCGCGGGAAAAAATTTCCTGATCGCCGTGCGACCATCCTAAGCGGACCAGATAGTTTACGAGCGCCTCCGGCAAGTATCCCATCTCTTGGTAGGCCGTCACCGACGTGGCGCCGTGCCGTTTGCTGAGGCGCGCCTTATCCAGGCCAAGAATCAGCGGCACGTGGGCGAATTGAGGAGGGGGATGTCCCAGCGCCCCATAGAGGAGAATTTGTCGAGGGGTGTTGGCTAGGTGGTCGTCTCCCCGGATAATATGGGTTATGCCCATATCGATATCGTCTACGACCACGCAAAAGTTGTAAGTCGGAGTGCCATTGGACCTGGCGATGATAAGATCGTCAAGCTCTCGATTGTCAAAAACAACCCCGCCTTTGACGGCATCGTCCACGACCGTCGTCCCGCTTCGCGGAGCAAGGAAACGCACGGTGTAGGGCTTATGCTGAGGTAGCCGAGGGATGATTCCTTCCTTCGGACGACAGGTCCCATCGTAAGCCGGCTTCCTCTTTTCTCTGTGGGCGGCCTGGCGCTTGGCTTCCAGTTCCGCAGCGGTGCAGACGCAGGGATAGGCCTTCCCCTCAGCCAGGAGCTTTTGGATTTTTTCTCGATAAAGGGGAAATCTCTGGGTCTGGAAAAAAGGGCCTTCGTCCCAGTCGAGTTGCAGCCATTTCAGGGCTTGCACGATCGCTTCGATTGCTTCGGGTGTCGATCTTTCCCGGTCGGTATCTTCAATGCGGAGGATAAACTTGCCCCTATGGTGGCGGGCAAAAAGATAGTTGAATAGAGCCGTGCGTGCGCCTCCGATATGTAGGTAACCGGTCGGGCTGGGAGCAAAACGTGTGCGCACAGATCCCATAGATGCAAAGTAACAAGGGCTCCAGGGCACAGTCAACAGCGCCATGATGAAAAAGCTGTGAACTTTAGAAACATTGAAAAAAAGGCTAAGATAGGTGTCTTCATAAATCCGATGGACAAGGAGCTGTGAGCATGCCCGCAATGGATTCTACCCCCTCGAACTTTATCCGAAATATCATCGTGGAAGACTTGAAGGTCCATAAGAACGATGGTCGAGTGCATACGCGATTTCCACCGGAGCCGAATGGCTATCTCCATATCGGACACGCCAAATCCATCTGCCTCAATTTCGGTCTCGCCGCCGAATACGGAGGTCTTTGCAATTTGCGGTTTGACGATACCAATCCAAGCAAGGAGGGCATTGAATATGTGGAATCAATCAAAACGGACGTCCGGTGGATCGGGTTCGATTGGAGAGACCGAGAGTACTACGCATCGGACTACTTTGAGCAGCTCTACCAGTACGCCGTGCAGCTGATCAAAGCCGGCAAGGCATACGTTTGCGATTTGAGTGCTGACCAAATCCGAGAATACCGCGGCACTTTGACGGAGCCGGGCAAGGACAGCCCGTATCGCACGCGGTCGATCCAAGAGAACCTGGATTTGTTCGAGCGCATGCGGGCGGGCGAATTCCCGGACGGCTCTCGTACGCTCCGAGCCAAGATTGACATGGGATCTCCAAACCTAAATATGCGAGATCCAGTGATGTATCGCATTCTACACGCCAGCCATCACCGCACAGGCGACAAGTGGTGTATCTATCCGACCTACGACTTTGCCCATGGCCAGTCGGATTCTATCGAAGGGATCACGCATTCCATTTGTACGCTGGAATTTGAAGACCACCGTCCCTTATACGATTGGTTTCTCGACCAGTTGGGCATTCATCATCCGCAGCAGATCGAGTTCGCACGCCTGAATCTCAACTACACCATGATGAGCAAGCGGAAACTGCTGGAACTGGTTGAACAAGGGCATGTCACTGGATGGGATGATCCGCGGATGCCGACTATAGCGGGTTTGCGGCGACGTGGCTATACACCGGAATCGATCCGAAACTTTTGTGAGCGCATCGGCGTGGCTAAGCGCAATAGCACCGTTGACATAGCGATGCTGGAGCACTGCCTGCGCGAAGATTTGAACCAGAGCGCGCCGCGTGTGATGGCGGTGTTGCGTCCGCTTCGGGTGGTTATTGACAACTATCCGGATAACCATGTGGAGGAACTCGAGGCCGTCAACAATCCCGAAGATCCCAGTATGGGGACACGGAAGATTCCGTTTTCACGCGTGCTGTATATTGAGCAAGAGGATTTTCGTGAAGACCCGCCGAAACAGTTCTTTCGTCTGGCTCCCGGTCGTGAGGTGCGGCTTCGATACGCATACATTATCAGGTGTGTCGATGTCGTTAAGGATGCTAAGACCGGCGCGGTGACCGAGCTGCATTGTACCTATGATCCCGACACCAAGAGCGGTTCGGCTCAGAGCAGTCGCAAGGTCAAGGGAACGATACACTGGGTTTCGGCCGCCCACTCCCTCGGAGCCGAAGTACACTTGTACGATCATCTCTTCATAAAACCAGACCCAGACGATGCCGAGGAGGGTGCTGATTGGAGGAGCAATTTGAATCCGAATTCGCTGGAGAAATTAACCTCATGCCGTGTGGAGCCCAGTCTTGCCGGTGCAGTGCCAGGAAGTCACTACCAGTTCGAAAGACTGGGCTATTTCTGCGTTGATTCTTCCAATGCAATACTAGTATTCAATCGGTCGGTCCCGTTGCGTGATTCATGGGCCAAGATCGAGAAAACGCAGAAGAGGGGGTAGGTTTCAGGCCGGTCTTTGCAATGGGGTCAGAAGCGGTACCTTAGATGTATGGAGACAAAGTTATTGAAGGTCTGGTACTTATCACGACCCGGGGCCACGGTGTTGGATGAGTTGTTCGCTTCAAGAACACTGTTCAGGACGTTTCGTTGCTTGTAAAAAACTGCCATGTATCCCAGATCAATCCCTAAGTCTTTCCATTCGTAACCGATTCCGGCATTAAGGGTAAGAATATCCGCTCCAGGGATGGAAGGGCCAAGGGTCCTCGCGGGGATCGGGGTCTCATCGACCGCGATCCCTCCTCTGAGCTCGAAGTTGTCAGCGAGGCGGTAGGAGGTTCCCAACCTTAAAGTATTCGTATTTTTCCACAGTTCCTGGACAAAAAGACCGCTGAGGAACACGCCAGGAGCAAGGGGAGCAGGTGTATTGAAGTGGGCCTTGAGGTGCCTGAACTGGCTCCAGCGAGTATAGTCGTAGACAAATTCAGCTCCCCAGCCAGGGGTGATCTGCCAATTTATTCCCATGCTGATGACCGGGGGTAAAGGGATCCCGGTCCCTCTGGACTTGACGGTAGAAACTGCTCCTGTGACGTCCGCCACTTTCACATGGCCGGTGTCAAAGTCGAGATCAACTCGACCTCGGTAGGTGAGGCCGATTTTGATCTTTTCGTGGGGTTTATAAAGGCCGCCCAGATTGTAAGTGTAACCGTTGTCCGTGTCCGTGAGGCGAATTTTCCCTTCGGCTCCTGGGGCTAGAAACAGGGATCGAGAGAAAAGGGCTGAAGAGTGGACAAAACTGAACCCTCCTCCTAACGATAGAGATGGATTAAGATGCCAGGCAATAGCTGGGGTGAGGTACATGGTTCTCAGCTCTGAACGGACGGCACCAAAGCGAGTGAAGCTCCCTTTGTCGTAGGTCGTGGACAAGCCGAAGGGGGTATAAACCCCGATCCCGGCCGTGAGATTAGTCGCAGGGATGTGGTAGTTGGTGAAGAAGGTCGGAATAAAATTGTCATCGTGCCTGTTCGTCGATCTTCTCCCACTATTGGTCACGCTGCTCACAGTATTAATGTAGTTAACTCCCCCCATGAGCTGGTTTCCTTCGATCTCGGTGAGAGCTGCTGGGTTAACGTAGACCGCGGACGGATCAGTAACACCCGCGGTCACCGCGTTGGAAAGTCCCACCGCCTGCGCCGTTTGGTGGGGGATGGCATACCCGCCGGCATGGGCGTCTCCAATCCCCAAGGCAGCCAAGAACAAGGGTAAAGCAATCGTTCTAGTCGCTAGTTTTACAGACATGGACAGTCTCCTCTAGCTATTGATTACCATTGACTAACAGGGCTAACTCCTGTATAAAACTGCAAAAAGCTGCCAAATGTTGCCATAAAGGAGCTAGGAATGCAAGAAAATTTATTAACCACCGAACAAGTAGCCCGATATTTAAAAGTGGACAAGTTTACCATCTATCGTTTGGTTTCCCAAAAGAAGATCCCCGCCTTTCGGGTCGGCAATCAATGGCGTTTTAAGAGGGCCTTGATCGAAGCCTGGCTTATGAAAAACTCCAATATGCGAGCGAAAGGGTCACACTAAGTAAGGGTGAAATAGGAGTCCTCCTGTCATGGCAGAAGAAGTGATCTGGTTGAAGGTACCCTCGAGGTCAAGGGCAGAGGTTCAAGATACCGTAGCCTGCGTGACAAGCCAGCTAGTCCGGTTCAAGAACAAGGCAGGTCGGACGGTAGTGGGTTTTCTGGATTATACGGGACAAAGTTCCGTGAGGACACCCGTTGTCATTATCCCTCCGGGATATGGACAAACTAAGACGGATCTCGTTCCTCTCTCTTATCCCCTAGCCAAGTCAGGCTTTTCAGTTCTGCGGTATGACCACACGGACCACGTGGGTGAAAGCGATGGAGAGATTGTTTCCAGTTCCATGGAGAGCATGAGGGAAGATCTCGAAGGAGCGCTGGATTACGTCAAGAGTGAGTTGAGGGCTCCAAAGCTTGGCGTGGCCGCGCACAGTTTGGCGTTCCGTAATGTTCTCAAAGTGGCCAGTGAAGATAATCGGATAGATTTTCTCTGCAGCATTTTGGGGATTGTTGATATTCGCAGGGCGCTTGAGGTGATTTACGCTCAGGATATTGTTGCTTTATCCCTGTCGGGGGTGAGATGGGGGATTACGGATCTCCTGGGATTCAAAGTCGATGCGGATCGTTTTCTGTGGTCCGCCATCAAACGATCTTTACATAGCCTTGAAGGAGCTATTCAGGATGCCCAGAAATTGTCTAAGCCTGCTCTTTTCATTGTTGGGGAAGAGGATCTGCTCACCAAACGTGCAGTGATTGAGGACCTCTTCAATATAGTATCCGCTTCTCAAAAGGAAATCCACGTACTTCCCAATACCAGGCATGTATTCTATGAGAACCCGGAGTCCCAAAGGGCCGTCGCCGAGACAGTTACCCGCGGAGCTTTGAGGTATCTTACAGGAAGAGAGCTAAACGGGGTGGAAATTGATTTGTGTGAGAGGGAAGTCGCTGAGCGTTCAAAGTGGGAAAGAGATCGCTTCCGTGCCCTTAGGTCTATCAACAAACGAGAGGAGATTGCCTTCTGGGCCGAGTATCTCAAGGATTTCAAGAGGATCGTGAATCTCCCAGACTACTGGAATCTGCAAGAGATGATTCACGATCTTTTAGGGGAAATCCTGCCTGGAGAGCGCATTTTGGATGCAGGCTGTGGCACAGGCAACTTCGGGTCCTTTCTGATTGTGAAATATCTTTATCGGGTTATGCAAAGCGCAGTTCACAAGAAAAAGCTGCCCTTGTTTCACTATGTTGGTGTGGACTTTGTTCATGATTCGTTAAAAGAGGCCTACAGGACCCGGGAGACACTGCAGAAGGAATTTTCTGATCGAGTGGGGTTAATTATAAAAAAATCTTTGGTTTCGTGCAATTTCTTGCGTCTAGATTTGGCTGCGCCTTTGTGCCTCCAGGACGGCAGTTTTGATAAGATATGCTGTAACCTAGTCTTGTCCTATGTGCCGGATGATGCCTCTACTCTAAATGAGCTGTGGAGGGTACTCAAACCAGGCGGTAGGATGGTCGTTACAAGTTTGAAACCTCATGCGGACCTGACCGAGGTTTACCGCGCTTTCCTGAAAATGGCCGACACCGATAAGGAAATTGAAGACGCCCGCTGTCTCTTGGCGAACGCTGGAATGATTAAAGCCAGAGAGGTAGAGGGCCTCTACAGTTTTTACTCCGATAAGGAGTTGGAATCAATGTTGTTGCAACTAGGAGCCAGAAGGGTCCACGTTGCGTCAGCATTTTCCAACCAGGTGTACGTTGGCCTGGCGGAAAAAGCAGGTTAAATGCCTCTGTATTTTTTTGCGTTAAGCGGCCTTTTAAACGGCATTACCAGCGCTGCTCTGGGACTTTACGTCTATTCTCGGGACCCTCGAAGCAAGCTTTATCAGACCTACGGCATTTTTTGCATTGCCTGCTCGTTTTGGTCATTTCCTTATTTTTTCTGGCTTATTCCCGGAAGCAAAGGTTGGACGTTATTCTTTGCCCGCCTACTCATGGTGGGAGCCATCTTTATTCCTCCGGCAAACCTCCATTACTTTCTTAGGCTGCTAGACAATTATGAGCAAAAAAAACATCTCCTTTTTATCTCGTATGGTGTTAGCATTTTCTTTTTTTTGGCGAATCTGACCCCTTATTTTGTCCGAGGTGTTTCGCCCCGTAGTATTTTCCCTTATTGGCCCGAACCCGGTTTCTTATTTCATTTCTTTTTACTCTTTTTCATCGTGTCAGTAATTCACCTGTTCTTCGTTTTGGTTTCCGCATATTCTCAGGCTTCAGGTTTACGGAGGAATCAGCTTCAGTACCTTATTTTTGCTTTGATTTTTGGTTATGGAGGCGGAGCCACCAATTTCCCGCTTTGGTATGGTTTGGAGTTTCTACCTTACGGGACCGCTGGAGGTTCTATCTACATATTTCTGGTGACCTACGCTATTGTCCGTTATCGGTTGATGGACATTAACGTCGTCATCAAGAAAAGTCTCATCTATGCCCTGCTCCTGTTGATTCTGATGATACCCTGCTATCTCTTGGTCATCTGGACGCAACTCGCTTTTTTTGGAACCATCAGCCCCGCTTTCTCCCTCATTACCCTCCTCCTTCTTATCCTGGTTGCGTTCCTCTTCCCCAAGCTGCGATTCCGGACCGAAGAGGCATTCGAACGCGTTTTGTTTAAAAAGCGGTACGATTATCGAGAAACCTTGCTCCGCTCTAGTAGGGATATGGTCTCCATGATGGATCTTGAGACCCTATCGAACAACCTTGTCCGCACAGTGAGCACAGCCCTAGGAATCGAAAAGGCTTCCTTATTTCTTTTCGAGGAGATCAAAGAATTATTAAGTCTCAAGACCAGCATAGGGTTGAGATCGGATCAATTGAAGAAATCCGTGCTTCTGCGAGATGATCCCCTGGTCCAGAGGCTTACGAAAAAGCCGGAGACTTTCGTCCGCGAGGAACTCGGAATGGCGCATCATGGGCAAGAGGAAAAAAATCTTGCAGAGGCGATGGGACAACTGGAGGCCGAGGTCACCTTGCCGCTGATGTCCAAAGAAAAACTTATAGGGATTCTCAATCTGGGGCACAAGGAAGGCAGGGAGATGTATTCCCATGAGGATTTGGAAGTCCTCTCCGCCCTGACGAACCAGGCCGCCATAGCCATAGAAAACGCGCGCCTTTATGAGAACCTCAAGCAGTCCCAGAGCATTATCCGTCGGGCGGACCGTCTCTCTTCGTTGGGGATGTTGACCGCTGGTCTGGCCCATGAGATTCGCAATCCCTTGGTGGCGATCCGGACCTTTACGCAGCTTCTGCCCGAGCGCTATCAAGAAGCGGAATTTCGCAATAGCTTCCAGGCCGTGGCGCTCAAAGAGGTGGACCGCATCTGTGGTCTGGTCAACGACCTGCTAAATTTTGCGCGGCCCTCAACACCCAATGTATCGGCTGAAGGCATCAACGAAATTGTCGAAGGTATCGTGCGGATCCTGGAGACCGAGGCCAAGGAAAAGGAGGTTCAGATCTATCGCCGGCTTGCCACGGGTCTGCCGAAGATTTTTATTGACAAGGAACAGATAAAACAGGTATCCATGAACCTTATCCTGAACGCGCTGCAATCAATTGAGGGTCGAGGGGTGGTTGAGGTGTCCACCCGGCTTTTCACCAAGAACCACTCCGAGCAATATATCCAAATTGAGATTCGAGATTCCGGTGTGGGGATTCCGGAAAGGGATGTGGAAAATATCTTTACCCCCTTTTTCACTACCAAGAAGGATGGGAGCGGGCTGGGACTCTCCATCTCCCATCAAATGGTCCAGGAGCATGGTGGTTATATCATCGTAGAAAGTCAGGTCGGTAGGGGGACAACTTTTTTTATCAATCTGCCTATTAGGCCGCCAAGCCAACAAGAGGCCAAGGATCGCCCTCAAGTTCATGAAGAGGATTCTGGTCGTTGACGAATCTCCGGCAGTTCGGGAGACGCTTCATATAATACTGGGGCGGGATTTTGCTGTTGTCCAACGTGCGCCCCTTCCCGAGGGTGTTCTCTCCGTCGCTGACGGTGAGGCGGATCTTTTAATCCTGGGGGTTTCCCCAGGACTGGAAATGGAGTCCTCTGTTATTGGCAAAGTTGTCTCCCAGCTTTCTTGCCCCATTCTCTTCCTCGTCGACTCCAAATCCGCGGTGGACCGCTGGAGCGGTCTGGGCAGAGCAGATTGCCTGGTGAAACCCTTCAACCCCTATGAATTGAAGGAAAAGGTGGAGAGGCTTTTGGCCCAGGCCGCCATTCCCTCAAAACCTTCTGGTCTCCCCTCGCTTGGAAAAATCCGCTCTGGTCATTATTTGGATTTTCCCTATCTTCCCGAGTCGACTTCGGCCTTGGCCAAGAAATTTGCCCTAACCACTCTTCCAATTCTGATTGTAGGAGAGGCGGGGTGTGGCCAAGAACGGGTAGCCAGAGCCATTTACTCCTTGAACGACAAAGCGGGCCCTTGGATCTCTGCCTACCCTCCGGAGATTACCAAGGAATATCTTCTCAGCCGCATGGATCAGTTGTCGCGCAAAGGAGATAGGTTTCCCCAGCGGCTTACCCTTTCTCTCGGCGGGCTAGAGACGCTCCGCCCTTCGGCCCAATCTTCTCTCTTAGGGCTCTTGGAGGAAGAAGAGGAAAGGGGGTGGCAATTTTGGATCCTTTCGAGCTCCCAGACGGATCTCCTAGAAAGAGTTTATCGGGGAGAGTTTTTAAGTCCTCTCTATTACCGTTTGACAACGTTGATGCTTCGGTTGTCGCCTCTCAGGGAAAGGCGCACCGACTTACCCTCTCTTGCCGAGGCGCTGGCTCAAGAGTATGGGGAGCAGCTTAATCTGGGAAAGGTGAGTTTTGCTCCCGCGGCGATGGAGCGCCTTTGCAACTATCTTTGGTTTGGAAACTTGAATGAGATGGAGACTGTGATCGCCAGAACCCTAGCGATTCATAGGAGAGGGGTGATCGAAGCCTCGGATCTGGCTCTAGGATTCGAAGAGGACCAGACTGCTTTACCTCCGACTTCCGAAGCAAGGCCGGTCTCTGCTGAGAAGCCGGTTCCTGCTGAGAAGCCTACCCCTGAGGAGAAGAGGGAAAAACCCGTTCCCGGCATTCCTCCTCTGGAGGAGAAGAGACTCCAGGCTATTCCCAGGACGACCAATGGAGACTCTCCCGATATCAAGATTCTTATTAACGAGCTTGCCCACGAGCTGAAAAACCCTATGGTTACCATCAAGACTTTCGCGCAACTTTTAGGCGACCGGTTTGACGACGCGGCCTTCCGTGTCCGTTTCCAGGAGACTGTCGGCGGCGACATCGAGCGGATGGACGAGTTGTTGGAAGCCATGCTGGATTTTTCGCGCTTTACCCATCCTACCGCCGAAAAGATTTCACTCTATGAGCAGTTGCGTCGTGTCTTAGAGGATATTGTCCCAGAGTGCATCAAAAGGGAGGCCACCATCCGTTGGGGAAGAAAAGGAGAAACGGGCGAAGTCTTTGCAGACGAAGCGCAGTTCCGCTACGCGTTTAAAAATGTCCTTCACACGGTCCTGGCCCAGGTTAAGCCGAAGGGTGAAATCCAAATAGATGTGGAAGAAGAGGGGAGAGTGGCGGTTTCGTATATTCCAGAGGGAGGCCGAATGAGCCCGTTCACGCGATACCTGGATATCTCTTCGTCGAAGGTAGATGAGGAGGCCTTTCCGCTCCGGATCCTTCTTGCCAAAATCCTGCTGGAGAGAAATGGGGGAGGGATCAAGGTCAGCCAACTAGACGGGGGCAGAGTAATGATCAGAGCAGAGCTCCCAATTGCTTAAGTGAGGTGTCAAGAGAGAGATGAGTCAACCATCCCTGCTAATTGTCGATGACGAAGCCGGAGTGAGAGAGTCCATTCGTCTTATCTTCGGTAAGGACTTCCGGTTACAGGAGGCCAGATCCAGCGAAGAGGCGATCCGGAGGGCCCGAGAGGAAAGGCCCGAGATCATTCTCCTGGATATTCTGATGCCTGGTTCCAACGGTCTCGATACTCTCAAGCAACTCAAGGCGATCCATCCTGCGGGTCAGGTGATCATGCTGACAGCGTTGAACACCGCACGCACCGCGTTTACCGCAAAGGAATCTGGCGCCTTTGATTATGTCACGAAGCCCTTTGACGTAGACGAGCTTCGTCTCAGAGTGAGCCGCGCCCTTGAGAGGACCCAGTTATCCAGTGAACTGGAGCGGCTCAAGGAGGAGGTGGGACGAAAATACGGCATCGAGAATATCGTTGGGAAGTCCAAGCTGATGCTGGATGTCTATAAGGTCGTGAGTATGGTGGCTGGCAAGAAAAGCACGGTCCTGATCACCGGCGAGAGCGGGACCGGCAAAGAGCTGATTGCCCGCGCCATCCACTATAACAGCGACCGGCGCGCCAAGCCGTTTGTCGTGGTGAACTGCGCCGCCCTGCCGGATACCCTGATTGAGAGTGAGCTCTTCGGTTACGAAAAAGGG
>Ga0209824_10001865_pt1 | contig 11297 bp, 18 predicted proteins | sample VDWuncwatermetaG_FD_184124 | JGI IMG/M metagenome (GOLD analysis project Ga0209824, IMG submission 184124) | Wastewater microbial communities from Netherlands to study Microbial Dark Matter (Phase II) - VDW unchlorinated drinking water (SPAdes)... ...
GTCTGTGACGCCATCCGCGGCAAGGATGTGCCTGCCAGTTTGGCCATGTTAGCTCAAATTAATAAAGGATCCAGCGCTGCGGTTAAAAAAGTGCTTGATTCCGCGGTGAGCAATGCCAGGCAAAAGGGTTTAAGCGAAAATCAGTTATTTATCAAGGCGATCAGCGCGAACCACGGAGGCGCCTGGAAACGTTTTCGCGCGGCCTCATTCGGCAGGGCCACTCCGATCTTGCGCCGGACAACGCATTTGACGGTAGAGTTGGATATTAAAGTCACAGGAGCACAAGAGCACAAGAGCACATGAGCACAAGAACAAGAGTACAGGAGCACAAGAAAAAAGTGTGCACCTGTGTACCTGTGCTCTGGTGCACCATGACTAATAAATTTAACTTAGGAGATAAACTGTGGGTCAAAAAGTTCATCCTTTAGCCTTAAGACTTGGATACACCAAAAATTGGCGCAGCCTTTGGTTTGCCCAACGCCGTGAGTATTCCGATAATATTATACAGGACTTTAAGATCCGCAAGTATATCCGTGAAAAGTTTGAGCAGGCCGCGGTTTCCATGATTGTCATCGAGCGTTTGGCCGAACAGGTCAGGGTGCGAATACACACCGCGCGCCCCGGTGTTATCATCGGCCGGCGCGGCGCTGACATTGATCGCCTGCGCGCCGAGCTTCAAAGTATCACCAAAAAGGACATGGACAAGATTGTTATCGATATTCAAGAGATCAAGAATCCCAATGTGGATGCGCAACTCGTGGCCCAGGCCGTGGCTTTTCAGCTGCAAAAACGCGTTGCTTTCCGTCGGGCGATGAAGCGCGCCATTGAACAATCCCGCGCCGCCGGCGCTAAAGGCATCAAGATCCGCTGCGCCGGCCGTTTGGGCGGTGCTGAAATGGCCCGTACCGAGAAGTACCATGAAGGCAAGGTCCCTTTACAGACCTTGCGCGCGGACATTGATTATGGTTTTGCCGAAGCCAAGACAACCTATGGTTTACTCGGGGTCAAGGTTTGGATTTATAAGGGTGATGTGATCAAGGACCAGGAAGAAATTGAAGCCAAGGCAGCGGCGGCAGCAGTCATTGCCCCGCCGGCAGCACCAGATGCACCATTGGTGGTAGCTACAGTAGCTAGGGATTAGGGGATAGGGGTTAGGGATTTTTAAAAAATACAACCAGCCCCTGGTCCCTAATCCCAAGCCCCTGTTTTTTAGAGGTAAAATATGTTGTTAATGCCTAAAAGAGTCAAATACCGTAAATCACAAAAAGGGAAATCCCGTGGTGTCGCCACCACCGGTGCCCGGATGCACTTTGGTGAATTCGGTTTGAAGGCCATTGAAAACGGATTTATTCCGGCGCGTCAGCTGGAAGCTTCCCGTGTCGTGGTGGCCCGTAAATTACGCGGTTCCGGAAAGTTGTGGATCAACGCGTTCCCCCACAAATCCATCACCAAAAAGCCCGCGGAAACCCGCATGGGTAAAGGTAAAGGTGATTTGGACCATTGGGTAGCGGTGGTCAAGCGCGGGAAGATCGTATTTGAATTAGGCGGCGTTCCGGAAGATTTCGCCAAAGAGGTTTTGCGGTTAGTTGCTTTTAAGCTGTCGGTGAAAACCAAGTTTGTTATTCGCGGGAGTGTTTTGTGAAAATCGGAGAAAAAGGCCCAACCTCTTAGTTTTGAGGCTGGGGTTTTAGGAAGGCAGCAGGAGTCATATATGAAAATTAAAGAATTAGATAATCTCACTGAAGACGATTTGATCACCAAAGAAAAACAGTTAAAAAAAGACCTGTTTGATATGGAATCTCATCGCCAGATGGGCCGTGTGGAAAAGCCGGCCAGTTTTCGTAATTTAAGAAGAGACATTGCCCGTATTTTAACGGTCTTAAACGGCCGATTATCTCAGAAAAAACATTATAGTAATGCAAAGGAGCAAAGAAAAGTTAATGGAAAATAGAGTTAATCGCCGCAGATTTTTGACGGCGGTGGTCGTCAGCGACAAAATGGACAAGACCCGTGTCGTCCAGGTCCAAAAAGTCCACAAGCATGCCAAGTATGAAAAGCAAGTGCGTAATATTGTTAAATACAAGGCGCATGATGAAAACAATGCCGCCAAGACCGGTGATGTGGTGCGTATCATGGAAACGCGGCCCCTTTCGAAAGACAAACGCTGGATCATCAGCGAAATTGTAAAGTAATTCTGTAGGTCACAAGAGCACAGGAACACATGAGTACAAGAAAAAAGTGTACGCCTGTGTACCTGTGCTCTGGTGCACCTGTGACTTAATGAAATTTAATTTGGTGAGCTATGATTCAATTAAAGACAATTTTAGATGTGGCGGATAATACCGGGGCGCGCAAAGCCTCATTGATCGGCGTTTTAAAAGCCAAGGGTAAGATGTGGGCCAAGGTCGGTGACATTGTTCGTGTCAATGTCAAAGAAAGCACTCCGGACGCCGTGGTTAAAAAAGGCAGTATGGCCAAGGGTATTATCGTGCGTACCAAAAAATCCATCCGCCGTCAGGACGGGACCTATGTGCGTTTTGACAGCAATGCGGTGGTCATTATTGATGATGCGGGTAATCCCAAGGGCACACGCGTCTTCGGGCCCGTGGCGCGCGAGTTGCGCAATATGGATTACATGAAAATAATTTCTTTAGCACCAGAGGTGGTTTGATATGCTTCGTATCCGTCGAGATGATATAGTGATGGTGATGGCCGGTCGTGACAAGGGTAAAACCGGCAAGATCGTCCGTGTTATCCCGAAGAGCCATAAAGCGGTCATCGAAAATATCAATGTGGTTAAAAAATCTGTCAAGAAATCTGATACCTATCCTCAGGGTGGGTATGTTGAGTTGGAAAAGCCGGTGGCGATGGCGAATTTGATGCTGGTGGACAAAAAGTCCAGTAAGCCGACCCGTTTTACAGTGAAGATTTTAAAAGACGGCTCCAAGGAACGCATCGCTCTAGCAAGCAAAGAAGCAATATAAATATTCCCTATTGCTTCGTTTGGCGTATTAGGGAATGATTAGTGCGTCTGGGAGGTTCAAAAGTGGCTCCACGTTTATTAGAAAAATACCGTAAAGAAGTTATTCCTCAAATGCAGGAAAAATTCAGCATCAAGAATCCCATGGCTGTCCCGCATTTGTCTAAAATTGTCGTTAATATGGGCGTGGGTGAGGCTGCCGGGGATGTCAAACTTTTAGACCGTGCCGCCGAGAATTTGGCAACGATCACTGGACAGAAACCGGCCATCCGCCGTTCCAAGAAGGCGATTTCGAATTTCAAATTGCGTGAAAATTTACCCATCGGCTGCAAGGTGACATTACGCCGCGCGCGCATGTACGAATTTTTAGACCGTTTGGTGAATGTGTCACTGCCGCGTATCCGTGACTTTAACGGGACTTCCCGCAAGGCCTTTGACCGCGGCGGCAATTATACGCTGGGTATTTCCGACCAGGGTATTTTTCCCGAGATCGACCCTGGTGCCCGCGATCATCGCATCCAGGGCATGGACATCTCTTTTGTGTTTGAGGGCGGTAATAAAGAACAAAATTATGAGGTATTGCGTCTTTTAGGCATGCCTTTTGGGAAGTAATTCTGTAAGTCACAAGAGCACAAGAACACAAGAGCGCAAGAAAAAAATTTATACCTGTGTACCTGTGCTCTGGTGCACCTGTGACTTAGAAAAATTTATCAAGATCTGAAAGAATATTAAACTATGGCCAAAAAAGGATTGATCAATAAATCCATGGAAATTCCCAAGTTTCCGGTACGTCAGCATAATCGTTGCGGATTGTGCGGCCGTCCGCGCGGGTATATGCGCCGTTTCGGCATATGCCGTATCTGTTTTAGAGAACTTTCCTGGAAAGGTGAAATTCCAGGAGTAAAAAAAGCCAGTTGGTAGGTAGTTAAATTTGTCATTCCCGAATGTTTTTGTCGGGAATCCAGACACTAAAAAATTAAGGAATAACAAAATGTCTGTTTCTGATCCGATCGCTGATTCAATAACCATTTTGCGCAACGCTTCCAGCGCGCACAAAGAGACCGCCGAGTTTCCGGCTTCTAAATTACTTGAGCGCATGATGGTTATTTTTAAGAAAGACGGTTACATTGAAGATTTCCGATCATTGAAAGACAATAAGCAAGGTATTCTTAAAGTCTATTTAAAATACGAAAACACTAAACCGTTGATTTTGGGGATAAAGCGCGTTTCCCGCCCCGGGCTGCGTGTGTATACGGATAATAACCGTATTCCCAAAGTGCTTAACGGTTTAGGCACAGCGGTGATTTCCAGTTCCAAGGGGTTGGTCACAGACCGCGAAGCCCGCAAATTGAAGATAGGTGGAGAAGTATTGTGCTATATATGGTAGCGGGAGCAATGCCGGGCAAGTAATAGGGAATATGGCGCGTAAATTAAAAATCGGCGGGGAAGTGTTGTGTTATATTTGGTAAGTCACAAGAGCACAGGAGCACATGAGCACAAGAAAAAAGTGTACACCTGTGTACCTGTGCTCTGGTGCACCTGTGACTAACAGGAATTAATATATGTCAAGACTTGCAAAAACACCGGTGGAATTACCCAAGAACGTTAAAATTTCTTTTGACAAGACCGCGGTCAGCGTGGAAGGCCCTCGTGGCAAATTGTCCATGACTATACCTGCAGATGTGGTTTTAGAGAACAAAGATAATAAGATTATGGTCAACCGCGTAAGCGACACCAAGCAGGCTAAATCCAATCACGGCACCACCAAGCGATTGATTGAAAATATGTGCGCCGGTGTAAGTCAAGGCCATAAACGGGATCTAGAGATCCAGGGCGTTGGTTTCCGTGCCGCGGTGCAGGGAAATAAATTAGTGTTAAACATCGGATTTTCCCATCCGGTGGAATACGAATTTCCTAAAGACGTCAAGGTGATCTCCCCTAAGCCCACTGAAATTTCCGTCGAAGGCGTGGACAAAGCTTTGGTTGGTTTGGTGGCTGCTAAAATCCGCGCCTTTAAACCGCCGGAGCCTTATAAGGGCAAAGGTATCCGCTATGCCGGGGAATTTGTCAGACGCAAACAAGGTAAACAGGTGACAAAGTAAGTTAGATAAGTCACAAGGTCACAAGACACAAGCAATAACATTTTTTCTTGTGACATGTGACTGGTGACATGTGACAAACAAAAGGTGCTTATGTTAAACATCAAGGAACAACAACGGATTTATCGCCATCAACGCATCCGTAAGGGTGTCAGTGGCACAGCCCAGCGTCCGCGTCTGTGCCTGCATCGGTCTTTGAACAATTTACAGGCCCAAATTGTCGACGATTCAGCCGGCAAGGTCTTGGCGGCCAAGTCAACCTTAGCCAAGAATATGAAGTCAAAATTCAAATCCGGCGGTAATGTCAGCGCTGCAAGCGTATTAGGGGAAGCTTTGGCGTTGGAGGCCATCAAGAAGGGAATTAAAAAAGTCGCGTTTGATCGCGGCGGATATTTATATCACGGGCGTATCAAGGCGTTTGCCGAGGCCGCGCGAAAAGCAGGGTTGGAGTTCTAAACATTTAAGATCCCCCTCTAAAAATAATATTTCCCCTCTTTTTTATAAAGAGGGGTTAGGGGAGTTCAGGGGAGTTGAATGAAAGAAATCAAGAAAGTCGACGAAAAAGATTTAGCTGTTAAAACCGCGGCCCAAGCTGAGCAAATCCTGGAGCAGGAAAAAGAAGCGATAGCCGCGCATGAAGAAGTTTCCACAGAAACTGTTTCTGAGGCACCTGCTATTATTGGTCAACCTGCCCCCGGAGTGCCTGGGGCCCCAAGTGGTCCAGGTGGCCGTGGCGGCCGCAGGCGCGGCGGGGAGCGCAAACCATTTTCCAGGAAACCCTCGTCTTTGACAGACAGCGGTTTGATTGAAAAGGTTGTCTCCATCAATCGCGTGTCCAAAACCACCAAGGGTGGCACACGCCTGGCGTTTTCAGCGTTAGTCGTTGTCGGCGATGGTAAGGGCAAGGCCGGTTATGGTTTGGGCAAAGCGGGGGAGGTGGCCACCGCCATCAAGAAAGCGTTAGCCACCGCTAAAAAGCAAATGATTGTTATTTCCCGTCGTGGTACGACGATTACTCATGAAATTATCGGTCAATGCGGTTCAGCCATTGTTTTGCTTAAACCGGCTTCCGAAGGGACTGGCGTCATTGCGTCAGGTGCCGTGCGTGCGGTTTGTGATGGCGCCGGCATTACCAATATTTTAACCAAGTGTCACCGTTCTAACAATCCTATTAACGTAGTCAAAGCAACATTTGACGGACTGTCTCGTCTTAAAGCCCTTCGTCCTACCGCTGACAAGCAAGGAACAGGGAATTTGGCCACCTTTGACGGGCTGAAGGACGTCAAAAAAGAGGAATCCCATGCAAGTCCATCAATTACGAAGCCCTGAAGGATCATGCAAACGTAAAAAGATCGTCGGACGTGGCAAAGGCACCGGTCACGGTAAACGTTCCGGCCGCGGCCAAACCGGCCAGAATTGCCGTTCCGGACGCGGTGTCATCCTGGGCTATGAAGGCGGGCAGATGTCATTGCTGCGCCGTTTACCCAAGGTTGGTTTTAACAGCAAATGGCCAGACAAGTATCAAGTGGTCAATTGTGAAAGCCTCAATCGTTTTGAAGACGGGACAACGATCACCCCTGAGCTTTTAAAAAGCCATCATTTGATCAGGTCATTGCTGCAGCCGATAAAAATTTTAAGCGTGGGGGATGTCACCAGGAAATTGACGGTGCAGGCGCATCGTTTTTCCAAGTCGGCTGCTGACAAGATCACCAAGGCCGGCGGGACTTTTGAAATTTTAATTAGGGGTTAGGGGCTTGGGATTAGGGGATAGGGGTTGTGTGGTAAAAAGCTATAAGGGCTTTTTTAAACAACACAACCAGCCCCTAATCCCTAACCCCTAGTCCCTAGGATTTAGAATTTAATATGTTCTCCCATTTCCTAAAAGGATTTTCGAACTGTTTTAAAGTCCCCGAATTACGCCAAAAAATTCTTTTCACGCTGGGCATTCTCGCGGTTTATCGTTTAGGCTGTTTTATCCCGACCCCCGGCATCAATGGGGTGGCTTTAAACGAGTTTTTCCAAAAAATGAGCAACGCCAACGGCGGCGGCAATGTGGTTGGCATCATGGACATGTTCTCCGGCGGGGCGCTTGGAAAAATGACGGTCCTCTCACTGGGGGTGATGCCGTATATTTCCAGCTCCATTATCATGCAGCTTTTAACAGCGGTGGTCCCTGCCCTGGAGAAAATTTCCAAAGAGGGCCAGGCCGGTTATAAGAAGATCAACCAGTACACCCGCTATGGCACCATGGGCCTGGCATTGATACAGTCGTTCTTTATTGCTCTTTGGCTTGAAAGTCCGAGCACCTTTGGCGGGATGCAAATTGTGGCCAATCCGGGTTGGGGTTTCCGTTTTTCGACGGTGATGACCTTGACCGCGGGTGCCATTTTCCTCATGTGGTTAGGCGAGCGCATCCAGGAGCGGGGAGTGGGCAATGGGATGTCTCTTATTATCACGGCCGGTATTTTATCCAGGGCGCCGACAGCGTATCATTATCTGAGACTTTTATTGGACCCCAAGAGCGGGGCCGGCCAATTACAGCCCATTGCCATTGTCCTGATGGTGTTCTTTTTAATTGCGGTCATTATCTCTGTTACTTTGATTTCCCAGGGCCAGCGCCGCGTTCCGGTGCAATACGCGCGCCGGGCCGGGGCCACTTCAACAGCAGCAGGACAGGGAACGTTTATCCCCTTGAAAGTGGATACTGCCGGTATTATTGCCATCATTTTCGCGCAGTCCATTATTTTGTTTCCGGCGACCATATCTTCATTTATGCCGCACGCCGCAAACTCGTTTCTCCAGCAAGTTATTGCGCTGATCCAGCGCGGGAACATAACGTATTACGCGATTTACGCGTTCTTGATCATATTCTTCTGTTATTTTTATACGGCCATTGTTTTTAATCCCGTGGATGTGGCGGAAAATTTAAAAAAGCACGGCGGGTTTGTGCCGGGCATACGCCCGGGGAAAGAAACCGCGGATTATCTGGATTATGTGTTGACGCGTATTACCATGGTCGGTTCTTTGTTTATTTGCGTGATCGCCGTTATGCCGGATTGGATTATGGCCTCTTTTAAGGTACCGTATCTGGTGGCTTCCTTTTTTGGCGGTACCGGTGTTCTGATTACCGTTGGTGTCATGCTTGATACCATGAAACAGATTGAATCGCATTTGCAGATGCACCATTATGAAGGTTTTATGAAAACGGGCCATCTACGGGGCCGGCGATGAGGGTTGTGCTGTTAGGACCTCCGGGAGCAGGCAAAGGTTCTTTGGCTTCGGTTTTAACAGAAAAGTATCGTTTGGCTCATATTTCCACAGGCGATATGCTGCGCGAGGAAATTAAAAAGGGTACCGCGCTTGGGACTGAGATCAAAAGTTTAATCACCAAAGGCGTTTTGGTTTCAGATACGCTTGTGACTAAATTAGTTGAGCAGCGGATTGCTCATGACCCGGATTTGAAAAAGGGCTTACTGTTCGACGGGTTTCCGCGCACGGTCAAGCAAGCCCGGGACCTGGATGTGCTACTCGCGAAAGCGGATGCACCTTTGGATTTTGCCTTGAACATGGAGGCAGATAGTGATCTTATTTTAAAACGCCTGACCGGCCGTCGGGTGTGCCGCAAATGCGGGGCCTTGTTTCATGTGACCAATAAGCCTCCGCTGTCCCCGAGCGTTTGTGATGTGTGCGGCGGCGGGCTTTATCAGCGTACGGATGATAATGAAGAAACGATCAAGGCGCGCATGCAAGTTTATCAGGCAAGCACACAGCCGATCATTGATTATTACAACAGGCAGCATAAATTAAAAAAGCTGGATGGTAATTTGGAAACGGCCGATCTGGCCCAAGCTTTGGCCGCCATGCTTAAATGAAGGCCGAATCTCTCAGAAGTCATTGAGGTAACGGCACATCTCTTGTGCCATTTGGGAAATTTTGGAAAAGTATGTCTGATGAAGACCGCTCAAGGTAATATTCCCTATTGCTTTGTTTTGCGGAAGCATATTGTAAATTAGTTATTAGTTTTGGGAAATATTTCTAATGAAGACAGGCGGACAGGGTATTCGGCTAAAGAACGCTAATGAAGTTGACATTTTAAGAAAAGCTGGTAAAATTCTTAGTTCCATTGTTGTCCCGTTGCAAGGCTCTTTAACAAGCGGTATGTCGACGAAGGACATTGATTTAAAGGCTGAAGAATTGATCCGTCAACATAAGGTGACTTCGGCTTTTAAAGGGTATCGCGGTTTCCCTGGCGTGACCTGCATTTCGGTCAATGAAGGTGTCGTGCACGGTGTTCCGGGTGGGCGCGTTGTCAAAGAAGGGGACATTGTCAGTGTCGACATCGGTATTATTTACGAAGGATATTATTCCGATACGGCCGTCACTGTGCCGATTGGAAATGTTTCTCCTGAAGTCAGGCGTCTTTTAGATGTGACCCAGGCTGCGCTGTTTCGCGGTATTGAGCAAGCCAGGGTCGGCAACAGGCTCTCTGATATTTCTTTTGCGGTGCAGAGTTTCGTGGAAATGCACGGCTTTTCAGTGGTCCGGGATTTTGTTGGGCACGGGATAGGACGAGCTTTGCATGAAGACCCGGAAATCCCCAATTATGGCCGTGCGGGTCAGGGCACTGTACTTGCCGAGGGCATGGTGTTTGCCATTGAACCCATGGTTAACATGGGCACGCATCGCACCCGGATCCTCAGTGATGGTTGGTCAGTAGTTACTGAAGACGGCAAACCGTCAGCCCATTTTGAACATACCATTGTCATCACAGCCCAGGGTCCCGAGATACTTACGAAATCTCAATAAAAGAATGTATGGCCAAAGAAGAATTGATAGAAGTAGAAGGAACAATCGCAGAAGCATTGCCGAATGCCATGTTTCGCGTGGTTTTGGAGAATAACCACAAAGTATTGGCGCATGTGTCGGGAAAGATCAGGATGAATTTTATCCGTATTTTGCCCGGGGATAAAGTCAAACTGGAATTATCGCCTTACGATTTAAGCCGGGGGCGCATTACGTTCAGGTTAAAATGAAAGTCAAGTCATCCGTTAAAAGAATTTGCATCAATTGTAAAATTATCCGTCGTAACAGGGTGGTGCGGGTCATTTGCACTAATCCCAAACACAAACAGAGGCAAGGATAATTTTAAAAAGTGATAAGTGGTAAGTGATAAGTGGTAAGGAAAAAATAATTAAATCTTACCACTTACCACCACATAAGGTTTTCCAGGTTATACCCACTTATCACTAAGTGAGAATTTAATAAATTTTGAAAGGATTTTTTAAGATGCCCAGAATTTTAGGTATTGATTTACCAAAAGAAAAACGGATTGAAGCAGCGCTCCCGTATATTTACGGTATCGGCCCTACGAGGACCCGCCAAATTTTGTCGCAAGCGCAGATTAGCGGGGACAAGCGCGCCAAGGACCTGACGGAAGAAGAAATTTCACGGATCACGGGTTTGGTGCAGAAGAATTATGTTACCGAAGGTGATTTGCGCCGCGAGATCAATGAGAATGTGCGCCGTCATATGGAGATCGGCACCTACCGTGGTATCCGCCATCGCAAAGGACTGCCGGTCAGGGGCCAGCGGACCAAAACCAATGCCCGCACGCGCAAAGGTAAAAAGTCCGTTGTGGGACATATCATTAAAAAAGAAGCCGCTCCCGTTTCCGCCAAAGGCGGATCCGCCTCAGGCGGAAAAAAGGCAACATAGGATAAAAAATTATGGCCACTAAACCGCCGGAGCAGAAGCAAGATCAGGCCCAAGCCGTCAAGAAGACCATCAAAACGAAAAAGAAGAACCTTAAAGGTGTCACTTCAGGGATAGCGACGATCCAGGCGACATTTAACAATACCATTGTGACCATTGCTGATAAGCAGGGTAATACGATCACCTGGGCGTCCCCTGGTTTAGTGGGCTTCCATGGTTCCAAGAAATCTACCCCGTTTGCCGCCCAGATAGCCGCGACAGATGCCGCTCGTCGGGCCAAAGAATCAGGTTTAATGAGCGTTGAAGTATTGGTCAAAGGACCGGGCTCAGGCCGTGAATCAGCGATCCGCGCTTTAGTGGCGGCTGGTTTACACGTGACTTCTATCAGAGACGTGACGCCGATCCCGCATAACGGATGCCGTTCACGGAAAAAAAGAAGAGTATGACACAAGGTCACAAGAGCACAAGAGCACAAGAAAAAAATTTACACCTGTGCGCCTGTGTTC
>Ga0209824_10001866_pt1 | contig 11287 bp, 10 predicted proteins | sample VDWuncwatermetaG_FD_184124 | JGI IMG/M metagenome (GOLD analysis project Ga0209824, IMG submission 184124) | Wastewater microbial communities from Netherlands to study Microbial Dark Matter (Phase II) - VDW unchlorinated drinking water (SPAdes)... ...
CTGTTCCAGTTTTTTAAGAGATGTTTTCCTGACGATGGGGGTGACGCTCCCCCGAAACTCCGGGCCCCAATCAAGAGTGGGGAAAATCTTGGCGACTTTTCCAAAGAAAGGAAACGAGGAGAAGAAAAAGGAGATCTTGAACCAAGCAGTCCCCTCCACCACCTTTGTCAAACTGGATAACCATATTATGCTCTATCTGGGGAGGGTGGCGGGCCATCATTATGTGATTCATGCAACAGCAGGCTACAGGAGACGAGGGGGTTTTACGAAACGGGTCATGAAAAGGGATAAAGTCATAACTACTTTTCGTGTAGTGGTTTCCGATATGGACTTAGGTAAAGGGAGTAGGAGGGGGTCTTTATTTGAGAGAATGGTTTCGATGAACTCGCCGTTTGCTGAGGGGGCTCTGTAGAAAACTTGACAAAAATGGTCAAGTATGTTAAATTTTTGGAGAAGGAAAAAGGAAAAATTGATGAAATATATCCTTGTTGTCCCGGATGGCGTGGCCGATAAACCGATTGCTGAATTGGGAAATCAAACTCCCCTCCAAAAGGCAAAAACGCCCACCCTCGACGCCATTGTTCAAAAAGGGCTGTTGGGCCAGATTCAGACCGTTCCCCGCACCCTTCCCTCAGGGAGCGATGTCGCCTGCATGAGTCTTTTGGGGTATGACCCGAGGCGCTACTATACCGGTCGGGCCCCTTTGGAAGCAGCCAGTCTCGGGATCCCAATGAAAGAAGGGGAGGTCGCCTTTCGATGCAATCTGGTGACGGTCCAGGATGGGAAGATGCAGGATTACAGCGCAGGCCATATCTCGAGTCAGGAAGCAAAGACACTGATTGAGTCCATGGAGAAAAAGTGCGGGGGTCCGTTTCATTTTTATCCGGGAGTCCAATACCGGCATATTATGGTGACCCATGGGCACAAGGAGGTGAAATGTACTCCTCCCCACGACATCGCAGGGAAAGAAGTAAAATCTTATGAGCCTACAGGGGACGGCGCGGAAGATCTCAAGGTGCTCATGGCCACCTCGATGAACACTTTTAAAGAGGAGCCGGTCAACAAGCAGCGGGAGCGTGAAGGAAAACTTCCTGCGACACAGATTTGGTTGTGGGGGCAGGGAACGCGGCCCACACTTCCCAGCTTTAAAGAGCAATATGGCTTGGAAGGGGCGGTCATCAGTGCCGTCGATTTGGTCCGCGGCGTCGGTCGAATTGTCGGACTTGAGGTCATTCAGGTTCCTGGTGCCACCGGTTACTTTGATACCGATTACGCGGCAAAAGCGCGCTACGGCCTTGAGGCGCTTAAACGAAAAGATTTTTTATTCGTTCATGTGGAATCCACCGACGAGGCGGGGCACATGGGGGATGTAGCGCTTAAAGTCAAAGCGATCGAAGACTTTGATGAAAAACTTCTCAGCACCCTTTTGGAGGGTCTTTCAAAAATAAGAGAGTTTCGGCTTTTGCTTCTTCCGGATCATACGACCTCAACAGCGATCCGGACGCATACCCACGACCCTGTTCCTTTCGTACTTCATGGAAGCGGCGTCACCTCCAACGGCTTTTCGCGTTTTACCGAACCGGAAGCGGCTAGATCAGATCTGTTTGTTCCGGAAGGATATACGCTTATGGGAAAATTTTTGAAAGGAGAGTTTTAAGATGCTTGTCGAATTCAGCGTCTTGCCCGTTGGGAAGGGAGTGAGTGTTTCAAAATATGTGGCGAAGGCGATCGATCTCGTGGACAAAAGCGGCCTCGACTACAAAGTCTCCGAGATGGGGACGATCGTCGAGGGGGACTGGAAGGAAATTTTTCCCCTCATTGAACGGTGTCATCGGCTTCTCCTTAAAGAAACAGGGAGGGTCGTGACCACGGTGAAGGTCGATGACCGGAAAGGGCAGAAGGGAGTTCTGCGGAGTAGGATCCGAAGGATCGAACGCCTTCTCAAAAGGAAAATTCATTCCTGACATGACTCAAACCCTTGATGCGATAGACCGGAAACTCCTTAACCTCGTTCAGACGCAATTCCCTTTGGCGAAAAGGCCATATCATCTGCTCGGGGAAAAACTCGGGATTTCCGGCGAAGAAGTCCTTTCGCGGATCCGCAGTCTCAAACAATCAAGCATCATTCGGAATATTGCCGCTATTTTTGATACCCGACGGCTTGGATATCAGACGAGTCTTGTCGCAATGAAGGTCGATTCAGCCCATTTGGATCAGGCCGCCAAAGTCATTAATAAGCATCCCGGCGTCAGCCACAATTATGCCCGCAGTCATGCTTTTAATCTCTGGTACACCATTGCGCTTCCTCCAAAGGCGTTTCTTGAAGAGACGGTGGAAAGACTTCGAGAGCTTGCAGGTGGAGAGGTGGCACGGCCGCTACCGACCCTTAAACTTTTTAAGATCGGCGTAAAGCTTGAGATGGATGAGGAAAAATCGCCCGAGTTGGAAAAACGGGAAGATGGAAAAACCATCTTTCCGGATGGGAAAGCCCCGCAGGCCGTTCCATTAAGCGATTTTGACGTCGCTGCGATCTGCGAACTTCAGACAGACTTGGCACTTACGGAGTCTCCTTTTGCGGAAAGCGCCAAAAAACTCAATGTGACCGAGGAGGCGCTGATTCAACTCGCAGAGCGTTTCAAAGAGAGTGGGCTGCTTCGCCGCTACGCCGCAGTCCTCTATCACCGGAATGCCGGTTTCGTTGCAAACGGCATGGGGGTTTGGAAAGTGGAGCCTTCGCAAATTCAGGAGGTCGGGATGAAGGCCTCCGCCTTTCCGCAGGTGAGCCATTGTTACGAACGACCCACTTATCCGGATTGGCCCTATTCCCTTTTTACAATGGTTCACTCCCGCACCGTCGAAGAGTGCGACAAACTGATCCAAACCATCTCTGAAAAAATCGGTATTTCCGATTACACCGTCCTCTACAGCACCAAAGAATATAAAAAAGTCCGCATCAAGTATTTCTCTCCCGAATTCGAAACGTGGGAGGAACAAAACATGAGAACGTTTTCTAAGAAGGGTGAGAAGTGAGTTGTTAGAACTCACCACCCACTACCCACAACTCACGACCAAACAATGGCATGGCCAAAAGATTCCACTCAATATCTGATTAAAAAAGTTGCAACGGGGCAGAAACTTTCCAAGGACCTTACCGAGGAAGAGGCCTACGATATCTTGAAAAGGATCCTCGACGGAAAAACGACGCCGATGCAGACGGGTGCCTTTTGTGCGGCGATGCGGATGAAGGGGGAAAGTGCGGAGGAACTGGCCGGTTTCACACGGGCGGTGCGGGAGAAAGGTACTCTGATTTCTCCAAAGGTCCCTTACCTTGTGGATCTCGGTTATCCTTATGACGGCAAGGTGCGGACGGACATACTGATTGTAGGTGCTGCTTTTGTAGCAGTAGCGGCGGGGGTTTCGGTAATGCTCCATGGGGCCCGTAACGTTCCCCCGAAGCGAGGCCGTTCTCCGGAAGAACTCTTGGAGGCACTCGGGATCCCGGTCGCACTCAGCACCAAAGAGGTAGAAGCCTTTTTGCAAAAAACAGGGGTCGGGTATCTCTCTTGCCGAAACTTTAGCCCGATTCTCGCAGATCTCCTTGAAGTGCCGGCTGAGATCGGTGTGCGGCCCCCTTTGAGTGCTGTCCATAAACTGATCAATCCGGCGCAGGCCACTGCCAGCGTTTTAGGAATTACCCATCCTCCTTATTTAAAAACGATGAGTGGCGCGATGGCGTTGCTTCATGTGCCAAGAGGATGGGTTGTGAAGGGGATCGAAGGAAGCATGGAACTTTCGCTGGTGCATCCGACGACCGTTGTCAAGGTAAACAATAGCGCCTGCGATACCTTAGAGATTGATCCGAAAGACTATGGACTTCCGGCGATCAGTGATACGGAGTTTGCCAAGCGCTCACTCGAGGAGAGTGTCCGAGAGACACTCCAAGCACTTGAAGGAAAGGCCTCTTCTTGGAGAGACATTTTTCTCTGGAATGGCGCCTTCTTAATTTTTGCAAGTGGGAAAGTGAGTTCTCTTCAAGAAGGGTTGACAGCGGCTTTCGCGGTGCTCAGCAACCAAAGCGCCCTTAAGGCGCTTGAGCGCTCGAGGATCCATGTGACCCCACGTGAAGTTGCCTCTTGACGAAATTTTTGGTAAGATAAATGAAGCCCGAACTTATGCCCAGTTATTGGTAAATATGGGCATAAGTTCGTTGGCTGAATTTACCCCGCCTGCTTCGCTTTGCGAAGCAAAACGGGCGGGGTTCAATTCGGCCAAACGAGTTACGTCATTGGCATTCCGTAACTCGTGGCCTCAGTGAAGGAGGTTAGGATGAGTGCGGATCATGACATCGACCATTATATTCGTCGGTTAAGTAAAATCTTACGGAAGATCGTGCTTCGTTCCAAGGAGTTTGAAGAGCTTTGTCTTCGCCTTGAAAAGGGGCGGTATGAGATGCGCCTCTTTTTGGTGCCGATTCTTTTCCGATCCGAACAAGCCTCCTCTTCCAAAAAGAAAAAGACAAAACGTGTGCCTCTCCGTTTTGAGCTGACGGAGCAGGATAAAAAATTTCTGAAACGAGTAGGCATCCAATTCTAATGGATCCCAAAATCTTTTCTGTGGAAGAAGCGAACCATTTTATCCCCAAACTCCAAGAGATGCTCTCAGAACTCCGCCGTCTTCGGGAAACGATTGAATCGAAGAAGGTGGAGATGGATCTCCTTGAGATTGTCGGAGTCCCTAAGTCAAGGGTTTCTGTGGAAGCAGGCATGCCCAAAGAGATGGCGGCGCTCAACGACCTTGCGGTGCAATTCAACAAACACCTTGAGACGCTCGAGGGTATGGGATGCCAGGTTAAAGATCTGGATCAGGGCCTTGTCGATTTTTTCTCGGTACGGGAGGGGCGTTTGATATATCTTTGCTGGAAAGAGGGAGAAACAGCGATGCAATACTGGCATACCCTTGACGGCGGATTTAAGGGAAGGCAGCCGCTATAAATGGTGTACGGTGTACAAGTGTACGGTTTACCGTAAACCGTACACCGTAAACTGTACACAGTAAAATGAAGAGGAGTTTAATGGCTGGAAAAATTCTCATGGTGATTGCGCCGGAAAATTTCAGAGACGAGGAATATGTTGAACCGCGAGAGGTTTTTGAGAAGGCGGGGATGGATGTGACGGTTGTAGCCTCGCGTCTTGGCAAAGCGATCGGAAAATTTGGTCTCGAGGTGCAAGTGGACAAACTTTTGAAAGAGGTTCATGCCACGGACTATGATGCGGTCGTCTTTGTCGGAGGCCAGGGTTCACGGATTTATTTTGACGATCCCGAGGCCCACCGGCTTATCCGCGAAGCAGAGACGTCTCAACACATTATCGGCGCCATTTGTGCTGCACCAGGGACTCTCGCAAAGGCAGGGCTTTTAAAAGGAAAACGGGCTACAAGCTTCATCGAGGAAAGTGAGCTCTTAAAACAAGGCGGGGCCACCTTTACAGGGAAACCCGTTGAAGTGGATGGGCGCATTATTACAGGAGACGGTCCTCGATCAGCGACCGCCTTTGGAGAGACAATTGTTAACGTATTGAAAGACTCAAGACCAAAGACCTAAGACTCAGAGTCTTTTGTCTTTTGTCTTTTGTCTTTTGTCTTTAGTCTTATGTCTTACTTTAGCTTGCCCACCTTGGCCGAAGATCGAATACTCACCCAGATAGCGATGATCCCGAGCGCAACTGCTAAAAGCAGAACAGGGAAGTTGATCGCCCCATAGTGGGCCGGAGCGAGCATTCCGAAGAGCATCGGCCCGGAGAGATAAGTGTTTGTTCGGGAGAAAAGGAGCGCTTTTTTGCGGACGGCCGGCGCCTTGTCCGAGGGAACCTTCCCTGTAAGAAGTGCTTTCTGTGCCGGCCAGATCACAAACCAGACATTGAACCACATGATCGTCCCTAAGAGCATTCCAAAGAGGATCCACATCGCGCGGGAAGTCATCCGGCCGGTCATCGGATCGAGAAGAAGGTTCGTCGGCCCAAAGGTGCCCCCTCCGGTATAGAAGTAGTTCATCACAAACAGGACCAGCCCCGCCAAAAGCGTCACCATAGCCCCCCAGCGGAACCACCAGAGGGCCCGTGGGAGTAACTGCGGATTCACCAGTTTCTTGGTGGCGTCATCGAGGGCACCTTGAAGGGGCACGTTGACGAAATTAAAAAAGTAGAGATGTCCGATCCACACAATCCCCGCGAGGACATGCAACCACCGCATGATGAGATGCACATTACTGTATAGGTCAGGCATGGCGTTCATCCCTCCTTTGGTTGGCCTACGTCATACTACTATAGCAAACCTTAAGCGAGGAAGCAAGCCACCCGTTTTATTTTCTACTTGAACTTTCTCGAAAACTGTGGTATCCTTTTAAGTACTATGAAGGCAACTTCCTATATCAAGCTTCAAGTCAAATATGGAGGTCAATTTATTGCCCTCTACAAAGGGAAGGTCATTGCCAAAAGTAAGACCTCTAAAGGACTTTTTAAAAAGATCGCCCCAAAACTGGGAGACCCTCATCTTTTAATCCAGCATATCGACCCGAAAGACGCCGTTTGTGTCTATCGAGTTTCCTCTCTCCACTAAGAAAACCTCACTCGGTACAATTTTCAATCCTGTCATCCCTGTCAAAATCCTCACTCCTAAAGGATTCGTCACCTTTCAATTCCTTCTGGATAGTGGCGCCGATTTTACCCTCCTTCCAAAACATGTCGCTGATCTTGTGGGTATTGATCTTCGAAACGCTCCTTCTACTAAGACGTTTGGCGTGGAGGGGAAAGGAGTGCGTGTTTTTGTGGGAAGTGTGACAATCAAAATTGGCCACGAAATTCTTAAGATCCGCGCTTTTTTCTCCGAAAGAGACGATGCCCCCTTCCTGTTAGGTCGCATGGACCTTTTCAATAAATTTAAGATCGAATTTGATCCTAAACGGAAGAAAATTCGATTTACAAGAATCGGTTAAGGACTTGCTAGAACTGGTTCGGGTCGGAGTTTGCGAAGGAAGGGTTGAGGAGTAGAAGGTGACACCCGCGCCCCGCCGTCTGAGGCAGAGAACTTCTCGCCGAAATGGCTCCGGAGCCGGTCGGCGGCGATTTGGAAGACATAAAGAGGTGCCGTGTTTTTCTCACTTTCTTCGAGGGATGTTCCGAAAAGAGTGATGAACCCTTCCAGTTTTTGGAGTGCCTCACCGGTCTCATTATCCCGAACTTCGAGGTGTATGGTGTGGACCATTCCTGGTGCTATCTTGCTCAGGTCCATCTCAAGCAAAGCAAGTTTTCTTATTTCACCCTCGGTGAAGTTGGGGGTAATTTCTAAAGCCAGAAGATAAGCCTTGTCTTGCCGCATCATGCTTTGAATGAGCAGTAGGAAAGCGACATAAATGTCATCCAAATCTGAGGGGGTGAAATCGTGGGGGGGCAGAGACATTCGCTCCCCTATCATCCCTCCCATGAGAGTTCCCACCCGCTTCTTAAATTCTTCAAAATCTCGGTCGGAAGGAGGTTCCCCTTCCTTTTTGCGATTTAAGGCATACTGCCCAACTCTTTGAACGTTCCCAAAGAGTGCCAGATCACGTTTGAAATCGTCATGCCAAAATGACATGACGAATTTTTCCAACCGCTCACGTTTCTTTGAATCTTGCGTCACTCGCACCCCGCCATCGCGGGCGGTATGTTCTGCTGTTGGGTTAGGTGGAGGGAAGTTCGGAAGCATCTTGGAAAGAATGCCCTTGAGTTGCTCATAGGCCTCATTTGGTTGGCCTTTCAGGTTGTAGACAACGGACTCATCCGTTTGAATTTTCCCAAGTATTTTGACCGCATTCTCCAATCGCTCTTCAACACGCTCATCTTTTGATATTCCACGTTGAGTGTGCCGAGCCAAAAGTTCTTTTTGTATAATTTCTTGATCTTGAAATTGATTTTCAGAAACTGGTGAAATATGAATGTAGATGAGGCGCTTTCCGAGCGTTGCCTCTAACTCAGGATCTTTACCACTCATGGATACTAAGAGTATCTTTCCTTCTGTGAGTTTTTGCTCCAATATATGTCGTGGTATACCATAACGGGCTCCGTAAATACTTTCTACCCTCACAAGTCCATCTGCCTTTACCCTTCGATCGAACTCTTCATTAGAAACAAAGTAATGGTCAATTCCATTGGTTTCACCGGAGCGTGGGGTCCTTGTAGTATATAAAATAACCTGTTCCACCACCCCGGGGAATTCCTCTTCAAGTTTTCTCATCATTGTAGTTCTCCCTCCAGCAGATGGACCAACGAGCCCGACCAATATGCCCTGTGCCGTCTGCTGCCGATCACCCCCGTCGCGGGCGGAAGGGGTTTCGTCCCTGTTCTTGAACGCAGCACCAATGGCTTCGGGTTGTAGCTCGAGATCGGAGGGAGGTGCTTTAAGATTTATTTTCAATCCCGGCACCTTATGTCGCTCAAGAAAATTGAGGATCGTTTGAATGGGGATAGCGCCTCCTTTATGTGTGGCTACCGTCTCTTCAGTGATAACAATCGGGATTTCCTGGGCGATCTTGACAATTCCGATGAGATAACCATGCTCATCCACAACCGGAGAACCACTTGCTCCTTTATGCAGTAACGGATAAGTCGTTGGAAACCAATCTAACTCCCCAGAATCCAGATGGAATGTTATGGGTCGATGTGTGATTTTTTGCGCCGTGTAATACTCGTTATTCCTTTTCCTTACTTCTGGATAATTTAATGAGGCAATAGTTGCATAAGAAGTTGTAGTCTGGACATCTTTGGGGTTGGCCAATGTTACCCGATGGAGTGTTATCTCACTGGGGATGTTCGAGTTAGAAATTTTAAGGATCGCTAAATCGTTGTCTTGATCACGTCCAAATGCCTCTGCTTGAATGATGAGAGGTTTTTGAAGCTCCTCAAATCCTTTAGGCTGTGGTACAAACACTTCAGTCTCATTCATGTCCTCAACGTTATGGTCAGCCGTCAATACAAATAAACTTTCACTGTCTTCGCCAACAATCACACCTGTGCCGTTCTGTCGTAAGACGCTTCCCTCTTCGGCGCGAGTTGCTGAGACACCTACAATCGCTTTCCCTAAATGAAATTCTGCCACTGCTTGCTCATGGGCCTGCTGCCAAGATTTACCTTGCTCGCGGAGGACAATTTCACGGAGTTGTTGGAGGAGGATAATATGCCTTCCTTGTTCATCTTTTTCGAACGCGTCAGATAACATGACTATTACCCAACCGCCATCAGCATCTTGAAAATGGATAGCTTGGATTCCATCTTCTATGTCTACAACATTTCTTCTAAACCTTTGAACATGCTGGTCTTCTTCGGGGAGACTCACAAGAAATACTTTGACAGTTCCTTGGGGTCGGTAGTCCTTTCCCGTCTCTTCGAACCCGACTTCTGAAACATCTCCTTTTTCCATTGAAAAATAGACATGTTCAAGGAAATCGATCACCATCTTTCTCGGCGGAGTCTCTTTAGTAGCAGTTGCTCCACGGGTCAATCGATAAAATGCCTTGAGATGAAAGAGGAGTCTTTCAAGAGTTCGCTCAGCCCCGTCGCGGGCATTTTCTTCTTTCTTAGCGACTCCCAGGTCATCGAGCATGAGCTTTAGATTCTTTTTTGCGGCCCCAGCAAGGGCATAGATCTGGTGCGTTTCTTTTTTGGTTCTTTCTTTTTTTACCAAAAGTTCCGAGGCTATCCTCAAAAGTTTAAGCGTTTGGTTGAAGCGGTTATAGACCTCTTGAAGCGTTAAAAGTCTCGGTTTTGTGGGAAAAACTTTTTCTCTTAACGTTGGGAGTCCTTGGAAGGCCTCAAGCGGTTTTTTTGCCTCAAGGTGTACAATCGCTTCTTGGAGGCCGGCGACAAGTTTTTCCCGTTTTTCAAGGAACTTCCGCCATTCATTGAGGAAAACAAGAGCCTTTGTGTGCGTTTTTTCACCCGTTTTTTCCTGTCTTTCAAGGGCTTGACGCAACTTCCCTTTTGCCCTCTCGAGTGCCGCCATCGCATCCTCGTACAATTCTTTCTCAAGATACGCCGCTCCGTTTTCCAGGTCCGGCAGGGCCCGTCTTCTTAAATCACTTGCAATCCCTCGATGGGCCCACGCGTAGGTGATCTCTAAGGCCGCCCGAAGTTCCTTCTTAGGCATCGCCTCCCTTTTTTCCTTCTGTTGTTTCATCCGGAGAAGGAGGTGTTGGAGATTACTTAATGCGCGCAATATTTCCCGATACGCTTCTCCTTGACTGACGACAATATGAATTTCGCTCCGGAGCGCTGTGGGCATATCTTGGAATTTGAAGGCGGTAACCTCAGGCTCATTCACTGAAACCATTTCCCCACCGGCCGTCGGGATAGTTCGCTTTCTCCAATGCCTTCTGTAGATTGTTACTTCCCCCTTCTCTGAGAGTCTGATGTCATAATCACCGACATAAGTAACCTCTACAGGGATTTTGAACCAATCCTCTAGCATCTCGTGGGTAATCTTTTGGCCGATAACCTTACGAACACGGCGCCACCAATATTCTGTCTTGAGGTCAGACATTCTGTTTCGTACGCCGATGAGAAGCGCGAGGGCAGCGGTGGGATTCTTTTTATCGGTGAAGAAGGAATAAGCAAGTTCCAGTTCTATCCAGGAGCGAAGCCAGAGTCTTTCTGTGATCTCCGTATTGAGTTGCGTGAGGCGATCGTCCTCTTTTCTCTCATGCGCTTTCAAAATTTCTTGACGGAGGGCTCGGCTTTCTTTTGCAAGTTCTTTATTCTTTGCCTGTAGGGCCGTAAACTCTTTTGGGAGAGTATCCATTGGGGGGAATTCCTTGGAGAGGGCTTTAAGCGTTTCAAGGAGACGGGTAAACTCAAGTTGCATCCTTCCTTCTTCTTCCTCCGTCATTCTCCCTTTGAGACGGGTGAGGAATGTGGTGACGCGGTCGATTTCTCCATGTAAAGTATCGAAGCGTGTAAAAAGATAGGCGATTTTGACCTCTTCGTCGGTTCTTCGCCGGTATGAAGAGGGGGTCTTTTTTTTGCCCCCATCCAGCACGGATTGCATTTCTTGTGTACCCTGGCCTGCGCGGGGGCGGAGGGTTGAATGGGTGGTGGGAGGTGAGAAGTGAGTGGTGAGTTTGGCTGTGGGGATAGGGGTGAGAGTCGTGAAAAGATAACATTCAATTAGGATAAGGATGAGGGACGAGTGTGCTGGCGAGGATGTTATTCTTTTAACCCATCCCCACAACCCATCCCAAACCCACTTCACACAACTCACATCC
>Ga0209824_10001870_pt1 | contig 11273 bp, 10 predicted proteins | sample VDWuncwatermetaG_FD_184124 | JGI IMG/M metagenome (GOLD analysis project Ga0209824, IMG submission 184124) | Wastewater microbial communities from Netherlands to study Microbial Dark Matter (Phase II) - VDW unchlorinated drinking water (SPAdes)... ...
GATGGGCGACAAAGGGAAGAAGGATAAAGACAAGACTCGGAAACAGAAGATCATGAAGCAAGAGCAATCTGCCAAAAAAGCGCAGGAGAAAGTTTCGATAAAATTCCCGTTACGGAAAGCGTAGTGACATAGCGGCTTCGCTTAGAATCGTGAGGGTGAGACGTGATCGTGTTGGTTACTGTGACCAGGGCGCGTCATCGCTCGTGTGCGAACTTTGGGATCTGATTTCTATATCTCGACTATCTTGCACTCGTCCGGCAAACCCGGTTCCGGGATCGGGTCTTGGATCTAAGAGATTACTTTTGACCCGTCATACGGTTCGATAAACTCACCTTTGGCGACCAAGAAAAAGGCCAAGAAGAAGTGATTACCGGGCAGGATGGCGATGTCGCTGTCCTGCCCAATTCGTTTTCTACCCAGAATTTACAGTATCAGAGGTCGGAGTCTGGGTTGAGACGGGCGTAAAGCTTCGCAAGATGTCTGATGCGGGATGGTGGCGAAAGTTCCTCATGGATTTTGTCCGAGAGATCCGAGCTGAGCGAGTCAAAGGCTTCGGAACTGCCTTCAAGAACCCAGCGACCAGTTTTTGTGGGTTCAGCGCAAATCACCATGTAATTGACGTCTGAGGCGAGACCTCTGATGTGGTTGAGCGCATCGTACTCTTGTTTTGTGATTGATAATCTTTCTTTCTCAGCCACGACGAGTACCTCGCTTCTTCGCCTTGGGTTTTTTCACAGTCGGGCGTTTCGTAGCGCTCTTCTTCTTTGGTGTCGCAGTTTTTGTAGCGACATCGTCCACCGTACTGCCGGTGTCAACGTCGATCCCGAAGATACCCGAGAGATCCGCCGACTTGAGAACCTTGTTAGGCTTCGCGGTACGGGCAACAGCCGTCGCGGTGCCGGCTGCCGTGATCAGCTCGGAGTGATCGACGTTTCGGAGCTGAAAAAATAGCTCGGGTCTCTCATCCAGACGAGCGCCAACGCCATAAAGAACAGCGGCGACGTGCTTGCACATCACGGCGCCATCCGGACATGAGCAATCCATCGAAATTTGTTTCGGAGCCGGGAAAAGCCCACGTTCCTTGCAGGTGATGATCTCCATGACTCCCCGCGAGAACTTGCCCTGAAGTAATTCGACCAGCGAATCGATCTGACCGGAGCAATGCCCAATAATGGTCTTCCAGCGTGGCTGCTCCAGCGCGCGAATCGCGATTTTCACCGTATAGATCGATGATCCGCTCACCATGGCGACGATTTCGCCCTTGGTGATTTGAAGATCAATGACGGAGCCGTTTCTCACGTAGGTGCGGCCCCGTGGCAAGCGATTGGAGAAGTCGCTATACGCTTCAAGATTGTCGCACCAGGCTTTTCCCCAAAATGTCCGTGCGATAGTGCGTCCGTCGATTTGAACGGGACTGATCGTCTTTCCCTTCTTTTGAAGGGCTGCGACTTTCTTTGCCGCCTTTTGCCGACGCTCGGCTACGGAGACATAGGGAGCCCATCCGCCGTAATACCCACCGTATCTTGCCATAAATCGCTACCTCCCCATTCCGTATTTGGTGCTCAAGATTCCTCAGTCGCAGCTCGAATGTCAAGTGAGACGAGCTTAAGAAGATCGTTGTTCGAGAGCTCGGTGAGGATGGCCTCGTGGCTACCCTCCAGAACCTCTTTTGACATGCTTTGTTTTGAAGAAATCATCTCGTTAATTTTCTCTTCGATCGTGCCCCGGCAGATGAACTTGTGGACCAGGACATTGTTCTTCTGCCCGATGCGGTACGCGCGGTCAGTGGCCTGGTTTTCGACCGCCGGATTCCACCAGCGGTCAAAGTGGATGACGTGACTCGCTGCGGTCAGATTGAGGCCCGTACCGCCCGCTTTAAGCGATAGGACGAAAAACGGCGCGCCGCGTTCATCTTGAAAGGCATCGACCAGCTCTTTGCGGTTTTTGACGGCTGTCCCGCCATGAAGTACGAGGCCCGGTCGCCCGAATACCTCCGTGAGGAACCGCGATAGGGGGTCTGTCATCTCGCGAAACTGCGTAAAGACGAGAACCTTTTCCTGTTTTGCGGCGATCTCCTCGACGATTTCACGGAGACGCGCGAATTTTCCGCTGTCGGCGGGCTGATAGCGATTGTCGGCCAGCCATTGCGAAGGATGGTTGCAAATCTGTTTGAAGCGCATGAGGTAAGACAGCACGATGCCCCGGCGCTGGATGCCATCAACGGTCTCGATCTTCTTTGCCAGTTCCTCGACCGATTGCTGATAGAGTGCTGCCTGGGTCTTCGATAGCGCGCAGTAGGCCGAAAGTTCGGTCTTGTCGGGAAGATCGCTGATAATGCGCTTGTCGGTTTTGAGCCGCCGCAGAAGGTACGGGCGGACGAGATTTCGAAGCGCTGCATAGCGCCCGTGAGACTCATCCTTTTCCGCGCCCTTCACGAAACGTTCGAAGTCTTTTCCGGTGCCTAGCAGCCCTGGGGCGAGGAAGTCGTAGAGCGACCAGAGGTCCGAAAGATGGTTTTCAACCGGCGTGCCTGTCAGGGCGAGGCGGTGACGTCCTTTCAGAGCCTTTACTGCCCGGGTCTGCTTGGAGCCGGAATTCTTTATGGCCTGTGCTTCATCGATCACGATGCAGTTCCAGGTGGTCTCGGCCAGCCAGGGCAGGCGCCCGAGGTACCCGTAGGTCGTGATGATGACATCGGTGGACGTGAGAGCATCGGCGGTGGGCGTTTCGATATCGCGTGATGCAGTCGAATTAGCAGATGGATGCGCAATCTTGTAACGAAGACTCGGCGCGAACCGTTCAATCTCGGACTTCCAGTTGCCAATGAGCGACGCCGGCACCACGAGGAGGCTGGGCGGTGCATCCTTTCTCCCGTCACGTTTGAGCAGGAGAAAAAGCGAAATGACCTGGATCGTCTTCCCCAATCCCATGTCATCGGCCAGACACCCACCGAGTCCCAGGCGATTGAGAAACCAGAGCCATCGCACGCCGGTCCGTTGATAGGGGCGAAGCGTGGCTTGAAGCAGTTTGCCAGGATCAGCCTGGCTCTTAAGTTTTCCGTCGGGGTCTTTTAGTTGTTCAAGGAGCTTTGAGAGTGCGTCGCCCGCAGTGACCTGCGCCCAGTCCGAGGCGCCACCGGGTATAACGTCGGCTGCGTCGCCTCCGATCGAGGCTCCTGAGAGAAGGCGCATTCCTTCGATGAACGAAATGCCACCATCGGCTGACGCACGTTCGACAGATTTCCAGTGATCGAGTACTTCCGTGAGCTTCTCGTGGTCGATCTCGACCCACTTTCCGCGAATAAGCGCGAGCCCGGAGGTCGATGAAAGGATTTGCCTCAGCTCTTTTTTAGTGAGCTGCTCACCATCGAGCGTGAGCTTCACTGAAAATTCGAGCATGGAGTCAATCCCAAGAATCGAAGCCTTTTTCCCGCCCACGGTTACGGAGACTGTCGGGCGCGGCGGCTTCTTGGTCTTCCACCAATCAGGAACGCGGACTATCACGCCTGACGATTCAAAAATGGGAATATCGCGCAGAAAGGTGAGCGCCTCTTGCGGCGTCCACGCCAGAGGATGGAAAATCTCGCCGGACTCGACGAGCGCCTTAAGAAACTGGCTTTCCTTGGTCCCTTTTTGTACCGGGAGAAGAAGTTGAAGGAGCTGAGCCTTGTTCTTGTCGTCCGCGTATTCCTGAAGCGCTTTACCCAGCGGAAGATGCTGGGCCTTGCCCTTTGCTGATAGGCGATGGCTATAGGTCGCAAGGAACGCGAAGGGCGCGTGTTCGTCTCCCTTGTTTTCGGCGAGGTGAAAACAAACTCGGCCAACAAGATTCCACGCACTGCCACGGCTCGCAAAAAACTCTTGAACACTGTCCGAAGTATTGCGGACCGCCTCTTGAACGGCGAGATGGAGCACTTCCCAGAGGCCAGCCAAAACATGTTCATTCAAATACTCACCGCCCACCATAGGCGGGGCAGTGGCGGCACGCTCGGGCAGCTCATCCCGTGGCGGCGGTAAAGAAATGGCTTCCTTGGCGCCTGCCTCAGCCAAGCCGGGAAGAGCGCAGAGGCGGGAGAAATAGAAGCTCGCAAAGTCTCGCCAATAAGCGAGATCGGGTGGAAGTTCTGAGTCCAGCTCCGAAAGCCCGAGCTGCATCAGGCCATCGCCGCACCGTTTTGCGAAGGCCGCTTGTATGCGCTCGGATACTGGCGCGGCTGGCTGTGCGGGCAGGAGATAGAGCGCACCATGCGGCGATAATGCGATGGTGGAGGACTCTGATGTCATTGGAGCAGCCGCTCGCTTGTCACTGCGTGGGATGGTCTGCGTGGATTTGCGCAATGGGCAAGAATGCGTTTCCAGCCATTTCCCGGTTCGACGGCTTCAGTGAGAGCCTGAAGATACTTTGATGTGTCCATGCCTCTTTTTGTTGGCGCGTTACATCAGGCTTCCGAAAACAGCACATGCGTAAAATGCACCTTGTCCTCCAACACTTGGGCCTATGGGAAGAGTCTCACGCCTCGCCTGGAAGAGGTCCAGCGATAAAAGAGATCACCTTTCGAGGTGAGCCTCAAGGTCGAACCTTCGATCCATCCTACGGTTCGACCGTTCGAGTCCCTCACGGCCCTGAGGAGGATCGAAGGGTAAACTCACCGTCCCGTCTTCGACCCTGAGGCTCAGACCCGAAGGGAGGAAGATCGAGGGACCGCCAGGTTATTTAAAAGCCTCCTTACTCCAATTGGGGGGGCAGATGTCCAGCCCTACCTTCGGGCCAGGCTCAGGTTGACATAACACGTCATTATCGGATACTGTCCCTCCCCAGGACAATGTGGCAAGCCGTGTCGGGCCAGTCCGGTGGGCGCTCCAAGTTCCTTAAAGGGCGCTCGCGCCGGGAAGCGGGCAGGGAATCTGAGTTCGCTGCGGCCAACCCGCAACAGCAAGTTCCTATCATTCATTCGTTATTTCAGATGTAGGCCTGGCAGCTTGTCACGACCGGTTTCCGATCTCGCTCTCCGTAAGATACCAGGCCAGTTATCCCTTCCAGTGCTTTTTCGCTCTGCTGAATATCTGGCCTATTGTTTGCCCCTTGTACAGGCGCCGGGAGATTTTTATGTAATCCGTAGGTTCGCGATGAAGCAGAGTTAGAAACCTGAGGGCGGTAGCAGGGCCAAGGGCCTTGTTTAGCGCTTCTATCCCAGAAATCCTTATTTCGCTGTCATCCATCGTCCTTGCCTTTTCCATGGCGTCACCCCTGTCTAATATAATCTAGTGGAAGGACGATCAGTCCGCCAGACTGGCCATGAGCCGTCCGAATCCGCTTATCCTTTCTTTGACGTTAGCCAGTTTCAGCGCGTGCCAGATGTAGGCCTGGCAGCTGGTCACCACCGGCTTGCCGATTTCGCGCTCCAGAAGCTCCACGTCTCCAATCGTCGGCCAGCGCGGACAGGGGATGAAGATCCCGTCCGCGTCCGGGGCCTTTTCATAGAGCCTCTTGGCGATTTTATAAGAGGCGTGAACCGGCAGTTCGGCGATCTTGGAGTTTTCCCGGACGCCGTATCCCTCGATCTTGAGCACTGCAAAACCCGAAGCCTCCAGGAACTTCTTCATCCTTTGATTGAGCTCATCCTCGTGCGGCGTGGCCACCACCACCTTTTTAATTCCCATGGTCTTTAGCGCCTCGATCTCGCCCGTGATCCCCGCGGCCACCGGGATTCCCAAATTCTCGGTCAATTTCTTTCCCATAGCGGTATCGCTGCCGTAGCCCATTTTGGTGAAGAGAGGGGAGCCGCCGATAATGATCGAGTCGCATTTGTTCGCGGCCAGATCAACCGTTGCTTCTTCAATGCGCCGGAGCTGCCTGTCGAAGTCCGCGTCCACGAGCTGTCGAATGGTTCCGGTGCTGTTTAGCAGCATGAACCCCTCGGGGAGCATCCGATAAAACTCATAGACCAGAACATCGCCCCGAGACGGAGCTACGTGTCCGACCCGAGCATGCCAACCATACATCTTTCCAATCTCCTTTTGTTTCTCACCGCATCAGCCAGCCGCCATTCACATGAACGGTCTCACCTGTTATATAACTGCTTCCCTCTTGAGCCAGGAAGAGGGCGACGCGAGCGATCTCCTCGGGTTCAGCCGTCCTGCCCATCGGGAGCGAGACGACCCGCCTGTGCCATTCCTCCTCCGAATAATGGCCCCGCACTCGCTCCGTGGCCACCCGTCCGGGGGCGATGGCATTCACCGTAATCCCCCGGCGAATGACTTCCAAGGCGAGAGATTTGGTAAAGGCGACCACGCCGGCCTTGGCGGCTGAATAGTGGGAGCGGGTCTCTGAGCCGGTAAAGCCGTAAATGGAGGAGAGGCTGACAATTCTCCCGTAACGCTGCTCGATCATTGCGGGCAAAACGGCCTGGGAGCAGAGAAAGACCGACTTGAGATTGAGGTCGACGATTTTATCCCAGTCGGATTCGGCCATTTCCAGCACCGGCTCGGCGGTTGAGCCTCCGGCATTGTTCACCAGAATATCAATCCTGCCCCAGCGATCGAGGGCGGCTTTGACCATTTGCCGGATCGATTCTCTGCCGGTCACATCAACAATCAGGGGAAACGCTTCACCCCGCCCCTTCACAATCTCTGCGGCGGCTTGCTCAGCTGCTTTGAGTTCGATATCGGCGAGAAGAACTTTTGCCCCTTCTTGGGCAAAGCGTAGGGCAATGGCTTTGCCAATCCCGTTTGCCCCGCCGGTGACGATAGCTACATTATTCTTGAGAGAAGACAATACGGCACCTCGTGTCCAGGTAATTTAACTGCTCCTAGCATGTCCAGGTCAGATGAATCAAGGGTGTTTTATCGCTGAAGAAAAGCCAGCCAAATCGCTTCGTTCATTGACAAATGGACGAGCATCATTTACTCGTGGCATAGAAATCGCCCTTCACGAGCAGTCAAGAACAGTCAGACGGTATTATCGCCCCGATTATTTGGGACCTGAAAGGAATGGCGCCATGAGGAGATTAAACCCAGGATCAATCACGGTGATCGCCTTGATGCTGCTCATGATTTCGGCAAGCCCGGTTCTTTCACAGGGCAAAGAGATAACCTCTCTCCATGTAGGATATAGCGCCCTCAATCCGCCGTCGAGCCTTGTCTGGATCATGAAAGAGGAGGGGCTGTTCGAAGAGAACGGGCTCCAGGCGTCTCTCATTTTTATGCGCGGCGGAACCACGCACACCCAGGCAATAATAGCCGGCGATGTGCAGTTCGGACAACTGACCGGCCCGCCCGGGCTCAGCGCCTACTTGGCCGGCGGCCCGGTGGTTTATATCGCCTCATCTCAGGACATGATGACCTACCAACTGGTTGCCAGATCGGATATCAAGAACGTTTCGCAGCTTTCAGGAAAAACTCTTGCCATCAGCCAGTATGGTGCCTCTGCCGACTTTGCGCTCCGTCTCATGCTGAAGCACGTGGAGATCAATCCGGAAAAACAGGTGAAAATTCTCCAGATCGGCGACGAAGCCGCGCGTCTAGCCGCCCTCATCAAGGGCCATATCGACGGGACCATCGTCAATGCGCCGTTCGGTCTGTCGGCCAAACAGTACAACCTTAACGTTCTTCTGGATTCAACTAAGCTGAACATCCCTTATTTCAACACCGGCATCCTGACGACCCGGACTATCATACGCGATCAGAGCGATACCGTGAGACGTTTTATGCGCGGCTATGTAAAGGCCATAAGCTATTTTAAGACCCGGCCGGAGCCGATAAAGAAAATTTTGCAGCGCTTTAGCAAGATTGACGATCCTACCCGGTTGCACGAAACTTACTCCTATTTTCGCGAGAACATTCTCAAGATTCCTGCCCCGTCTGCCACTGGGTTGCAGACGGTCATTAACGTGACGGCTCAGAGCAACCCTAAAGCAAAAAACGTAAAGCCCGAGGATCTGATTGAGCCGCGCTTTGTCCGGGAGCTCGAGGCCTCCGGCTACATTGATAGTCTCTATCGCTAGGAGCCAAGAACAAGGGCGGAATTTTCAGGGAAGAAGGAGGTTGCACCTATGTACGGATGGCGCGCAAGGATCGGACATATCTACCCCGCGGTGGTAGCGGAAACTTTCATGTCGGATTTTTTCCGTATGGTCCCCGAAGGTGTCACTCTTGCCATGAGCTTCCTGTCTATTGAGATCCTCAAAAAAGAAGACCTGGAGCGATCCTTAGGGCAGATTGATAGGGCGGCTGATTTTCTCAAGCAGCGCGGTGTGGACATCATAACGATCGGGGGCGCCCCTATGGTGCGCCATTTGGGCCCGGGCGCCGATCGAAAGATTATAGAGCGGATTCAGAACCAAACCGGCATTCCCACCTCGACCAGCCAGACCGCTGCGCTGGAGGCTTTTCGGGAGCTTGGGCTTAAGCGCATTGTCGTGGCCTCTCCCTATCATGACGATCAGAATGAGCGGGTGCGGGCTTTTCTGGAAGGCTCGGGATTTACGGTGGCCGGGATACGAGGTCTTAGGAAGCACGTCGTTGAAATCCACGACATCCCTCTAGCGACGGCCTATCGACATATCAGGGAGACCTTTTGGGCCCACCCGGGCGACGGAGTCTACGTTCCCTGCGCCCATTTCACCGCCCCTCACATAGAAGTGCTGGAGGCGGAACTCGGAGTTCCCATTGTAACAAGCACAATCGCCATGGTCTGGGAGGCGCTAAAGATGCTGCGCATTCGCCAGTTGATCGAGGGCGAGGGACGCCTCTTGAGGAGATTAGCCCCTTAACGGCGCTGAGTACCGAAGCGTTTCATTATAGGATCCGGACTTTGCTTGACACAAAACATGTTTTCCTTATAGAGCTTTACTAAAACTCCGTAAAGGAATTGCCACGAGCGACTGACGGAAGGAGAAACCAGATGCCGTATACCGATCTCCGGGACTTTTTAAAGCAGGTGGACGAATTGGGCGAGCTGCGCCTGGTGCGCGGCGCGGACTGGAACGAAGAGATAGGAGGCATTACCGATCTCGCACAGCACCAGATCAACGGGCCGGCGGTGCTGTTCGACGATATCAAGGATTATCCCGGCGGTTTCCGGATTGTAAGTAACACGCTCGGCTCCTCGAGCCGGACAGCGCTCCTTCTGGGGATGCCGACGGGGAAATCATGGAGAGAGCTGCTCCCTATCTGGCGCAAGCGCTCGAAAGAGATTCCCAATGCTATCCCGCCGGTAGAAGTCAAAGACGGACCGATTCTGGAGAATGTCGTTTCCAAGCGTGACGTAGACCTGAGTATTTTCCCGACTCCAAAGTGGCACGAGCTTGACGGCGGGCGCTACATCGGCACCGGGACGGTTGACGTCATTAAAGACCCCGATAGCCCCTGGGTGAACCTTGGCTGCTATCGGGCGTCCATTGCCGACAAAAAGCGGGTGACGCTTTATATCTCACCGGGAAAGCACGGGCGGGTTCTGCGCGACAAATATTTCGCCAAGGGAGAGGCGATGCCGGTGGTCATGGTTTTCGGTCAGGACCCCGCGGTTTTCATGGCTGCGTCACTTGAAGTTGCATGGGGGACCAGCGAATACGACTATGCCGGCGCGTTAAAGGGCGAGCCGATCCCGGTCGTGCGCGGTCGGGCGACGGGCTTACCGATTCCAGCCACTGCGGAGATCGCGGTCGAGGGCTTCATCAGGCCGGATCAAACGGCGCCGGAAGGGCCCTTCGGCGAGTGGACCGGCTACTACGCCTCCTCGCAGCGTGAGGAGCCGGTAATGGAGGTTGAAAACCTCTACTATCGGAATAACCCGATTATCGTGGGGACTCCCCCATACAAGCCGCCGGCAGAATTCACCGCATACCGCGGCCTGCTGCGCGCCGCGCTATTGTGGGAAAAGCTGGAACAGGCCGGAGTGCCGGACGTGACGGGCGCCTGGTGCCATGAGGCGGGCGGCTGTCGGCTGCTTCTGGCCGTAAGCATCAAACAACGCTACCCGGGACATGCAAAGCAGGCTGCCATGATCGCGGCCATGTGCCATGCCGGCGCCTACCTTGGACGGTATATCGTGGTGGTGGACGACGACATCGATGTTACCGATCTGCAGGATGTCGTCTGGGCGATGTGCACGCGCTGCGATCCGGAACGGGATACCGACCTCATCCGGCGCGCCTGGTCCGGGCCGCTCGATCCGGCCATCGATCCGGATAAGAAGGGTTTCAATTCGCGCCTGATCTTTGACGCAACCCGACCGTGGGAGTGGCGTGACAAGTTTCCGCCGGTTGTCGAGCCGAGCTTGGAGACGCGCATGGCGGTGGCCAAAAAGTGGGGGGATCTGATCCTGGGTCGCGGCAATGGCCCTGTATTGCCAGCCCGTTAAAAAAGGCCCATCTGCCCTTCGAGTTACCTCAGGGTGGTGAGCGTGTCGAACCACCATCAGCCGGCCTGGAAGCATTTCTCCGGTCCGATGCAATACTTCCGTCTTACGCTCGCCAGACAGCTAATGGTTTCACTGTGCTACGCTTGCATCTCCTCGTCCGGTGCATCGGCCCTGCAAAATACCTCCAGGCCGGCGGTTATGGAGACTTCAGAGGGCGCGCGCTGTTCAAGGAAAATAGGAGAAAAGTTCGTTGAAGTTCCGGATCCTTTTGACTTTGGGGTGGTCGAAACTCTGATTGTAGTGGCGGTGCGGCATCATCACTACGGCCCGAGTATTTTCAGCCACGTCCCGGCAGTTTTCGTGCCGATCATCCACGAAGAGACTTACCCCCAGGTGATCGACCAGCTTTGCTTTAGACTCCTGGGTGAAGTAAACGACCGGCTTACCGACCCCGTGCCGCTTTAGCCAATCGCAGGTAACTTCGTGAATGTCGTAAGTCTCGCGCTCGTAGCGGTGGGTGATGAAAACCAGTTGTTCCTTGCGGCTGAGATTGTCGAGTTTATGCCATTGTTCCGCGGATAGGAGCGGAGCAAGCCCCTGCCAGAAGTCGGGGTCGTAGGAAACCGCCACCATACATTCGTCCACGATTTTTTCCGACAGGACGGGGTGATCTTTAAAGTTGAAATCCGTGATGGTCTCAGGCGGAATGGGCCCGTTGCCGATTTTCTTTTCCACAACGCGCAGGAAAAGCGAGAGGAAATCCGCTACCACGCCATCAATATCCAAGCCGAGAACCATCGTCTTCCACTTTAAGCGAAAAGCTAAAGATCGTCAACAACTACTGCGCCCTTGACAGTACATCGGTTGGGTTCTAAAGGTAGCTAAAGCTCGGATGACGGATTGAATCTCTATGG
>Ga0209824_10001871_pt1 | contig 11271 bp, 9 predicted proteins | sample VDWuncwatermetaG_FD_184124 | JGI IMG/M metagenome (GOLD analysis project Ga0209824, IMG submission 184124) | Wastewater microbial communities from Netherlands to study Microbial Dark Matter (Phase II) - VDW unchlorinated drinking water (SPAdes)... ...
GCCATCCGTTTAGCCCTGCGGCTGGCGCGCAGTGGCGACCTGGTCCTGATAGCGGGGAAAGGGCACGAAGACTACCAGATCTTAGGACCGAAGCGGATCCATTTTGATGATCGGGAAGTGGCAAGGGAGGAGCTGGAAAGGATCAATGCAGTTACTAGTTAATAGTCATTAGTTATTAGAAGAAAGCGCGATTAACAATTAACAGGTAACTAGTCACTAATAACCAATAACCAGTAACTAAACATGTCATGGAGCAGGGAAGATATCCTCTTGGCGACTGATGGAAAAATCCTGCGCGAGGGAAAAGGCGTGGTCTTTGGCGATATTGTAACCGGTTCGGGCGGGGTAGTGAAAGGATCCGTTTTTGTTGCCCTGAAGGGAGAGCAATTCGACGGCCACGACTTCCTGAGAGATGCGGTTCGCCGTGGGGCGGCTTGTCTGGTCGTTCATAAGCGTCCGGATTTCACCCATCTGAAAAACGCGACTGTGATTCGAGTCCGGGACACGCTCAAGGCCTTGGGGAATCTGGCCCATTACCGTCGCAAGCTGATAGCGCCAAAAGTTTTGGCCATTACCGGGTCGAACGGGAAGACCACGACAAAAGAGATGGTTGCCGCGATTCTGGAGCGGGCTTCGATAGAGGGAAAATCGCTTCGGGGAAAGGTCTTAAAGACGGAAGGGAACTTCAACAATCTCGTGGGGCTGCCCCTTACGCTCCTTCGCCTGCAGGGGAAAGAGAGGGTGGCGGTTCTCGAATTAGGAACGAGTCGGCCAGGAGAGATCAGGCGCCTTACCAAGATCGCTGATCCCGACATCGGTCTTATTACCTCGGTTGCGGCCGCGCACTTGGCCGGTCTTAGCAGCCTTGCGGGCGTGGCGCGGGAGAAGGGAGAGCTCTTTCGCTCGATGAATCCCGGTGGCCTCGCTGTGGTGAATTTGGACGATCCCTGGGCTCGTCGTCTCGGAGAGGGGTTCAAAGGGGCGAAGATCACCTATGGCAAGAGGGGCGAGGTTAGAGGAGAGGCGCGGAAATTCTTGGGCGTGAGGGGAACGGAGTTCACGCTTCGAGTAGGCGGGGAGCGCCGGTGCATCCGCCTCAGGCTCTCCGGGGAACATAACGTTGCCAATGCTGTGGGGGCGGCAGCGATGGCCTACGGACTCGGGGCGGACCTGGATGCCGTGCGCAAGGGTTTGGAAGCCGTGAAGCCCTTCCCGATGCGCATGGCGTTGGAGCGCTGGCGGGGGATCGGGATTATCGACGATAGCTACAACGCCAATCCGGCATCGATGGAGGCCGCTCTCAAAACGCTGGTCGAGATCGGAGCCGGAAAAGAAAAAATAGCGATTTTTGGGGATATGCTTGAGCTGGGTAGAGAGAGCGGGAGAAGTCACCTGGAGCTGGGAAGGCGCGTGACCCGATACCGCATTGACCGTCTTTATCTTCTCGGCGAGCAGGCCCAACAGGTCAAGGAGGGGGCGTTGCTCGCCGGGATGAAAGAAGAGCAGGTCATCGTCGGGAAAAATCACCGCGACATTGCCAAGATGGTTCGTGGCTGGACGAAAAGAGGGGCCTGGCTCCTCTTCAAAGGCTCACGCGGCATGAAAATGGAGATGGTACTAGAGGCCCTCAAGGAGATGGGAGAATAAGTCTTGCTTTACTACCTACTTTTTCCGCTGCGCACGACCTATTCGGCCTTTAATGTCTTCCGCTATATCACTTTCCGTGCAGCCTTGGCTGCCCTGATGGCGCTCCTGATATCTTTCCTTCTAGGTCCTTACCTGATTCGCTCCCTGGCAGCCATGCAGATCAGCCAGCCGATCCGCAAAGATGGCCCGGCGAGCCACACGGCCAAGGCCGGCACTCCTACGATGGGAGGGACGCTGATCATTCTTGCCTTGGTTCTCTCTACCGCCCTGCTCGCGGATATCATGAGCCCCTATATCACGATTGCTCTCTTTGTGACCGTGGGATTTGCCGTGATCGGCTTCATTGACGATACTTTGAAACTCAGGGAAAAAAGCAGTCGCGGCCTTTCTGCCCGCACCAAGTTCCTTTCCCAGTTGGCCGTCTCCTTTGTCGCGGTCATCGTCCTTTTTAATCAACCGAACTTCAGCGGAGTGTTAGGCGTTCCCTTCTTTAAAAACATCCATCCTGACCTTGGCCTCTGGTATATCCCGTTTGCCATGCTGGTGATCGTGGGCGCGTCGAATGCCGTCAACCTTACTGACGGTCTGGACGGTCTCGCTATCGGCCCGGTGATGATCGCGGCGGGAACTTATGCCCTTGTTGCCTACGTGACGGGCCATCTGAGGTTCGCCGATTACCTTCAGATCCCTTATGTCGCGGGTGTGGGGGAACTTACCGTTTTCTGTGCCGCCGTCGTGGCATCGGGCCTGGGATTTCTCTGGTTCAATACCTATCCGGCGCAGATGTTTATGGGGGATGTCGGCTCCCTGGCGCTGGGCGCGGCGTTAGGGATTATAGCGGTCATGACCAAGAATGAGATTCTCTTAGTCATCGTGGGAGGGGTGTTTGTGCTGGAAGCCCTCTCGGTGATTTTTCAGGTGGCTTCTTACAAGCTCAGGCGCAAGAGGGTTTTTCTCATGGCTCCCATCCATCACCACTTCGAGCTCAAGGGATGGCCCGAGCCGCAGATCATCGTTCGCTTTTGGATTATTTCGATCATCTGCTCGCTGTTTGCGCTGAGTACGCTGAAGCTGAGATGAAAAAAAAGATTTACCATGGAACTGAAGGGAAAGAGGGTGATGGTCCTGGGGCTGGCGCGCACGGGAAGTGAGACCGCCCGGTTTTTGGCCCGCCAGGGCGCCGAAGTCCTGGTGAGCGATTGCAGGAGCGAGGCGGAACTTCAGCGGGAAAGGGAAACCCTTTGCGAGTTGCCCGTTCGCTTCCTTCTGGGCGGCGAAGAAACCGCCTGGTTGGAAGGGCTGGATCTCCTGGTTCCCAGCCCCGGCGTTCCTGCAGAGAACCCTCTGTTGAGGGAGGCGAGAAATAGGGGGATCCAGGTCGTCAGTGAGATCGAATTGGCCTATCGCTTTCTCGGCGCGCCTCTGGTGGCGATTACCGGAACCAACGGCAAAAGCACAACCACCACGCTTGTCGGGGGAATCCTCAAGGCGAAAGGGTTCAAGATCTTTGTGGGGGGAAATATCGGCGCGCCGCTGATCGGATTTGTCGGCGGTCGCTGGGACTGGGGAGTGGTGGAGGTGAGTAGTTTTCAGCTTGAATGGGTGGAACAGTTCCATCCCAGGATCGCGGTGTTGCTGAACCTGACCGAGGATCACCTCGACCGTTATGCAGACTTCGCCTCGTACTGCGAAGCGAAGGAGAGAATCTTTTGCGCCCAGGCGGAAGAGGATGTGGCAGTCCTCAATCGGGACGATCCTCTGGTATGGGCCATGAGAGAGCGGATTCGCTCGCGGGTGGTCTCTTTCGGCTGGGCAGAGGTGGAGGAGGGTGTTTACGCCACGAATAGGGAAATCATTTGGCGCGGTGAGCATCGGGAGGAGAGCTTTCCTCTTTCCGGGGTCCGGATCCAGGGAGTCCACAACGTGGAGAATCTGATGGCCGCGATAGCGGTGGGGAAGGCCCTCGCAGTGCCTGCAAGGATCATCCAACAGGTCATCGAGGAGTTTCCCGGTCTTGAGCACCGGCTGGAATTTGTGCGCGACAAGAATGGCATCCGATTTTATAACGACTCCAAAGGCACCAATGTCGGCGCGGTGGTAAAATCCCTGGCCAGCTTTTCGGCGCCGATAATCCTCATCGCCGGAGGAATCGATAAGGGAGGGGAGTACCGGATATTGGAAGAGGAGGTAAGGCGCAAGGTCAAGAAGCTTATTCTCTTTGGCGCGGCGAAGGAGAAGATCCGAAGCGCATTGGGCCACCTCACCGAAACGGTAGTGGTGGAGAATCTGAAGGCGGCGGTCCAGGAGGCGTATCGGAACGCCGGGCGAGGAGATGTTGTTCTGTTATCTCCTGCCTGTTCGAGCTTCGACATGTTTCAAAACTACGCGGAAAGGGGAAAGGTCTTTAAGACTTTGGTTCTGAGTTTATGAAAGAAGGCATAGCAGTGGATGGGTGGCTCTTTTTTGCCGTGGCCGCGCTGCTGGCCGTGGGGATCACGATGGTGCTAAGCACCAGCTATCTCTACTCTCAAGAACGTTTCTCCGATGGCACCTATTTTTTCCGTAAACAGTTTACCGCTGTAGGGGTAGGAACGGTTGCCCTCTTTATCGCCGCCCTCCTGCCCGCCGCTTCTTACCGCCGGTTTGCCTATCCCCTTTTGGCCTTGACGCTTTTGATATTGCTACTGGTCCTGATCCCCGGCATCGGTCTATCGCGCGGCGGTGCGAGGCGCTGGCTCCCCCTGGGCAGTTTCGGTTTCGCCTTTCAGCCGGCGGAACTCGCCAAAATCTCTCTCGTGTTTTATCTGGCCCATTCCCTGGCGAAAAAGGGCGAGAAGGTCCAAACCTTCGCCATGGGAGTGCTCCCTCATTTGATTATCGGCGGCCTCTTTTTGGGGCTCATCCTGCTCGAACCCGATCTGGGAACAGCCCTCATTCTCGGTCTGATTCTTTTTCTCATGCTCTTTGTCGGCGGCGCCAAGTTTTCCCATCTCGTCTCCATAGGTCTCATGGCCTTGCCGGTTTTGGCGCTTGCGGTGGTCGGGGCCGAGTATCGCTTGCGGCGGCTGCTGACCTTTTTGGACCCTTGGAGGGATGCCTCGAATACGGGATTCCAGATTATTCAATCGTATATTGCGTTCGGATCGGGTCAGCTCTGGGGGCGCGGGCTGGGGGAGAGCCGGCAGAAGCTGTTTTACCTGCCCGAGGCGCACACGGATTTCATCTTCTCGGTCATCGGGGAGGAGCTGGGTTTTCTGGGAGCCCTGGCCGTGTTGACGCTTTTCGGCGTTGTCATCGTGCGGGGATTTCGCTTGACCTCGAGAATTGACGAACCCTTTTGTCGCTACCTGGCCTTTGGGCTGACGACCCTGTTGGGGCTTCAAGCATTGATCCATATGGGGGTGGTCATGGGTTTGATGCCCACGAAAGGCCTGGTGCTGCCGTTTATCAGCTACGGCGGTTCGGCCATGGTAATGAATCTGGCAAGCGCGGGGATACTGCTCAGCCTGTCGCGCAGGAGAATGTAGAAATGCGCCTGATCATAGCCGGCGGGGGAACAGGTGGACATCTTTTCCCCGGTCTGGCTGTGGCGCGTGAGTTTCAGCGGCGAGATACCATGACAGAAATCCTATTTGTCGGAACCGAGATGGGGATTGAAAGCCGGGTTCTTCCCCGAGAAGGCTTTCCCTTAGCGACGATCCCGATCAAGGGCATGAAGGGGAGAGGGATTGGGGGTTTATTGCAGGCCCTCTACGGTATCCCTCTAAGCCTTTTCCGTTCGCTTCGGATCGTCCGCAGTTTTCGGCCGAATTGCATCATCGGCTTGGGAGGCTATGCCTCCGGCCCTTTTTTGCTCGCGGGAAAAATCAGCGGGATTCGCTGCGCCATTATGGAACAGAACCTGCGTCCCGGATTTACCAATCGACTCCTGGGTCGGGTAGTGGACCGTGTTTTCACCTCCTATGAGAAAAGCGCTTCCTATTTTCCCCGCAGAAAGGTCATCGAGACGGGAAATCCGGTGCGATGGCAAACCCTTCCCCAAGTCGAGAAGGGAGAGAAATTCACCCTGCTTATATTCGGCGGCAGCGCTGGAGCGCACAGGATTAACCTCTGCGCCATCGAGGCTATGAAAAGGCTTAGGGACTTGAGCTCCGTGCTCCAGATCATTCATCAGACCGGAGAGGCGGATTTTGCCGCGATCAAGACTACCTATGGTTTCCTTCCTTTTGAGGCGGAGGTTTTCCCGTTCATCGACCGGATAGACGAGGCCTATGCGCGGGCGGATCTTGTGGTCTGCCGCGCCGGCGCGGGCACGGCCGCGGAGCTGACGGTTTTCGGGAAGGCGGCGATTTTGGTTCCTTATCCTTATGCGGCCTATGACCACCAGAGGTTCAATGCCGAAGCGCTCAGAGATCGAGGAGCGGCAGAGGTCATCCTGGATGCTGAGCTGAGCGGAGAAAGGCTGGCTGAGATGATCCGCGCCCTTTATCTCGATCGCAGGCGGCTTGAGGCCATGGGAGATGCGGCGCGAAAGCTAGGGAAGGCTGAGGCGGCGAAAAAAATTGTCGACGAGTGTTATGCCCTTATGGGCCATGATTCGTGATCGTGGTTCGTGGATCGGATATGCGAGCACGAACACGAGGCGCGCTAAAGCGATAGAAACATGCTTGAGAAGAAACACCGCGTCCACTTTGTCGGCATTGGTGGGATCGGCATGAGCGGGATTGCGGAGGTGCTGTTGAATTTAGGCTACTCTGTCACCGGATCGGATGTGCGCGAAAGCGAGGCCACGCAAAGGCTCCAATCGTTGGGGGCTCAGGTTTTTATGGGTCACAGAGAAACCAATCTTTCCGGTGACCCTTCAGTGGTCGTGATCTCGACGGCAGTAAAATTTACCAACTCCGAAGTGTTGGAAGCGCGCCGGCGGAACATCCCGGTGATCCCGCGGGCCGAGATGCTCGCGGAACTGATGCGCATGAAATATGGCGTGGCCGTGGCCGGAAGCCACGGCAAGACCACCACGACATCGATGATCGCTGCCGTTCTGAGCGCCGCCGGGATGGATCCCACCATGGTGATCGGGGGAAGAGTAAGATCGTTGGGAAGCAACGCCAAGTTGGGACAAGGGGAAGTTCTGGTGGCTGAGGCCGATGAGAGCGATGGCACGTTTTTGCTCCTTTCTCCCACCATCGCCGTGGTCACCAACATCGACCGCGAGCATATGGATTTCTATCAGACCATGGATCGCCTGGTCGAAAGTTTTCTCGCCTTCATCAACAAGGTTCCGTTCTACGGCCTGGCAATTTTGTGCCTCGACCATCCCAATGTGCGGGCTCTTCTACCGAAGGTCAAAAAGCGCTTTGTCACCTACGGCCTGTCCCCGGAGGCCGATTTTTGCGCCCGCGATCTCCAAACCAGCGCCATGGAGGTCGAGTTCTCGGTGATGCACCGCTCGACCCAGCTGGGAAGGCTGAGACTCCGCCTGCCGGGACGCCACAGCGCCACGAACGCCTTGGCTGCCGTGGCCGTGGCCCGAGAACTGGAGATCCCGTTTTCCAAGATAGTGGAGGCATTGGGATCCTTTACCGGGATTCACCGCCGCTTCGAGATCAAGGGTGAGCCCAGAGGAATTCTAGTGATCGATGATTACGGCCATCATCCCGTGGAGATCCAGGCTACCGTGCAGGCGATTCGGGATAGCTGGAAGCGCCCGCTCACCGTGATTTTTCAGCCCCACCGTTATAGTCGCACCCGGGATCTCTTTGACGATTTCCTGACTGCCTTTGAAGGGGCGGACCGGCTGATCCTCACGGAGGTCTATCCGGCGGGGGAGGAGGCGATCGCGGGGATCAGCGGGGAAGCGCTCTATCAGGCGGTCAAACGGAGAGGACATCTTGAGGTCGGGTTTGTTCCCGATAAGAGAGCGATCGCGCGGCAGTTGGTTCCGAAGCTCAATGCCGGGGATATCGTGCTGACTCTAGGCGCCGGCGATGTTTACAAAGTAGGAGAAGAGCTCGTTGAAGAATTGCAGAAATGAAAAATGAAAATTGCAAAATGCAAAGTTCAAAAATTCTTTTCGACGGTCCGAAGGTGAGTCAGTTTTTGACAGGATTTTCATTTTGAATTTTTCAATTTGTACTTTGCGTTTTGCATTAGGATTAGAAATGGCCCAAGAGCCCTTAGTAGACGAGCTAAAATTGATCCCGGGCCTGAAGATCCGGCTGGGCGAGCCGCTGGCGCGCTACACCTCGATCAAGATCGGCGGCCCGGCCGACTATTTTCTCGAGGTCGAAAGCTGCGCCGCCCTGAGCCAGACTTTACAGCTTCTCGACCGTTACGGAGTTTCTTTCTGCCTCTTGGGAAAGGGGAGCAATGTCCTGGTGAGCGATCTGGGAGTGCGCGGGGCCGTGCTCCATTTGGGAAGGGAGTTCCAACAAATGGAGTGGCGAGAAGAGGATGGGAAAGTGTTGGTGACGGTGGGGGCTGCCTATCCGGTCACTCGGTTGGTGCGTGAGGCAGTGCGCAGGGGATACAGCGGGCTGGAGTTTGCCGAGGGGATACCAGGAAGCGTCGGCGGGGCGCTCGTGATGAACGCAGGCGCCTATGGCTCTGAGATGGAAAAAATCGTCGATCGAGTCGAGGGAGTCAGCCGGAAGGGGGAGCCGGTACATTTGGACAGAAGGGAGATGGTCTTTTCCTATCGCGACGCCCACCTCCCGCCAGGGACCATAGTGACCCAGGTGCGTATCCGTCTGGAAAAAGGAAAGGTAGAGGAGGCGCGGATAAAATTGCGCGAACTCGTGGCCAGGAGAAAAAAAAGCCAGCCATCGGGTTATCCTAATTCCGGCTCGATGTTTCAAAATCCCCCTGGCGATTTTGCCGGGCGGCTGATCGAGGCCGCGGAACTGAAAGGGAAGAGAATCGGCAAGGCCGAGATCTCCCAACGGCACGCAAATTTTATCGTCAACCTCGGTGGTGCAAGGGCAGAGGATGTCAGGGGCTTGATGGAAATGGCTCGCAAGGAAGTTAAGAAAATATTTGGCATCGAGCTGGAGCCGGAAGTCCGGCTGTTGGGAGAATGGCCTTCCAGCTCCTTGGGCGAGTAAGGGCTATGGAGATTCTTGTTCGTCGTAAGGACAACAAAAAAAAGGCAGCGGAGAGGAGCCGGGCGCGCTTTCTCATCTGGGTCGCTGTCGTGGCCTCGCTCTCTTCGGCATTGGCCCTCTATGTCGGCCGGCGTCCAGTGGGCCGGCTGGCGGATCGATTGCGCGAGTCTATGCTGACCAATTCGTATTTCTCCGTACAGGAGATCAAGGTAGGTGGGGGAGAAAAGGTGGGAGGGAGCGAGATCGTGGCTATGGCGGGAATGAGCCAGGGGATGAACATCTGGAAGGTCGATCCGGCAACCATAGAGAGGAAAATAGGAAAGCATCCCTGGGTCAAACGAGTCCTGGTGCGACGGGAACTGCCCCGTCGGGTCGTGATCGAGGTGGAGGAGCGCGAGGTCAGAGGAATCGTGGTGATGGGAAAGCTCTACTATGTCGATGCTGAGGGGTCTGTCTTCAAAGAGGTTGAAGAAGGAGAAAAAACGGACTTTCTGCTGCTCACGGGGCTGCAGCAGGCGGATCTTACCTCCCAAAGCCATGCGACGCGTCAGAAGATTCGGGAAGCCTTGAAGCTAGGGGAGCTGATGGCGGGAGGCTCACTTACCCTTTCTGAAATTCATTTTTCTCCTCAGGGAGGAGCGGTTCTTTACCCGATGGCCTACCCCGTTGCCCTTCATGTGGGTTGGGGAGATTGGCAGGGAAAGGTTCAGCGGCTCGAGCGGGTCTTGGAGATGTGGAAGGGAAAAGAGGCCAGGCTCGCTTCTCTGGACTTAAGTTTCCGCGACCGGGTAGTGGCGAAATTACGAAACAGCGGAAGGTTAAAGGGTTAAAGGGTTCAAAGGGTAAATCTGAGATCTGAAATTTGATCCTTCGACGAGCTCAGGATCATGCTGAGCTAAGTCGAAGCATGAGATTCCGCGAAGCGGATATGGCCAAGAAGAACAGGAACAGTCTTATTGTAGGCCTGGATATCGGGACTTCGAAGGTCTGCGCCGTCGTCGGGGAGATGACCGAGCGGGGAATGGAGATTATCGGCGTGGGTTCCCATCCCTCCCGGGGATTGCGCAAGGGAGTGGTCATCAATATCGAGAGCACGGTGGATTCCATCAAGAAGGCGGTGGAGGAGGCCGAGCTCATGGCCGGATGTGAGATCAACTCGGTCTTTACGGGAATCGCCGGAGGTCACATCAAGGGTTTTAACAGCCACGGCATTGTGGCGGTGAAAAATAAGGAAGTGACCCAGAGAGATGTCGACCGGGTTATTGACGCGGCTAAAGCGGTGGCCATCCCCATGGATCGAGAGGTGCTGCACATCCTTCCCCAGGAATACATCATCGACGATCAGGACGGCATCAAGGAGCCCTTGGGTATGTCGGGGGTGCGGTTGGAGGCCAAGGTGCACATTGTAACCGGCGCGGTTACCTCGGCACAGAACATCATCAAGTGCTGCAACCGGACGGGGCTGAACGTGGCGGATATCGCGTTGGAACCGCTGGCCTCGGCCGAGGCAGTCTTGACCCCGGAAGAAAGAGAGCTCGGGGTCGCCCTGGTAGACATGGGAGGGGGGACCACCGATATAGCCCTATTTCATGATGATGCGGTAAAGCACACGGCCGTTCTGGCTATTGGTGGAAACCATCTGACCAGCGACATCGCCGCCGGACTGCGCACACCGATCGGCGAGGCCGAGAGGATCAAGCAGAGATACGGCTATGCCAGGACTTCTATGGTAACGAAGGACGAAACGGTGGAGGTGCCGAGCGTAGGGGGGAGAAATTCTCGGGCGATCTCACGGCAGATCCTGTGCGAGATAATCGAGCCTCGGCTGGAGGAGATTTTTCAACTCATTCGTCGGGAAATCACCAGGTCAGGTTATGAGGGGTCATTGGCGTCAGGCATGGTGATGACCGGAGGTTCGACGCTGCTTCCCGGCATGATCGAGATGGCGGAAGGGATCTTCGCAATGCCGGTGCGCCTCGGCGTCCCTACCCATGTCGGCGGCCTTATCGATGTGGTCTCCAGTCCGATTTATTCGACCGGCGTGGGATTGGTTCTTTATGGCATAAAGCGCCAGGATAAAAACTTTTTCCGCATCCGTGATAACAACCTGTTTGGCAAGGTGAGAAACCGGATGGTCGATTGGTTTAGCGAGTTTTTTTAACAAAAGGCAAAGTTAAAGAAGGAGGATAAACTATGTTTGAACTCGTAGAGCACGTTAATTTGGGTGCCCGGATCAAGGTGATTGGGATCGGCGGCGGAGGAGGGAACGCGGTCAACACCATGATCTCGTCCAAACTCACCGGAGTGGACTTCATTGTCGCCAATACCGACGTCCAGTCGATCGAGGCGAGCCGGGCATCGGTGAAGATCCAGCTCGGTGAGAAAATCACCAAAGGGTTGGGTGCCGGGGCCAATCCTGAAATCGGCCGGCGCGCCGCCATGGAAGATCAAGAGCGAATTCGAGGCTATTTGTCTGGCGCCGATATGATCTTCATCACCGCCGGAATGGGGGGAGGGA
>Ga0209824_10001874_pt1 | contig 11260 bp, 14 predicted proteins | sample VDWuncwatermetaG_FD_184124 | JGI IMG/M metagenome (GOLD analysis project Ga0209824, IMG submission 184124) | Wastewater microbial communities from Netherlands to study Microbial Dark Matter (Phase II) - VDW unchlorinated drinking water (SPAdes)... ...
AGGGTGAACAGGGGGGGGCTGTGTCAGAGCAGTCCGCCCCTGCCGAATTGCCCAAAAAAGGGACGTCTCCTTCGGAAAAGACCCTGGGACAGAAACTGCGGGAACTGAAGACACTCTTGAATGAAGGACTAATCTCCCAGAAGGACTACGAAAAAAAGAAGCTTGACCTGCTCCAGGAAGAACCCCCGCAGGGTAAGAGCGTGCCCGACATACTCAAGGAACTAAGAGGACTAAAGGACGAGGCGTTAATTACCGAAGGGGATTACGACCACTGGAAAGCCAGGCTCCTGGAAAAATTATAACCATCGTGAAGCCAGAAATCAGGGGTCAGGGGGTAGGGAGTAGGGAGTAGAGAAGAATTGCATTGTAAATTGGAAATTGCAAATTTTAAAATTTAAAATTTCCAACTTACATTTTACAATAGTCCATCACCTACTACTGAATCCTGACTTCTGAATTCTTAATTCTTGCCCCTGGTCACTAATCCCTCTTGATTTGTACGAGAGATTAGGGTAAAAATAGCCTATGCCGATATACGAATTCCAGTGTAATAGCTGTACCTCTAGGTTTGAGGAGTATTTTGCAAGCTCCTCCCAAAGGAGGGCCTTGAAGTGCCCCCAATGTGGCAGTGGGCAAGTTAATAAGGTTTTTTCCGTCTTTGGTATGGGCGGGAGTAACGATAATGGAGGTTCTGGCTCTGGTTCTGGTTCGTCCTGTGGTTCTTGCTCTGCCACCAGTTGCGATACCTGCAGGTAATCCGCCCCTTCGCTTCGCTCAAGGGCAGGCTCAGGTGGACCACAGTGAATCTGCTTAGGCATGACTAGTTCTACAGAAAGACACCCTCTTCCGTGAAACACCTCTGGGCGCCATGGCGGCAAGAGTACATCCAGTCCGAAAAAAAGGGATGCTTCTTCTGCCGGGCCATAGATGATACCCAGGACGATAAAAACCTTATCCTCCACAGGGGTAAGGAATGTTTTATAATCCTCAATAAATACCCGTACAACTACGCCCACCTGATGGTGGCCCCCAATGAGCACCGGTGCAGTCTGAAAGAGCTTACCCAGGGGGAGATGCTGGAGTGTATGCAACTACTCTGTAAGGTCCAGGTAGTACTGGAACAGCATCTGAAACCAGAGGGGTTTAATATAGGGGTAAACCTGGGGAAGGCCGCCGGTGCAGGGGAGGAACACCTCCATTTTCATATTGTGCCCCGCTGGGTAGGCGACACAAATTATATGCCCGTCTTGGGGGAGACCAAGGTCGTCTCCCATTACCTCTCAGAGCTTCTATCAAGGTTAAAAGGCTCGTTCTAGTGATTTATCGGGAGGACATAGAACTGAGGGAAGAGAAGGAACTGGCCAGCTACGCCACGAAGAGCAAGGACTCCAGGGGGCGCAAATACCCCGAGGAGGAACACCCCTATCGCAGTATGTATCAACGGGACAAGGACAGGATCATCCACAGCACCGCCTTCCGCAGACTGGAATACAAGACCCAGGTATTTGTCAACCATGAAGGGGATTATTACCGTACCAGACTCACCCATACCATTGAGGTAGCACAGATTTCAAGGTGTCTGGCCAGGACCTTAAACCTTAACGAGGACCTTGCCGAGGCCATTGCCCTGGCCCACGACCTCGGCCATACCCCCTTTGGCCATTCGGGGGAAGAGGCCCTGTGTAAGCTCATGAAGGGGCAGGGAGGTTTTGAACACAACCTCCAGGCCCTGAGGGTGGTGGACGTGCTGGAGAGGCGATACCCCGATTTCCCCGGGCTTAACCTCTCCTGGGAGGTAAGGGAATCCATATTAAAACACAACGCCGCCAGGGAAGTCCTCACCGAATTTAATCCAAAAGAGAAACCCCTCTTAGAGGCCCAGGTAGTGGATAAGGCAGATTCCATTGCCTACGATACCCATGACCTGGATGATAGCCTCAAGGCAGGACTTATCAATGAAGGGGCACTCCATGGAGAAGGACTGTGGCGTTACGCCGCTGAAAAAGTGGCCAGCAAGTGGACCAACCTGGATAGTGACAACAGGAGGGCCCAGACCATTATATTCCTCATAAACCTCCAGGTTACCGATTTGATAGAGAATACCCAGAAGAGGTTAGAAGAGTTGGGGATTAAGGGCCCGGAAGAGGTGAGACATTGCCGTCAACTAGTAGTGGATTTTTCCCCGGAAATCTCGGAGAGGAAGAGGAGTCTTGAGAAGTTCCTCGGTGAGAACGTGTACATGCACTACAGGGTGGCCCGTATGGCCGATAAGGCCAGACGCTTCGTGGAAGAACTCTTTAAGGCCTTTGTGGCCAATCCCAGACAGCTCCCCCCGGACTTCCAGGCCTGGGCGGAAAAGGAGGGCATACACCGGGGCGTCTGCGATTATATTGCTGGCATGACCGACCGCTATGCCCAGGACGAGTACCTCAGACTCTTCCATCCTTACGAAAGGGTGTAATTAATAATTGAGACCTCTGCAAAAGTTGCCATGACGCCAATGTGTCATTCTGAGCGAAGCGAAGAATCTAGTCTTTTAAGAGATTCGTCAGTCGCTTCGCTCCCTCAGAATGTTGAAAATCCGCCTCTGGCGGGACAAGCGAGTGGGGTTTCGCAGAAGTCTCAAAATCTGTAATCTGAAATTTTTATTAGTATGCCTAATGTCTCTGTCATAGTGGCCGCAGCAGGGCTTGGACTCAGGATGGGTGGGCCAGTAAAAAAGCCCTACCTGGAACTGGAAGGAAGGCCCATCTTCCTCAGGAGCGTGGAGAGGTTCGTGGGGCTAAAGGTGGCAGGGCCACCACCAATAAACGTGACCGAGATAGTCCTGGTGGTGGGTGATGCGGAATTAGACTACGTTACGGCACAATGGGGGGGTGTAATCTCTCAATATGCTACCCCTGTAAGGCTCGTCCAGGGGGGTGGGAGGAGACAGGACAGTGTCTACTGTGGCCTTCAGAGTTTGAGTGAGGATACGGAGATAGTCCTGGTCCACGATGCAGTGAGGCCCCTGGTTAGTAGTGAGATAATAAAATCAGTAATGAAAACGGCCTGGGAGAAGGGGGCAGTTATCCCTGCCGTACCCATCCAGGCCACGGTTAAAGAGGCGGACACCCAGAAGAGGATAACCAGTACCGTTAACAGGGGCGGCCTCTGGATAGCCCAGACCCCCCAGGGCTTCCGCAAAGAGATCCTCCTCAGGGCCTACGATGCCCTGGCAGAGACAGGAGAAGAGGTTACTGACGACGCCCAGGCAGTGGAAAAACTGGGCTACCCTGTGGAGATAGTCCAGGGGAGTCCCTCTAACATAAAGATAACCACCCCCGAAGACCTTAGATTGGCAACGGTCCTCTTGCAATTAGAGGACAAGGACTAAAGAATGGGCTATTGTGAATAATATGGACATGGGTGGCACTTATTATTTTTAATCTTGTTAGAAATGCAAGGGGGTTTCCGCCCCTCATGCCTCAGGCATGAAAATCCAAAATCTAGATTCAGTAGGGGCAGGGTTACCCTGCCCCTACACATGGCCAAAAACATTTGGCATTTGAACTTTAACATTGACTTGATCCGCCTTAGTCCGCCTAAGGCGGATTTGGAATTTGGATTTCCCTACCCCCTACCCCCTAATTCTTGCACTGCTCACAAGCTAACAACCTCTACATCTATTCGCCCCTTTACGTCATGTTCTGCCCTAAGAATGCGGTCTATCTTTTCAAGGATTTTAGCATGATAATATCGCTCTCCACATTCAGGGCAAACCTCTGCCTCTACATTTTCAATAATATACAGTTTTCCACCAAGCCAATGTTGCTTCTTTACCCTTTTTTTAACAGTCTTACCATTACAAAATTCACAAATCATGTTCTTCTCCTTAAGGCATAAACGGTTATTATAATAAGATTATCATCCTCTTTAAATCTACAAATAACGTAGATTTGCCGTCCATCTTTTGCAGTTCCCCTGATCCTGTATCGTATTCCCCTTGCATCCTTTGTCAGTTTCTTTTCTATCCTACCTTTAAGCACGGCATTTTCTATATCGTCTCGCCCTAGCCCATCATCTACCATCTCCTCCTCAGCGTGTGATGAAAGATAATAATCCTTGTCTATAATCTTTTGACGGATTTTTTGTATTCCCACCATCTCCTCCTGAACATAGCCTCCAGATTTCTATCTCCCCCATTACTCCGAGACTCTTTGTTCAATCTTCCCTGCCTTTTTATGGCCCTTCCCGACCTCTTCTGCCCTTCCCATGTCCTTCAGTATCTGGGCCTGCGTTTGTATGGTTGCCTCGCAACCCGGTTCTATCTCCAGAGAGGACTGGCAACACTCCAGTGCCTCATTAAATCTGCCCAATTCCCGCAACACCTCAGCCTTATCCCGCAGGGCCTCCGCAAAGCGTGGGGCCCTCTCCAGGGCCAGGTCGTAACACTTCAGGGCCTCCGCATCTCTCCTGAGGTGGTGGAGTAGGTGTCCCATATTGTACCAGGCACTGGGAGATTTGGGGTCTTCTTCTACTACCTGTTCAAAACACTCCAGGGCCTCTCCGTATCTCTCCATCTCCTTAAGAGTGGTACCCTTGTTGAACCACACCTCCTGAGATCCTGGCGCTATCTCAAGGGCCTTATCGTAGGCCTCCAGGGCCTCCTGGTATCTCTTGAGGCCCGTCAGGGCATTACCCTTTCCATTCCAGGCGTAGACGTCCTTGGGGGCCAACTCCAGGGCCTTTTCATACAACTCCAGGGCCTCCGTGTAGCGTTTCATGGTCATCAGGGTATTACCCTTCCCACTCCACGCAAGGGCGTACTTAGGGTCCAGTTCCAGGGCCTTATTGAAACATCCCAGGGCCTCCTCATTCCTGCACAGGGCGGCCAGGGCATTGCCTTTATTATTCCAGGCGTGAATGAGCTGGGGGTCCTGTTTTAAGACCTTGTCATAACCCTCCAGGGCCTCGTTGTAGCGTCCTGCAGAGGCAAAGAGGTTGGCCTTCTTGAATAGGGCAACTATGTCCTCCTCCGAAAAAATCGGGCCTGGTTGAAGGAGATGACAGAGGAGCAAGATTGATAATGCATAAACCGTTCTCATAACCTTTTCCCCTTTAGGGTGCTATAGTATGCCACATACTGGAGAGGTCTTCCAGGCGGCCGCTGAAATCCTTGAGATTGGAGAAGACGTTCTGCATCTTTTCGTTCGTATCTGTGAGGCGTTTGGACAACCCCTTCAATATCAAGAGTGAAAACTCTGGACTCTTATTTAAGAGCTCCTTAAAGCCTTTTTCATCCAGGAGCCATAGGGTGCAGTCTGTAATGGCCAGGGCGTCGGCCGAATGGGACCTTCCTGCGATGAGGGACATCTCTCCGAAGAACTCATTGGGTCCAAAGGTGGCCAGGTCTATGTCATTTCTAGTATCAGGTATCCGTTTAAGGATCTTTACCTGCCCCGATTCTATTAAATACATCCCTTTGGTAGGTTCCATCTCCGAAAAGATAACGCTGTTGGCCTTGCAAGAGACCTTCTTCGCCGGGATTTCCTTTGACTTCAGTCTGTCTATGAAACTCGCCATCTCTTTTAGCCCTTTCGTTGGAAAAGTGTCTTCCCCAGCCCATTTCTAGCCCTTAGTCCCTCCCAGAGGAGTTCAATGAGAGGGTCAATACAGTCCTTCAATTCTCTTTTTATAATCCCCATCCTCCTGTAGTCCGGGAGCTTGGTGATAGCCCCGATGATGAAGGCTACCGCCAGGGGAGGCTCTACCTCTTTCAGTTCCCCCGACTGGATGCCTTCCACTATGATTTTCATGAAGAAGTCCATGGGTTTGGGTGTGCGGGGTAAGAGGTAACTTAATTCGTGGTGAGAGGCCTGGATGAGGAATCTGTAGACCATCGGTTCCTTTTCCGCAAAGGTGTAGAAGGCCCCAAGGGCCCTCTTGATCCGCAGCTTAGCACCCTTGAACCCCACTATCTCTGCCTCCAGGCAGTCCTTGAAGTGTTTCATATTCGTGCAGAACAGTTCCTCTGCCAACTCCTCTTTACCCTTCCAGTGACGATAGAGGGCACCCTCGGCCACCCCCGCCTTCCCGGCGATGTCCTTGACGGTGGTGGCCCTTACCCCCTTTTCTGCAAAGAGTTCCAGGGCGGACCTAAGTATCTCTCGCCTCTTGGTCCCCTGCCTCTTTCTTTTTTCTTTAACGAGTACTTCGCCCATGAGAGGCCCTATTTTAACAAATTCTTCTAAAAGAAAAAGGGAGAACCTTTCCTGTGTGGCTGGGCCACCTCAGAAAGAGGTTCTCCCCTAAAAGATGGCCTTTTGGGGGCATCATCCCCACGTTACAAGGGAACTCCAGAGGGTGGAAAGGTCTTCCATCCTCTGTGTAAACTCCGCCATCTGCTCGGTGGTGTCCCTCATCTTGACCTGGAGTTCTTCAAGTCTCTTTATAAGGCACTGTATCACCAACCGTGCGAATTCCGGACTCTTGGTTATCGCCTCACGGAAGGTCTCCCTATCTATCTGCCAGAGGGTACAATCTGTTACGGCCCTGGCGTCAGCGGTCCTGAACTTCCCCATGGTACAGGAGATGATCCCAAAGAATTCCTCTGGCCCAAGCAGGGCCAGACTTATCTCCCTACGGATCTCAGGCACGTTCCGTGTTATCCGCACCACACCGGTCTCTACGAAATACATCCCGTTGGCGGCGTCCGTTTCAGAGAAGATTGGAGTGCCGGCATGGAAGTCTAACCTCTTTACGGGCACTTTATTCTTATTGAAACATTCCGCAAATATAGTCATCCCTCTCTCCTTTGTCGGGGGGTGGCCCAGCCAGCCCCTTCGCTGCGCTCAGGAGGGGTGGCTTTGTCACCTGACCGTGCTAATGAATCGGCACTTTTGAGATAAGAAAGTATCCCTGTATCTTTCATCAGCCTAGTCCTCCCATCGGGGCTAAGGAGTGCCAGAGAGAAGAGAGGTCCTCCATTCGGCCGGTGAACTCCTTCAGATGTGCTGACATCTCCCCCATCCGCTCGTTCAAGGTCTCCATCCTCCTCACTAGACCGTTTATGAGGAGTAAGGAGAATTCTGGACACCTATCCACGGCCTCCCCGAAGGCCCTCTTATCTATCTCCCACACGGTGCAGTCTGTTAAGGCAATGGCATCGGCCAGGCGGCTCCTGCCTGAACTGAAGGATAATATACCAAAGAAGTCTTCTGGTCCCAGGGTAGCCAGGTTTACCTCCCCATTCGTTTGGGGCGTATTCTTCATTATTTTCACCTGCCCTGACTCAATGAAATACATCCCATTGGCCGGGTCTGTCTCAGAAAAGATCTTACTCCCAGCCAGATAAGAAAGCCTTTTTGCGGGTATATCCTGCCCTTTCAAGTAAGTAGCTAGTCCTACCATGCCCTGTCTCCCTCCTTTCCCCTTGGGGAAAATAAATGAAGAAAATCCATCCTGCAATTATAGTGAGTGAACGGCCACTCACATTTTAGGGTTAAGTATACCACACATCCTGGGGTCAGGCAAACATTTTGGATAAATTTATTGTATAATGCTGATACAAAACGACTTATGAGGTGGGCAATAGGTACTGGCCGAGCAGATTTACAGGTTTGGAACTGCGGATTTCCGAATTCTAAATCCGAAATCCAAAATCTAAGATTCACAATCCGAGGTCTCTGAAAAAAGTGAAGCAACTCCATTTCCCTCCCCCTTGAGGGGGGTAGGGTGGGGGTGTGTACAAGATTTTGCTAATGTAGGGGCACGTTGCAACGTGCCCCTACTCACTCCAGAGGTCTCAATCCCTGCTAATAAGACCGCCCCCCAAGCCTCTGCCAGAGTTTCATCACTTCAAGACATTCTCCCCTGAGTATCCCGGCAACCACCTTTACAGGACTCCCTCCCAGGGAGCTCAGCCTCCTTGCAGAGACAGTAAGCTCTGAGAACCCTAACTTCTTTGCATCTCTTATCCTGCACCCAAAGACCACCCTGGAGATACCTGCCCAGTGTATGGCACCGAAACACATGGGGCATGGTTCACAGGTGGTATAGAGTATAGAGCCTGAGAGGTCTACGGTATTTAACCCCCTGCATGCCTTCCTGATGGTGGTTATCTCTGCATGTGCCGTGATGTCACAGTCCTTCCAGACCTTGTTATGCTCGCAGGCCAGCACCTTTCCCTTGTCGGAGGTGGCCCTGCCACTTCTGACGACGACAGCCCCAAAGGGGGCCTGTCCCTTGAGTACCCCTTCCCTGGCCTTCTCTATTGCCATCCGCATGTATTTTATATCACTCTTGGGCATAGGCTACCTCATGAAATTCGTAGGGGCGACCCACCGGGTCGCCCCTACCACGTCTAATAAATTATCTTATCACCTCAGATAGTCTCAGAAGGGATTGCCTCAATGCCTATCTCAATGCAGAACCTGTCCAGCAGGACTAACCTTTGCACCATGTCGCGGGCAAATAGTTCCACCAGTCTCCCATAAGGCTCCACAGGGGCCTCCTCATAGAAGAGGTTGGCCATAACAAAGAGGTGGTGGAGGGATTCCGCCTCCCAGTGGAGTTGTTTGAATTCTTTCCACTTCTCCTGGGAGAGCCCTCCTTTTTCAAATACAAAACCCACCCTCTCCTTCACTGTCTCCAGGGAGCATTCTATCTGATAGGCTGTCTCCTTGTTGCTCTCCAGGACGTTAAAACCGTGCCCTAGCGAATCCGTCATAAGCATGACCTGGGTCACCAGGAGGTACACCAGGGGCATCATTATTGAAAGGATAAACCGTAACATCCCTCACTACCTCTCTTTCTGAATATATTTTACTCCAATATGCATTTGTTGCACATATTTAAATATTTTGAAAAACCGCAATGGATTTCAAATACGCTGTAGGGGACAGGGGGTAGGGAAAGAATAAAGAATACAGTAGTAGCCGCAGGCTTTAGCCTGCGTTATACTTTTTCCCTAATCCCTAGCCCCTAATCCCTAAGCCCATCTATTTACATTTGATTCTCCCCTACCCTTAATGTAAATTACCCGTTTCGGGGATAAATGCATTGGACGCCAAGAGTTTAATAAATCTATCCATCCTGGGGTACTGGGTCTCGTTTGGTGTGTACACCTCCTTCTGGTACTTTGGCCTTGGAGAGAGGTCTACCAGGGGCAAGGTGCTCATGGCGGGACTGGCCCTCCAGCTCCTTTCCCTGATGTGCAGGGGTATGGCCATAGAGTACCTCCCCCTGACCAACAAATTTGAGAGCTTTTATGCCTTTTCTTTTGCGGCCTTCCTGGTACTCCTATGGACAAACAGGGTGGAGAGCCGCTTGTACAGGTTGACCCTTTTTGGGGTAGGGTATGGGTTTCTGACTGCGGCGGCCTTCTGGCCCAAGGGGTTGAGTTATCCGCCGCCCCTCATGCTTACCATATGGTATGTACTCCATGTGCCTCTGAGCTTTATGTGCTATGCCCTCTGGACCTCCAGCCTGGCGGCGGGGATTGCCTATTTCCGGAGTCCGGACAGGAGGCAGGAGATGGTGGAGCTTATAGATAATGGTTTTATGTATGGGTTACTGGGTTTTTCAGTGTCCATGCTCTTTGGTGGTCTCTGGGGCTATGTGGCCTGGGGGGACTATTTCCTCTGGGATGCCAAGGTGGTATGGTCGGTGGTCCTATGGCTCTTCTACTCCGCCTGTATCCACGTGGACCACTGGCCTCGTCTGAAGGGTTATAAGCCCCACCTGGCCGTGGTCGGGTTTCTTATAATGTTCTTTACCTACGTGGGGACGAGTTTCTTTATATCCAGTTCCCACAGGTTCTAGCACAAATGGGTTAAAATATGCTAACAAGGGGTTACGACCTCCTTAAATCCACAAAGCTCGGCATAGTTGTGGGTTTTGCCACGGCTGGACTGCTTATGATAGGTAGTCTCCAGATGAATTTTTACCCGGCGCCCTACGCTGGCCTGGCAGGTGAGGACATACGATTCTTCTTTGATAAACCCTCCTTGGCCCACTGGTGGTTCTATCTGCTCTTTTTGTGCCTTGGGATATACGGGATTAATGCGTTCTTGTGTACCCTTGACTCCGTCCTGGTAAGACTCAGGGCAAGGGCCACTAACCTTACCCTCTACGGGGGATCCATCTGCCACCTGGCCTTCCTGGTCACACTGCTTGCCCACCTGGTGGGAGGACTGTACGCCAGCCAGGAAAAATCTCTGACTATCGGGGAGAGTCCCACGCCTCTATCGGCAGTGGCCCCATCGCTCAAGGGCGTGGAGCTCCGGCTGGCCGGGCTTGAGACTACCCAGTATCCCAACGGTATGCCTAAAGAGGTGAGGGCCGTAATCAAGATAAAGAAGGGGGACAAAGAGACAGAGCAGATACTTGGGTACAACCATCCTGTAACGCTTGACTATGGCAAAGAAGAGTTTCTCCTCAAGAATTACGGCGAGGCGCCCCAGGGGGTAGTACTGAGGGTGGCAGAAAGGTCTCACCATCTGGCCCTTAAGGAGAGCCTCAACATAAATGGCGCTAACGTGCAAGCGGCAGGACTCTTCATGCACCCCAGTCTCCAGAGGCCCGTGGTCAGGCTGGTGGCCAATAAGGAAGGGGAACCCCCAAGGCAGGTCTACGTCACCCTGGGGGAGACAAGTTCCAAGGTGGTGGAGGGTGCACAGGTCTTTTTTGAAGACATAAAGGTCTCCCAGGCAGTAGCGGTAGGTCTGAAAGAGAACCCCAGCATCCCCCTGGCCCTTGGGGCAGCGCTCCTCTTCTGCGTAGGCGTGGTCCTGGTAGTAATCAGACTTGTTAAGAGGATTACACATCAATTCTAATTACAAATTAAATGGCAACCTATAGGCAATTTGAAGACCTGCCAGTCTGGAAAAAGGCTCTTTGGAGTCCATTGACTGTGTCAATGGATTTTTCCAGCGACATAGTCGCTGGACTCCATAATCCAGGGACAAAAATTTTATACCCCTCAGGATAAAAGTTACGCAGAATTCATGAAACGCCTGAAGGGATATACCAAACACCTTAACCCCCAAAATCCCCAGTAATAGCGGTCTTAAATTTGTAATCTGTAATTTGTAATTTACCCCTCCCCCTTGAATAAAGCCCCCTAACGACATATAATCTGAGTTCTTATGAAAGCGAGCACTAAAACTTTAACCGAGGACGTCCAGTACGGCAAGAAGGTCATTGCCCTGGAGGCCCAGGCCCTGGAGAGGCTTGTGGATAGGGTGGATGAGGGTTTCCAGAGGGCAGTGGATTTCAT
>Ga0209824_10001875_pt1 | contig 11257 bp, 13 predicted proteins | sample VDWuncwatermetaG_FD_184124 | JGI IMG/M metagenome (GOLD analysis project Ga0209824, IMG submission 184124) | Wastewater microbial communities from Netherlands to study Microbial Dark Matter (Phase II) - VDW unchlorinated drinking water (SPAdes)... ...
TCGGCTCAACTGGAGGAGGCGCATCGGCTGCTGGACAAAGGCCGTATTGCGGATGCTGAGAAGAGCTACCAAGCTATTCTTGGGCGTGATCCCGGTAACCCCGAGGCATTAACCCACTTAGGAAACGTGGCCTTTCAACAGGAAGACCTGGAGCGTGCCCTGCGTAATTATGAGGAGGCGCTGCGTCGAGACCCCTCTTACGCCCACGCTCTCTGGGACAAGGGACTTGCGCTTCGCGCCAAGGGGGACGATGCCGGCGCCATTAAAGCCTGGGAGGCTTTTGTGCGCCTCTTCCCGGCTGATTCATCTGATGTGGTCGAGGTAAAAAAATGGATCGCGGAGGCCCAGGCGCGGCTCGCTTCAGCTTCGAGCAATCCTGAAGGAAGCGCAAAAAAATTATTATTAAAAAAGCCACCTAAGGGTTTGCTAGAAGGCCAATCCTCCAAATAGTCCTGCGACTTTCCTATTTTGAGCCTGGATTTGGCCTAATACAAGAGCTGTAACGGATGAAAGAGGAGAATTTGTCATCGACCGGGTACCAGACGGCACTTACAAAATACACGTTTGGCATGAGCAGCTAGGAAACCAGTCGAAGCGAGTGACGGTTGCAGGAAACCGTACGCCTCTTGTCGATTTCGTCTATCGGTTACCAAGGAAAGATACTTAGGCCGTTTTTTATCTTTTTTGCGGGCCTCTTGAAAGGAGTGGTGAATTAGGATAAGAAGCTAACATCTGTTATCCCCATGAAACGTTTTAGTGTCATTATTCTCTGTTTCCTTGCCCTCTATGCCGGTGTGGCTTGGGCACTAGAAAGGTGTTTGCACCATGATGATCATGTCGTCCATGGCGCTGCTTTGAGCAGCAAGCCACATCTCGGCGATACTCAATTTGCCGACATTTTTGATTCTCCTGATCATTCCGCCGCGAGGCTCCACTGTCTCGATCTTCGCTATCAGATCGATCTCACGCTAGAGATATTTCCAACTCAGCGCATGGAGTTTTTTCGTAGTGTTTCAGTACAGGGGTCTCCCTATTTAGCTTTGCTGCGATCGAGTGAAACAAGAGATTTTGGCTTAAGAGCCCTTTTTACGCATTCTTCATCGTCCTCCCTTCCAAGCGGTTTAGAGCGCCATCTTTTTCTTTCCGTCTTTCTGATCTAGCCCACTAGCTTTCTCCCGGTCATTTCTCCCAGGCATCTCTGGGTAGAGTGTATTTTTCGGTTTTCAGCCGGTCCATTAGATTCGGCGAAGCCAAAATCTTTTTTACAGCTAAACGAGGTTGATTTATGGTTGGTTCACGGTTCGTTAAAATTCTTTTCATTTCTCTACTGTTTTTTGTCCCGCTTCTTTCTCCCGTGTATGGAGCTGAAGCAATCAAGCTCGATCTGGAGAAGGCCGTCAAGTTGGCTTTGGAGCAGAATCTGGGACTTAAGGCCAAAAGAGAAGAATTGGGGATTGCCGAAGGAAGATTGATCAAGTCAAATCTTTTTCTCCAAAATAATCCGGAGCTGGAAGGAGAGAGGGCGAACAAGCGTCTGAAAAAACCTGAAGAAGGGGTCAACAAGAATCTTTTCCAGGCAGGGGTATCCCTCTCTCAGGAGTTTGAGATTGGTGGTCAACCCAGATATCGGCGCGAGGCGGCGCAGAGAAATCTGGAAAAGGTCGGTTTTGAGGTAAGCGATTTTGGCAGAACTCTTCGCTTCCGCATCACTGAGCTGTTTTTAAAGCTCTTGAACGGTAAGGCAAAAATCAACCAGGCCGAACAGATTGTGAGTCTTAAGAACCGCTTGTATGAGGCCTCCAAAGCCCGTTTGGCGGCAGGTGACATCCCTGAAGTTCAGCTCGCCATTGCAGAGTTTGAGCTTAACCGGGCCAAGAGCGAACTCATCTCTTTGCAGAGGGAATACGAAGAGCTTCTCTCACGTCTGGGAACGGATCTTGTCCTGGAAAAGGAGGAGAGAATCGAGCCTGTAGGGGACTTGACCCGCACGCCTCTTGCAGCTTCTCTGGACGAGCTTCTCAAAAGTGCCCTGGAAAAGAGGCCGGACTTGGCCGCTTTAGATCAAGAGAAAAAAGTTACAGAAGCTGAGGAGTTACTTACCAGGGCAGAAAGAATACCCAACATTAAATTTGGCATGTTTTACGAGAAGGACGATAAAGACAACATTGTTGGGGGGAGGGTCTCGATCCCCCTTCCGTTTTTTGACCGGAAGCAAGGGGAGCTTCGTGAAGCCTTATCTCGAAAAACGATCGCAAACCTAAACTACATCCATAGGCGGCAAGCCCTGGAAAAAGAAGTTCGTGCAGCCTTTACAAGGTTCAAGCTCGCGGAGAGAGATCTTTCTTATTACCCTGAAGGGGCGATGAAAAGGTTCGATGAGAGCCTCGAACTTTATCAAAGGGCATACCAGGAGAGGGCGATAGACTTGGCAGACGCGATTGTGTTTCAAAATCAGGTTATCGAGGCGCGCCTCAAATTCATTGATACGCTCACCGTCTACAATCTTTCTCTGGCCGAGCTAAAGTTCCAGGCTGGAGTCGAATAAGGAGGGAGTCCATGGCTAAGAAGATTTTTTATCCTATCGTTTTGATCCTTCTGCTGTTGCTCTCCTTTTGGCTGGGGAAAGTAACGGGGCAGAGAAGCAAAAACACGGAGAGTGGGTCTCATACAAAGGCTTCCTCGGTGGCTGCTAAACCTGTCCCTGAAACAGCTTCCCATGAGCATCCGGAGGGTAAAGCGGACGAGCATAGTGAGGGAAAGGAACCGGTTAAAGGCTTCAAGCTCACTACTGACGAGAGACAGAATATCGGTTTAAAGACAGTCGTTGCGGATCTCCGGCCGATAGAGAGCGTTGTGCGATTGGCTGGAATCGTGAAACCACATCCTGACAAGGAAGCTCAGGTTAGCAGCCGCGTCTCGGGTAAGATAGTAGGTCTTTTTGCTAAGACGGGTGATCCAGTCCAGAAAGGTCAAAGGTTAGCGGAGGTCCAGAGCGCGGAGATTCAAAAGCTCCAGGTGGACCTCCTCCAGGCGGAGAACAGGCTTGTTCTGCATAAGGCTGAGCTTGACCGCGTCCAAAGGCTGGTGGAAAGCAAAATCGCCGCTCAAAAAGAACTGATAGCAGCCCAGAACCAACATCAGGCCGGGTTGAACGAGATCGAAGGTTTGGAAAAACAACTGGTTCTCCTGGGTTTGCCCGAAAGTGCGGTTAAAAAAGCGCGCGCTGAAAAGACCATTGCCAACTTTTCTATCTTTGCTCCCATCAGCGGAGCGGTTGCCGAACGGAGTGTTGTTCTAGGAGAGGCAGTCGAACCTAATAAGGTCATCTTTAAGATTCTTGATCCTTCAATTCTCTTTGTCGAAGGCAATGCCTTTGAGGAGGCACTGCCGCAACTCAAAATTGGACAAACGGTTCGGATTCGCCTAGCTTCATATCCCAAAGAGCTTTTTACGGGGAAGATAGCCCGCTTCAGTCCCAGCATCGATCCTCAAAAGCGCACTCTCCAGCTCTGGGCCGAGGTTACGAATCGAGGCGGAAAACTGAGACCTAATCTCGCTGCTGAGATGGATGTTGTCGTAGGAGGAGGGCAAGAAGTGCTAGCGGTTCCTTCAGAGGCGCTCATAACGACCGAGGGGGAGAGCTTTGTTTTTGTCGAAGATAAGGGTTCGTTCCGCCGCGCCGATGTCATTCTTGGAGCAAGAGATGACCGTTTTGTGGAGGTAAAAACCGGGCTGCTTCCGGGCGACCGCGTGGTGACCGATGGAAAGCAGCAAATTTACACCAAATCGCTGATGGCGCGGCAAGGCGGGGCAGCGCTGGGTGGCCATGGGCACTAAAGGCATGACGCAAAGCGCTAAGGGCAGAGCGCAAGGGACTGTATGCCCCATGCTCCATGCTCTTTGCGGATTAGAAGGAGCTAAGAATGTTTGACAGGATAACGAAGTGGTCCCTCCGTAACCCTTTACTTACGGTTGTCGGGTTTGTCATCGTTCTCCTCGTTGGGATCTTTGCCGTCTGGCGGATAACCCTGGATGTCCTGCCGGAGTTCGCCCCGCCTCAGGTGGTCATCCAAACCCAGTCGCCGGGGCTTTCGCCCGAAGATGTTGAGACATTGATCACCTTTCGCATCGAGGCGGTAGTGAACGGGACACCCGGAGTGGATGTGGTCCGCTCTCAATCCTCGGCTGGGCTTTCTACAGTGTTTGTGGTTTTCGAGTGGGGGACCGACATCTACACAGCCAGGCAACTTGTCAATGAACGTTTGCAGGAGGCGCGCGAGCAGTTCCCTCCGGGGACTGAGGCGCCGGTCATGCTACCCCTAACTTCAGCCGTGAGCTGGCTCATTAAGTTCGCCTTGCAGAGCGACAAAGTTCCCCTGCTCGATCTGCGTACACTCTGCGACTGGGATATTCGCAACCGTCTTTTGGCTATTCCGGGAGTGGCCTCTACGGTCTGCATGGGTCCGGGACCAAAACAGTATCAGGTCCTTCTCTCTTCGACGAAGCTATTCCAATACAACGTGACTGTGAAGGATGTCGTTGAGGCGCTGAGAGAAACCAACCGGAATGTCCCGGGAGGGTTCAACGTGGTTGCCGGCCAAGAATATGTGGTTACAGGTGTCGGCCGGATCTCGTCCCTTGAGGACCTTAAAAAGACAGTGGTTGCTGAGCGCGAAGGGATTCCCATCCCACTGGAGCGAGTGGCTGAGATTCGCTTCGGCCCAGAGTTTCCCAGAGGCGATAGCGCTTACATGGGCAAGCCGGCGATTATCGCCACAGTCTCCAAACTTTTTGGCGCTGATACCCTCACGGTTACTTACAAAGTGGAACAGGCACTCGAAGAGATTCGGAAAACTTTGCCGCAAGGCGTAGAGATGCACACCCAGGTATTTCGTCAGGCTAACTTCATTGAATCTTCCATCAAGAACCTGCGGCGTGCCCTCATAGAGGGGGCAGTTGTGGTTGCTGTCGTGGTCGTATTCTTTCTCTTCAATGTCCGAGCCTCATTGATCACCCTTACCGCGATGCCTCTAAGCCTGCTCCTGGGCATCCTTATCCTTAAAGCCTTTGGCGTGGGGATTAACGCCATGACGTTAGGGGGCTTGGTTATTGCGGTCGGGGTTGTCGTGGACAATGCGATTATCTACGCCGAGATTATCTTCCGGCGCTTAAGGGAGAATCGACAAAAGGAAAATCCGCTGCCGCCGCTACAAGCGGTATTCCACGCCTGCCACGAGATCAAGGACTCAGTTGTCTATGCCACGTGGATCATTCTGGTGGTTTTTGGCCCGATCTTTCTCCTCACGGGGGTCGAGGGACGGATCTTCACTCCCTTGGGTCTCGCCTTTACCGCTTCTCTGTTTGCCTCCCTTGTCGTTGCGGTAACTTTAACTCCGGTGCTCTGTTATATCTTTTTGGTTAAAAGACAAGCTCTGGGCAGAGAGGGCGCTGAGCAGGAAAGTTTTACCATCCGGCATCTTAAGGCTGCCTATGAGCGCATGCTAAAGCCAGCCTTGACCCGTCCGGGTGTCGTTATGGCTGTCTGTGCGGCCCTCCTAGCTCTCAGCCTGGCTCTGTTTCCGTTTCTCGGGCGCTCCTTCTTGCCAGAGTTCCACGAGGGGAATTTCATCTTAGCCGTTACCAGTCTTCCCGGCACATCGCTCCCGGAATCGATGCGCCTGGGGTATCGGATTACCGAAATGCTTCGGAAGTATCCCGAAGTTGTCTCTATCTCGCAGCGGGTTGGGCGCGCGGAATTGGACGAGGATGCTATGCCGCCCAACTTTATCGAATTCGACATCTCGCTGCGCTACGGGAAACGAGACCCGGAGAAACTTATCCATGCGATCAGGGAGGATCTGGAGAAGATCCCAGGCGTAGCAGTGAACTTGGGTCAGTTTATCGCCCACCGCTTGGATGAAGTTCTTTCCGGTGTACGCGCCCAGATTGCCATCAAAATTTACGGGCCTGATCTGGACCGCCTTTTGGAAAAAGGTCAGCAGGTAGAACAAGTCCTAGCAGGGATTAAGGGCATTACGGATCTCCAGTTAGAGCAACAGATCCGGGTTCCCGAAGTCCGCATAAAGGTGAACCGGGACAGGGCTGCTCGGTTCGGACTCAACGCAGGAGACGTATTAGAGACGGCCCAGATTGCGTTTAATGGAGAGCACGTTTCACAAGTGATAGAGGGACAGAAAAGCTTCGACCTGTTTGTCTGGTTTGACGAGGCCTCCCGTCGTGACACCCAAGCGATGCGCGGTGTCCTCGTCGATGGCCACAACGGCTTAAAAGTTCCTCTTAGCCAAGTTGCTGAAGTGGCGCTTGAAAACCGCCCCTACTTCATTAACCGCGAGCGGGTCCAACGACGAATTGCAGTACAGGCAAATGTGGCCGGTCGCGATCTGGGAAGCGTTATTGCCGAGGCGCAAGAGAAAATCGGTAAGCAGGTCAATCTACCCGCCGGCTATTTCGTCGAGTATGGCGGGCAGTTTGAAAGCCAGCAAGAAGCCACCCGTGTTCTTCTGACCTACGGAGTGATAGCCATCGTGGCAATATTTGTCTTACTCTACAAGGCTTTCAACTCAACCCGATCTGCCCTTCTGGTGATGGCTAACCTTCCCCTTGCTCTCATCGGCGGGGTGGCCGCCATCTTTCTGACTGGAAAGATTATGAGCGTTCCCTCTCTGATCGGCTTTATCGGCGTCTTCGGTATCGCCGCCAGGAACGGCATTATCCTGCTCAGTCGCTACCGCCAGCTTCGGGCTGAGGGAAAATCAAAAGAAGAAGTCGTCGTGGAGGGTTCCAAGGAACGGCTTGCTCCGGTTCTCATGACCGCCGCGGCTGCAGCTCTGGGCCTTGTCCCGCTACTCTTCGGTGACATCGCCGGTAAAGAGTTGGAACGACCCATGGCCCAGGTGATTCTAGGAGGTTTATTCACTTCGACCTTTCTCAATATGATCGTGGTTCCTGTTCTTTACTTGAAGTACGGCTGGGAGAGTGACGAGGTCTTCATCCAGCAGATCGCTATCGAACGCGGGGATATCTTGGGTGTAACCGAGGAGTAAAGGAGGATTAGCTATATGTTTCTCAGGACACTTTGTTTTCTATTTTTTGCTTTTGCATTGGCCGTCTCTTGCCAAGTCTTTGCCGATCCGGTCGCAAAGGGCCATAAGACACCACATGGCGGGATACTTCAGGAGGCCGAGGGGATGCATGCAGAACTCCTCATCGATAAAAGCGGCCAGCCCAAAATCTACCTATACGATAAGGCATTGAAGCCCCTGGAACGTACCGACATGCAAGCGAAGTTAACGGTCAAGGGCCACGATGGTGCCCAGCATGAGCGGGATCTTAAGCTTTCGAGAGACCCCAAAGAAGGCCCTTTGTTCAAAGGTGAGCCGATTAAAGGGATGGCGGATTGGGAGACGGCAGTAGTGAGCCTTAAGATAAAGGATCGTTGGACCCATATCCGATTTTCTCACCATTAGCACGGGTCGACAAGCTTTTCTCAGACTTAAAAAAAGGGGGCAAGTCCACTCTTGGCTCAACTTATAAATTTCATCAGCTTAAAAAACAAATACAAAACCCTGGCTGTGATTCCGGCTATCTACGCGCTGTGGAGAGGTTGGAGGATGACGGGCTCGCCGGCGAGAAGTAGCAACCTCACTGGTGACAAGCCGGAGGGTTAAACTTTAACAGGGTGTTGAAAAAACCTGTTTTCAGGCCGGTCGAAAAGGGTTCGACCTGTCTTCGACCCTGAGGCTCAGACCCGAAGGGATCTCAGCCGAGGGTCGCCGAAGTCAAAGTCGAAGGGTGGCTCGTATTCATAAACGAGCACGAAACCCTCTTTCTTCCTTCAGTAAATCAATTGGAATTACGACACCCCTTTTGGTACAATACTTACTGATAGGAGCCGCCATGAGTAAAGCGACAGAAACCGTCGTCAAAATGATCGAGTCCCTACCGGAGAAGGCCCAGGAGCGGGTTGTGGAAGAGTTGCGGGATTTGGTGGAAGACGCTCGAGACGAGGGGAGATGGGACGATCTATTTGAGCGGAAGAAAGCCGGCCTTGTCGCTGCAGCCCGCAAGGCACGAAAGGACATAGCCGCGGGAAAGGCAAGCGACATGGATTACGACAAACTGTGAAATCCCAAACGCTGCCGCGCTTTTGGGAAGCCTATCAGCCCCTGCCGGACGAGGTGAAGCGAGCTGCCAGAAAGTCTTTCCAGCTTTGGCGTGACTCGCCGTTTCACCCATCATTACATTTTAAGTGTGTCAATCAGGAAGAACGCATTTGGTCGGTGCGTCTCACACGAGGCTATCGTGCTTTGGGTATTTTGGAAGGCGACACGGCAACCTGGTTCTGGGTTGGAAGCCATGATGACTATGAACGTCAGCTCTGATGCAGAGCACGTTGCAGCGACATCCCCAATTACATTTCACGCACACGAGCAAGCGTAGGTTTGACTCTCACGCACAAGCGCGCAGCTATCGCTACTCGTGGCCGTGGTTCGACAAGCCCTTCGGCCTGAGCTCTCTTCGAGCCTGGCGGTGACCTGGTCGAAGACCATGTGGGGTGTATTTGATGCCATGAGAGCAAAGTCAGCTCCGGCTCTGGATAGACGATCGATCGCGTCCCCGAGGAGTTCCGTAACCGCCGCCAGATTACCGGCTTGTACCAGACTGATAAACTCTTCGAAGTTCACGCTGTATATAATAATGACGGGGCAGCGGTATGTAGCCCCGCCCTGGCGAGCAAGCGTGGTGATAATACGGTAGTACTCCACCGTTGACTCTGGAGCCATTCCGCCTACGATACCTATCTTCTTCATGGCTTCTCACTCTTACTTCTACCCGAAGGAAATGTCCATCCCTGCCTGTGCCGGCAGACAGGCCTGCCCCCCAAACGGATGTGAGGTTGACATAATAGCTGATTAACGGATACTCTCTGCCCAAAAACTGGGGGTGGGGGCCACTGCGCTTTCTCTGATAGCTGCTGGAGGTTCTCAAACCTGGGCTGGCATCGGGTCGTCGAGGCAATTTTGAGTTCCCGGCGGTTGATCCCGAAAAGGAAATTCCTGCTATCATTAAAAATTTCGGAGTTCCTGGGCACGGTTGGTACCGAATGGATCAACTCCAAGAGCAGGCGGGGTACCGGCAGTCGATGATGAGCTGAGATAATAATAGTCGAAAGGAGGGGCTCAGATATGTGCCAGCCATGCGGTTGTGTTACGTTCATAAATCAAGGCCCTGAGACTGTATTGAAGCGGGCCGTTGCGATCATCAAGGAGCTGGGGATCACCACAGAGAATGCGCAGCTCTTTGAAGACGGAGAAAGAATCTGCTACCTGATCGCCTCGGAGGTGCTTCCCAGCGAAGATGAGGAGATACACCAGATTGCACAATGGGTCGCGGGCCTGCATCAGCGCAACTATGCTGACAGGAGCCGAGCCTACGCCAAAGCGGCCAGAGAGGTGTTCGCTAACTTTCCCGCCAAAGCTCCACCTCAAGAAGTCATAACCACTTGGCATCAATTGGAACAACTCTGTCACAAATTGGACGACGATCTTATCTTCGCTGTGAAAGAGCCGGCTATCAGGGACGCCATCCGGGCTGTCCAGCATGTCCATGACAACCTCCAGGAGCGCCGTGCCGAGCTCCTTAAGCGATATAGCCTGGATGGTTTTTAGGGAAGCTCCAAAATTTATTGTCGTCAGGGTCACGCGGCAGGAAGGGATAACCGTGCTGGTAGTCCTCACAGAAGAGAGCACACCGCATGTGAAGCCTACAAAAGGGGGAGCAATGTATGGCGGTAAAGATCGTGGTCAAGAAAACCGGACTTTATTCGTGGAAACGACGCGTGGCGGCAGCGGCGGCCTCCCGCACGCCTGGCAGAGGGCAGAAACCGTTAGGCTCCACTCCAAAGACCGGGTTGAATTTGCTGCGGAAGTTTTCGAGAGCGATCACCGCAGCTAATTCTACTAATTCCTCGTCTGTGAAGTGCCGCTTGAGACGATTGAAAAATCTATCCGCAAAGATGTGACCGGATCGGGAAAACCCAGCCGAAGTTAGCTTCGCGTAAAATAGGGCAAAATCATCAAGAAGGCAACAGGCAACAGTTAGACAAGGCCAACCGACGGGGTCTACCCGATAATCTTGCCAATCCTAGGCCGCTTTTTTCTTCTTGAGGCTGAACTCGATTTGATAGCCTGCTAGCTCAGCGAGCTGAAAGAGCTGGGCGATCTGTTTGGAGACCTTGTTTTCTTGGAGCAAGCGCACCACCTGGGAGGGAGAAGTATCTAGAGCATCTGCAATCACACGGACGGATAGCCGGGAAGTGGATATCTTGTCCTTCAGTGCCCTCTTCAGCTGATTCACTGGCGACCAGTGGTAGGTGGGATCACAATAGTACAACACGAAGTCGGCTGGAAAATCGCCTTTGGAGCCGTCTTCCAGAACGAAGGAGGCCGCCTGGTCACTCAGTTCCCGGTCGATCGTGATCGACGCAAAGCGGTTCTTGCCGCTAATCTTCACACCTTTGAAGACGTTAAAGGGTAGAGTGTAGCTCCTCGTCTTCTTTGCCTCCTGCAGAGTGATTTCCAGCGCGTTCTTCCGGTAGTTTGGTTTGATTTCCTTAAATTTCGGGTTTCTCATAGAATGTCTTCCTCCCGTAAAGCCTCTAATGCCTTCTTCGCCTTCGGCGTCATCTTTCCTTCCATCATTGTCCAGGTTTCGATATTGAACTTGAGAAGGCGCTTTCTGTCCTCAAACACGTGGACGTGCTTTGGATCGTGATCCGTGGAAAACAACACCACAATAACGCCATGGCGTTTCCACCGACCCATACTTATGTGTATCCCAAATAAGATACACTTGTCAACGCGGGTTCCGTTTGATCGTTTGTCAATTGGCGGGTTGCGGGGTCTTGCAATCCAACAGCCTCGCCTTTCAAATTAAGAAGCCAGGCTGGAGATATCCAGTCCGGGCTATGATGCGGAATCGAAGATGTGACCGGATCGAGAGACCCAGCCGAAGTCAGCCGAATGTCAGGCCGAACGGGTCGCAACTCGCAACTGCGAAAGCTCAGATGGGCCTTTTTCATATGGGCGGTGTTCTGACTAAACCCGCCCAGCGGCCAAAAACGATCTTCCCGATGCCTTTAAGGGCAGGAAGAAAATCCCCTGCCCTGTCCACAATCTGGCGACCATCCATGCCCTCCTCTTGTAGCTCCTGGGCAAAGGTCTGAACCATCTCCTGG
>Ga0209824_10001877_pt1 | contig 11248 bp, 12 predicted proteins | sample VDWuncwatermetaG_FD_184124 | JGI IMG/M metagenome (GOLD analysis project Ga0209824, IMG submission 184124) | Wastewater microbial communities from Netherlands to study Microbial Dark Matter (Phase II) - VDW unchlorinated drinking water (SPAdes)... ...
CTGGGGCGGAGATCCCCAGCTGGCACGTCTCCGCCCCAGGGCAGGACGTGACGTCGGAGAGCTTGTTGGCCTCGGGCTCGGCCAGACCGATCGGCTCGAGCTGCCGGTAGAGCGCGGCGACGTGGTCGTTGCGGACCCAGCGCAGCAGCAGGTTCTGGTCGATCGTCGTGCGCAGCCGGCCCCCGCAGTAGCGGCGGATGATGACGGCCAGCGCGCGCATCTGCGCGGTGCTGATGTCCCCGAGCTGCAACCGGATTGTCACCATGGAAAAGCCGGGCTGCTTCTGTCCCATGACGTTGGTGAATAGCCAGCGCGAGAACGTGCCGTTCGGAGCGGCGACCGGCGCGATGTCCGGCACCTGCGACGGTCGCTCGCCCGTCTCGGTCACCGCCATCTCAGGATAGGCGTAGCGCGGCAGCGGCTCCCGCTCGGCGAAGACCTCCCGGCGGAATGCCTCCGCGCCAAGCCGCTTGACGACGAACTTGATGCGGGCTGCTGCTTTGTTCTTCCGGTCGCCCAGCCGGTCGTGCACCCGGACGATCGCCTCGCACGTGCGCAGCAGCTCGGTCGCCGGCGTGAACGGCTCCAGCAGAATCGCCTGCATGGGGGCAGCACCCAGCCCGCCGCCCACATATAACTTGAAGCCCAGCGTCCGCTTGCCGCTCTCCTGCTGAATCGCCGCCACGGCGCCGATGTCGTGGATGGCGGTCTTGGCATGGTCCACCGGGCAGCCCTCGAAGGCGATCTTGAACTTCCGGGGCAGCTTCTGGCTGGCCGGATTGCGCAGGAAATGCCGGGTCACCGCCTCGGCGTGCTTCGTCACATCGAAGAGCTCCGTCGGGCTCACCCCGGCGAACGGGCAGGCCGTGACGTTGCGCACCGAGTTGCCGCACGCCTCGCGCGTCGTCAGCCCCACGGCGGAGGCCAGCGCCATGCAGGAGGCGGCTTCCTTTGTCGGGATCCAGTAGAGCTGCATGTCCTGCCGGGTCGTGATGTGGCCGATGCCCTTCGAGTAGCGCTCGGCCAGGTCGGCGAGGCACTCGAGTTGCTCGGCGCTGAGCAGGCCCTGCGGGATCTTGATGCGCATCATCTGCAGGTCCTTGACGCCGCGGATCCCGTAGGTGCCCAGGTGCAGCCGGCGGGCCTTGAACTCATCCGGCGTGATGTCACCTAAGAAGTACTGCTCGACGAGCTTCTGGAATTCCAGGATCTCCTCGCGGCTCGCCTGCGGAGCTTCTCGCAGAAACTCCTCGAGTCGTTTTTCCGCCAAATTGTCAGCCATGCACTGCGCTCCTTGCCGTAGTCCCTTGACCATCAGGCGGCTGGGCCAACCGCACATCGCTCAGGTCACTCACCAGCAGGAACGGCTCGCCCCACTGCGCCGCGTCATCAAGCCGCCAGGGCGCGGAGTGCCCGGCCGGTCTGAGTCGCAGGCCTGCGTCTCCTCCATAGATGAGAAACGCCACGCCCTCACCGGAATCATCCACTTTCTGGACGAACGCGGAACACGGCGTCCCTGCTCGCATCCACCCCGTGATCTCATACCACTGCGGATGACCCGGCGTGCGCTCAAGGCGGACCTGGGAGACTGGTTGCGGCGGGGCAAGGTCGTGGAAGACCCGCAAGTCGACCGTCGGACAATTCGGGTTGTCCGCAACCTCAAGGAGGATCATGGGCGTGACGACATTGTAGCGCAACGCGGAAGAGAGGCGCAACACGGCGTATCGCGCGTGGAAATCCACTACGGCCTCTCTGTGGTTTCAGGATCTTCAACCGACACGTTGTCAAACGGCCACTCGCCGCCATCGACGGTGAAGGCGCAGTCGTGCGTGAAACAGGGCTCGTGCTTATCCAGACAGTTGACGATTCTCCAGGTTCCGTCTGCCTGCTTCGTGACGATGGCCCACACTTCCTTCTTGAGAAAGGGACAGCCGCGAGGCAGATACTTCACGTCGGGCTGTTCGGGTTGATCCGACTTCGGCAGATTGGGAGCTGGAGGAATCATCGGATATCAGGCCTCCTGCCGCAACATTGGTGGATTGGCTGAATCTCCACCGTCGAGAAGGTGGTCCGGCTCATCCCATGCACGCTTTTTCCGGTACGGAGATATTCCTGGCCAGCCCAACGCACGCCAATACCCGAATCGTCAGGTACGTCACATCCAGCTCCCACCAGCGCAAGCCGTGCGCGGCGGAGCGGGGGAAGGCATGATGGTTGTTGTGCCATCCTTCGCCAAAGGACAGCAGGGCCACCCACCAGAGGTTGGTGGATCGGTCGTTGGTCTGATAGCTCTGGTAGCCCCAAGTGTGGGCCGCGGAATTGACCGACCACGTGACATGGTAGACGACCACGGTCCGCACGCTGAAACCCCAAATCAGCCAGGGGAGCCCTCCGATCGCATAGAGGAGAACCCCCAGCAGGACCGGCCAGAGGCCCTGGGTCCGTTCGAGGAAGCGGTGGACCGGGTCCCGCGCAAGATCCAGCGCAGCGCACTGAGCTCGCCTGGGATCGTGATGCAGGAACCACCCCATATGGCCCCACCAGAAACTTTCTGCCGGACTGTGGGGATCACGGGGCGTGTCGGAGTAGGCATGATGCAGCCGGTGAGTGGAGACCCATCCGACCGGCCCTCCTTGGGCCGCCAGCACCCCGCAGAACGCCAAGAGATACTCCAACAGCCGGGGGACCTTGAAACTGCGATGGGTGAGCAGCCGGTGATAACACAGGGCGATCCCCACCCAGCCGGTCGCCCACATCAACCCCAGGCAGAGCCAGAAGGCCGACCAGGTGAAGGTGAAGGGAGCCAGCAAGACCCCCAGATGGATCAAGCTGACGGAGCTCACCACGCCCCACTTCGGCTTCAGCCGTGGGACAGCCGAACGTTGGTCGGCGGGTACCTCTCGTTCCAGGGGAGTCATTTGCTCAACCTGATTCGACATGGCATGCTCCTATTCAGGAGGGTTCATGTCGCTCAACAATAATCTGTACCTGGTTCGCTCGCCGGGCGCGCCAGACCAGCACAGCCACCACAGCGAAGATCAACAGCGGCACGCCTGCGATCAAGAGGATGCTCCAGTAAAACCCTTGGATGAGCCCTTGGTGGCCTCCTGACGCGAGCGCCTGGCGGCAGAGCGCGCAGGTACCTGCAAACGCCGATGGAGCGACTCCTAAGAAGCCGCCTGTTCCTACCAACAGCCTGTTCCAAAACCGCCTCATGGGTCACATCCGCTGCACGAGGTGAAACACGACATCTGGAAACAGCGCCAGCACGAACACGATGCCCAGGACGACCGGGATACCAGGTAACAGCCACACCAGTGGACGGTCGAACTTCAGGTGCATGAAGTACAGCGCAATCAGCATGGCCTTGGCCAGCGCTGTCGCAATCAGAATCGTGACAGTGGCGCCTTGCGGCCACCCGGCCAGCACCACGCTGACCTCCAAGATCGTCAATCCGAGCAGCCAACCATAAATGGCCAGATACGTTCGTGCCGTGGGATGCGCGTTTATCTTCATACCAAGCAGAGGATCGCAAACAAGATCACCCACACGATGTCGATGAAGTGCCAGTAGAGCCCGCTGTACTCGATGCGGCCATAATGTGCCGCCGAGAACCTGCCATGACTCGCCGCGAAGAAGAGGGACAACAACAGGATGACACCTGAGAGCACGTGCAGCGCATGGAACCCGGTGAGCAGGTAGTAGCACGACCCAAAGAGGCTTGCTGACATCGTGAACCCACGATGCCACATGTGGGCGTAGTCGAAGCCCTTGATCCCGAGAAACGCGACACCCAGTCCTGCGGTCAACAGGAGAAACCGCCGCAGCGCGGCTTGCCGGCCCTGCTGAATGGCATGGAGGGCAAGCGCCATCGTGAGGCTCGAGCTCAGGAGGATGAGCGTATTCAGTCCCAAGAGGGGCGTGTTGAGAATCGTCCCAGGTCGTGGCCAGCTCGTCGCACCGAGCCGCAAGACGATGTAACTGCCGATCAAGCCGGTGAAGAACATGATTTCTGAGATGAGGAAGACCCACATCCCGAACTTCCCTGTAGGAATGTCGATCAGCGGCGTCTCGACCTCTGCGTTGATCATTCGGTCCATCGGCTCTGGTTAGCTCCTGGCCAACTTCGCGGCCTGCGGATCCGCCTGCGAGAGCCAATCCCCATTCGTCAGCGACGGAACGCCATACTCATGCGGCCCGCAGAAGACCCGCGGCGGTGTGGCGTAGTTATGCTCGGGGGGCGGCGAGGACACGGTCCAGGCTAAACTCCCCGCTTCCCAGGGATTCGCCGGGGCCGGCGCCCCCTTGAACAGCGAGTAGAGAACGTTGATGAAAAAGAGCAGCTGCGAGAGCCCGAGCCCGAGGGCGGCCCAGCCGAGGAAGACGTTCCAATGTTGCACAGGTTTGAGGAACTCGTAGGCGGTGGCATCGGCGATCCGCCGCATGTGGCCGTGGAGTCCCAGGAACATCATCACCGAGAAGACGGCATTCAGGAACACGAAACTTAAGCCAAAGTGCCAGTATCCCAACCGCGCGTTCATGTGTCGGCCAAAGATCTTCGGGAACCAGAAGTAGATGAACGCGAATGTCCCGAACAGGACGCTCGCCGCCAAGGTGTAGTGGAAGTGACCGACCACGAAGTAGGTGTCATGGATGTACACATCAAAGGTCTGCAGGGCATTGAAGAGACCCGTCAGCCCCCCAATCGCAAAGACAAAGACCACCCCCAGCGTAAAGAGCATCGGCACCGTCAGGCGAATGGCGCCTCTCCAGAGCGTCCCGAGCCAATTCAGGAAAAAGATGGCCGTCGGGACGCTGACCGTGATGGTGAGAAACATGAACGCCTTGCCGACCAAGGGGTTCATGCCGCTCGTGAACATGTGGTGGCCCCAGACGATTCCGCTTAAGACGGTGATCACCAGCATGGAGCACACCGTCGCCTGATAGCCAAAAGCCGGTTTCCGAGAGAAGACCGAGAGCAAATCTCCAACCAGTCCCCAGACCGGCAGGATCAGGATATAAACTTCCGGGTGCCCGAAGCCCCAGAACAGATGTTGGTACAAGAGCACTTGACCGCCGGCATGTGGCGCCAAGGGTCCGGCCAGGAAGAACGCCGTGCCGAGACGACGGTCACAGAGCACCATGAACAGCGCCGAGGCGACGATCGGCAACCACAGGGTGTTCAGCACCGCGCTGTAGAAGAGTCCCCACAGCGTCAGCGGCAGGCGCCTGAGCGTCAACCCAGGCGCCCGCAGCTGCATGATCGTCGTGATGTAGTTCACCCCGCCCATGAGAATCGAGACGGCATCCAGCGCGAGCCCGAGGATGAACAGATCCTGGCCCCAACCCGGGGTGACCTCCGTGCTGGCTGAGAGCGGCGCATAGAGGGTCCACCCGCTTCCGGCGGCCCCGCCTGGCACGAGGAACGAGGCCAGCAGCAGGACGCTGCCCACGACGAGGAACCAATAGGACAGCATGTTGAGCCGCGGAAAGGCCATGTCCCGCGCGCCCACTTCGAGGGGAATGGTGTAGTTGCCAAGCGCCCCGAGCAGGATCGGGGTGATCGCGAAGAACACCATGATCCCGCCGTGCATCGTAAAGAGCATGGGATAGACTTCAGGCGTCATGGCCCCTCCGGATCCTGGAAACAGCCACTGCCCGATGAACGGAATCGGCTGCCAGGGATAGGCGAGCTGCCAGCGGATGAGCAGCGCCATGACGCCGCCGAGGGCGAGAAACAGCATCCCGGTGAAGAGATACTGCACCGCGATGACCTTATGATTGGTGGAAAAGACGTAGCGCCGCCAGAACGACTGGCCCGAAAGTGTCTTACTCATGTCGAGCCTCCCGACCAAGCCCGGGCACCCGCCGAAGGCGGGTGGGCGCCGGGAGTGCCGGAAGCGCGGGGAGCGCTGACGGCCCACTGCCAGCCCCAACTCAGATCGGGCGAGCCTTCGTTGGTCTGCTCAGCGAGCCAAGCGTTAAACGCCTCTGCCGACTCCTCCACGACCAGAAAGCCTCTCATCCGATAGTGGCCAAAGCCGCAGTGCTCTGCGCAGGCAATGTCGTAGGTTCCAGGCTGCTTGGCCTGGAAATAGAGTGACGTGACCATGCCAGGCACCGCGTCCATCTTGATCCGGAGATTGGGCAGAAAGAAACTATGGATCACGTCCTTGGAACTGAGCTGGACGATCACCGGGCGGTTGACCGGCACGTGCAGTTGGTTGATGGTCGTCACGTCATCGCTGGTGCGAAAGATCCCATCCGGCCCGGCATAGCGGATGTTCCAAGCAAACTGCTCCGGCATGATTTCAACTTGCAACGCCTCTCTCGCTGAGGGGGGTGCACCCCAGACGACTGCCCAGGCCACGTGGTCGTGATAGGCGAGGTTCACGTCGATGAGGAGAAACACCAAGAGGGCTAACCCGCTCGTGACGCAGATCGCGCCGCGGCTGTCCCCGTGCGTGTAGTAGGCGCGGCGCCCCGGGCGTGACCGGTAGCGCAGAAGGAAGTATCCCAGCGCGGCCACGATGAGGAGAAAGGCAACCCCGGTCAACAAGGTCGCCAGCCAGAACAGCTGATCGACCACGTGCCCTGTAGTGGAGATATTTGGCGGAAACACCCCGGTGTCCATTAGGTTCAGGGGCTACGATAACCTTGCGGAGGAAGCGCTTCTATGACAAAGATCATGGACAGCGCACATGAGTTAAGGGAGCATATCGAGAATTGAATCGCGGCACGAGCCCCACAACCGGAGGTCCTATGTCACCTATTCGCATGGTTCGAAAAGTCAACGTGAAAAACCTGTGCTTTTTTGGGACGTTGCTGCTGGTGAGTTTCACCGCGCTGCCGTGGTACGCCCTGCACGTCGGCATTTCCCGCGCGGAGTGGAGCCTGTTTTTGGCGTTCGCCATCCTGACGGGCTGCAGCATCACGGTGGGGTACCACCGGCTATTCACCCACCGCTCGTTCCAGGCCCATCCCCTCGTGACGTTCCTGAGCCTCTTCTTCGGAGCGGCCGCCTTCGAGCAGTCCGCCCTCTGGTGGTCTTCCCTGCATCGCGATCATCACCGCTACGTCGATACTGACCAGGACCCTTACGACATCAAGAAGGGGTTCTGGCACGCTCATTGGGGGTGGCTCCTGTTCTGGCGCTCAGAACCTGACTACAGCAACGTCAAGGATCTCCAGGCCAATGCCCTCGTCATGCACCAGCACCGGCACTACCTGTTATGGGCAATCACCGCCGGGGTGCTGTTGCCACTGGCCATCGGCGCCGCCACGGGTCATCTCGTAGGCGCCTTCCTCTTGGGAGTCGTTGGGAGGCTCACCTTCGTCCACCACTCCACCTGGTGCATTAATTCTGTCTGCCACGTCTTCGGCAGAGCCACCTATGACATCGACGCCACGGCCCGGGATCACTGGGCTGTGGCCTTCCTGACCTTCGGCGAAGGCTACCACAACTTCCACCACCGCTTTGCCAGCGACTACCGCAACGGGGTGCGGTGGTACCAGTGGGATCCAACCAAATGGTTCATCGCCATGCTGAGCTGGTGCGGCCTCGCCCGGAAGCTCTACCGCACACCCCAGCACGCGATCCTGGCGGCGAAGGCGACCGCGGAACATCAGCGAGTCGAACGGGCCCTGGGTCGTCAGCGTGTGCCAGACGTCTCGGGCCTGCTGGACGACGTCCGTGAACGCTATGAACAGCTCAAGGTCGCCCTGTATGCCTGGGAACATTGGGAGAAAGAGTCCCGTCGGATACGAGCGACCGTCTCCGAAGCCTCCCAGGCATCCCTGCGGATCGTGAAGGACCAGGCCGCGGCGAAGCGCCGGGTCTGCCTGGAGGCTCGGCGCGTCTGGGTCGCGCTGCTGACCTCTCGCCCGCTGCTCGCCCGCGCCGCCCAAGTGTGATCCCATTTAGGGGTGCACGGAGACAGCCGGCACAGGTCGCGGCCTCATCTTGGGAGACGTAGATGTCGTGTCGCGGTTCTCCCTCGACCTTCAGGAACCCCACCGCGCCTTGCTCGATCCGAAAGATCGCGTGATCAACGAGCGTGTAATCTCCCGGCACCTCGACGCCAAATTCCACCACCGTCGCCCCTCCAGCCGGGACCAAGGTGGTCTGAATGCTCCGGCCAGGGGGGCTGAGGAGGTCGCCTTCTCGATAGACGCGATCGAAGATCTCCCCGATGACGTGAAACGAGGAGAGAAGATTCGGCCCGGCGTTGCCGAAGAAAATCCGCACCCGCTCGCCCGTTTTCGCCGCGAGAGCCCGCTCACCCACCAGCGACCCGACGCGGCCGTTGAAGACGACAAACCGCGGGTGCTCCGCGAGCCCCTGCGCGTGGGAGAACGCGAGCCGATCCGACCCCGGCTCCGGATCCGTCGCGTAGAACTCGCTCTGCATGACGTAGAACTCGCGATCCGCGCGGGGCAATCCCTGCTTCGGCTCAACGAGGATCAAGCCGTACATCCCGTTGGCGATGTGGTCCATGACCGGCGGGGCGGCGCAGTGGTAGACGAAGAGGCCCGGGTGGAGGAGCTTAAACCACGCGATGCGCTCCTCGCCCTGCACGACGGTCGTCACCTTCGCCCCGCCACCAGGTCCGGTGACCGCGTGAAGGTCGATGTTGTGGGGCATCCCGCTCGCGTCGCTGTTCGTGAGATGGAGCTCGAGCGTATCGCCGACCCGGGTTCGAATGAACGGTCCGGGGACGCGCCCGCCGAACGTCCAGAACTCGTACCGGGCTCCGCTGTCGAGTTCGGTCACTTGGACGCTCGAGTCCAGGCGGACGCGCACGAGAGCGGGGTGCTTGCGCCTGATCGGCGGGGGCACCGCAGGCGCATCGGTCAGCGTCGCCTCCTCGACCGGTAGTTTGCCCTTGGACTTGGCCATGGCGGCTGGCGCTCCGATGACCAGCACTCCAATCAGCACCAAAAACATGGGACATCGCATAGCGGTCGGGTCCTCCATCCGGTTCCTCCTTGAGTGGAAGAACACATGCCCTCGAATCGTACTAGTGCCGTTCCAACTATCTCCGCCGAAGGCCTCCCGTACGGCTTAGCAGGAACGATACGGGCTCTCTCGTTCATATGGTTAGGCTCATTAAGTTGGAACGGCACTAGGGGAGCTGTTCAAGACGCCAGCTGTCTCGATTGGTGAACAGGCCGAGAGAATGGATGACTTGATCGATGCCCGTGGCGACCATGCCTTTTCCGCGCACGTACTCGAAGTCGATTGTCATGGATATCTGTGCGAGGGGAAGCTGGATCTCGCGCCTTCCACGTAGGCGATAGGCCGGAAAGGTCCCAGCTGGTGTTTCGACGAGACTCACGCCGAGGAATTTCAACTCCCAGCTACAGACGCCGCGATAATTGACGGATCGGGAGCGTGTATTCCTGACGGCCACACGTGTTTTTCCTGCTAACGACGTGCTACTGTCCACCGTGGCAGGCAGCAGCATGACCGGCGAGACGTAGTCGATTTGCCGATCCTCGCGAAGATCCGTCTCCTGGTCGATCAAGAGATTGCCCTGATGATCGCGGTGCAGCTCGTGCCGGGCCAACCCCTGTTGTGTCAGAATCCACTGGTCGCCGCGCTGCTCGAGTGTGAACGGCACCTGTGTGCCTTTTTCGGGGCCCTCCGTCACGAGGTAGACACCGCGACGAGCCTCCAAGGGCATCAACTCCTCAGCAGTGACGGGAAGGAGGGTGCGGAGGTCCCCATGCGCCCGGTCCGTCCCGGCCGTCGGAACTTCTGCGTTGGCTAACGCGTAGGCGGACACGATCAGCAGCACGATGGGTACCCTGATCAATCGTTTGCAGTGCTCGGACATCACGATGGACGTCGGGCCAGCACCCACGTCCAGTGCACGTGGACCTCATCGCCTGTGCGAAGCATGCCCAGCATGGCCCTTGGCGGATCGATGCCGAACTCCGTCATGCGCAGCGACGTGTCGCCGCTGATCTCCAGACGGTGATCGGACAGCCACCTGACGCGCATCGGCATGTTCACCGTCCGCTCAGCTCCGGCTACCACCAGGACCCCTGTGGTATCGATCGTGACGCTCCCACCAGTGTCATCTGTGTGAGCGGTTTGTCGAGCAGGAATCGTCACCGACTCCAGACGGTAGGTCATCGTCGGATGCGTCTTGGCCTTCAGCGCCTCATGCATCTTCTCGTCCATCTCGCGCGTACCGCCCGCGAGCGATGTGACGGGGATTTCCACGCGCACCGTTGGCGCCAGCGTGTGCGGGGATGAGCTGCTGACTCTCCAGAGGGATGCGAGCTCGTGCCCATCAATACTCAGGGAACCCCCGAGGTGCCGCCCCTCGACGTGCCACGCATGCAGCGTCGAGGTGCCCGTGACCGTCACACGACTGGCCGCGAGGTCCGCCTCATAGCGTTCGGTCCCGGCTAACTCAGCCGATGCGCTCGCTGTGATGATCCCGGTGAGGAGCAGCCCAACCGCGCTGATCGGTGGCACGCGTCTCATCCGCTCTTCCGCGTCCCTAGAAGGCAAACGACGCTTCCGTGATCACCCCCTGGAAATGGGGATGACGCTGGACGTCGACACCGCTGACTTGTGCGCCCTCGGAACTAAACCCGCTATACAACTGATAGACGTACTCGCCCTTCAGCAGCACCGTCTTGGTCAGCCAGTAGCCACCACCGAGCTGGAGCCGGTGCACCAAGCCATCCGATCCGACATCGCGGCTGCTGTCAGCAGCAGCCACGAGGCGCTGCGCGGCAGCCCCGCTGTAGCGGAGGGCGCCGTAGAGACGCGGTGTGAAGTGGTAAGCGCCCTCTGCCGCATAGTACAGCCACGACGTCCGGGGGCTGCCGGAGAGGTTGCCGTTGGTGTCACCGTCCTGGACCCAGCCGATATTCCCGTACACCTCCAAGGGATCGCCCTCCCAGGTGGCGTCGAATTGCGTGGCGAACACCCGTTGCCCATTGGTGGGCTGGACTTCGCCGGGTGCGCTGCTGCCATCGAGGATGCCGGCGTACGGCCCGCCGGATCGGTTGGCTCGGAACAGGTTTGTGCGTGAGCTGGTGGGGGTCTTTGACTGATCCACCCAGTAGATCGACGAGGAGGTGCGCAGCTTCTCAAGCGGATGCCCCCAGAGTTTAGCGTGCAGTGAAGGGCGATGGTTTTTCTGAAAGTCCTCCGTATCGCTGCCGCTGCCGAAGCCGAGCAGCCAGTTGACCGGAAAGCGGCCTTCATCGCTGGAGACCTCGATTC
>Ga0209824_10001882_pt1 | contig 11237 bp, 14 predicted proteins | sample VDWuncwatermetaG_FD_184124 | JGI IMG/M metagenome (GOLD analysis project Ga0209824, IMG submission 184124) | Wastewater microbial communities from Netherlands to study Microbial Dark Matter (Phase II) - VDW unchlorinated drinking water (SPAdes)... ...
CTCTCCGGTTACGAGCGCGCCCGCTTTCTCTCTTTTGGCAATGGCTTCCGCGATGCGCATCATCATCCGGCGGTAGAGAACGACTCGCAAAGGCCGCAAAACAGCGGCGACAATTTGCCGCTGGATCTCGCCGAAGGGGACCAGATAGAGGCGGGAAGAGAACTGGCAGCGGGTGAGGAGTTTGACCAATTCGCGGACCTTTTCCTGCGAGCTCTTGTCCAAGTAGGGGGCGCTGTGAAAATGGACGTAGATCAGGCGGCAGCCTCTCTGCATCATCCTGTAGGCCGCCACGGGGGAATCGATCCCGCCGGAGATGAGGGAAACGGCCCGGCCGCTGGCGCCAACGGGGAGACCTCCGGCGCCGTGGAGTTTGTCGAAGCCAAAAAAGGCGTCGCGGGGAAGGATCTCGATAAAAATGGTGAGCTCGGCGTTTGTGAGATCCACGCGCGCCTGGCTCCTTTCTTTTACCGCCGCGCCGATCCGGCGGTTGATCTCCGGCGAGGTGAGGGCAAAATCCTTATCGCCCCTTTTGGTATCGATCCGGAAAGAGGCAAAACGCCTGCCATCGAGGGAATCGAGGATTCTCGACTGAAGGACCTCAAGATTCAGCGGGGTTCGCTCCACAAAGGAGAAGTTGGCTACGCCAAAGACGCGCTCGATGCGGCGGCGTATTTCTTCTTGATCCGCTCCCTCGCCGAAGAGCAGCAGGAGCCGCCCAGGGAGGCTGCGGATTTCTTTAAAGCCGAGCCCTTTGACGGAAGAGACTAAATTCCTCTTTAAAAGGTCGATGAAATAGGGACGGTTGCCCTTTTTCAGCGCCACTTCGTGGTAGCGGACAAGGACGGAAGGCATGAAAGTAAAATATCAGATCTGGCCCGGTTTTGCATGGATTTTCGCCTGTGGTAGAATCGCTCATCTGCTTTTGCCGCTTGTGAAGGAGAGGATATGGAAAAGTTCAAGAGGATTGCTGACGCCATGCAATTTGCGCCGGATAAAATGAAAAAAAACGGCATCTTCGAGACCGAGAGACTCTTCTGCGATCTTTACTGTTTTGAGCCGGGGCAGGCCCAGAACCCCCATACCCACGAGGGTTCGGACAAGATCTATTTCGTCCTCCAGGGAAAAGGGCTGTTTCAGATCGGCGAGGATGAGCGGGAACTCAAGGAGCATGAGATCGCTATGGCGCCGTCCGGGGAGAGACACGGCGTCAGCAATCCGGGGCCCGGCCGGCTCGTTCTGGTGGTATTCATGGCGCCGAAGCCTTCCCATTGAGATCCCTAATGGCGAGTCCGGAACAACAAGAAGTCGCCAAGGCGAACGAGGCCTTCTATAGCGCCTTTGAGAGTCTTGATGTTAAAGAAATGGAGAAAGTCTGGGCGCACGAAAATTACATCCAATGTATTCATCCCGGATGGGGACTTCTAAGGGGCTGGGAGCTTGTCGTAGGGAGCTGGCGGCGAATATTCGACAACACCGAGGAGATTCGTTTCATGCTGACGGAGGTGCAAATCGAGGTTCAGGACTCGCTCGCATGGGTTACGCTCTACGAGAACATCACCAGCCGCGTTGGTGAGGAGGTCGCCACGGGAGTGGTGCTGACGACCAATGTCTTCGAGAAGCACGCTGATGGTTGGTTGATAATTCATCACCACGGTTCGACCGTGGTCAATCCGCCGGGCCATTTGAACCCTTCAACCTTCCATTAAAGTGCCTCCCCGATCAGGCAACCATATGAAGCCGTTGGCTGGAAAGATTGCCATCGTGACCGGCGCTGGAAGAGGTATTGGCAGGGCCATAGCTCTCTTACTGAGCCAATCAGGGGCGCGCGTGGTTTTGGCCTCGCGAAGCGAATCCGAATTGAGTGCCGTTGGTGAGGAGGTCAGCAAACAGAACGGCGAGGCATTGGTGGTCCCTACGGATCTGACGCGGGACGAAGAAATAGAACGGCTCGTCAACAAGACTTTAGAACGCTGGGGCTCCGTCGATTATCTTATCAACAATGCTGGTTGGGGCAGGACCTCTCCTGTGATCAAGGCCAGCGTGGGGGATTGGGACCGGACCCTGCAGGTCAACCTGCGCGCGCCCATGGTCCTGAGTCGATTGGTCTTGCCGACGCTGATCCAAAAGGGAGAAGGGGCTATTGTCAATATCGCCTCCATTTCAGGCCGGGCGGGTCAGGCGAACACGGCCGCCTATTCAGCTTCGAAGTCAGGTCTCATCGTATTTACCGAGTCGCTCTATGAAGAGGTCAGGGAGTATGGAATCAAGGTGGCCGCGATCCTTCCGGGATTCGTGGACACGCCGCTGATCCCGCCCACGCGCAGGTTAGATAAGAGCAAAATGATTCGACCTGAAGATATTGCCCAGACGGTTTTCTTTGTCTTAACCTGTTCCGCCAGTTGCTGCCCGGTGGAAATAACCGTAAGGCCGCAGAGGACGCCGTACAAATAGCTAGAAGGCAGTAAACCTTAATCCGACAAAAAACGTGCCCCCTTGGACGATCCACAGAGCGAGCGTTCCCTCTCCCCTTGCGGGAGAGGGCCAGGGTGAGGGGTAGCGTGAGCCTCGGTCACCCTCACCTCTGTCCTCTCCCATCAAGGGAGAGGAAGTCCTTAACCTCACCACGGGTGGAAACTCCGCTTGCGCCTCCGTGTTGCCCGCGATCCGACGTGGTGCTCTCTTGCGCTGTTGCTGAGGTCAAAAGAATGTCGGATTAGGGTAAACAGTATGCAGTAGGCACTAGGCAATACAGTATTTACTGCAGACTGCGTTCTGCTGACTGCCTACTTTACGCGAACAGTTTCTCAAGAAAGGGGATGGCAACCTCTTCAAGACTTTTCACAACGATGTCTGCCTTCTTCAGCTCCTCTGGCGGGTGGGAGTTCGTAACTGCCAAGCACTTGATCCCTGCATGACGGGCGCCCATGATACCTTCTTTGGAATCCTCCACCACCAGACACTGTGAAGGCAGGATAGGTTGGCCGCTGATATTTTGCTGGTTGAGCAGACCCAAGGCCTTGAGGAAGATTTCGGGACTTGGTTTTCCCTCGCTGACATCTTCTGCGCTCACAATGACTTTAAAGTGTTTCTTTAAACCGATACTGTGCAATATCATTTCGATCTCGCTTCTTAAGGCGCCCGACGCGATGGCCAGAGGAAATCGGGAAGAGAGGGCGGGAATCAACTTTTTCACCCCGGGAAAGACGACGATGCGTTTTTCGATCGTCTCCCGATAGTAGCGCGCCTTGCGCTGCACCAGCCCGGCCAAAGAGGATTTATCGGGTTTTCTCCCATGGTCTTGATAGGCCGCCTTGAAGCAGCCGCGGTCATCCATGCCGAGATAGCGGGCGTAATAATCCTTTTCGCTGATGGAGATCCCCTCCTCTTTAAGGACTTTTTGAAACAGTTCGAGATGGATCGGCTCGTCATCGACAAGGATGCCGTTGAAATCAAAAATGATCGCTCGGAGCACGCTTAACCCATACCTAATCTCCTCTTTTGTTTCAAACGGATCTGAGATAGTAAAAGGTTGTATGCTTGGTGAAAAAGGGCATGTCCACGGCCATGTAGAGTACCGCTTCTGCCCGCGCTGCGGGGGCCATCTGAAAAAGCAGAAGGTAAAGGCCATAGAACCTGAGAGGCTGGTATGCCAGCAATGTTCTTTTATTTTCTATCTCGATCCGAAGGTCGTTGCGGGAACGATTTTTACCATTGAAGAACGAGTCGTGCTGCTGCGCAGGGGCGTGGAACCGGCCATGGGCAAGTGGGTCTTTCCGGGAGGCTATGTTGACCGCGGAGAGAGCGTTCGTGAGGCTGCCATCCGGGAGACCCAGGAGGAATCCAATGTCCAAGTAAGGCTATGCTCCCTGCTGGATGTCTATTCCTACCCGCGCTCCCCTAATATCATCGTGGTATACACGGCTGAGGTGATCGGGGGGGAGCTGCGGGCGGAAGATGAATCCGTGGAGGCCCAGACATTTAGCACGTCGGAGATCCCGTGGAAGGAGCTGGGCTTTCAGAGCACAAAAGACGCCCTCCAGGATTATCTCAGGCTTTACCTAAACTCAAAGACCTGATAAGTAAAACCGAAGGAGGTTATTTATGGCAATACCTAATGTGGGAGAGAAGGCCCCTGATTTCAGCCTTTCAGTCGCGAGAGAGCAAAAGGTCGGTTTGAAAGATTTTCTCGGCAAGAAAAATGTCGTTCTGGCATTTTATCCGTTGGATTTCACCGGCGGCTGACAGCAAGAGCTGACGAACCTCGAGGCCGATCGCAAGAGCTTCGAGGCCAAGGACGCTCAGGTTCTGAGCGTAAGCGTTGATTCGGTCTTTTCGCATAAGGCCTTCGCTGAAAAGATGGGCGGCATTGGTTTCCCGATGCTTTCCGATTTTTATCCCCACGGCTCGGTTTGCGCCTCGTATGATTGTCTCAGGCCCGAAGGTTATCCCAAGCGGGCGGTATTCATCATTGACAAGCAGGGAGTGGTGCGCTTCCGCAAAGAGTACGAGAAGGGGATTCCGGATAACAAAGAGCTATTAGGGGAACTCGACAAAATCAGCCGGCGCTAGCCTGCCTGCTAAAGCGGAAAAAAACAAAAAGGCCCGTTGCCTGTTACTTACTTTCCTCGTGGCGGCGGGCCTTGAAAACGGAAGGTGGATGCTTATTCCGCGACTAGAAGATCTTCTCCCTCCACCTTGACCTGATATTTCTCTATGACCACTGCGGGGTTCATTTCATTGACTCCGGTCGTGACATCATATCTCCAGCCGTGCCAAGGACAGGTAACGGTTTTGCCGTCCAGCTCGCCTTCCCCTAAGGGTCCACCACGATGCAAGCAGGTATCGCTGATGGCGTAGAAACTACCCTCTACATTAAAAACCGCGACCGGCTTGCCATTGAGGTCAACTGTTTTTCCCGATCCTGCTGGGATATCTCCTGTTTTACAGACCTTCACGAAATTTGCCATTTTGGAAAGCTCCTTTCCTGTTTTAGTGCGGTATATTTACCCCGATCCCCAAGAAATCTCAAGTGAGAAGGTCCACCCTAATAAGGTTTACCGACTTTATCGTGGACCCAATAGTTTGGGGTCAGGGTTTATCTCAGCTCCTAGGGGGATTCAAGGGGGTCGGTTGATTGATAAAAAGGTAGCGCAGAGACTGTCGCTGAGATAGATTTGTCATCCCGTTGGATTGTTACTGGAGTCCCAGACTGGAGATAGTCGCGATGAACATAGCCGAGAGCTAGGGGGCATTTTCGAGCAGGCGATAAGATGGAGCTCGTTACCTTGCCGATTTCTTTTTCCCCGGCACGGATCGGGCTGCTGGGCTTGACCGCTGTATCTCCTTCAAGGAGCAAGCCGACGAGCCTCTTATTTACATGTCCGCGCGAGCGGACCCTTTCCACCACCTCCTGGCCCAGATAGCAGCCTTTCTGAAAACTCACGGCTTGATCGAGTCCGGTTTCCAGCAAAAGATTGTCCTCGTTCATATCGACGCCGTAGCGGGGGACCCCAGCCTCGATGCGGAGGATCTCCTGGGCTTGGGTGCCGACCCAGCCTAGAGAAAGCTTCTTTCCGGTTTCTTCGATATGGGAGACCATGGAAGGTAGGTCTTTAGTTGAGATGAGAAGATCATAGCCTTCCTCGCCGGTGTGCGAGGAGCGGGTTATCCGGACCTCCGCATCACCGAGTTTCGATGCGCAATGGGCGAGTTCCCTCGCGGGGATTACAGCATTTGGGAAAAGCTCTCTCAACAACAACCCCGCCTTCGGACCCTGCAAAGAGAGTATGCCGTATTCACCCGTCAAATCGTTGATTTCAACGTCGTCTGCTATGAGATAGCGCTGGAGGTGGATGAGGATTTTTTCCTTCAGGGGTTCCCACAAGTCTAAAAGGAAAGAATCGTCGAGGCAAAAGATCCTTGCGTCGGCCAGGATTTTTCCCTGAATGTCCAGGACCGCGGCATGGACCCCGTCTCCTGGAGCCAGCTTCTTCACGTCGTTAGAGACCATCCCCTGAAGATAGGAGACCCGATCGGGTCCGGTAAAACGCAGAAGACCTCGGTTACAGAGATCAAGAATTCCGACCTGGGAGCGGACCGTTCGATATTCCTCGAGGGAGCCGCCAAAGTGACAGGGTAAAATCCATCCGTCCTCTTCAATGAATTCGGCCCCGGCGGTCCGGTGCATTTGTTCCAAGGGAGATGGTTTGGGCATCACCTATAACTATAGCCTTAACAAAAAAGGTTGACAACGCAGGGCAGTCTCTCGTTTAATCTCTTAAGGTAAGGTGAAAGATGGCTAAGGTAAAGGGGCATCTAGATCTTCGCAAGCTCGAGATCTTTTATTGGGTGGCTGAACTGCGTAGTTTTTCGCTTGCGGCGGCTCATCTCTCTTTGAGGCAGCCCACGGTGAGCGCCCATATCCATGAGCTGGAAGAAAAGCTGGGAACAAAAGTCCTCAACCGAGTCGGGGGAGAAGTGACTCCTACGGCGCTGGGTCAGGTCCTGTTGGAACGGGCTAAGGCGCTGCTGGCCTTTAAGAAGGAAACCGTTGCCGCGCTGGATCACTTTCAGGGGAGGGTAAGCGGCGAACTCCTTATTGGAGGGAGCAATATCCCTGGAGAATATATTTTGCCACAGAAGCTTGGGGGTTTCATCCATAAGTACCCAGAGGTGAAGCCAGTCCTGCGCATCGGGGACTCCGCCGAGATCGCCGAGGCGGTGCTCGGGGGAGAGGTCGAGGTCGGTTTCGTGGGCTTCAAAGCGGGACATGCGCGGCTTTCCTTCCAGAAGGTATGGAAAGACGAAATGGTCCTGACGGTGCCGAAGGGACATCCCTGGACCCGCCTCAAGGCCGTGGAGCTGACGGAGCTGGGAAAAGCGCGCTTTATTTCGCGCGAGGGAGGCTCCGGGACGCTGAGATCATTTCGGAGGCTGCTGGCAAGAAAGGGCCACGATCCCGAAAAGCTTCTCAACGTGGTCATGGAGCTCGGAAGCACCGAGGCGGTCAAAGAGGCGCTCATCGCGGGCTACGGCCTCTCGATTCTCTCCCGGACCTCCATCCAGCGGGAGATCCGGGACGGCCTGCTCAAGGAGATTCCGATTCGAGGGCTCAAGCTAGAACGGGATTTTTATCAGGTCTTCCATCGTGACCGGCCGCTCTCCCCGGTCTCTCAGGCATTCATCCACTTCCTCAAGAACCAGTAGTCCCTCCATAGAAAAGTCCACGCGAATTTTCCCTTCCATAGAATTTTTCTATTTGACATATAGAAAGTAATTTTGTTTAAAGGTGTGTGCAGTAAAAAGGGAGGGAGTATGTGGAAGAGATCCCCGGTTTTTGGTCTGGTCCTTTTTCTGCTAGCGACTAGCGGAGAGTTGTTAGCGCAGCAGTCCGTTAAGGAGCTCAAGATATCGGCGATTCCCGACGAGAATCCGCAGGAGATGCTGCGCATCTACACACCCTTCGCCGATTATCTAACGAAAGAGATTGGGATGCCGGTCAAGTTTGTTCCCGTGGTGGACTACGCCGCTACGGTGGAGGGTTTGGCGGCCAATAAGCTGGACATGGTGTGGTATGGCGGGCTCACTTCGGTTCAAGCGGTTCGAATGGCCAAGGATGCCACGCGCATTGTCATGCGCAAGGAGGACGCCGAATTCAAAAGCCATTTCATAACACGGAAAGATGCCGGCATCCGCTCCCTTAATGATCTTAAGGGGAAGACATTTTCCTTCGGCAGCGTAGGGTCTACCTCTGGCCATTTAATGCCGCGCTACTTCTTGCTTCAGGCGGGAATCAATCCGGAGAAAGATTTTTCCAGGTTCAGCTTCAGTGGCGCCCATGACGCTACTGCGGCATGGGTCGAGGCCGGAAGAGTCGATGCCGGCGCCCTTAATTTTTTGGTTTGGGACAAGCTGGTCGAGACTAAGAAGGTTGACACGAGCAAGGTCGTCGTATTTTGGACTACCCCTCCTTATGTGGATTACGTCTGGACGGTTCGCGGAGGACTTGACAAAGGGCTTGTGGAAAAAATTTCCAAGGCCTTTCTTAAACTCGACTACAAGAACCCGGAACAAAGGAAGCTTCTAGATCTGCACCGAACCAAGGGCTACATTGCCGCCAAAGATTCTGACTGGAAGGGTACCGAAGATGCGGCCATAGCAGCGGGGCTGGTGAAATAAGGGACAAAATCTGCAGTTACTCATGAATCAATACCGTTTAGAAAAGGTCACCAAGGTTTTTGACCACCGTTTGGTTGCGGTGGATGAAATAGATCTTAGGGTGCAAAGTGGAGAAAGAGCAGCTCTCATCGGGCCGAGCGGGGCGGGGAAAACGACCCTGTTTCGGATGCTCAACTGTACATTAAGACCCACGGCAGGAAAATTATGGATCAACGGCGATGAAGTGGTAACGCTACACGGAAAAAGATTACGTCAGGTGCGGCGGAAAATCGGGACGATTTATCAACAGCACAACCTGGTTCCTCGCCTGAAGGTTGCTCATAACGTTCTTGCGGGGAACCTGGGTCAGTGGTCCACTGTGAGATCCCTAATCTCTCTGGTCCGACCCGTAGATCTGGAGATGGCCTACAGGGCCCTAAGGCAGGTGGGAATTGAAGAGAAAATCTTTACCCGAACCGACGAGCTTTCCGGTGGCCAGCAACAAAGGGTGGCTATCGCCCGTGTCCTGATACAAGACCCGGAAGTGATCCTTGCTGACGAGCCAGTTTCCTCTGTGGATCCATCGCTCGCTACGGTGATAGTAAAGCTCCTGCTCGAAATCAGTGAAAGGACCCGCAAGACGCTTCTTATGAATCTCCATAGTGTCGATCTCGCGCTGGCTTACTTCCCTCGAGTCATTGGCATCAAGAACGGAAAAGCGCTTTTTGATCTTTCGCCGGACAAGGTCTCAGACAGTTTGTTGGAAGAACTCTATTCCGGCCATCTTCCAGATAACCACGAGAACGGGCTAACTGATGAGGAGTCCAAGGCTCTCGTCTATCAATAGATCCGAAAAATCCCTCTTTCCTTACCTCTTCAGCTTACTTTTTCTGAGCGCTTTTCTGGATAGCTGGTGGAGGGCGGGAGTGCGTCCTTCGGCCTTTTTCGAGAAGGAGGGAAGGGAGCATCTGTGGAAATTCCTGAGCGGGATGTTCCCTCCCGACCTCTCGTGGAATTTCCTCTCTCTGATGTTTCATCCCGCTTTGGAGACGATCCAGATATCGGTTATGGGGACCTTCATCGCCGTCGTCATGGGTTTCCCATTGGGAATTTTAGGGACCAGAACATTCAGCGTAGGCGGAGTTCTGAATGAAGCCGATGTCAAGGGATCCCTTTCCCGTTTGGTCCTGCGCTGGACAAGCTACTGCATGGCTCGTGGTATTCTGAGCCTTTTTCGTTCCATTCCGGAGTTCGTTTGGGCCTTTATGTTCGTCCGGGCAGTTGGTTTAGGGGCTTTTTCAGGGGTGCTGGCGATCGGAGTCGCCTACGGTGGGATGTTGGGGAAGGTCTACTCGGAGATCTTTGAGGGGGTGAATTATCGTCCGTTGGAGGCGCTCCAGTCTACCGGCGCCAACAAGCTCCAGATCTTTTTCTACGGCTGGCTGCCTCAGGTCTTACCCAACTTTGTCTCCTATACCCTTTACCGTTGGGAGTGTGCGGTTCGCGCTTCAGCCATCCTGGGTTTAGTGGGGGCCGGCGGGTTGGGAACCCAAATCGAGATCTCTATGCGCATGTTTAACTTCAGCGAGGTGCTTACGATTTTGATCATTCTCTTCTTCATGGTTGCGGGTGTGGATTATCTCAGTGCCAAAGTTCGAGCGATTTTATGAACGGAATCAACCCTGAAGTAGAACGGCCGCATATTCCTTGGCCGTCACATGAGCCCGGTGGTCGGCCCAGTCTGTGGACCTATTCTCTGTTGGCCAGCCTTCTCTTTCTTTTTGCTTGGAGCTATCAGGGATCCGAGATCCGTTTGTCTGAGCTCTTTAGCCGGGAAGGCGGAGGCCAGATAGTCAGTTATATTAAAAAGCTCTTTCCGCCGGATTTTTCTCCCCCCGTTCTCAGAGAGGCATTTCATGGCGCCATAGAGACCTTCGCGATCTCCTTCATAGGTACGCTTTTGGCCCTCGCCATTGCCCTTTCCGTGGTCTTTTTCGCCTCTCGAAACCTTATCTATTCCGGTCTTCTCTATGAAATGGAACCAAGACAAGGATGGAAGCGAACGTTAAGATTGATACCCTATTTATGCGCTAAGTCCCTGTTAAATCTCCTCCGTACTATTCCCGAGATGGTCTGGGCGTTGATCTTTGTCTTTCTGGTGGGGCTGGGGCCCTTTCCTGGTGTCCTCGCCCTGGGAGTCCATACAGGAGGCGTCTTAGGCAAACTCTTTGGCGAGGTACTTGAGGATGTGGACCCACAGCCGATCGAGTCCCTTCAATCCACGGGTGCCAATAGGTTACAGATTCTCTTCTATGCTATTCTTCCTCAGGTGCTTCCCCAGTTTATTTCCTACACTCTTTATCGCTGGGAGGTGAACATCCGCGTGGCCGCGGTACTGGGGTTTGTCGGCGCCGGAGGATTAGGGCAAAGGATTTACATTGCGATCAATCTCTTTTTCGGAAATCAGCTTCTCACTTTAATTCTGTTCATCTACGTGTTGGTAACGCTCGTCGATTACCTGAGCGCCTATCTGAGACGCAAGGTGATTTAGAAACGAAGTGCCATTTGTATGGCGCGGATGGTGTAGACTTTAGCCAGGTGAGAGCGATATTCCTTGGAGCCATTGATGTCTTCGATGACATCTCTCCCTGCGGTAATTTCAGCGGCGGCTTTTTCAAGTAGAGCGCTTTCCGGCTTCTTGCCGCGGAGCATGTTCTCGACGTTTTGAGCACGGTAGGAGATATCCGCCACGCCCGTCACCCCGATACCGATATCGCGACAGCTCCCGTCCTGATCCAGCCTGAGACAAACCGCTATGCCGACAACGGCGAAGCCGGAAGCCCTCTGGGCAGCCTTGAGATAGGCTGTTTTCGTTCCCTCGAGAACAGGGACTTTGACCTCGGTTAAAATCTCATCAGACTCCAGGACGCTCGTTAGCAGGCCGAGGAAAAAATCTTCCGCTTTAATCCATCTCTCGCCCCTGGGACCGACGGCTTTTATGTCAGCCCCCAGAGAGAGGATGGCTGCGGGCATATCACCCGCAGGATCTGCGTGGGCAAGACTGCCACCGATAGTCCCCT
>Ga0209824_10001884_pt1 | contig 11232 bp, 10 predicted proteins | sample VDWuncwatermetaG_FD_184124 | JGI IMG/M metagenome (GOLD analysis project Ga0209824, IMG submission 184124) | Wastewater microbial communities from Netherlands to study Microbial Dark Matter (Phase II) - VDW unchlorinated drinking water (SPAdes)... ...
GCACTACGTTATGCGACAGATCTTCTCCAACCGTATTAGTATAGTAAGGTTTTAAATTTGTAACGGCCACCGTTTCGGGATAACGCACTGGTCCCCCGCTTGATGTAGTATCATTGATCATTATATAAAAGTTGTGCGCAGGTAATTCCGGCACTGTTAAATGATGTTTGTCTTCACCAAACGTACCTCCGATGGTGGCCGGCGAAGCCCCCCACATAGTAATTCTGTTGGTCGCGCTTACCCCGCCCATTCCATCCTGACCTGTAATCGTCCTGTCCATCAGATCCGGCAAATTAAAAGTTGTGCCGCCGTCCCCGGCACCATAGATAGTTCCAATAACAGCATAAAGTCCTGAATATGTCGTCCGACTAACAGGTGAACCATTGCACCAAAAAAATCCTGCAGGTAGATTATTGGAAGCCCAGGGCAAAATTGTACCTGTTGGTAAAACACTTGATCCCCCGGGCACAGGGACACTGCTATAAAGAACATTCCCGGATATTGACGTTGCAGGAAGTAAATTTTGAATAGTTGGCTGGGCAGTAATAGGAACGAATGTATTTACAGTCAATAAAGAAGGATTTGACGAAACATTATAACTATAGGTTGAAGGAGTGGCCGAAGAATAGCCAAAAGGGTTAATGGCATTCCAGGATGAAGGTAAATAATTACCGACTTGTAATGCTGCGATGGGTGTTGAATAAACACTGTTATCAGGCCACTTGTTATTAGCTATGTAATAGGCCCTGCTTGCTTCTTCTATTGCCGATATATCCAAAGCAGTTTTATTGGCCGCTTTTACTAAATATCCGTTAATGAGCTGAGGGATAACAGCACTAACCAAAATAGCAGTAATAATTAAAACTACGGTTAATTCTAATAGGCTAAACCCCCCTTTCGCTCGTCCATTAAATTTTAAAGTCATAATCAGACCCTTAATTTTATAAAGTTGCCGTCTATACTATTAATAAATATACTTAAGATCATAATTCAGCCGTGACGTAAATTCATTTCGAACAGTTTGACTTATTTCTATCTGGTCTTGGGCGCCTTGGTTAATTATTACCAGAAGCGGACCTTGTGGATTTTTTTGTGCTATGCCCGATGGAATGAGAACAGAAACACTGACCACGTTATTGACACAAGTAATTTGATAATTCGTCCCAAAAGGACTGGAAGTAACGGCATGAGGCATAAATTCCGGAGCCAATTGACCTATTCCTGTGGGCCAAGATCCCTGCAAAATAAAATAGTCAATGGAAGCTTGTGCGATGGCAGTTAATTCATTAACCGTTTTTTCATAATTCGCATTATTAATACGACCAGTGTAATTGGGCATCACCATAGACAATATGACCCCTATGATTAATAAAATTGCCGTTACTTCCAGCATTGATGTCCCCTTTTTGTTTAAAATGCGGCTGTCCATGTCTGAGTTGCGGCCGTATAAGTTGGTGCTGATTGAGTTAATTTAGATACAGCGGTTGTTAATGCTGTTTGAGCAGTTGACGGCACATTTGTGAACGTAATGTCAAACCAGTTAGCATTTGCATCAGGTGCGACCGTAATATTTCCATTCCATGGATTATTATTTGCCCCTGAAAAATTGGCCGGCAACATACCATTAGAAGCCAATGTGGCTACAGAAAGGCTGGCGTAACTCCCTCCGTTATTGTTGTAATAATTGACGCTGGCGGTCTGTAAGGCCCTTACGCTGGCAACCGCGCTTGTGAGCCTGCTATTGTTTGTCGCCCCTTGTACCGCGGCCAGGACAGCACTCAATATGATCCCGATAATAACCATTACTGCGATCAATTCGATGATCGTAAATCCCTTTTTGTTTGTTTTTTGACGCGTGTTTTTCATTTTACTTTCTCCTTTTGGTTGGTTTATTTAAATACCCCTGCGCCCATTTGGTTCATATTGGTATAAACAGGCAAAATAAAAGTACACACTATTGTAAGTAAAAATAAAGCAGCCATAATCAGCAACGACGGCTCTACCATGGCGATCATCGCTCCGATTGATTCCTTGGTCTGTATGTCGTAATACTTGTAAATGCGTTCAAAATATTGAGGCAAATATCCGCTTACCTGACCCTTGGTTAGATTTTGACAAACAAAAGGCGGGAAAAATTTATCTTGTTTAAAAGCATCCCCTAACGAGGCCCCTTTGAATATCCGGTCCCGGATTAAAATCAATTTATCCGTAATGTATGTTTTGTTAGCTTGATGGATATTGGTGATGGTCTGGATGATGTTTACCCCGCTTTTTTGATACACGTACAAATTTAAAAAAATATGGGATAACTCGATGTTTTTGATCAGGTTCCCCACCATGGGGATACTAAATACAGTCTCCATCAATTTTTCTCTATTGTTATCCCAAAGGTATTTAATAAAAAACATAGCCCCAACTAAAAATAAAATAACGGCCCACCAATATTCTTTTATAAAATCGGCATAACCAATCAAAATAGTCGCGGATAAACTATGACTTGCTGATAGCGGCAAAAATGACCTTAACTGTGGAACAAGAGTTATAGAGATAAATATGGATAGTCCGGTTAACATACAAAACACTACCCATGGATAAACCAATGATTTAGCAATCTTTTTTTTATTCTCAGACTTAAACTTGTAGTATTGTGCTAACACATCCAATAATTCCGGAATGTTACCGCTCTTTTCAGCCGCGCTTAAAGTTGCCGAGACGATCTTGGGAAAAATTTTAGTGTTTTCAAAAGATTCTTCCAAAGAACGCCCGTCATTAATAAAGTTATTTATCTTTCTAAGAGCTTCTTTTAAAACCATGTTTGAGGTTGTTTCATTCAACGTGTTAATGGCCTCATTGACCGATAACCCGCATCTTTGGAAATCGGCGAAATCGTTAAAAAATACGGCCAATACGGATGAGGACAGTTTTCGGCTTTGAAATATACTATTCAAGAGCGCCATATAATCTGGTGAAATATTAAGGATTTCCAAGCCATAAACAGCAGCCTGAGTCTTGACATCTTCCAAACTACCCTCAATGATTTGTGTTATTTCAGTTCGTTTGGCTGTTAAGGCTTCCATTTTCCAATACATAGCTTTATCCTAAAATTCTTACCGCTTCTTCAACAGAGCTCTCCCCTTTTAATATCAGGGATCTCATATCATCGACCATTGTCCTGTATGTCCCCCTCTGTCTTAACAGAGCATGGATCTCCCCCAAGGCATTTCTGCCGATTAGTTCTTTAATTTCCGCGTCAATGAGCAAAACTTCAGCAACCACCGTTCTTCCTAAATACCCGTTACGACATCTTTCACAACCATTAACCCTATACAGTGGTTGAATGTCTTTGCTTAAATATTTTGCTTCGTAAGGCTCGAAACTTTCTTTAACACCCGCGAATGAACTTTTACAAAAGGGGCAAAGTTTTCTCACTAACCGCTGGGAAACCACCGCACCCAGACAACTGGCGATATTGACCGCGTCCACACCTAAATCCTTTAACCTTAAAATCGCTGAAATTGGGTCATTGGTATGCAGGGTTGAAAAGATTTGAAGCCCGGTATTGGCCGCGCGGATAGATTCCTGGGCTGTTTCGTGGTCACGGATCTCCCCGATTAAAATGACATTGGGGTCATGTCTTAGAAACGATCTGATGGCTGTGCCGAAGGTCAAATTTTGGGTTTGTTCAACTTCGACTTGCGACATTAACGTATGGGTGATTTCAACCGGGTCCTCAATGGTGAGGATCTTTTTAGAAATTGATTTTATCTGGTTTAGTACCGCGGAAAGCGTGGTTGATTTGCCGCTGCCGGTGGGGCCGGTGACTAAAATTAACCCATGAGGGACCATAATTGCCTGATTAATTAATTTTTGGTTATGTTCTGAATAACCCAAACTTTCCAAAGGAATGGACGCCCGGGCCTTGTCCAACAGTCGTAAAACAATGCTTGGCCCATGGATCGTGGGGATTTGGGAAAATCGGGTATCCACCGTCCTTGCCATACCCTTAAACTCATGGTCAAATCTGCCATCTTGTATCCTGTAATCACAGGGATTAGCTTTACATTTGGTCAAAATAATATTAGCCAGTTTTTGAATATACTCCGGCTTTAAACACCCGATAGGTGTTAATAACCCGTCAATCCTGAATCGGATATCTGTGGTTTTGCCTGTCGGCTCTATGTGAATGTCGGTGCTCCGAGTGATGATTGCCAGATTAATAATGCTGTTAAGCCAGGACGCTAAAGCGTCAATCCCTTCCGATTTTAAGGATTCAATCTCTGAAAGTAATTTTTGTCTGTTTTGTTCTATGATTATTAAATCTAAAGCATTTCTGACATCGCTCTCTGTACCGATATAAAAATTGACCCCCTCATGGCCAAAATTGCTTTTAAGAAAATCAGTAACTTCAACATTATCTATAAATGAAACGACAAACGACGGCGTACCCCCATTCTTTAATGGGAATATCTGGTGCGTACAAAAGTAATCTAATCCCACTTCTTCAATAGCCCTGTAATCAGGGATATAACTACTTTTAAAGAATTCCCACCCGATCTGCTTGGATAAACAAGTAGCTAACTCATAATCATTGATAAAACCATGGTGCTTTAAAATAGATCCTAAACGATCTTTAGGATTCATTTTTTTATATTCAAGACAATGATCAAGCTGGTCTTGGGTTAAATGCTTGTCTTCAAGTAATAATTCGCCGATTTTTGATAACATTTTCTATTCCGGTTTATAATCGATGGTTTTAGTCAATTCTTCCGGCGCGCTAAAGTGTAAAGTTACGCTTGAGTCAGAAATAGACACGACTTGGATATCCGCGGCAGGATTGGACTTCTCTTTAACCTGATAGCTTGTACCACCAATGGAAAGAATGGCCTCCTTTTTAACACTATCCCCTCCTATATAATCAACTCTAATTTCAGGAAGATTATGCTGTCCTTCCACGGCGGGCTCGTTAAATGCCCCCCTATTTTCTTTTTTAAGCTTATTGATCTGGGCAAGGGCTTTTTCCTGTTCAAGCTCAAGATTGGTTTGTTCCAGTTTAATTTTTAAATCTTTGGTTTGTTTTTGCTCTTGTCGATCACGATCAAGCTGTTGCTGAATTGCAGCGTCCTCTTGGGGTGCTCCCACATTCAAAGGTATCTCGCTTGGGCCAGTGCTTGCCCCCACGTCTTGCTGTCGCAAGACAGCAGTGGGGGCGGTTGGCGGCGCTGGAGAAAGCTTCCAGATCAATAGACCAACGAACAAGATACCTGGTAATAAAATAGGCAGGATTGATTTTAAAGACATATTTTTAAAGTCCATATACTTCTCCTTTAACAATTAAATTATTATTATCTTTGCTTATTTCCGAGGCCATAAAATCAGTGTTCTTTTCCAATAAATGGATGTCGTCTAACACGGCCCCCATATCCGTTTCTTTTGAGAATTTATCCACCACGATTCGAATCTTTAAACCTCTGATGCCCTTGTATTGTGTATCTTCATAATGGCTGGCAATATCCGGTGTGTCCATGGCCCCCTCTAATTGAACATTCATGGCTGTCCCGCTGGTGCTTTCCAGCAATCTGATTTGATTTAAAACCACGCTATATTCCGTTGATAGGGCTACGGGGACCTGTTTGGTCAAAGATTGCTTGATCTTAATCTTCCGATTCATACCGAGATTACTGGCTTGTAATTGCGAATTTTTGATTTTTAAATCATCCACCTGTGCTTTTGTAGACATCCCGAAATTTATTAAAACGACAGACACAACCAATGAAATAAAAATAATGATTTTGTTCATAGGGTTATCCTCAAATGCTTGCCTGGCTGGTTATTGACAAAAATGTCCTTGATTTCCGCGTTCTTTAATATTTTTATTCTGGGTATTTGATCAAGAAGCCCATCGTCATCAGCGAACAGAGTCATTTCTATATTCCATTTTCCTGTTTTGAAAAACTTGAATGAATTGACCGTATAACTCGCAGGAATTATTGCGAGCATCGAAAGATAAGATATCCCGTAATTTAACGATTTATGGACCCTTAAATCTTCCCGATATGTTTCTTTGTCTAATGTATATAGCTCTTCATCCAACCGCTGGTGGGTTTGCCTGGCTGATTCACATTGATTGTTGACCACCTCAAGCTCCACCTTATTAAACAGAAAAAAAACAAGGCCTGCTGCCACCACACATACGGATATAATCGAAGTTGTTGCTTTTTTCTTTAATTCCATTTCTCTTCTTTTTTTAAGATCTTCTTCAGGTAATCTGTATTTGATTGAGGTGCCTGTGCCTTTTAAGCCTTCTAACGCGGGGTAGGCGACATTGAGATATTCAACCTGAAGTTTTTCCTTGTTTTTTGAAATCTCGGCGGCGAGCGCTTCATTATTAACAATGATGACAAAATCGGCACTTTTCCTGCTTAAATATTCTTCGATTTTCTTAAAAAAATCAATCTGTGAACGCTTGATTTCGGGCAAAATATCTTCACCATTATTGGTGATGACCCTTGTCCGGCTGAATTTTAAACCATCAAAAACAGTTAACAATCTTTCTTCTCCCCAATCATCCACAAACACAACTGTTTTATTTAAATCGACTTTTTTATTAACAAGCGTATTGCGCAGGGCAATGCCATAGGGAATAAAGGACCCAACCTTGGGGGGCGGTATTAAAGTATAAACCTCCCTTACCTTTTGTTCTTTGATGCCTATCACTTGAAAAAGGTTATGATCAATCCTTTCATCCTGAATAATATAGGCTTCATGCTGGTAAAGTTCCCTGAACTTGCGCACCAAAAGGCTGTCCTTTTTCTCTATTGGACTTTCTACAGCCGCCGCGATGAGCACATCAACATCAACCACACAGAGATTTGCTTCTTCGATAGATCCTAAAATATCCTCAGGATCATGGCCTTTATCTATGCGATGGACATTGATTCCGTCACTAATCAGGATTCCGCTGTTAAATAATAAATAGTTCATATATTTTTGACCCTTCGACTCCGCTCAGGGTCAATCCTGAGTGAAATCGAAGGATTGATTACACTTTTGGGCGTAATAATAATGACTAATTCCGTCTTTTTATTTGACTTGGCTTTATGCTGAAAAGCACCTCCCAAAAAAGGAATTTTGTCTAAATAGGGGACCCCCTGCATTGAATTTTTTTTAGTATTACTGATAAGCCCACCCAAAATCAAAGTCTTCCCGGGCACGATCCCCACATTGGTCGTAATGCTCTTGGTTGAAACCTGCGGTTCCTGGATAGTTAATCCGTTACCAACTGATACATTAATCATAGAATCAAGCGTATTCACCGCCGCGGAAATATTCAATACAGTTTTATCCTCTTCTATTTTTGCTTCCAATCTCATAGTTAAACCATCTGAAACTTCAGAAGTGATGACATTGGATTGCGTGACATTATTTCCTATAGTTTGACCTGTCCCTGAAATATAAGGAATACTGGTCACTTCCTGGATAACGCAGGGAAACATATTGGATACCGTGATCGAAGGCCTGCTCACAACATTCACATCCCCCATTGAATCCAGCGCTTTAAGCACCATCGAAACACCGCCGTCAGTTGTCCCGCTGCTTGAATCCGGGCCGGCGGCTGATAAAGTCAGTAACTGTCCGCTTAAAAATCCCGCTGAAGAAAAGTTTGTCGCGGCCGTAATATTGTTAGGCCCTTTTAAACTCTTGGCTATGGCATTCCAATCAATGCCGGTTTCATGTTCACTGGATAATGTTACTTCTATAATTTGAATCTCAAAGCTCTGCTGACGGCTTAAGCTTTCATTGATGCTTGAAACCAGATCACCTATCTTGTCTAATACCGCAGGCTTATCCGTCACAAAAATCGATCCGCTCACCTTATTAATAGAGTAGCTGCCAGTTTTCGGAGTTATCATTGATTTAACGTTGTTTTCCAAATCAGTCCATAATGAAAGTTTAGGGGAACTATTTTCATAATAAATCTTTGTGCCTACTCTAATATACTGGTCTTGCCGGTTGCCTGTTAAGCTGTTATTGTTGTTATTATTACTGTTCGCGAAAGATTCATTGGAAGTCTCATCTTTGAATGATTGGTCCACCGCGGGCATGCTTATATTAAAAATCCTGGTTTCTGTTTCCGTGATTATCAAATCCTCACTGGACACCTTAAATCCGTAGCCGAATTTATACAGAAGGCTTTTTAAGGCCCTCCATACCTCTATATTCTCAAGATTGATGGATGTCTTTTGAGAATCAATGTCAGGAGTTGTGATAACGTTGTAACCCGTAACCTGGGAAATGGTAGAAAGGTAAATTTTAAGAGGCAGATCATTGCCTTTTAAGGTGATCTTGAGATTTAATGCGGGCGGGAGATTCGAGGGCGCGGCTTTAGGTTGACTGATGGGCCCTTGCTTTTCAATGAAAGCTTCCGGCACGATATTTTTGCCTACTAAAGCCGCCATCCTGTGGATGGTTAGTTTTGTATAAAAATTGTCGTTGGCGACACATCTCAGTACGTAATCCTCACCGGAAATACCCCTCACTGTCATTTCAGCAATCTCTGAATCCGTTGGCATTAATTCCAAAGTATTGGGTACTTTTTCGTTTCTTTGAACGACATAGGTGTCTGCCGCGAATCCTCTGATGACACCATTAACAGGTTCAGGAAAAATGACGGTGGTCATATGATCTTTTTTTACATGCACGTATATTTCCTTGCCGTCATATACAAAATCTTTTATTTCCGCGCGTGCGATTGGTAAAAACAATAACGAGAAAAAAATAATTAACAGTAGCTTTTTCATAATTTACCCCACAATTTTGTATTATTGGTCGTCATGCCCGACACTCACAGCTGTTCGTCATTCCCTTGATAAGCGGGAATCCAGTTCATCCATGTTCCGGATCCCCGATAAAAATCACCGCCTCAGCGGGATCCCGCCAAAGGCGGGACATTCGGGGATGACAAATAACTATAGAAGTATCGCACAATATTGTAAATTTGTCAATATTTATTGTTATTTAGGATAAAAGTAAGATAAATTCAACACAATAATTTGATAAAATAACAATCTTTACGAAGTTTATTTTAAGGCAGGATGGTCCGGAGGGCACTGCTGCAGAGAATTACAACTTAACCACTTTTTTGTCTGTTTTGTCTTTATATACAAAAGGCCCAATTGCTTTGGATTCGTGAAGGTACTTATATACATTGCGGGTATCGAAGATTAATCGCGCATTCTTATATATCAAATTGTAATCGACCGCTGAATGGTCCACCGCCACCACTACCACATCATACCCTCTAAGTTTCGCCGGTGTTAAATCAACCGCTTTTAGGTCCAGTCCATCCAGTTTGAGATACGGAATTAAGGGATCGTAATAATCCACCCGGGTTTGTTTTTTTAAGAGTTCAATGAGCCTTATGGATGGTGATTTTCTAAGGTCCTTGACATCTTTCTTATAAGTTACACCCAAGACCAAGACCCGTGCGTTTTTAAAAGACTTCCCTAACATTGCCTTCAATCGGGTTACGGCAAAGCCAGGCATGTTGGCATTGGTATCCGCCGCCAATTTGATAAATTTGCAGCTAAAATCGTAATGTTTGGCTTTCCAATATAAATACAATGGATCTTCAGGAATGCAATGACCGCCGACCCCCAGCCCCGGATAAAACGGCATGAAACCAAATGGTTTGGTTTTCGCCGCGTCAATGACTTCCCAAACATCAATATTTAACGCATGGCACATTTGCGCGATCTCATTGATCCACCCGATATTGACAATGCGAAAAGAATTTTCCAAAAGTTTGGTCATTTCCGCGGATTCGCAAGAAGAAACCCGGTGCACTTTTTTAATGATCCGGCTATAAAGCAACCATGTCAATTCTGTGCAAGTCCGGGTCAGCCCGCCCGCCACTTTGGGGATTTCTGTCAGGGCGAATTTCTTATTGCCCGGATCAATGCGCTCAGGAGAAAAAGCGAGATAAAAATCCTTGCCCGCTTTTAAACCGCTTTTTTCCAGCTCCGGCTTGATAAGCTCCTGTGTTGTGCCGGGATAGGTGGTGCTTTCTAAAATAACAAGCATGTCCTTATGCAAGTATTTTGTAACGTTTCTGACCGCGCTGACAATATATGAAATGTCGGGCGTGTATTTGCGCTTAAGCGGTGTCGGTACACAAATAATAACGACATCAACAGTGGATAATAAATGAAAATCCGTGGAGACATTAAAAACTTTTTTGCGGGTTACTTTAGATATGAGGGCACTTGGAACGTCCGTAATATAACTTTGCAAATTTCTAATACGCTCAATCCTTTGGGCATCGGTATCAATGCCCAACACTTTAAATCCTTTTTGTGCGAATGCTAATGCCAGCGGCAAGCCGACATACCCTAATCCGATCACCGCGACGCGGGCCTGTTTATTCTTAATTTTATTCTTCAATTTTATCGACATATGGCATTAACCTCTAATACTGATAGCCATTGTATTTTATATTGTGCCATTATAGTACATTAAATAATAATTTCACGAAATAAGTATACAATGTTGGTGTCGTGGCGAACCAAAGAAAACCCCTGTAACTTGGCCAGTCACAGAGGCTTGTATTAAACAAACACTACGTGTTTTTTAACTACTCAATAAGCGGCTCTCCAATGTCCCGCGACCCAAACATAGCCGCCATGCATCCATACCCAGTGTCCTCTTACCCATACTGCACCAACATAAGGGGCTGGACCAACAACTTCTACTTGTTCTACAGGAGGCGCGGGAGGCGCGGACCTGACATAGATGACTCTTCTATGACAACTACTTAACAATGGGATTAAAATAACCACCGCTATAATACAAAAGACTTTTTTCATATCTCCCTTTCTTCTAGATAGTGACCCTTACTCCTAAATTATAGACAGTATACCCTAAGGGAATCTACATGTAAATAGCTTAATTTAACGGGGTAAGGGTCAGTATCCGGCTGCTTAATAGGTTCTTGTTCTGCTTACAGTGCAATCATTACTAGCGCAGCTGCGGGTATAGCTAGCAGAATACCCATTATATTATATTATTGGTTTTTTTATAAGTTTAGCGGGAATAAGAAGACTTTTTCCTGCAACAAATTAACAGAAAAAAGTCCTCCCCCCAATACACCCACTACTATTAGTTGGTTGTTCTAGTTACAGAACAGTCAACGCCAGAACAAGTACGGGTAAAATTATGCGTTTCGCCATTAGGCCT
>Ga0209824_10001885_pt1 | contig 11232 bp, 12 predicted proteins | sample VDWuncwatermetaG_FD_184124 | JGI IMG/M metagenome (GOLD analysis project Ga0209824, IMG submission 184124) | Wastewater microbial communities from Netherlands to study Microbial Dark Matter (Phase II) - VDW unchlorinated drinking water (SPAdes)... ...
ACCGCCCCGAAAGTTCCATCTGTAAACGCAAAGACTTCGCAAGCGATGATAACCGCTCGCGTGGATAAAACTGCCGCGGCCAAACCGGTGGAAGTGCCGTCCCCTGCAAGGCCGATGGAATCGCCAAAACTAGAACTTGCTGCCTTTGTTCCCCTCGAAGTAAAATTCTTGACCCTTGCCGAGTCAACGTTATTACCGTTTAATAAAATGTCCTTATTATCGTTGAAAGAAGCGCGCCTGCGGCTGGATTTTGAACATTTGAACATGCAGGGAGAGTTCAACGAACTTCTTTGCTTGGGGCAAATCAAAGGCATTGATAAATACTGGTATCAAATTGAGACCGTGAAAAAAGTTCTTAAGTATTTTCATGGGCGGGTCTTGTTATGCGATGAAGTCGGTCTTGGAAAAACGGTGGAAGCGGGCATGCTGATCAAAGAATATCTTATGCGGCATATGGCTAAAACAGTTTTGATCCTTGTTCCACCGTCATTAGTTTCCCAGTGGCAGGAAGAAATGTCTGTGAAATTCGGCCTGATGTTCACCACAACAGAGGACCAGCTTTTTAGCAGGGATCCGGCAAGTTTTTGGAAAACCCCGCTTTTAATCGCGTCGATCCACACGGCCAAGCATGAGAAGAACCTTGAGTTAATTGCCCGCCAATTTTACGATATTGTCGTGGTGGATGAAGCTCATCATCTGCGCAACCGCGCCACGCAGGCGTGGAATTTGGTCAATATTATACAGAAAAAATTTATTTTTCTTCTGACAGCCACTCCCGTCCAAAATAACCTGATAGAACTCTTTAATTTGATTACGCTTTTAAAGCCCGGCCAGTTTAAAACGGAGAAGATGTTCAAGAAAGAATTCTTGGGTAAAGGAGACCTCCGCGCCGTGGTCGATAAGGAAAAACTGCGCCAGGCGCTTAAAGAAATTATGGTCCGCAATACCCGAAGCGCCATAGATCTGAAGCTTCCCAAGCGATTTGCCGTGACCATGCGGCTGATGCCTACGGACATGGAGCAGAAAGTTTACGAACAGCTAAATGGTTATTTGAAGAAAAATCCTCTGAAAAAATCAGCCATGAATCTTTTATTGAAAGAAGCGGGCAGCAGTCCTTTTGCCTTACGCGAGACATTTTTAAAGATGGTCCCTTGCGGTGAAATCAATGAAACCATTGAGAACATAAATAGGGTCGAGGATATCGCCAAAGGCCGCGCGCTCATGGAGATTATCGCCAAAAATCCAAAAACCAAGAAAATCATTTTTACTCAATATATGAATAGTATGGGTTACATCACGTCTTTGCTGGGCAAACACGGCATCAGTCACACTACTTTTCATGGGGGCATGACGGTTGGGCAAAAGGATGATGCCATTCAAAAGTTCCGGGAGGATGTCGAGGTGATTGTCTCCAGTGAATCAGGCGGGGAGGGGCGTAATCTCCAATTCTGCAACACCATTATTAATTTCGATCTTCCGTGGAATCCGATGCGTATTGAACAGAGGATCGGCCGTCTGCACCGGATAGGACAGGCCAAGGATGTTTTTGTGTTTAATCTTTCCGTTAAGGGGACCATCGAAGATTATATTATTGATATCTTAGACAATAAAATCAATATGTTTGAAATGGTTATTGGAGAAATTGAACCGATTTTAGGGCATATCGGCCAGGACCAGGATTTTGAGGATGTCATCATGGATCTTTGGCTTAACAGTAAAGACAGCGGGGACCTTGGCCAAAAGATGGAACATTTAGGCAATGACCTAATCCTTGCCAAGCAGGAGTACGTCGCGGCACGAAATCTGGATCATAAAATTTTTGGGGATGATTATCAGACATGAAAAATCTCGCTCTGCCCGAAGTTATATCTGATTTTATGTCTTATTATGGATGCATCGTTTCCTCAGCAGAGCATGATACGCTTGAATATCTGGCGCCTAAAAATTTGACTGAAGCGTTGGGCATCCCTGAATTGGGGAAGATTGCTTTTACGCGCCATTCCTCGCCGGAGCAGGCCCCCGCCATGAAAGCGGCGGGGCAGGCTGTTTACGCGTCTTATGATTCGGATTTGACGCGTCTAATGCGGGAATTTATTTCTCAAAAGGGCGTGGTTTGTGCGGCCGCGTATCCGGCAGGCCCAATCAATATGGATAAATGTTTGAACCAAATTTCCAGGACAGTGTATTTTTCTAACGCGACCTTCCGCGTGCGCGAGCAGCAAACGCGGGATGTTATTTATGATTTGGTTTTTTTTAAATACACGGCTGTTTCAGATGACCAGCAGGAAGGGCTTGTCGCTGTCCTTCGTAATACGTTGAATGGCTGTATGTCCATCGTATCCAAAGACGTGCTGCCGGAGTTGTTTGACCAGATGAGCGAAAACGGGCGGGTCTCTTCGCATGGAGAGGACATTGAAAAAAGTATCCGTCTGGCTCGTTGTGCCGCGAACATCGCAGTCAGAAAAAAGACGGAAGATTTCGTTAAGAGTTCGGAAAAAAGATTAAACAGGGATATTCAACGCATCAGCGGTTACTACGCGCAGCTTACGGAAGAAACACAGAAAATGTTGAATAGGGTTCAAACACAGGCAGGCGCGAAGGAGGAGCAAATTAAACGCCTGCGCGGCAAACACGATGCCATCGATCATGAAATGAAATGGAAAATACAAGACATGAAGTCTAAATACACATTGGAAGTGACGGTTGACCCCGTGGTCATTGTCCGTGTGACAGCCATGTGTCCGGTATTTTGGATCGATATCAGGCGGCGCATGGAGACCAGGCCGCTGGCATTGGCGTTCAATCCTTTATTGAAACAATTGGATTCCATATTTTGTGAAGCCTGTTTTAATCCCCATGGGGAACGCTTGGTGTGTGACACGCGCCTTCACATCATCTGCCCTGAATGCCTCGCGGCCTGTCCCGTATGCGCCAAAAAATACTGCAAAGCCTGCTTTCCCAAATGCCCCAGGTGCCCGGCATCTTCGATAAGTGTCAATATGTCCAATGCGACAACAGGCGTCCTCGGTAAGGAGAGGGCGAGTACTTTCTTGTAGAGCGCGGTAATCTCTTAGTTGCTTTTTTATTCTTGATTTTTTTGTGAGTGAGGTATACTTGTTTCGTGAAGTTACTATTTAACGTAACATAACGAAATGATATGAAATACCTGGAATTTTATAATGCTTTGAAAAATTTCACGGTCTTCTCGCTAAATGACATCCGGCGCGTTGAACAGATTTTTTATAGACCCCGTCTGATCGAATGGCAGAAGAAGGGGTATATTAAAAAATTGACCAGGGGGTATTATATTTTTTCAGATGCGTGGGTAGATGAGGGCGTTCTTTTTGAAATATCAAATAAAATTTATTCTCCATCTTATGTGTCGTTACAAATGGCTTTCTCGTATTACGGTCTAATCCCTGAAAGCGTTTATGGGATTACCGCGGTCGCCACACGAAGAACATACCAGTTTCAGACGCCATTGGCAAAATTTATATATAGGACCATTAAGACAGGTATGTTTTTTGGGTATGATCTTGTTGAACATCGGGGTAAATATTTTAAAATGGCTTCCCTGGAGAAAGCGTTTATCGACCACTTGTATTTGAATCCCTCTATCTGTGCAAAAGAAGACTATGAAGGGATGAGGATTAACAGAGAATCTTTCAGGCAGCATATCGATAAGCGGCTCATTCAAAAATATGCTCTTCAGTCAGGCCAAAAGGGCTTGCTTGAACGGGTTAAACTGCTTTTGGAGTATATGAGCCATGCTTAATTTAAAGAATATTGAATCGTTCTATCCGCCAAACTTGAGGGTTTTTAAAAAGAATATTTTTAGAGAATACCTTCAATATAAAATTTTGGAAATTATTTTTGATTCGTCGTATGGTTCAGGATTATCTTTTATGGGTGGTACGGCCATTCAAATGGTCCATGGCAATCCGCGGTTTTCCGAAGACTTGAACTTTGATAACCTTTCTATAAATACCCGTGATTTTGAAAAAATGACACAAGGGATCTTGCAGCGTCTAAAACTTTCAGGGTTTAAGACTCAGGCAAAGACTAATTTGAGAAATGTCTGTAGATCCTATATTAGGTTTTCAGATGTTCTTTTCGATCTGGGGTTGACGGGGCATAAAGAAGAAAAGATTTTGATTCAGATAGACACTCAACCGCAGAAATTTAAATATTCTTCGGATAAAGTTATTTTGAACAAGTTCGATGTTTTCTTGAGAATTAATGCCGTTCCTGTCGATATATTGTTGTCTCAAAAGTTTTATGCGGCTTTAGACCGGCCGCGTCCCATGGGGCGTGATTTTTTTGATATTGTTTATTTGTCAGGAAAAACTACGCCAAATTATTCGTATTTGAACGCTAAAACGGGAATTAAGGATGATAAACAATTGAAAGCCAGATTGCTTGAGCACTGTAAAAATTTCGATTTTAAAAAATTGGCTTTAGATGTAGAGCCATTTCTTTATGTTCCTGGAGATGTAAAAAGGGTTATTTTGTTTCGAGAATTCCTAGAAAAATCTCTATTCAAACCCTAAGAAAGACTTTGGGTTTTAGGCCTGACGCTCTCTGCGGCAGGCAGGTTATCGAATTTGCGAACAACTGTGAGTGTCCGGTATGAGGACCAATAGTATAAACACGGTGTTAGGGGGAGTTGTGAAGACAGAAGTTATTGTAGTCGCTGCCGGGGCAGGTAAACGTTTGAATGCAAAGGTTCCTAAGGCGTTGATTTTACTTAAAGGCAAGCCTATGCTTGCATATTGTTTGAAAGTTTTTGAGAAACATCCTGATATCGATAGTGTAATGGTTGTTGGGCCTAAGGAGTTTTTATCTAAATTTATTCATTTGACACGCCCGTTTAAAAAAGTACGCGCAGTGGTGGCGGGAGGGCCCAAGCGTTCGGATTCGGTCAAATGCGGTTTAAAGGTGCTTTCGCCCGATACGGACGTAGTGCTGGTGCATGACGCTGCCAGGCCTTTTATTGACAGCGTTATGATTGACCGTTTGATTGTTTCATTAAAGAAAAATAAAGCAGCCACTGTTGGCGTGCCCCTCAAATTCACTGTTAAAAAAATCGATCTTAAAACTTTCAATATTCAAGAAACTCCTGCGCGGGATTTATTATGGGAAGCGCAAACGCCCCAGGGATTTCATAAGGATGTTTTAGTCAAGGCGCATGCCAGGAAGTTTAAAGAAGAAGCGACCGATGATGCCATGATGGTCGAGCGCATGGGCGGTAAGGTCAGGATGGTCATGGGCAATGATCGCAATTTTAAGGTCACCACACCGGAAGATATTATTTTAGCAAGGCAACTTATTAAATAGGAGGGGACATGATTTCTCCAAAAAAGAAAATAACCAAACTCGTTCAAGAATTGCCTGAAGACAGTTCTTATGATGAAATTTTGAAGGAATTGGCTTTTGACCGGATGGTGGAACGCGGATTAGCCGATTCAAAATCTGGCAAGACCATTTCTGACGCGCAGTTAAGCAGAAGGATAAAGACGTGGCAGAAATAAGATGGACGCATGAAGCAGAACAATGGTTGAGGGATATCCATGACTATATTGCCAATGATAGTCCCATGCTTGCCATTAAAATTGTTGAAGGTATTTATGAACAGGCTCAGGTTTTAAAAAGACATCCTAATATTGGGTACAGGTATCACCGTTATCCTGAATATAACATCCGAGTTTTGCTTTACGGTCATTATCGCATTGCCTATTGGGTGAAAGACGATCAAAATATTGATATTCTTGGTGTTTTCCATGGCGCCTTGGATATAGACAAATATTTGTTCAATAATTAAGGTCATTATGAATTTTAGGGTAGGCATAGGGCATGATGTGCATCGGCTTGAATTTGGCCGTAAGTTGATACTTGGCGGCATTGAAGTACCGCACACCCATGGGCTTAGCGGCCACTCCGACGCGGATGTGGTCTTGCATGCCATTTGCGATGCTATTTTGGGTGCGGCGGGTTTGGGCGATTTGGGAGAGCATTTTCCGAATACTGATGCTAAATACAAGGAATTCAAAAGTTCAATATTTTTAAAGCAGGTTACCCAAAAAGCGCATGACGCGGGATGGGCTGTTGAGAATGTGGATGTGATGATTTTGGCCCAGGAGCCGAAATTGCAGGAATTTAAGCCGAAAATGAAGTATCATATTGCCCTTGAGCTCAACCTGACCCAAGCCCAAGTTAATATCAAAGCAGGTACCAATGAAGGTTTGGGTTATATTGGCGCCCAAGAGGGTATTGCGGCTTATGCGGTTGTGCTTTTAAAGAAGAGGAGTAATTTATGATAATCCTGTTAATCATTGTCATTATTTTTTTGGCGGTCTATATCATTTTTTCCGATGAGATTAAAACTGTCAAAGAGCGTGATCCGGCGGCAAAAAGCGCCCTGGAAGTGCTTTTGCTTTACCCGGGCCTGCATGCGTTGGTGTTTTATCGCATCAGCCATCAATTGTGGCAATTGAAAATTCCGATTATTCCGCGCTGGCTTTCACAGAGCGCACGTTTTTTCACGGGTATAGAAATCCACCCGGGGGCCAAAATCGGCAAGAATTTTTTTATTGATCACGGCATGGGGGTTGTTATCGGCGAGACTTCTATCATCGGTGATAATGTTCTTTTATATCAGGGTGCAACATTAGGGGGCACTGGCAAAGAAACAGGCAAGCGCCATCCGACCTTGGGGTACAATGTGGTGGTGGGGGCCGGGGCCAAAATCCTGGGCAATATCACGATCGGAGATAATTCTTATATCGGGGCCAACGCGGTGGTGATCAAAAATGTGCCGTCTAATTCCACCGTCGTCGGTATCCCGGGACGCATCACCAAACAGGAAGGCCGTAAAATCGACATGGAATTAGACCATATGCATGTCAGCGATCCGGTCATGGAAAACATGTCCAGACTTTTAGGACGCATCAAGACACTGGAAAAGAAAACTGGTTGTGAGGCGCCTAAGGGCGAGAACGACGTTAATTTCACCATTTAAGAGTACGGCCTAAAGGAAGCTTGGTAAAGAAAGGAACAGGGGATCTTACAGGTTTATAATTCTTTAAGCGGTAAGAAGGAAGATTTCATCCCTCTCTCGGGAAATGATGTCAGGATGTACACCTGCGGGGTTACTGTTTATGACCGTTCCCATATCGGGCATGGCCGCAGCGTCTACGTATTTGACGTGATCCGCCGCTATTTGAAATTTCGCGGGTTTAATGTCATCTTTGTCCGCAATATTACGGATATCGACGATAAAATCATCGACCGGGCCATTGAGACCAAACGCGAGCCTAAGGACATCAGCGAAGAGCAGATCCGGTTTTATGAGGAAGACTTGAAAAGGCTGGGAATTCCCCCGGGTGATGTGGAGCCCAAGGCCACTGATAATATCGCGGATATGATCACCCATATTCAAGGGCTCATGACCAAAGGTTTTGTGTATTCAATTGCCGGAGGGGATGTGTATTTTAATGTGCGCGCCTTCAAAGATTATGGCAAGCTCTCCGGCCAGAGTATTGATAAGATGCATGAGGCCGTGCGCATCGAGAAAGATTCGCAAAAGCGCGATCCCCTGGACTTTGTTTTATGGAAATCTTCCAAACCCGGCGAGCCTTCCTGGGACAGCCCTTGGGGGCCCGGCCGTCCCGGTTGGCATATTGAATGCTCGTGCATGAGCATGAAGCATCTTGCCGCAAAGACGCTGGATATCCATGCGGGCGGGCGGGACCTGATTTTTCCGCACCATGAAAACGAGATCGCCCAGTCTGAGGCCTTGACCAATGTCCCTTTCGCGAAATACTGGGTCCATCATGGATTGCTGACCGTCCAGGGGCAAAAAATGTCCAAATCATCAGGTAATTTTATTACTATCCAGCAGGCCCTGGCTAAATATAGTGCCGATGAAATCAAAATGTTCTTTTTGTTTTCGCATTATGCCAGCGATATCGATTTCTCCGAGGATAAAATCCTCGAGGCCCGTAAAGCTTTAAGTAAATTCGATGTGCTTTTTTACAGGGCTTCTGCCTTGCTGAAGGATAAAAATGTCGAACCCGTTCAGGCGGGTTTTATCGGCAAATACAAGCATGAATTTATCCAGGCCATGGATGATGATTTCAACACGCCTAAAGCCTTGGCGGCATTGTTCAATCTGATCAATGATACCAATATCTACATCGATCAAAACAGCGATGACCCTAATTATTTGGGAGTTATTTATCACGCGGTGGATATATTGGAAAATTTGGCCCGCAATGTATTCGGTTTGTTCCTGCAGGAGAAGGCGCAAGAATTATCAGCAGAATTAAAAGCCCTGCTTGATGAACGTGCCAATGCCCGTGAGTTGAAGAATTTCAAGCGCTCTGATGAACTGCGGGTTTTATTAAAAAAAAAAGGCGTGGCTGTCGAAGATGGTAAAAACGGCCAAACCTGGAGATGGATTTAAGTATCGTGTCATTGCGAGCGAAGCGAAGCAATCTTTTTAACACTGTCATTCCCGCGAAAGCGGGAATCCATACGCATGTTGGCCGTTAGAGCTAACTCTGAACCTACAAATGATTAAGAATTTTATCGGAGTAAGTAATGAAAAGAGATTATATTGGATGGTGGATAGGTATATTGGGAATAATCTTGTCTTTAATTTTTGGGCTTAGGAATAAAGAGTTGGAAGATAACAAGCAACAGATTTATAATCATGCTCAAAATATTCAGCAATATATTACTTATAATAACTATAGTTTACCTGAAACTATTGGAAAAGAATTGCAAAGTATTGAAGTGGCTAGTGGTCCTACAGTTATGAGAAAATAATTATTATGATTTTGAAAGATCTTTCACTGAATTGAGATAATAAAAAAGGCCGCGATGAACGCGGCCTAATGGATAATGCTTTCTCTTCACGAAGGTAGTTTAAGTATAACAGAAGTAGCGTTCTTTTCAAGAAAAAAAGGTGGCCTTAAGAAAGTCCATCAATTCATTCTTAAGGCCCTTTAACGCCCCAGGTGGGATTCGAACCCACATCATTTCCTTCGTGATTGGAAAGCATTGATCCAATTTATGCTACCGGGGCATTAAATTGATGAATAATTATAACATTAATTGATAATTAATCAATATTTATTTATGAACGGAAAGTTTATTACATTTGAAGGTGCGGAAGGTTCCGGCAAAAGCACGCAGGCCGCTTTGACCTGCGAGTATTTGAAATCAAAAAAATTGCCGGTGATGCTTTTACGTGAGCCGGGTGGAGTCAAGATTTCAGAAAATATCCGAAAACTCCTGCTCGATGTCAACAATACTGACATGGGGGATGAGTGCGAAACCTTGCTTTATATGGCCGCGCGCGCTCAAATAGTCAAGGAAGTTTTAGAGCCGCAATTAAAATCCGGGAAAATCATTTTGTGCGACCGCTTTTTGGATTCCACCATTGCCTATCAGGGGTATGGCAGCGGGGTTGACATTAAAACCATCGAGCAAATAGGCTTGTTTGCGACCAAAGGCCTTGTTCCTGATCTCACAATCCTTTTTGATATTCAGCCTGAAAAAGGCCTGGCCCGTACAAGCCAAATAAAGGACCGTATTGAATCGCGTTCTTTGGAATATCACAAGCGGGTCCGCAATGGCTATTTGGATTTGAATAAGCAATCGCCTTCACGTATCAAGGTCATTAAAGTTGACGGTCCCCAAGAAGAAATTTTTAAAAGGGTCAAGGTCTATATTGACGCGTTGTTATGATAAATCCGGCACAAATCAACTCCGCTGCCATGCAGCGTTTTAGCCGCCTTATGGCCAACCATCGTCTGGCACACGCCTATTTGCTGGTGGGTCCGCAGGACTCCGGCAAGACCCAGACAGCTTTGGGCCTGGCCCAATTGGTTAATTGTGAAAGCCAAACACTCAAGCCCTGCGGGGAATGCGCGGCCTGCCGGAAAATCGCTTCCGGCAATCATCCCGACGTGCATATGATAGGAAACGATGAAATGGACAGTATTAAAATTGAGGACATCCGTTTTCTCTTAAGCCGGGCCCATCTGATGGCTTATGAAGCCAGGACAAAAGTTTTTATTATCCGTAATGTTGAGCTGATGACCTTGGAGGCAGCTAATGCGCTTTTGAAGACATTAGAGGAGCCCGCGTCCAATACCTTGATGATTTTAACGACGAGTGTGCTCGAGGCTAATCTGGATACGATCAAGTCCCGCTGCCATATCGTCAAATTCTTTCCTAAAGAAGAAATCATTCCAAACAACCGCAAGGTTTTGGATGAAATGCTTTTAAACCGTCATAATGATAATTTTCTTAAAGAACTTGTCAGCAATCCACAGGAGACCACTCAAGCTTTGAGGTTGTTATTGAGTTTTTTCAGGGATGCCATTTTGTTTAAAAGCGGTATTTCTAAAACAGCATTGGTACATCAGGACTGTTTAAAAGAACTGGAAAAATTTGCCGCGCTTAGGTTTGAGGATTTAGCCCTGATCATCCGGCAAATCGTACAAACAAAAAAGCTCGTGGACGAACATCTGAATGTCAAAATGTCCTTGAGCCTCTTGAGGGAACATATATGGGCCAATTAGTGCAAGTTAAATTAGGTGAGTACCGCTCCGTAATTTGGGTGGATGCTGCTACAGTGGCGGTCCATCGGCATGACATGGTGATTTTAGAAGTAGAACGGAATTTGGAATTCGGCAAGGTCATCTCGGAGACTGACAAGGTCTGTACGGGCAAGACCGAGGCCGCTGCCGGCAAGATCATGCGTTTGACCAGCGATGGAGATTTGCGGCAGGTGGTTAATAATGAAATAAAATCTGTTGAAGCTTTAAAGTCAAGCAAAATCAAGATCGCTGAAAGTAAAATGGACATGCAATTAGTCCAGGCGGAATATTCTTTTGATGCCACCAAGGTCATCATTTTTTTTACGGCGGAAGGCCGGGTGGATTTCCGTAACCTGGTCAAAGATTTGGCTAAAATGCTGCGCGTGCGCATTGAACTCAAACAGATTGGAGTGCGCGACAAAGCCAAGATCGTCGGTGGTTATGGCGTTTGCGGCCGGGAATTGTGCTGCTCCTCTTATATGAAAGGTTTTCACCCTTTATCCATTAAAATGGCCAAAGATCAGGGCCTGCCGCTAAACCCTCAGAAAATTTCCGGTGTTTGCGGCAGGGTCAAGTGCTGCATGGCTTATGAGTATCAGGTTTACCGTGAATTTTCCAGAAG
>Ga0209824_10001888_pt1 | contig 11221 bp, 9 predicted proteins | sample VDWuncwatermetaG_FD_184124 | JGI IMG/M metagenome (GOLD analysis project Ga0209824, IMG submission 184124) | Wastewater microbial communities from Netherlands to study Microbial Dark Matter (Phase II) - VDW unchlorinated drinking water (SPAdes)... ...
GTTTGATAATTATCACCCGCCGATGGATCAAGGAAGCTGTTAATCCTCTTCGCCACATGCGGAAACATGTGATACGCGCCAACCGCACCAGCTATCCCCAAAATCCCGATAAGCATCACCCAGAGCATAGGCAGCCCGGCAAGGAAAAGCTGGAACGCCCACATAATACTCACAGTTATGGCCATCCCCAAATCCGGCTGGATAAGCAATAAAATCACGATTAAAGCATAAAGCCCAATGGCTACCCTATAACCAGGAAAGTCAATCCGCCTCTGGCTTTCCGAGCAAATCCACGCAATCACCACTGCAAAAAACGGCTTCATGAATTCCGATGGCTGCACCGAAATCCCAAGCAGATTTATCCAGCGGCTTGCGCCCTTGGTGGAATCGCCAAAAAATGGCAGAAGCATCATCAAAAACACACTCGCCGCAAGCCCCAGCACCGCCAAACGGCGGATCAGTACCGGCGGAAACATGGAAACCACCAACATAACAACAGTTCCCAGCACGAGGAATATATTATGGCGATGCACAAAATAAAAACTGGGAAGGTCAAGCCTTTTGGCAACTGGCGGGCTTCCTGCTGCAACCAGCACTGAGCCAACCGCAATAATCAGCAGAATAGCTGATAGATTAATCTTATCAACTGTCCACCACCACCTGCCGATAATTCCAGTATTCCTACGGTCAAGAGCCATTTATTTTCTCCACCAATTCACAAAATACATCGCCCCGATGCTCAAAACTTTTAAACTGGTCAAACGAAGCACAGGCTGGCGATAATAACACAACTCCTGAATAATCTTTCTTACTTCCCGAATCCCGAATCCCGAATCCCGAATCCTTATCTGCAACTTCAGCAGCCCTCGCAACCGCAACCTCCAACGTCCCACATTGCGTATAAGCAACTTTCCCTTCCAGTGTTTTTGCAAACTCTTCTGCCGCTTCACCAATCAAAAATGCATGGGTTATTTTCGAGAAATACTGACCAAGACCAGAAATTCCGCCATCTTTTGCTTTGCCGCCTGCAATCCAGTAAATATTATCATAAGCGGCAAGAGCATTAGAAGTCGCATCAGCGTTGGTTGCTTTACTGTCATTTACAAAACGCACGCCCTTAATTGTTACAACCAACTGCATCCGGTGGCGCAGCCCGGCAAAACTCTGCATAGCGGCATAAATTTTTTCTGGCGCAACACCAACGGCGCGACAAGCAGCATAAGCCGCCGCTGCATTCTGCCAGTTGTGCTTGCCGGTGAGAGAAGCAATAGCAGTAAGAGGCATTAGGGATTGGGCATTAGGCATTGGTGAAGTTTTATCGTGGAGAACCCCATCCTTTGCATATACACCTTCTGCAATTTCCTTATCTGCCGAAATTTTTATTATCCTTGCTTCCCTAATGCCTAATGCCTCCTGCCTAATGCCTATATCAACCACTGCCACATCCCCCGCCGTTTGCCTATCAAAAATATGTTTCTTGGCAGCTATATACCCAGCCATGTCACCATGTCGGTCAATATGGTCAGGAGTGATGTTAAGCAGCACCGCCACATTGAAGCGCACGCTTTTAAGAAGGTCAAGTTGGTAGGATGACATTTCAACAACATACACCCCGCCTTTTCCAAGTGGTGCCAGTGCCAGTGCCGGAGTTCCCAGATTTCCACCAATTTCACAAATAACCCCAGCTTCCTTAAGAATATGCCCGATCAAAGTTGTAGTTGTGGATTTCCCATTAGTTCCAGTAATGCCTATATAGGTCGCGTCTGGCTGCGTGCGGAATAATAGCTCCACCTCGCCAATAACCGGAACATTATATTTATGGGCAAGCGCAACAACCGGATGCGGCGCGGGATGCGTAAGCGGCACACCCGGACTTAAAACAAGGGCTTTAAGATTTTCCCAATCCCAAGCGGATGACGGAATCTTACTTAATTCCCTCCCCCCTTGCGGGGGAGGGTTAGGGAGGGGGGATGGAGAAGAAAGGCAGTCATCCCACGCGTAAACCTCAGCCCCACCCGCAAGCAAAGAGCAGACAGCAGCCTCTCCCGCTTTGCCCAAACCAAACACCCCAACTTTTTGATTTTTATATTCCGTTACCGTAATCATTTTTATCAGTTACCAGTTGTCAGTAGTCAGCGGTCGGTAGTCAGAAACCACTAACCTTCCAATCCATAAATGTAGTTGGTGAATTATTTTTTTACCAGCTAAAAAACCAACTGACCGCTAACCGCTGGCAACTATATATAATGCTGAACCTTGTATGCGTCATTACTAAACACATACTGCATTCCGGTCTTGTTTTTCACATCGAGGAAAAGCGGAGCGCGGGCATTTACTGAAAGCTTTACACTGTCAGGGCTGCGATGCACGGAAACAATAAGCAACACCACAAGATCCCCATAAGCAATGCCAAGATCATCGGCTGTGCTACGAATATCATTCACACCGATGATATTATTATCCATATCAACCGGCAATGTGATGAATGATAATTGCAACTCGTCGAGCGATTGCAACAATTTAAACTGTTCCATTTTGGGATTATTAAAATTAGTAAGCACAAAATTCTCTTTACCAGGCATACCTAGTAAACCACGCGGAAAAGTAACAGACTTTGAAACATCAACCGAAATTGCACCAAAACGCGATTGAATTGTCTCAGGAAACAGAGCCTGTGGAGTGTTTGTTCCCATTGAAACCGCTGACTGACCTAGCATAGAATAAACTCCTTTTTTCTGCCGCGCCTATTATTGTAGGGCAACTTTATTACTATATTATTACTTTAACGTAAAAAATCTGAAAGCTTCAAGGAATTAATTCTAGCAAACGCCTGAAAAGACGCTTGCAATATACCCTGATTTATTGCCACCTGCGTGGATACTGAAATTAAATCGGCATTACCTATCTCCTCTTTTACCCCTTGAAAATAAAGTTTAAATGATTCGTGGCGGGTATTTATTTCATCAATCGCCACTTTATTCTGATTGACTATCGAACGGGCAGCAATAACGCCGTCCAATCCTTGAGTCACTAAATCATACGCCTTAACCAGCTCCTCATCGGAATTATTATCATGTCCTTTTTGCGCCATGGCAAGTCCGGCAAAAATCTGCTGGATTCCTTCATCGTCAGCGCGCACATTATAATTAATTTCGGTATTATCATCAGCACGTGCGATAACATCCTCCGCACTGCCCTGATAATACCCATCATCAGGAACACCATCCACCTCCAATGTTGGAAACTTGTCAGGATTCACAGGAGGAACATCGGTACGGGTTCCGCCAAACAAAAACCTTCCTTCCAAACTGGTATTAAGCTGGCTTACCAGTGACTGCCACGCTCCCTTGATTGTCTCAGGAAAAGCGGCACTGTTTGACGCTGCATTACGCCTCTGCGAAATCAGGTTTCTAAGATTTGAAGCAGTTTCAATAACCTGTCCCAACGTGTTATCCGTGCTGGTAATACGTGTCTGCACGATTTTATTGTTATTCAGATAAATATCTGTTTTGGCAATTTTATTTTCCAGTAACAGGAACTGTTCCGATTCACTGCCACCAAGACCTGCAAAATCCTGCGATTTCAAGCCGCTTGATAACTGCTGCTGCAAGTCAGCAATATTAACCTGCACCTTGCCACTATCACGCAGCGTAGTCTGATGCAGTGCAAATGTACTTATGCGCCCTACTGCCATGGTTTCTCTCCTTTTCCTTATTTATATAGTTGTCGGTTGTCGGTTGTCAGCGGTCAGTAAAAAAGAATAGATAGTAAGTTAAGCAAGCAAGAATATAAACTAACTGACCACTGACCACCGACTACCGACTACCGACTACCGACCACCGACCACTGACCACTGACCACCGACCGCTGACCACTGACAACTGACCACTAATTCCCTACCGCCTGAATCAAAGTATCAAACAAAGTACTGACCACTGTAATAATCCTTGCCGACGCGCTATAAGAATTCTGATAAATTATAGTATTTGCCAATTCTTCATCAAGATTCACGCCGCTGATTGAATCCGAGCGTTTATTATAACCGTCAAGCAAAGTCTGGGCGTTTTCCTTCTGGGCTTGCGAAGCCTTGGCGTTAGTCGCCGCCGCACCGATAATCTGTCCGGCATAAGCCCCAAATGGTATTTTTGTTTGACCAAGCCCACCGGCAGCAGCAAAATCCACACCTTGAATCCCCAGTTTGGCAATCGCCTGAATCACGCTGTTATCGCCAATATTGCGCTCATAAGTATAAGGCGGCGGGATGCTTGAATCATTAGACCGAGGGGAAGCCGTAAGTTTTCCCAGAGAAATAAGATTAGGATTAGTACGAAGCCTTTGTTCAACCTTAAGCGCGGCAGCACTTCCTGTTGTAAAAGTGGTACGCGCATCACCATCATCAACAAAAAAATTATTAAGCCCTAAATAATGCGAGAAGCTACGGTTAGTAGCGGCGGTTTTCGGAGTGTCATTAGGCCTGCCCAACTCACTGCTATCCAACGAATCAATCGCTATATAGCCATTGCTATCTCCGCTTTCCAGTTTCAAATAACCTTTCTGTGTCGTGGTGTAAAGACCATTGGTTTTTGAAAGTTCCAGACCATTTTCATCAACCAGCGAAGCGACAAGCAATGGCTTAAGCGAAGTGGGATACACTATTTTTCCCGAACCGCTAGCAGCAATAGCCGAATAACGAACATTACGCATATTACTGTCATTATTATTCACGCGGTAGCTGACCGTAGAAGTAACAAGTGTTCCGCTACCGTCATCAACTGCAAAATTTACATTGATGGTATAGTAAGGAGAAGAAACATTGCCACTAATGTCTGCGGTAATCGTTCCATTATCTTTAGTGCGTGTTGAATCTCCCGCTTCCACATCCATATATTTCTTGATGGCAGTCTGTCCGCCAACTACAAAAGCCCCTCCGGCACTTGCTGCGGTGGATACGGTAACGTCAAAGCTGCCTGCCTGAACATTACTTACTGTAAAAAACCGATCAAAATCACCAGTTGGAATTCCATCAATCGCTCCTGCCGGTGCTGTAAGATAAACTACATCGCCATCTTTCAGGGCTTGTGTACCGGAAGTATTTATAGTGAGCGTCTTGCTACCGGCAGTTGTCGTATAAGTTCCTGCCAAAGCCGCAGTAGGCAATGTCGAGGTTGGTGTGGCGAGGGCAACACCACCACTGTCTAACAACTGCACACCGGTTACAAACACACCGGCATCAGTTGCCGAAATATTTTCCATATTGAAATCAAAATTTAATTGCTGGAGCGAGCCAGGCAGATTAGTGCTGTTGGACACCAGACTTATATTGTTGAGATTACCCAGTTCAACTTTCGCCTGTGGGACACCGTAACTCCTGTTAATCTCGTCAATAATCCCCTGTATGCTCGGTTGTCCATCTCCTACTCCGGTATCCAGCTTTGATAAATCAAGAGTCAGCGGACGTGCAACCGCTTCATCAGTATAACGTCCCGGCAAAGGCTTGCCATCACTGCCTAAAATCGCAATCCGCACCGAACCACTCCACTGGCTGTAATCATCGGCAACCATCAGATGAGTACTGGTCAGACTGCTCGCCCCAGGGAAACCAGCCCCAGTGTTATGTATGATATTCATCTGGTCACGCATTACCATCGCCAGATTATCAAGCTGCTTGATAAGATCCGGTGCCTGTTTATCACGCATTTCCATCAGACCGGCAAGTTTACCACCGCCTACATAACTGATAATAGTCTCGCTCGTACCGGCAGAAACCAGAACCTTCGCTGTTCCTATCGGGTCTCCGGCTTCATCCAGACGATATATTTCCAGAGGCGATAGCGAGGCATTATTCACAAAGCTCTCAACCGATCCTGCCGCATTGTAAGAAAGCCTGTAAACACTGTCGTCCAGCAGACTGAGACCGCTTACCGTAGATATATTTATTTCACCTGTGCTTTTTTTATAAACCTGTATATCGATATAAGAGGCAAGCTCCCTGATCAGATTATCTCTCTTATCCTGCAACTCAACAGTTGATTGTCCGACTGCACCTTCGCTGCTGATAGTTTTGTTTAATTTATCAATTTCTACCAGATTAGAATTTATGGAATCAGCCATAAGGCGTACGTCCTGATCCGCCTGAAAGCGCAAATCATTAAGTCCGGCTGACAAATCATTTACGCGCCCTGCCAGAGTTTTTCCAAGATTCACGGCATTAACTCTGAGCGATGAACTTTCAGGAGTTTGTGCCAAAGATTGTATGGCATTAAAAAAACTGCCGATATTAGAATCAACACTGTCTTTATTTCCGGGTTTTCCGAGTAAAATCTGGATACGGTCGGAATAATCACTAACCGTATCTCCAAAACCAACTTCCGAGGTTTGCTCACGCACGGAACGGATCAGATAATCATCAACTTTACGAGTTATATCCTTGATGCTTACGCCCGCGCCGTTACCATCAAGATACAAAGATTCCTGCTCAATTATTTTCCGGCTATAGCCCTGCGTATTGGCATTGGCAATATTCTGCGACAACACCGCCAACGACTGCCGGTTGATATTAAGCCCTGATAACGAATTATTCAGCGCAAGTGAAAGACTCATAAATTACCTTCTCGTGTCTCGTGTTTCGTGTTCAGGGATATATTCCGAACCACGAATCACTAACCACGAATCACGTTATATTGTTTTATTCAAAGTTACCGACAGAGTATTAAACGCCGCCGCGCCCGTATAACCATTGCCATTATAAGTGCGGCTCTGGGTGGTTTCTTTCACCACATCGGTAATCGCCCTTACAATTTTATGGTTGATTTCTTTTGCCATAAGCAACTTGCGGTGGTTTTCATCCAATATGCCCTGAAACACCGCTGCCACTTCTTCTAGATCCTTTTTGTCGCGAGAAGGAATGGTATCAACAATATACGGATGGCGGTCGATGAGTTTGCGCTGCGCATCCAGTGCGTTGGTCAGGAATATTTTCTCCTGCTGCAATGCTTCAATTTTCTTCACCTTCATATCACCTAGCAAATCGACTTCTTCAGCCAATAATTGTGCCAGACGCGCTGTAAGCATGATCACATCCTGCACTTTAAAATTAGCTGCTTCCGCTTTACCAGTTATCCTTACTTCACCGCTCATTTTACTCCCCCTACATATTCTTGTTGTTTAAGAAGTTCTCCATTAACCCCACTCGAAAGCTTATTTTCTCCCATAAGCCCCCTATAAATATTCTGAGCAATTCCCATGCCACCGGACTTGACAATCAACTTGCCATACTCCTTAACCATCAGATTTTTATAGATTTCATCGGTATCTTCCGCCCCAAATGCATCCACCCCAACCGAGTCGCCAAACATAGGCTCCATCATCTGGCTGATAAAAAGTGCCTCAAAATCCTTGGAAACTGCTTCCGCCTTTTCCGGAGTCATATTTTTCGCAGAACCCATCGCGCCCCCAGAAACACCTAATTTGGCGATCAAAGCCTGCGACATCCCTGAATCATTATTTATCAACATGTTACTACCAATCCAGCAATATAATTAAAGTGTACTATAGAGAATTAGCAGCAATCTTCATGCCACATACTTAAAGGGATTAGTGATTAGGCTTTAGGCTTTAGGGAAAGTGAAGATTTGTCATACCGCCGAAGGGCGGTATCCATGTAAACAATACTACACAATTGTGGTTAGATATGGATGCCAGCCTACGCTGGCATGACGATATTCATTTCCCTAAAGCCTAATCCCGAATCCCGAATCTACCTCGTCCGTATCTCCGCTTGCAACGCTCCGGCAGCTTTAATTGTCTGGAGAATGGTAATCAAATCACGCGGGCTGACACCCAGCGCATTAAGCCCTGCCACCAAATCTTTTAGGCTTGCGCCACGTTTAACCACCGCCATCTTGCTACCAGGTTTTTCATTCACCGTAATTTCTGTCTGCGGAGTCACCACAGTCTGCGCACCTTCCGGTGCAAACGGTCCGGGCTGTGAGACTTGCGGTTTTTCTTCCACCCTCACCACCAGATTTCCTTGTGCCACCGCCACTGTGTCAATATTCACATTCTCGCCCATGACAATAGTACCCGATGCTTCATCAATCACGATTTTTGCCACCTGATCCGTCTCCACTGTCAGCTTCTCAATATCTGCAAGTAATTGCGTCACATTATTACGGTAAATATCCGGCACCGCCAGAACCACTGTTCCCGGATCAGAAACATTGGCGATGCTCGGCCCCACATGTTCATTGATAACTTCCGATATTCTCTGCGCCGTTGAAATATCCGGATTACGCAGCGAAAGTTTCATCTCCTGCATTTTATTCAGCACAAATTCCGTTTCGCGCTCAACAATCGCGCCACTGGCAATAAAACCGGAAGTAGGAACGCCTTTGGTAACAGTTGTTGCTTCACCCTCCGCCTTGAATCCACCAATAGCAACTGAACCTTGTGCCACTGCATAAACTTCACCATCCGCACCATAAAGTGGCGTAGCCAGCAAAGTTCCGCCTGCCAGATTTTTCGCGTCACCCATCGCGCTCACCGCAACATCAACCTTGCTGCCAGTGCGGGCAAAAGCCGGAAGGCTTGCCGTAATTGTAACCGCCGCCACATTCTGAGTCTTGAGTTCAGTGCCACGTGTATTCACTCCCTGCCGCTCCAGGAAGGCAATCAAACTCTGCTCGGTAAACGCGCTATTTTTCAGCTTATCACCCGTGCCGTTAAGCCCCACCACCAAGCCATATCCCATCAACATATTTTCGCGCACACCTTCAAAAGTGACAATATCTTTTATCCGCGAATCGGCTTGCGCCATAGATGACATGGCAATCAGGTAACTCCACAGGACAATGAGAAACATAATCGGCAGAAATATAAATTTATATAACACCGTTTCCATATCCAAGCGCGGAGACAGGGATTTATTATCATCATGTTTTGAATAATATTGTTGTGTCATATGCAAATTCCTTAATTTTAAAACTAACAACATAATGAATATGAGCAGTTTAAAGCAATTTGCGTGCCATAATAATTTTTCAGTGTAAGCCTTTACTTAGTACGGTATAATTACTATATAATCGTCGCATGTATCCCCTCTCCCGCTTGCGGGGGAGGGTTAGGGTGGGGGAATACAATATGAAAGTTGATGCTTACAGCAATATCAAAGCAGCAAACTCTACGAAAAAGCGTTCTGGAGTAGCGGGGTCTGGCGATTTTTCCAGCATCCTGGATATTTATGAAAATGACGGCGTGGGAAGTAGCAGCAACTTAAGCAATGTCGCCGCCCCCGCCTCTCTTTCCGGCATGCTGGCACTGCAGGAAATTTCCGATGAGGAAGTCCGGCGCAAGCATCTTATAAAACAAGGCGATGACATGCTCGATTCGCTGGAGCAACTTCGCCGCCGCCTGCTTACCGGTACTATGCCGATGCAGGTACTGCATGATATAAACAAACAACTTATTATGCAAAAACAAAATGTTAACGACCCGCGCCTGAAAGCAATCATAGACGATATAGAACTACGCACCGCCGTAGAACTCGCCAAGCTGGAAATGGCTGTTGCCAGTAAGTCGGAGATATAATTCCCCTAATGCCCAATGCCTAATCACTAATGCCTACTTTCACCCCTTGCGCTTAAAAAAATTCATACTATATGATTTTCATATAAACTTAAATTTTGGAGGATTTTTTATCTATGTCAAAATTCCACTTAATCCTTGCAGCCCTTACCATTTCCACTGCAATTCCTGCTTCAATATTTATTGCACCGGTTCCGGCTCTGGCACAGGAACGCCCGGCAAGTTTTGCTGATTTAGTAGAGAAATTATCTCCGGCAGTTGTGAATATTTCCACCACGCAAAAAATCAAAAACGGAAATATGATGGGGGGTATGCAATTCCAATTTCCCGACTCCCCTGAAATGGAGCCGTTCCGCGATTTCTTTGAACGCTTCGCCGGTCCGCAAATGGGTCAGCCAATGGAACAGGATGTGCAGTCGCTCGGCTCAGGTTTTATCATTGATGCCAGCGGTTACGTGATAACCAACAACCATGTTGTTGACCAAGCCTTTGAAATAACCGTAACCCTCACTGACAACAGCAAATACAAGGCGAAAATTATTGGTCGCGACAAGAAAACTGACCTCGCTTTGCTTAAAATTGAGGCAAAAAAAGACCTGCCATTTGTGACGCTCGGCGATTCCGATGCGATGCGCGTAGGCGACTGGGTAATCGCCATCGGCAATCCGTTCGGGCTGGGTGGCTCAGTAACGCAGGGGATTATTTCCGCCCGCCAGCGCAGCATAAATTCCGGGCCTTTCGATGATTTCCTGCAAACCGACGCATCTATAAACCGTGGCAATTCCGGCGGGCCATTATTCAATATCAAAGGCGAAGTAATCGGCATCAACAGTGCCATTTTTTCACCAAGCATGGGCGGTGGCTCGGTTGGCATCGGCTTTGCCATTCCCACTTCACTGGCAAAACCGGTAATCTCCCAGCTTAAGGAATTCGGGCGCACACATCGCGGTTGGCTCGGCGTAAAAATTCAGGAAGTATCAGAAGAAATTGCCGACAGCGTTGGTTTGGAAAAACCGATTGGCGCGTTGGTTTTAGAAGTTTCAAAGGACAGCCCTGCTGATAAAATCGGCATTGTTCCCGGCGACATCATCACCAGTTTTGACGGCAAGGAAATAACCGAAATGCGCTACCTGCCGCGCATAGTTGCCGAAACTAAAAACGGCAAAACCGTTCCTATAACCTACTGGCGCAAAAATGCTTACAAAACCGCCCAGATAACCATCAAGGAACTGGATGAAAAGGCTGAAGAAGCGCAGGATGATGAGGATAACGGCAATTACGATAACCAGAAACGCAAATCCGGCAGCGAGAGCTTGCTGGGAATGAACGTTACACCACTCACCCCGCAACTGCGTTCAAGGCTGCGTATGGATAATAAAAAGGATGGTCTGGTAGTCCTTGATGTTGAGAATAATTCGGAAACAGCAAAGCGCGGTCTGCAGCGCGGCGATGTAATAATTGATGTGGGTAACGAGCCGGTGAAATCCTTTGCCGACTTGAAATCTGCTATTGATAACGCCCGCAAAGCCGGTCGTAAATTCGCCCTGCTGAAAATCTCCCGCAGGAATGAAGAAGCGTTCCTGACCCTGCCGCTGGAAGAAAGCAAGAAGTAGTTGTCAGTTGTCAGCGGTCAGTTTTC
>Ga0209824_10001889_pt1 | contig 11213 bp, 11 predicted proteins | sample VDWuncwatermetaG_FD_184124 | JGI IMG/M metagenome (GOLD analysis project Ga0209824, IMG submission 184124) | Wastewater microbial communities from Netherlands to study Microbial Dark Matter (Phase II) - VDW unchlorinated drinking water (SPAdes)... ...
GCATGTCGATTACTCTCCATGCTGCTACCCAAGCTAGGCGGCTTCTGGCTTTTACCGCCGCGGGACTTCCCTCACCTTAGTGAGAGTCACCCTATGGATCACGACAGCAATTCATCTGGACACACAGAAATAAAAGCCCGACCCCGGCTCCAACCCTGTTTTTGGCTCAGGCTTTACTTTGTGGCAATTTGTGATTGCAAAGCCTCTCTCTTTTTTCCGACTCTCGGAATTCACGGTCTGTTGTGTTTATCACGTTGATTCCGGTGGATCAGCCTCCGCAGCTAGGCCTTCGCCCAATTCAAAAGGCTCAACGCCGAGATCTCTGCATTTCTGCTTGATCCCGTCGGGGATTCTGGGTGCGACCAAGAAACCCCGCACGAGATCACAAGACAACCGCAATTCAGCCGCCAACACGTGTTTGTAGGCAACGGCCTGCCATACGCCGGTGTCGTTGTCACCAGGGAAATCCGGCTCAACCTCGACGGCTACGTACCTGCCCTCTTTGTCTTGAAGTATGAGATCGGGTCTGTAATGCGATTGGAGCTGCGGCTCCTGCCGGTAGAGGCGCAGGCCGGCTTCAAGAATTTCGGGATTTTGTGCCAGTTGTTCCTTTAGTTCGCGGTGTACCGCACCTTCACCGCCGCCCGAACCACCGCCATGTCCTCTTGTGCCCTCGCCACCGCTGCGATGACCGCCGCCGTCTAAGGGTCCCTTTGAACCAGGCAGTGGTGACTCAGGGCCCGCTCCCGGTGCCTCCTTCCCGCCGGGCGATGGGACTGGGGTATCTCCTGATGATTTTTTTTCCTGCTCTTCCACCCACCGCTTGAATTGCTCGAACTTTTGCTTATCCACGAGATAATCTAACGCAGCGGGATCGAGCCCGCGCTCTCTTGCCCAAGTCACTACCGTCTCAGGTTTCATGTTTAGAACACTTGCCAACACGTCGTTCCTCTCGAAGCCCTCAGGCAATTCGGACAATGACATCTGCGATGGTTTGTGTAATTGTCCATCGCGTCTCGGCAACCAAGGCGTGATACGAAGCTGACATGTGAAATGAGCCTCGAACGGCACCACATTTTCTCCGCGGTACTGATAGCGGTAGGAGCCACGAGAGAAATCAGGCAGGCTGTGGTAATACTTGTAGGAAGCGGGTATGTGTAAGAGTAACAGCTTCCATAAGACAAGTGCCAATTTCCCACCACCCGCGGCCGACACGCCCAGTAACTCCGCGAGAAAGTGATCTAGCCCTTCCAAATGAAAGTCAGCCACATTCAGGTCCCGGGTCGAACCCTTCCCGCGCCGAAGTTCTCTCAGCCTCTGCTCATCGAATTTGGGGTCAAAGGCAATTCGCCGCGGTTTATCCTCCACCCCTAGGCCCTTCAAAAGCTGCTCAAATTCGTCAGGTGGTAACTGGTCCGAAGTTTCGGTCACAAACCATATCCCGCCAGAGCCCTGAAAATAAATCTCCGACTCTGGTGTGCGTAGATATACCTCAGAGGGACGTTTGTACTCCGTCCTTCCGGACGTTGGGTTGATCCCCTTCAGGAACTCGATTTTCTTCAATGCCTCTTCCACTGTCTCCCGATTCTTCTTCGAATCAGTACCGAGCGCGGCGACAATTTTGGTCATATCTCGGTGGTGCTCTTCTTCATCAGGCAGCACCTGCTTCAACGCTTCGTACTTCGGCACGACGAACTCGATTACCTCTGCAACTATGTCTGGCTCCCGCAGGCCTAAACGCTTTAGAAATTCGAGGGCGTCTTCGTTTCCAATGAGTTCTCTCTTGACGATTGGAAATGCTGTGTCGCCTTCCGGTGGAAGATACGCATTCGGGCCGCTAGGGCCGAAAGGCTGCACATGTGTACCGTCGTCCAGCCGGATGATGGTTTTGCTGCGTAACGGTCCATCCGGCTGACCGTATCTACCGGCTCTCCACAACGGTGGTTCGTGCCCTTTCAGGAATGCGTAGAATTGCGTTATCCACTCATCTGGCTGCGCCTCGATGAACTCCGAAGAGAAAGATTCTCCAAGCATGTCGAGTGTGAACGGGCGGACGCCTACGGTTCTCAAGAGATCGAGATGTCGAGCATCGCGAATGTTGCGGTGCAACCAGCGCGCCCCTTCAACTTTTGTCAGCAGGGCAAGTTGAGAGTCATTCAAGAGGTTGCGAAGCTCTGGCGTGCTTGCGTGGAAGACCTGCCGAGGACTGGCGTGTTCGCCCTGATCTGTTAGGATAAATTCACCCTCTTTCAATGCCCGCTCGAAAGCGTTGTTAAGCGGGTTCAAAAAGTTAGGTACGCCGTCGCTTCCTACGGGAAGAACACCGAAGAACTCTGCCCCTAAGAGTTTTGCCTCTTTGATCTGTGAGAGCAGAAACGGCAAAAAGTTAGCTGTCTCCTCAATCAGCCAGTCATTCCAAGCACTGTCGATGGAAATATTATCGCGGGCGGGCGTTGTCTGGTACCGAGCGTGGATGAGAAACCGTAGATGAGTCTCTTTGGCTGTCGGCAAGTACGCGAACAAAACGCATCCATCGGTAGCGACAAGCTGACCGTCGTGCATACGGATCGCAACTTCAATCGGTTGATCGTGGTGCGCCGAACGTTGAATCCGCTCTCGGTCCCCCGCCTCTTCGGCCTGTTGCAACAGTTCTTCTATTACGTGCGACGGTGGCTTCACGTCCTGCTTGGGAAAAACCAGAAAAGAATCGGCAGATTGCTGTTCACCTAGGCTCTCCTTTTTCAGGTTCACCTGCCACGCGTGGGCTGCTGTGCCGTGACTTTTACGGTCGCTGGAGTAGCTCCCAGATGCGCCATTTCTTTCGTCTCGCCATCGAATGGTTTCCAAACTGCGCAGGAACAGCAGCGTCCACTTATCTAGGCTGGACAGACGTGACGAAAGCTGGTCAATTTCCTCTGACCGCAGGCCTTGCTTGAACGGCAGGCGAAACACTGTCTTGCCTTCTGTGACCCATTGCGCGATCTCCGCCGGGGGAGACTCGATCGCTTCCGGCTCCACCAGGCGCTGAATTCGAAACGACTCCTCGCTGGAATAAATTTCTGGAGTGTCCGAGTAGGCATACACTGCTTTGAACCCGATACCGAAAGTGCCAATCTGCGTCAGCTCTTTCTCGCTCAATCCGATGGAGCAAATGTCCCTCACATCGTTTTTAAACCGTCCAGTCGCATCCGGCTCATTAAACCGCCGCCCATCGTTCCAGACCAGCAGCTCGCGTTCACGCAAAATCAGCATGAGACTTTTGCTGCCGGTGTCGTCGGCGTTTTGAATGAGTTCATAAACGAAATGCGTCCTGTCGGCATAGAGGCGACGATAAATCCGTAGGTGACGTTCCCCCTCTCCGTAGTAAAGGCGATGTTGTTTGGCTATAGATTCGTAGTCAGCATGCATCGGATCTTACTTTACTCCTCGCACTCGCGCTCTGCGGAGTTGTTCCAGCGCGGATCATTGTGGTAGTTCGGGTTTTGAGTGACCACGATGTAATCGGCCTCGATCTTTTCGTTGACCAGGCTGTCAGGGTTCGGCTTGAAGGTATGGATATGACCCAGGGACTCAGGTGTGGGCAATCCGGTTATGATGACGGGATTCCCTTGCTCAAGATCCCAAAAATAATGAAGGTTCCCGTTGGACAGAATCACAAAGCGGACATTCTGCGAGTGAGCATACTTGCGAGCCTGTTCTTTGCCGACGAGAGGATCGAACTTCTCGGATTTCGCTTCCAGAACCGCTATCGGAAAACCCCGTTCGTCAAGCAGGAGGTAGTCAACGAATCCATGGGCGGTCTTTTCGAAGTCGTTGCCAAGGTCATCAAGGGTCTTCTTCTTCAGCTTAACGTGTGCTTCGAGCGTGATGTTGGCGGGGCCGTTCTCGTCATCGAAAAAGCGCCAGCCCGACCGCTGAAGGAGGTCGTTGATCCGTATTCTGGCTTTAGCTTCGGTTGGCATATCAAACTATCTCTCAGTGTCCGCGACAAGCTGTACGTTTTGGTTAATCTTCTTCCGCCGAGCCATGTAAGCTCCTCGCAGGGTAGCAGAGCTGTGTGGGAAGAATCAAAGGTGCGTGAGCTTAGGCCGCTCTAAGCCGGATTTTACGTGATTTGGTGCCAGAAAGACAAGTATGAAAAGACGTGTTCGTGATGATGACGGACACTTCCACGTTTCGGGAATTCTCGAAACGTCGAGAGGAACGGCTAACGGCGTCCGTTTCTTTTTTTGCGAGGTCTAGACGCATCCAGGACAGTTACGCCTACCAGTTCCTTATCACGGTAACGAAGAAGAATGCCCTTGTCGGCGAGGAACTTTGTATCGGTCGCCTTCTGGGGCCGCTTGAGACCGACGTAAAGCACGTTGGCCTCCTCGTCATAGTCGATCCATGCCTTGCCCTGCGGCAGGCGGATCAAATGCGGCCACCCGCTCACGGCTTTTGCGCAACGACCTTGCCGTTCTGCCAGACGTAGATGGGAGTCTCGTAGGCACGCGCGGTCTTGCGGGCGGATTTCGCAGCGCGGCGCAGGGCGCGACCTACGGCCATCGCAAACGTCTTTGAGTCTTTGTTGCCGTTGCTTCGTTTCATGGTCCTTGCTCCAACAATCGGGGGGCAGAGCAATTTTACGTGATGTGACACGTAAAATTCAAGGATGAAATCTGAAAGATGAGAACGGAAATGAAAACAAAGCAGAAGACACACAATTCAAGGCAGAATTATGATAGGGGAAAACAAAAAAGGCCCCGTCTCCGGGGCCTTTTTTTCCGGACCGAATGAGCGGTCAGATTCTTGCCTTCAAGATCCCTTTGATCGGCGCGACGCCGGGAATCGCCCACTCATCCCACTGCTCATCGACCATCTTTTGAATGTAGGTGAAGTGCTCCTCTTTGAGATGATCGAAGCGGCCCTGCTTGGTGAGGAACTCTTTTACCGGAATTCTTCCCTTGCCTGTCTTTCGCGCATCGTAGGTGTAGATGACCTGGCCGTCCACCACCTCGTAGAGTGGATAGAGGCCGGATTTGATTCCCAACTCGCCTAACTCATTCGAGTAGCGAGGATGATAGTCCCAACCTTTGGGACAGGGATCGTAGGTGTGAATAAAGGTCGGGCCGCCGATGGCGAGCGCCTTCTGCACTTTGTTCAAATAGTCCGTGGGCGGATAGGTGGCGCAGGCCGTGGCGACATAGCGGCAGGTTCGATGGCCGACCGCCAGCATGCCCGCCACATTTTTCTTCCAGCGCCGCTGCATGATCGGATGCTTGGTCCCCGGCGGCGTGAACGTCGTCTGCGCGCCGTAGGTGGTCAAACCCGTCGCTTGAATATCGGTATTCGCGGCTGACTCGTTGTCGTACATGATGATCAGCAAGTCGTAATCGCTCTGCAGGGCGGCAGAAATCCCTCCGATTCCCATATCGCCGGCGCCGAGATCGCCGGAGAAGTTGATGACGTTGATCTTCTCGTCTTTGATCTTCCCCTTGCGCTTGAGTGCCCGCAGGCCCGCGGCCATGCCCACGGCGGACGAGCCGCCGGCGCCGAGCTGCGTGTGCATCCACGGCACGATCCACGGCGTGGTCAAGTAAGAGGTGTTGGCCACGTACATGCAGCCGGTCGATCCCGTGACCACCGTGCGCGGACCCGCGACCTTGATGAAGCCGCGCATCGTCGTCGCCGACTCGCAGCCCTGGCAGGTGCGGTGGCCGGAGGTATAGAGCTCCTCCAGCGGAATCTTGTGAACGCCTTTGATCTTTTCGTAATCGATTTGTGGTGCGGTTGACATAAACTTACCCTCCTAACTTTATTCTCTTAGGCCGATCCAGGTTACGAAGCCGTCCATGGAATCCTTCTTCACTGCCTGTTGAGTTATATCATACATCTTCTGCGCGTCCGCGATGGAGAGATCGCGTCCGCCCAAGCCGCCCATGAAATTAACCACCACCGGCCGGTTCTTTGCCGGATAGAGGCAAGAGCGGATCTCGTGCATCAAGATGCCGCAATTGTCCGGCGAGCCGTGCGCAAAATCCCGGTCGACCACGCCGACGGCTTTGAAGCGGCTCAGACAATCTCTCAGTTCCACGGTGGGGAACGGGCGGAACCAGCGCAGGTTCACGTAGCCGACTTTCTGCCCCTTCTCACGCATGCGGCGCACCGCCGTGCGCGCCGGAGCCGCCACCGTTCCGATGCCGATCAGGACCACCTCCGCATCCTCGGTCATGAACTCTTCGAAATAGTAAGGGGCGCGGTAACGATCGCCGAAGACGTCGTTGAATTCTTTATAGGCCTCCTTGATCACGCCCCGCGCCCGCTTCGCGGCTTCCCAGTTCTGGCGTCTCAGCTCCATAACCCAGTCCTCGTTGACCTGCGGCGCGACGGAGATCGGGTTGTCGGGATGGAGCCGCCGCTCGGCGAGATCATACTGCGGGAGAAATTGCTTTGCGGCCTGTACGGATGGGATCTTCACCATGTGCTGCGAGTGGGTGAGGAAGGCGCCATCCATCGCCAATCCCATCGGCATCCTGACTTTCTTGTCTTCGGCGATACGGTAGCCGATCAGCACGTGCTCCAGCGCTTCTTGCGGGGTTGTCACCCAGCAGAGAAGCCAGCCCATGTCGCGGACCGCCATCGCATCGTTGTGCTCGACGCCGAAGGCGCCCGGATCATCCAGAGCGCGGTTGCCCACCACGAAAAGAGGCGGGAGACGGTCGGTCGCGGTAACGACCAGCGCTTCCATACCGTACATCCAGCCCGTGCCGCTTGATCCACCAAAGGCGCGGGCATTGACCGAGCTGGCGTGCTTGACGATCTCAAATTGAGAGTGCTCGCTGTCGGCGATGATGTACTCGGCGTCAAATTGCCCGTCGGCGATCAGCTTCGAGAGCGCGTCCATCACCTCGGTGTAGGGACGGATTGGATAGGCGGCGATCACGTCCACGTCGGCCAGGCGCACGCCTTGCGCGACGGCCTGGCAGCCGTTTAAAAGTTCTTCCCGCTCGTAGACACCTGATTGATCTGATTTAGCTTGTGCGACTGCAACGCTCATACTTCAACCTCCTCCGTCTTTCTGACGGGTACGATCTTTCCCTCGGGCATCACTTCTCCCTGAGTGACGGTGATGCCCTTGCCGGTTACGAAGGGGTAGGAAACCCGGTCTTTGCCTTTCTTCCCTTCGACCCACTGGATGTACTCTTTGGAATCTCTCTTCCAATGCTCCCACGGGCTGTGGTCGTCCTCGAATTGCAACTCGTCGACCATCACAATGCACTCCTTCACCGGGCAGACCTCAGCGCATTTGCCGCAGCCGACGCAATACTGGTACTCGATATCGTAGTACCCGTCCGTGGTCGGATCGAAGCACTCGTCCGGACACTCGACCCAGCAAAGCGTGCACTTGGTGCAGAGATCGAACCTGACCGCGGGCCTCTGGGTCTTGGTGGTGCCGCGCTTGAACATGGCGTTTCTCGACTGTCCCCGCGGGCCGATCTCAAATCCGCGCTTCACCGCCGGCACCGCGGCCCCTTCGGCCATCTCGAACCACTTGGGGAGAACCGGGATCTCATGGATCCAGTCGATCCCCTCTTTGGGAGTGACGACTCTAACCCCCGGCTTCGGCGCTTCGGACCTTAAGGACTCGTAGGCCTGGCGCGCCGCCTCCGCACGATGTTTTTGCTTGGTCTTTTCCAAAAGATAGGACTCTACGGCTTCGATGCTGATCAGAGCCGGGTCAAGAGCGGCAATTCCTCCAAGGGTGCGCTCGTGGGTCAGGTCATCCTTGTTGACCCAGAGGCCGGCGAGACTGGCGTCTCCGTCGAGAATAGCGAGGCGGTAGTTGTAGGGCTTTTTGCCAATAAACTTGAGAAGGTCCTTGTGCTCCTTCCGCGAAAACACCAGGAGGGTACCACCGGCCACTACCTTTTCGTTGATGGGCCGAACGCCGTGCCATCCCCAAGGCTCAACCCCTTTGCACATCGTATCGTCCAGGACGACTGAGATATCGGTCTGGTCGATCTCGAGCTTGGCGCCGCATTCCGCTTCCAGCTCCTCCTCTGAGAGATCCGGGGAAACGAAGGCGAAGTACTTACAGGGGATTCCGTTTCTCTCCGGCGAGTCGCTGTAACGACCGTTGGAGAAGGCCTTCTGGCCCATTCGGCTCGCAATCATGACGATGTCGCTGCCGATCTTTTTGCCCAGGTTCTTCTGAAAAATGCCCCGATAGTTGACCTCTACTCGCTTGATCATGAAATACTCCTCTCTTCCTCTAACTGGGTTTCGCTTTTTATGATTTGAGGTGTCTTTTTCTTTGACAAAAGGACGTTCTGCTCGACGTGCTCGATATGACTCAGCGTGGCCTTTCTTGCCCTCTCCTTATCATGGGCTTCAATGGCGGACAGTATTTTATGGTGGGAGTCCAGAGAGGCCTGGCTCCGGCCAGGTGTTTGGAGAGACTCTTCGCGGCTGTGGCTTAAGATATCCATGAGTCCAGAGACGAGCTTCTCAAGCGCCTGGTTCTGTGTTGCCCGCCCAATGGAAAAATGGAATTCCGCATCCTCCTCCACCCCTGTAGCTCCTTGATCGACCTCTGCTCTTTGCTTCTCCAGAATCCTTTTCATTCGCTCGATATCTCTTTTTGTCGCCCTCTCGGCAGCCAGAGAGGCGATGTGAGGCTCGATGAGCTTGCGCATCTCAAAGATATCCGCGAGGGCATTCTTTTCCTCGATCAGGAGCGTGGCAAGAGGCGCCACTAGCGATTCTATTGGGAGATCGGCAATGAAGGTGCCCGTTCCGGTCCTGCTGACCACCAGCCCCTGCGTCTCGAGGGCGCGTAGCGCCTCGCGCACTGATGTCCGGCTCACTTTAAAGGTCTCGGCCAGCTCCCTTTCAGAAGGCAACTGGTCACCGGCCTTGAATTTGCCTTCGCGGATAAGCTCATGGATCTGGCTTACCACTTCTTCGTAGATGCGTGTTTTCTTTATGGCTTTTAGCATAAAGCTGTCTGCTGGTCAGACCAGTATCAAAATTCAAAAACCTTGTCAAGAGGAAAATTAAGAGCCTTCATTTCATCTTTATCGGACGTGGGAGCGGGTGCTTGCGCTTTGATTTGCACGAGCTTATCAACGGATTGGGTTGGAGCAGGCCGTGTTGACAAGTAACCCCGTCTAGGTTACATATTGTGTGATTGAAGGTGTGACATGAAAAGTAAGGTTCTTCCAAAGACAGTCCGTCGGAGCGTGGCCTTATCGCGTCAGCTCATCGATGAGGTCAGCAAAGTAGCCCCACCTGAGCTCAAGCAGAATCTTAATCGACTCGTGACTGTGGCTCTTCAGGAATTCGCCGCCAAAAGGAAGGAGGACGCCTTCGAGGAGGCGATGGCCCAGATGGCCGCAGACCCGGCGATCCAAGCCGAATGTGCGGTGATATCGAGAGAGTTCACGACCGCCGAGACTGACGGGCTGAAGAATGATTAGCCGCGGCCAGATCTACTTCGCCAATCTCAACCCCACAGAGGGTCGAGAGCAGGCTGGTCGCCGGCCCGTCCTGGTGGTTTCGGCGGACGCCATTAACCGCCAGCCCTTGGTTATCACTGTGGTTGTTGGCACCGATGCGAAGAATGTTTCACGCGATTATCCGACCAATGTGCGCGTGACGGCCAAGGAGAGCAGCCTTCCGATCGACACCGTATTTCTCTGCTTTCAGATTCGCTCTCTGGACCCAGCCCGTTTCATTGACCCTAAGACTCATCGCCCGAATTTTGCAGGGGCTCTCCCAGCGGCTCGCATGGCGGACATAGAGAAAGCCCTCAAGCTAGTGCTCGATCTGTAAGTTCTACTTCTGCGCCAGAACCTCCTCTGCTAATACTAATCGCTCCAGCCTTTCCAGCGGGCCTTGAGTTCGGCGTTTTCGTCCCTCAACGAAAAAAGTAGCCTTCTCTTCCACTAAGTCCGCAACAGAGGCGGGCTGCGCAGATAGGGCTACTGCCAGCTATTTCTGAGAAAACTTTCGGACCAGCTTCTTGCCGTAATAACGGACAGTCTGCAGCGGGAAAGAGCGTCGCTTTAAGAGATCAAGGCGGATCACTTTCCATTGGATGCTCTTCAGCGCCGCTTTGCGCTCGCCTTCGTCTTCTATGTATTTCAGCAGGTCTTCGAGGATATGAATCTCCTTAAGCAGCTCAACTTCCGGAGGAAGGACGTGGGCATTCTTTAGAACATGATACGCCACCCTGAGATCTTCCGGCATCCAGCTTAAATCTTCCAGCTCCAGCGGTTTCCCTTTGCCGGGGAGATTGTCAAAGGCCCCGGACCTCTGCGCCTCGACGATCTTTTCCTCTACGATCCTGTGAAAGAACGACCACGCCACTTTACTCCTCCCCTGTTATCCCCGCCCCATTTTGGATTTTAGATTTGCGATTTTAGATTCAATCCAAAATCCACAATCAAAAATCATTTAACCCTTCAACCCTTGAACCTTCTTTTCCTCTGGCGGTCGGACGTGGCGGAATAGGTAGTAGAACGCACAATCGTTAATAAGCTGCAGAGAGCCGCCGATCACCAAGGGGATGCTCAGAGAGAGACTCTGCATCATATAGGCGGAGAGGGTCGGGCTGATACCAAACGGCACGACGCGCGCCAGATTCGTGACTCCCGCGGCCGAGCCCCTTTCTTCCGATTTTACCATAGCCATGGTGAAAGATTCACGCAGGGGATTGTCCATGTAGGCGAGGAAGGAGCGCACCACCAGTATGATCCCTGCGATGAAAAATGTCGGGGCGAAGGCCAAGGAGAGATTCAGGAGCGAGGCGATGGCGTGAGAAAAAACCATGGTTCTCACCACCCCGATGTGGCGCGCGATTATCGGCGCGACCAGAAAGGAGAGGGCGGCGAAGAAGTAGGAGAGAAAGAACATGACTCCCAACGATTTCAGCTCCACGCCGAAGCGCAGAAAAAACCAGTAAGAGATCAGAGGACCGATCAAGCCGGCCCCCAGATTGTCGACGATCCCCAGGAGCGACAACTTGGTTACGAAGGCGCCGGATTGCTTTGAGATCATTCTCTTCGTCTCCCGGGGACGATGCTCCTCCGTGATCGCCCGGTAGACGAAGATCAAGGCAACACTGAAGAGAAGGGTCAAGGCGAATAATGGCCTGTATGAAGCAACCGGATTCCAGCCCCATGTTGCCTGAAGGTACTCGGGCAGGCCGCTCACCAGCGCCCCCAGCG